>Ga0247782_1000151_pt1 | contig 88292 bp, 68 predicted proteins | sample UWRJL019104C5_FD_179928 | JGI IMG/M metagenome (GOLD analysis project Ga0247782, IMG submission 179928) | Plant litter microbial communities from Arlington Agricultural Research Station in Wisconsin, United States - UWRJ-L019-104C-5 | ecosystem: Environmental > Terrestrial > Plant litter >... | reverse complement strand
GGTACTTACCTTATCTATAATTACCAGCAACTGTACATCTGTAGACTGGGTATAAACAAGCTTGAGGGTCTTAAACCCTCAAGTGCGTTTGAAGGGTAACAAGCTCATAGGACCCTCTTCCACAACATCACTCATAATCTTCTTCTCTCGTCCTGAAGATCATACGAACACCCCTGCTACACATCCACGTAAATATCAATATCATGTCCAAATTAGTAAGGAGATAATTGAATCAAAAGCAGAGACCGCTACAACAAAATCTTCTTTCATATAATTAACTAATTTTTTACTCGCCACCAATCTCCATACCTACTCTCTACTCACTACCTACTAAGGTCCCGAATTAGTAAATGAATGAATAAATGAATGAACGAATGACTTCGACCTAGGTAGGAAGTCTGTCAACCAACTGTCCTATGCCATGTATATCTCCACCATGCCAATCCATCTCTTTATAGATATCTATGCATATATGCTGACGCAAATAAACCAAACTTGAACTTGTTTATTGTACATAGTATGGAAATGTTAAAGGGCAGAAACAGATAAAAAGAAAATACAAAAAAAAAAAAAAAGGAAATATGCAATGTTTCTTAACGCTCCTACCATGCATTTTTATGTTTTCCTCTTCCCTACTCTTAATATGCAACCAAAAATCAACTCCTAGATGCTCCAACGTGGGATGAATATGGACATGCTTCTCAAAAAACCATCAAATTCATGAACATGGAACCGTGGGAGAAGATCCGGAAGAGAAGTATGAATTACCCGCAAGCGAGTAGTCGCAGCTGACGCTTATGACTCCCTTCTCTGCTGAATCCCTAAGCCAATTACTCCGGGAGGACTGTTCCTTCTTACTGGTCCTTGTTGGCCGGGTTCGTCGTCTCGGCTAGGAGGAGGTCTGAAAGACTGCGTGGCCAAGGGACTACTCCTCCCCGGCTTTGGACTTCTACGTTTAGCCTCGGCCACAGCAGCAGCGGCCTGCACACCCGGGGATCCAAACTCGACAACTGTATCGTCGTCAAGTCTGATGCCGCCGGATCCGGATCCGGAACGCGCCATTTCCTTGCTTGTTCCTGGTCGCGATGGTGGAGAAGCACTGATAACGACAGAATGTCTTTTTTGTCCCTCTCCTGCGGCAACAGCAGCTGAATCGGGAGACAAACTTCTCCGTCTCCTACTTTCGCTACGTGACCTGATGGAACGAATCCGGGAAAGAAGCTTGGGCCCCGCGCTAAATGGAGGGACCATTGAAGAAGGCGTGCTACCACCCCGCTTGCGACCTCGTTGGCTCTTCTTGGCATCAGAGCTCGTTAGACTGTGTCTACTATCGTTATACAGCTGGTAGCTCGTCACGACAGGGTCCAGCTCGACACTACTGAGGCGGGGACTTGGCTCGGTCTCAACAACGCTAGGACGTCGCGATCGTGGCCGTTGCATGATCTGGGAAGCAGGGGACGACCCGAAGGCCTGGGCCGACAGAGTTGGCGAGCTAGTGCGTCCTTGCGGGAGGGATCTAGTAGATCCAAGGCTGTTGCTGGACTGATGGCTCGTATCACGGGACATAGGCTGGCTGGAATAGCCTTGGGGAAGCAAACTGGGTGCTGTCGACGAAGATACCCAAGGTGCTGGCGGATCGGGCATGCCACCAAATTGGGGCGGAATGTGCACCGTCTGAGGATAAGGCGAACTAGGATATGGAAGCACAGATGGCGCCGATTTTCTATGTGGTATAAAGTCGCTGTATTCGTCAATCGGATGGGCGGGAAGTCCCTGTGAGTTTAGAGCATGCGAGCCTGAAGACGTGGGAGAGCGGAGGCTGCTTGTAGCATTAATTTCGATCGAAATGGGCGGTGGGGGGAAGGGACCCATTGAATGAGAAGGCGATGATTTAGCAGAACGTGACTGGGATGCAGAAACCGGACGCGATGGTGCAGCCGAGGACGGCTTGGACGGCAGTTTCGGCGAAAGCCTTAGGATTAGCGGAGATCCGGCCAGTTCGTCTGCGGCTATATCTTCTCCCAGGTGAAGATCGGGTGAATCAATCCCTTCAGGGTGAATTGGCGCTGCTGCCAGAGGGCTGGAAACCTTAACAGGGGTAAGGCCATCGAAAGATGCAGGGCGATCCGTCTCCCTAAGCCGCATGATTGTCGCCGCCGTATCCCTTGATGTTGGGACAGGGTATGAGAATGTAGGCGTCACCGGGAACTCGGTATCATTGGCCTCCTCAGCTCTTGCGTTCGCGTACGATGGCCTCCCAGCAACCAGTCGAGGGCGCATTGGGGCTGCTTCTGATTGGCCTAGAGCCGTCCCTCCGCTTGGCAGTTTCGGGGTACCAATATTAATCTGGCTCAAGCTGAGTTCTGCTTCACTCTGAAGTGATGGGCCGCTGTCACTGGAAGATAGCTGCTGTCCGTGAGTTAGTGCGAAAGAGTGGCTGACGGAACCCCTTGCATTTTCACGGCTGAGAGTGACTCGTGGGTCACTCAGAATCTGTGATGAGGCTCGCCAAGCGCCAGCATGCTCACGGTATCGACGTCCCGCACGCCTTCTAATGGTTCGATGATGCGGACCAAAGACCCGCCACGTCGTTTCGTCATCGTCCGGCATGGACATGGACTCGAATATTTCGGTGGGGGCCAGCTGTGGCGTCACGGTCCTGGATGTCTCCCAGTCATTATGCCCCCGAGGCGACACCACAGGAATATGCCAGTGGTAGGGGCCGTGTTCAGTAGGACTGTAGATTGACGGAGATTCCAACGTCTCGGTGGCGTCAGTCAAGGGGTAATCTTCAAGTAGACTACGATTACTCGGTGTAGTCTCCGATTCAGAAAGGCTATTAGTTCGCTCAAATACGGATACAATCACATCGGCCAAACCTTGACTGGCAGCCTCGGTGGCTCTCTTGCTTAACTGCTCGATCCGGTGTTCGATGGAGCCAACACGCAATTCGAGGTCCTCACGGCTGGTCGCCAGACCAGGAAATCTCTTCTCAAAACGATCTAGGTGAGAGAGTAGGCGTTGACCATGAATGAGGAGACGTCGGTAATCCTCTGGTTTTCCAGTCTGAGGATCCCTGTTGACTCTGTGAATGCTAGCATCAAAAGCACCACAGTAAAGCGTTATTGCTCGTTCCAGCCAAAAGCCAGCCTCTCCATTCTCAGATAAGATGTCGACAAAGAAGGCTTGAACGATGCCATGAATCCTCAGGATGTCCAGGTTATCCTGACCCATGTCGACGCTGCGCGTACTACGCGAGCTTGCCGAAGACGCATCGTTGCCTTCGTTTCTCTCAATGAGTGCGAATGCGATGAGGATCCTGAATGTTTGATTCAGTGTACCTTTACGTAGGTCAGGGCTTTTCGATTTTATCGGAGTTCGCTTATCGAGTGCCTTCGCACCTGTATTCAGACGAGTAAGCACACTCCTCATATATTAAAGCTAAACCGTAGAGTGTTTAAGTACTTACCAAGGATAACCAGCTCCACTGGAATATGAGTAGCAAAGAAAGCCAGTAAAGATATGAGGTTTAGAGCAGCGTGAGCACCGCGGTACTCGAGCTGTTCGCGAACCGCACGATATGCCGGCAGGTTGCCAACCTTCGGTCGGCTTTTGTATGATCTCAAATACTTGGCCAATGGTTCTCTAGTCGCTTTGAGTTGCAGCGCAGCCACGTGAATCATCAGTGGCAACCGGTCCATTAGCTGAACCAGTTCCTCAGCCCGCTGTAGATCGTCTTGCGTGTAAGGCTTCTTCTTCCCCATCTCTTCGAACAGCAATTCTTGGGCTTCCTTCTTAGTCAGGGGCTCTAGAGCAAGCACCTGAGGGTTGTCGAATCGGTATTCCTCGCCCGTAGTTCGTTCAGTCGAGGTGTATATCATGCTGGTGTTCTTAGCAAACGGTATGTAGTCCTCGAGGCCTTCAAAGTCGAAGTGAATCCCGTCGAATATCAGTAACCAATTCTCATTAGAGCTAAGCCAGCTTTGAACGGCCTTAATGACCCTGCGAGTGTCTCTTGTGTGGCCCTGCTCCGTGAAAACTTCATCAAGGCCTAAAACCTTGGCAATATCGTGATACCCGTATTCCAATTCTTGGACCGACTTTGCCCTAATCCAGAAGATGCCACCAGGATAGTCGTATCTGTGCTGGAAGACATACTGTCGTGCTAAGTGGCTTTTACCACCGCCAGGCATACTTTGGATCAATACCGATGATGTTCCGAGTGATCTTCTCTTCCGGTCCATGAGCATCTTATGCAGTAGTTTTATCTCTTTGTCTCGACCCTTGAAATAAGTGTTAGGTCTGAACACCGAGGGCTTCACGAATAGCGGCTCCCGGGCTGAGTCGACGTTATCAACTATTGACTGCTGCGAGGGAAAGTGCTCGTCATCGTCTTCGCGTTGAATCGGTGTTTCCGGTTCAGGAAGCATGGGTCTAGATAAATGCTGAAGCTTCGACTGCTCTTGACTAGGGGGTAAAGAAGTCTCATTATACTGCTGTGAAGCTACAAATTCTGTATATCAGCCAATGCTCCCAATTCATCAACGCCGTTCTCCTTTTATTTTCAAAACCAAAAAAAATCAAGCCCTGTGATCTTCCATTTCCTCTATCTCGAAAGGAAACTGAACGTCTTGAAATGTATTTCCAAGAAAGCTCTTTCTAAACTGATCGTTTACATCTGCGGATAGGAGCAACGGCGATGACCTACTACTTGTTCCATGATTGGCATGGAGTCTCTGCGATTGTATCTGCATATGATAATGGTTAGACAAGCTGACAGAACAAGAGGAGCCGGTATTTGAGTTCACATACCCATGGCTTCATTCTTTCTTCAATCTCATGTTTAGCCCGTGCCAGCTTCTCATCGTCTTCGACTCTCCACCGAGTGGTTATCACGTCTGGCGCATCTCTTACCCACTCTCGGATCGCGGTCGCAATGGTTCTGTAACCCGGGGCATTCTTACTATCAAACTTGCACATGCCGGAATGTGTTGCTTCGATCGCATAGTATGTGACGCCGGGGAGCTGAGGACCAGCCGAGTTAGCATCAACAACAAGCATCCTCGTTCCCTTAAGGTCCGTCTTGTGGTTCTCATGAGCCATGAGAATCTTGAAGCGCTGATAGATATCAAGGAAGTGGATGTTAATGTTTTGTAATGTCTCATTGTCTCTCTTGAGTGTCCTCAATAACACGGACTCGGACTGGAAAAATGACCGTGGTACAACGGCGTCGGACATGGCTTGCAGAACGGTGCCCCAAGTTGCAATGTCCGACCCTGTGTGCGGGGTACCCAGGAACACGATTCCATACGTTGACACATATATGGAACGGTAGTCTTCATGTTGAGAGGTGCGCAGGTCGTTGGAGTACAATAACGCACGCTTGACAAGAATCCCCCCCAAACTATGACAGACCCAAATGATCGGGTTGTGGAACGTCATCTCATCCTTTCGATAGTGTGTGAGCGACGTAACCAGCGTCTGTGCGTGCATATATATGAAGTTATCGCTCGGATTCGAGCCATGTTTTTTCGAGTAGACATCGGCATTGTATCCGTAGACGAGGATGTTGGCGCGGACATCTCGAAGGGAGGTAGGCAGTAGGTCTGCCGGCCAGAACATGCCGTTCTTGGCCGTCCATGTCTTCTGTGGCTCACCGTTCAATCCGTGCACGAGGATGATATCTACTTTGGCATCGGGATGGGTATAGACTGCCGTGGTCTCGTAGCGGGATACTTGCTTGTTTATCGAGCCCTAGGGGGACGAGAGACCTTCTGTCAGCACGTTTGAAGTCACGCAAGCTACTACCTGCTCTGTAGACTGTACAGTATGGTACGTATGATGTCGAGATAGGATCAGATGAAGCGTAGTGATGGGATGAAACTCACCATTATTACTTGAGAACGATACGCAAGGCAATATGGGCTATTGCGACCGCGCCAGTCTCGATAATGTAGAACAGAAAGGAATAAGTGTAGTATCAGGAAAGCAGTTGCGACGTTGGCTGCAGGAGCTCTTATATCGAAACCGGGGTACGTAGTGGGCAGATTTGCGTGTGACGCAGCGCCCTTGGATGGTAGGCATAAGCCCAAGACATTAAATGAGTAATAATATATATAATGAAAATATAACTAATAGTATTGAGGAGTAGATGAATAATGTGTGTTACCGGTGTGTGGATATAATAGAATTTAGTTTAACTCAACCACAAGGAGGATATGCATAGGCGCAGCAGCGGCAACTCCACGCGCCGGTGCCGCGAATAGACGAAGTCGATAGCTATGAATGAGGAGTGGTAACACGGCGTAGTGGATGATTCACTTGACAAGATGCTGTCATGAATTCCAAGCACGGAGCAACAGCAGCTGGGGAATCTCGAAGAACAAGTCACATCGCACAGGAAGAGACAGCGTACGAATACTTGAAGGTCAAAGAAAGCTTGCGTCACGAGGCTTCAACGGTAAGTGGATGGAGACAGTGAGAGATCCTCCTTGTCGTCTGCCCTAGTCTTCTGCCCGGGGCAGGAACTTTCTCCCGTTGAGAGAGTATCAGCAAGTACCTATTTGAAATGATTGCCTGCATCTGCTGCATTTCGCCCTCCTTATGGTGCAGCTGGGGACCTCCTGCTACTTCCCCTCCCGGCCCACTAGGATTGCATCAACTTGGATTCGGCAGCTGAGCCACTTGAGGGGAGCGATCTAACCAGAACCCAGCTAGTCAGGGTCACGCCGTCTCCAAGACCCACCTGCCTTAACCGTATTGCCTCACCAAAACGCTACGTAGTACGGCGTAAGCCAAAATACAGTGGAGCCATATTAATAGCTGGCTACCTATTGGCAGGGGTTCTTTCAAGGGCAAAGTCAGGAGCAGTTGATTGGCCTATCGTCCCCAGGTTGACTAGGTCTTGGCCCGCGGGTGATCCGTGCCTTTAATGTTTAAGCTTTTGAGGATGTACTATTAATACGGACCCAGAGTCGCACAACAGCACAGTCTAAGATGGTTTAGAATGGGCATCGATAAAACAAAGTTTCCCATATAATCCAATAATAATATGGCGATAATAAGTGGCGTCTCGCTCGCCGTATGCCGTACATTGTATGCCAGTATTTTCTACCCTCCTTTGAAGTTGTCAAGTTGAGAGGGCATGAGGCTATGCTGCCACACCACGCCCACTCACACTCAAACACAAGGCGCCAGCTTTGGAACCTTAGAAGTCCGCGTTGCCCACCAGGACTCCACCATGCACACCACCATGAGCGCCACATCTCGCGGGAAAAGGGACCAGCCAGGGCACACCTCACTCTTCTCTACCTCTTCTAATCCGGGGTGACTGCGTAGGTAGTTCATGACATAGTACTCTAGATTGTTTCACAACGTCATGGCATGGGGGATAGACAGAGAAATGCCGAAGCCTACCGAGTCGACCCTACATCTCGTCTTGACATTTTCCATGGGTAGGTGACCAATCGCCTTGACGAAAACAGCTGTACCCGTGACAACGACCAAACGAAACCAGAAATTAAAGTATACATCATCCTTACAGGAAAAAAATTTTAATTTTTAGGCAGACATGTGAAAGTCACAGTAGATACCTAAGGAAGTGGGATTACGGATACCCGCCTTGTCTCTCGCATCAAAATCAAAGCCCGAGTGAGCTCACCGAAGGAGGGAAAGAAATAATGCTTATTATTGAGGCCATTCGAAACGAGGGATGATGAGACAAATACGAAAGAAATAAGCAGTATGTGTAGGGTAGAGTGTGATTCATAAACTCGTTTTTCTAACCGGCGCTGTTCTAGGCGTAGGGCGCTGGGCGCATGGAAGAAAGAAAAAAAAGAAAACCTTTCGTCGTCGGTAATTATTCAAGATTAGTTTCAGACTAAATCGCCCATCATATTCCCAACCCAATGCTATATGTAAGTGAAGTAGGCTGGTACGTGTGCTTTACGCGCGTCGGGCTTTATCAGTGAGTGGGCTGCAGCGTTGATGTCAAATTAGATAGATGCAGGGCAAAAAGCCGCCGCCTGGGGACTTAGTCATAAACGAGCTGAATGGTTCAGCTCTATGTATCTGTCATTAAACTATCGCCCCTCCGTTTGATTATCCACCTGCCTGTAGCATACATACTACAGATGCACAATACGCTGCTAATTAGGCGCAACTGCTTAACTCCGTGGCTGAGAGACTCGACGGACACGCGTGCCCGCAAGCTCGGTAGACCGTTTAATACTAGCTCCCTTCGCTACAAAGTTCAGGTGCTAAGACATGCTAGTAGCAAGGGCGGCTGCGGCAAGCTGATTCAGTCTCAAGTTGTTAGGCTGAACTAGGCACATAACTTTATCTCATTAACTCGGGTGAAGTAGTAATGTACTTTAACCTGCGCCCTATGTGCCATACCAGGTACAAGAGATACAAGTGGCAGGGCGGCAGAAACGTTGCATATGCACTTTAGTCTTTAGAAAGAAGCAAGCGCTAGTCCGATGCACGTTAAATCTTGTACAGAATGAGATCTAAAGCACGTAACGGTGATGGTTTGAGCCAGGTGTAGATGCACGGTACTTCGAACCCCAGAACCTCGGCAAATAAGGTAGGAATATGTAGTCTAGGTCTAGAACTAGGCATATCCCTTGCTATGATGTCCCCTAATATAGATAAATAGCGACTCAGGAAAAGGTGGTGCAGAGAGCGTTGGTTCTGCGTTCGCACGGTCCAAAGCCGTCATTGGCCAAGAGGGGACCCAGCCCGGTAATCTACCCGTACAGACATGTCAACGAGCGGCGTATTCTGGACCTACATAGATAGTATCATGCAAAAACGGGATAGATTGCGGGGGAAATCCCGGTCGGTCAGATGCGGCCCAGCATCTGTTCCTGTCAGATCTGCTTTGACGTTGATCCGTTATGTACGTACAGGTTTTGTAAGAAGCTTACCTGGCTTACATGGTACATACTTAGACAGAGGACCCGGCGTAAATAGCATAGACCGTGACCGGAAATAAAACTGACAGATTCTGTGTACGCAAAAACTCGGCTAGGACTTGTGATGTGCTTTTGTGGGTCTTGCATTGATTCACTATTTGTCAAGCCCTGGATTTCCGCCCGTGATATCGAGATGCGGAACAGATAATACATCATTTTTTGACTCCGGGAGAAACAGGATCCACCTCGCTTTGGTAAGAGGTAATAGATAGACAGGTTAATAGGTAGCAGTCTAACTAATGCTCCTCGCAAACTCGCAACCAAATGCAACCACACACCACCACATCATTCTCGTACACCCACTCCATCCTGGACTGATTCATATGACTAATAGGGAACTCCATTATCCGACGTTCAGTCGTGCCCCTCCATATAGGTTCCTATCACTACAGCAGGGCACACGAGTAGTTAACGTAGACGACCCATCCAAGGTGCGATGGCGGTTAGAATGGGCTGAATATCTGACCAATCAATCCGGCGAGGCCATCACAACCCAATAGCCCCGCATGCTTCGATCTGTTTGTTCCTCGCATCGACATATGCAGGAACTGTTAAACTTGCAGCTGTCTATCACATTGTCACGCATGAGAAATGTGGGATATCACAAATGCGAGAGATACCATTTGCCGGTGTTACCAGACCTTCATCACGGGTATCCCAACTCGAAATAGCATATTCGTATTTTTAGTGCTTTGGAGGTCTTTGATGTTTGGCCTTGAGTAACCGCACTCGATAAATCGACGGGTGTCTGGGCAGCCGGAAACCTCAAGAATTGGACGCAAGCGAGAGGACGGCCTAGGCAAATCGAATCGGACTACCTACTAGCGAGCCCCAAGACACAGCCCCACCGAGCCATCCCGATGGTAGCCTCGTTCTTTGTCAAGTCAGATGCCATGGTGAACGAGAAGGAATGTGGTTAAGGGCTGAGCCTTATTCCAGTTCCCAGTCCATGGGCGCATGCCCAAAAATGCTGGCCAACAGGGAACGGCAGGATGCAATGACTTGCATGTTCCCCTGAGAGACATGATTTAGCATCCGCGCACCAAAACTAGAGGTCGCTCTAGTAGCTTGGTTGTGCAGAAACTGCACTCTAGTTACGAGGACTCAGTCCTTCGGTGCAAGCATCAAGACATATTCCCTAGTGCTTTGGCCAAATTGTATCACGTCCTTATCCCGCAGCTCAAGGTATCGACTTTGTGGGGCCTTCTTTGAGTTGAGCGTAGTTCCGTTGGCACTCTCGAGATCAATCAGGTACGGCTTCACCTTGCCAATCTTATCTCCATATTCGTTACGCTTCTCGATATAACGAAACTGTATGACCGCGTGCTGCTTGCTTATACTAGGGTGTTCAGCCAGCATATCGACCACGGCCATGTCTCTACCCACTAACCAGCAACTCCGGTTGCTAAGTGGGACGGTGTCGATGATATCCTCTCCTTTGAACACGAACAGTTTCCATTGGTCTTTCGGTGAAGGCTTGCGAGCTTCTGACGGTTCGTGATATTTGAGTACGATTGTAGAGCCGTCTGCCTGTGTGACCGAATTTGAGGCGGCGGCAAGGACGCCTGAGGCACCATAGTTTATCTTCTCTGTAGGCTTTGGGGGTTCCTCGCCATTATTCAGGGCAAAGGAGTCGGCTTGGGAAGGCAACGGGCCGCTACGCTTAATGACTTGTTTGTCTCGGTCGTCGTCTCCATTGTCGTGATCTCGCGCCCGACGATGGCGGTAAGTTCTGTCGCCATGTTTGTCATGGTCGCGTGATCGTTGTCGTCTGTGTTCCCTTTCTTTTTCTGGCCGACGGCCACGTGAACGCGACCGACGCCTGTGTGAATCGCTTGGGGATATTGACCGTCGATGACGCCTCCGCTCTGTGGATCTGTCTCGCGATCGATACCGTTTTCTCTCTTCCCGTCTTTCATAATCGTCGTGGAGTGAGGGTCGGTTCGGCCTGTCGCGCATATAACGCTCTGCCGAATCGTCGCGTGAGCCGTGGTTCCTGGTTGAAGGCGACGCGTCTGACCCCATACTTCCCAATAACTCCTTGCTAGCGCGGGAAAACAAGAGGAACAAAATTGCTCCGATTTCGAAATAGTGCTGGAAAATAGTCGGTAACAACGATTATTAGTTTCACAAACTCTCAAGCAGTCACTGTGTTCCCCAGAGTTCGGTCTAAAATTCAGGCAAGATGACGTGGGTACAGTCCAGGTAGGTGGGCCCAGCAGGATGCATGTAAATATACGGTATATGTAGCTAACCATCTTACTATAACCTTCAAGGCTTCCAGCTCTTAGGATAGGTAATTTCGAGGCTTGTCTTCTGGTACCCATCGTTCATATTGAACTCGGAGTGGAGTGTTTACTTAGCAAATCGAGCTACCTATTGTTAAGAATCTACTGCTAATCAAGAATTGATGTTGCTGACAAAAACAAAGCCACCGTAGGAAGGCTTTTTCCGGCGTTCTTTCTAGTTTTACACACTGAAACTCTACCATAGTTGTGGAGTTGCCTATCTACTGCCGAGAGTCAATTCCTAGGGAATGTCTGAAGCAAAAGACAAGTCACTGCGCATATTTCCCGCTTGCAAGTCAACTAGGTTAGAGTCTAGAGAAGTTCGTCGTAGCCTCATATATCTATTAGCTGCTGTTTAACCTCAGTTCCCGCCAACCCACAGACGTGGTGTCGTCCCCTGTTACAATTATCCCATCAAAATAATGAGAAACCTGTACGGTGCAGGTGCAGGGGCTTCAGATACCATTCTAGCAGAAGATTTCAAGGCTTTTTATGACGGCAAGGCCCCGTGAGAGATCAGTCTTTTCCCCTTCTAGTGAACTCACCTGGTTGCCGTCTTGATTTCTCTAGCAATATTCTCTAGAATTTTATCGTCTATGGCGAGGACCATTTTGATTGCGAACAAAGTCGGAAGCTTTGTATCAAGCAGCCTTCCATTCCGAGCGGACAATAGTCGTAAAGAAAATGATCGAGTGTAATCTTAGACTTGTTAGCAGTTCCATCAAGTCAGAGTTGTCATGCTGGAGACCTTGTAGTACGCTTCCGTCCAATCCACAGCCCATGAACTTGCGTGTGCATCCATACTTGTTCATTTCGTTCCTTCTGTTACTCAATAGCTGGATAGCCGTACTCAATCTTTGCCCACTCCTTCCTCCTTGCATATATTCCCTCCGTTCTTGCTCCTCTCTTTATCGCGCTGTCGACACGTAGGCTCTCCGTTTCGTAGTGCGTGCCATCCTAGACAGAATCGAACCTCGTTAGTTTGTAATGGCTTGAGGAATACACTTTTCATTGCAGATTCGTTATCTAGGAATCGACCTCCGTGATAAGACCGATCGTCCAAGTCCCCCGGGTATCCGCCTTCCTAGCTATCGCGGCGATACGCTTCACACTCCCCTCATTTTGCTAAGGAACGACAGTAAGTATGATGGCGTAGGGATCGAGTAGGTAGGACTCTATTACGTCGCCAACAATTGATATCTCTTACCGTTGTTGCCAATCCCCGTCGATACCTGGCAATCCAGGCAGGTCTACAATTGTCAGGTCGAGCTGATATAGGCCAGGCATCTTAATCCGCAGGATATCTATGAAGAATTTCAATCTAAGGTGCTCAGATATCAACTTCAAGTTGTCCACAACAGGCAGCCCACAGCCGGGGCAAATAAATCACCTCCTGTATGAAACAATCCCGATCACGATGTTGAGTATGCAGAAACCTAGGTAGATACAACATATAGATGCTAAGGGCGTATGCTCGAAGATGATAATAACATAATTACATACTGCTGTAAGTATATTGCCTACCAAGATTTCAGCTATGTACAAGTGTAGACCAGTCAAGTAAGTGTCCTCAACTAAAGCTTCGACGTCCCATCATCAGGTTTCTTCCCTTGATTCAGCCCTGTGCTCTTGTAACCAAACAAGTAGCCCGCCACTGCCACGGTGAGTTAGTAATTGGTAAGTTTCGAGACTGGCAAGGTACAAGAGCTCGATACTAGGCATCCAAGTCTAGCTCAGAAAGAAGCTATTTTCTCTTCTGTGGGATGGACGTACCTTTCCTCATCTGCACCTCCTCGCTACCCTCTGTGATCCTGTACCGCCTAAAGTGACGCCAGATGTGTTCGAAAGGCTGATGGCGACTATATCCATTCCCACCGTGGACCTGGATGGCATTATCCGCCGCCTGGGTAGCAAGCCTATTAGCGTAATAATTGCACATGCTAATTTTATGTCCCAGCTGCTTCTCGATTGCCACCCACGGCGGAGTTTTCTCGTTACCCTCGTATTTCCTCTGCACGGCATCCATCTCCGTAGCCGTGCGCAAGATTAGAAGCCGCAACATTTCCGCCTGCGTCGATAGCTCGACAAGAGGCCACTGTATAGCCTGGTTAGAGGAGAGCGGTTTCCCAAAGACGACCCGGTCGCGCGCGTAGGCGACGGACCGGTCGATACAGAATTTCGCCGCACCGCATGACGAAGCCGCTTGGCGGATGCGGTTCTCATGCGTAAACGTCTGCGCGATGGCGAGGCCGTCATCGAGGGGTCCGAGCACCGCGGAAGCGGGCACGCGCACGTCTTCAAAGAAGATCGTCGCGTGATCCGTGGGCATGTTGAGCGTATACTCGAACGAAGCGATATTCACCCCGGGGGTATCAACAGGGACGATGAACGCTGTGATACCGCGCGGCGAACCGGATTTACCCGAGGTGCGCGCGAACACTAGGAGATGCGTCGCGGAGTGCGCGCCCGTCTGCCACTTCTTGTTCCCGCTGATGCTATACCCTTTGCTCCCATCTGGCAGAGTGCATTCCGTAGCCCGTGTGTCCATGTGCGTAGCGTCGCTGCCGTGATGGATCTCCGTCAGGCCGAACGTCATGCGGAATTTCCCTGCGAGACGGGCTGGGATGAACTCGGATTTTTGCTGTGCGCTGCCCCAGTGGTACAGCATTAGGAAATCAGGGAAGTTTCCCACTACGCTGTGTTCGTTCTGTAGGTCGTTGGCGAGACTTACGCCCCCGCCGTAGACGGGGTGCGACGCCATGTGATACCGTAAGGCGCACATCCATAAGTTGGTGTCCTTATGGCCGTGGCCGCCATACTCTCGAGGCAGTGGGAAGCGGAAGAAGCCTGCCTCATCTGCTATTTGGCGGGCTTGTGTGAGTAGTGCCTCCCATTCCGGAGTGGGAAGTCCGCCATTGGCCCATTGCGTCCGTGAGGGTTCACGACGATGGTCAAAGAATCGATTATTGTCGTCCTTATGCTGGAGGGGTAGGATTTCAGACTGTATGAATTTATCTAACCTTGATATGTATTCTTGTAAGCCTAGGGGCAATTCAAAGTTCATTTTGATCTTTTTAGCTAACGATCGGCCAATAGCAAAGTATGAATGTGGTAATACGGTAGCAAGAGATACTGCGCTTGAAAGACAAACAAACTCAGCAGCTAACTATAACTGCTTTAAGAGGCATACCTCTATGTATGGCCTTCCTCGAATCCAAGATTGTCTACAACGGCAATACAAATATATATCAAATTGAATACCGCGAAGACAGAAGACGGGCAACATGAGACCTCGGGCTTGCAGATCTGGGCCTCTTATCCCATGGCTTTGCTACAAGTCGTGTTTAGTGGTTTACCCAGGAACGGAGCCGCTGACGAGGTCCCTATTGAGGTTCTCCAGCTGCCCCGCATCGAATTTTAATGGGGACACGGAAAAGCCGAGCCTTCTAACCTAAGGGTAGTGCATGACAACGGATGTGCCTCGGCTCCAGCACTGAACAGGGGTTCTTCTCAATAAGCGTACTTTTTAGGTCGCCTTCATTCCTCGGATTGTTGCGGAACAACCAGCGATATCAAGCAGCGAGTCGATCCCAGTGTCAACCTAAAATATATAAAATATATACTCATTTAAATAGCTGTCAATTTTGTTTACCTCTGATATTGGGGTCGCCTACCCTAGATATAAAAAGAAGATGGCGGGACGCGTGAGACACCCAATTGACGTCAAGGCGCTCGAGCAGTACATAAGCCAGCATGTTCCTGAGATCAAGGTGCCACTGGAAGTGAAGCAATTTGGCTTCGGACAGTCAAATCCGACGTACCAGCTGACGTCGCCCGACAACAAGCGATACGTCATGCGCAAGAAGCCGCCGGGAAAGCTGCTATCCAAGGCTGCACACAAGGTCGAGCGCGAATACCGAATCATTGCCGCGCTTGGCCCAACGGAGGTGCCCGTGCCTAAAGCGTACTGTCTCTGTGAGGACGACGCCGTGATAGGCACGCCATTCTACGTCATGGAGTTCCTGGACGGCCGTATCTTCGAGGACCTGTCCGTACCCGGAGTCTCGCCTGAAGAGCGAACGAGTCTCTGGCGCGCGGCCGTCCACACGCTCGCCAAGTTCCACAACGTAGACTTCAGGAAAGCTGGGTTGGGGTCATACGGCAAGAGTGACAAGTTTTACGACCGCCAGCTGGCAACATGGACGCAGATATGTGCTGCCCAATCGCAGGCCGTCGATGTCGACACCAAGCAGCCCGTCGGGCAAATTCCACATTTCGAGGAGCTGCTGCAGTTCTTCGCCGACAAGAGCTTGCAGCCCAAGGAGCGCGCGTCGCTAGTCCATGGTGACTACAAGCTCGACAACATGGTCTTTCACAAGACAGAATCGCGCGTCATCGGAATCCTGGACTGGGAGATGAGCACGGTTGGCCACCCGCTATCGGACCTCGCTAACTTACTCATGCCTTATTACACGCATGAGGCGAACCGGACTTACAACCGAAGCGCTGATGCGTTTATGCCTGGTGCTACGCCCGGCTTGCCAACACCCGAAATGATCCTAGGGTGGTACAAGGAGGCTGCAGGGTGGGACCCCCGGCCTGAGATGCACTGGGCGTTGGCTTTCAGTGTTTTTCGGTCATCGGCTATCTGCCAGGGAATAGCGGCAAGGTATGCTACGCGCCAGGCGAGTAGTGTCGAAGCTCACACATACGCCCAGGCCTTCAAGCCTTTAGGAGAGCTCGCTTGGACACTTGTACAGCAGGAAAAGGCCAAAACCAAGGCCGCCAAGTTGTAGAATACCTAGATAAAACTGTACTGCTAATCTTCATGTCATTATAAGGCGTCGGGGTCATATCCCAGCCGGCTTTCCGGTGTCTTCTGTGCTGGCAGAGACGCTGTTCCGCATTATACAAAACAAGGCATTCGATGAAAGGAAAATAAAGGAAAACATATGCAAACAAACACCTTGGGTGGACAGGAAGTAAAGAGTAAAGGGAGGTGAGAACATTACTGTAGCGACTTGGTCGAGCAAGTCAACTTGTCACAGCAGATTCACATTTAGAAAGTACTTCCGGTTTGAGCCCATGAGCATTAAAGAGTATGTGTGCTTCCAAGCATTGCCCAAACGTGGTATCTCCACGTATCTAACCAACATCAAGCAGCTGAGTTAGATAACATATTCTCGGACTGCTTTGGCTTGAATCCAAAAAGGTTTCCCCGCAGTCCAAGTTATGGAAAGATACCGGGGTCCGCCCGAGTGTCCAATAATGACTACAACCCGCATCTACCCAATCTCATGTGGCCGTGAGACCATATGGCACGGGCCATGTTTCCAAGGCAAACAGGATACCCAGAGAAAAAAATCGATAATACGATTACCAATTCATCTCCAATATCCAGCCTTGTAGATCATTCCCCCATCGGGCGCTTAACAGCAACACTATCTTTCGCCTGCTCTTGTTTAGGCTAAAAATACTTAGGCTCTCATTGGCCTACGTGAACAGCTGAGCTGACCGCTCCCAGCAGGACGGGCTCATACATATCGTAGTTCGAAGGTCAAGCTGTCCCGGAGGCTACCTTGACGTAACTATGCCGAGAAAGCCTTATCACCGTGACCATAAAGATTTACCACTTCGGGAAATAAAGTAGCTTCCAGATGCTTTGTTTGCTTTTTATATAGCTTGTTCGGGAGGCGAAAGTATCATGCAGCCACATTTCCAATTAATTATTAAGACATAGATCGTGCCTGGAACGGGTTGCTAAGGAGGTTATGGATCCGGCCGTGGCTAGGTCCTTCTTGAACTGCAGGAGGATAAGAGTGGACGAGGTGCTGCTGGCAGGATCGGCGCGTCAATAACAGAGCGAACGAGATTTACATGACTTATTAGGAAATTATATGGTTAAGCCTCGTAAGCAGCTATGACTAAATTCATTTCACGCTTTGTACACTTTCTTGTATTCACATGCAGCGTAAGCTCTGCTCGCCGGCATCAGACGGGACAAACCCGGCTCACCGTGAGGGAGTCAAGAGTTGACGATTCGAACTGCAAAGTATTTCCCGGAGATACTAAATGGCCCTCTCAAGATGAGTGGGCTGCGCTGAACGCATCGATCGGGGGGGTTCTGTTGAGACCCAAGCCTGCCGCAGCTGTGTGCTACTCGGGCCCTGACTTCAATCAAACTCAATGTCAATTCCTGGTCAACGGAGCATCAAGAAGTAGATTTTGGCTCGACGACCCTCTCACGGAGTTGGCGCAGTGGACTCAGGGCAGCTCGGTAGGCGATTCCATGATTAATGTACCACGCTGAGGTATGAGTATTGATCCTAACCTTCGCAGTGCGTAGCCACGCTTACGCCGGTTGGAAACTGCACGCGGGGAGGGTTTCCAGAGTATGTTGTCAATGCTACTGCAGCGCAGCACGTCCAAGCTGCGGTAGATTTTGCAAGGACCAAGAATATCCGACTAGTGATCAAGTACGTATTAAAGAGCCGCATGAGATACTGTCGCAGAGCATGTGCAGACCCGCTTGCTAACTCTTTCCCAAGGAACACGGGGCATGACTTCGGAGGACGATCAGTGGGTGCAGGATCAATTAGTGTATGGACACACAACTTGAAAAGCACCGAATTCATTCCCACATACCAGATAGGACAATACAGTGGAATGGCCGTCCGCATCGGCTCGGGTGTCGAGGCTTGGGAGGTGTCAAATCTTATGGTAGCTCACAACATCACGGTCGTCGCGGCCGGATGCAACACAGTTGGAGGAAGTGGTGGGTGGATGAGCTCCGGCGGGCATACAACGGTCACTTCGACATTTGGACTCGGAGCTGACCAGGCTCTGTCATTTGAGGTTGTCACGGCGGACGGTAGGCTGGTGACGGCCGACCCCCTGACAAATCAAGATCTTTTCTGGGCACTGAGAGGCGGGGGTGGAGGTAATCGATCTCAAACTCAATCTATTTGAACAATGGCTGACGAACATCGGATGCAGGTACCTACGGTATTATTATCTCGGTTGTCATGAAAGCTTACCCACCTATCAACGTAGCCGGTTCGTCACTTAGTCTCACCCTCTCGAATACCAATACGGCCGGCTCCATTCGCGATCCCGAGACGTTCTGGCAGGGTGTGGCCGCCTACTACAGGTTCGCTGCTAAGATACTGGACGTTGGCGGTTATGGATTCAGCTACATCATGCCAATGGACAATAACACCTACCGGTTTACAACGAGTAGTTCGTTTCCAGGGATGGCGCCTACGGCTGCTTTCAACTTCATGCAGCCACTATATGACACGTTGAAAACAGTCGGCATCAACATCGCAAACCCTACGATAGGATCAGCTAGGCCTTATGGTTCGCCTCGTGGCGGGACTGGCGATCAGCCGGTGAACACTAGATATCGATCTCGGCTGCTGCCCCGGGAGAACTGGGAGGACGATGTCCTATTCAACAAGACCATGAAGGCGATCCGGACAGCTATGGAAGCAGGGCTTAAAAATAACTTTTACTTCCACGGTACCCTGGCCTCTCCCACCGAGGCCGTTGCTGGATGGCCCGGTAATGACAGCGCCGTTAACCCAGCATGGCGAAAGAATCGGATGCATGCTATGTTGATGGACGTCCAGCCTGATAGACTCACTGCGCAGCAAGCAATTGATAGGAATACTCTGATGCAGGGCTACATGAAGCTGTTGCGCGATGTATCGCCAGGTGCAGGAGCGTACATGAACGAGGGTGATCCCGACGAGCCCAACTGGCAGCAAGCTTTCTACGGTAATCACTATGATCGTCTGTTGGAGATTAAGCAGAAATGGGACCCAACAGGCGTTTTCTGGGCTCCGACGACGGTGGGAAGTGAGGGTTGGGCGGTTCAAGCAGTTGATGGATACCCCAGCTCGCAGAATGGGAAGCTGTGTCGCGTTGCCGGTTGAAGATACAGATGGAACCTGAACGAGTTATGCTGTAAACCAATAGGAAATGTAGATACACATTTATCGCATATATGTCTACAACAGGTATATATACCTAGGTATTCAATCGCTGAAGTTTTATAGACCCACCTTTCTTATTACCAAGGTAAAAAGGTTTGTACGATGTCATCCCCAACATGACCGTCATGACGGATAGAATGTATGCGGTTATCTACTTTTGTTCATGTTCCAGATATCAAACTATTAAATATGGGTTTTCCTCCAATCACAACTCGCGGTGCTCAGCCGACTTCCAACTGAAGACAGCTTTGCCTAATGGCAGTTGGTCTGTTAGTACTTTTATTACACTAGCTGATCTACCCCACGAAACTAGATACCTAGTGTGATTGGGATGCGGGGGTTCAAGCTACTGCAAATATGTGTTTACAGGAAATACTATTTATGGCCAGGGACATCTGTACTGTAGGTTACCTTATTCTCCATCCCCAACCGAGGCTCTTCAATCCTTGTTCATGCGGAGTTAGAAGCATAACTACCCCATATTCTCCCAGACTATAATAGAATGCATAGTAATGATGGGATGTTGGGGCGCTTCTGGATTACATCTCAGGAATCTGCTTCGTATTGAAGAAGTATCACCATATGTGCAGTCACCATCAGATTGATTGCTAGGGTTTCATCTATAAAATAGGTATATAAGCGATCTGTCAGGGTCCAGCTTGTGCGAGGACAACCTCTGTCCCGAGTCGGCTTCAATCACCTTTCATTTCTGCACTCTCCAAGAACATAATGTCCCCGGCACGGCGACCTATTCGTATTGCCAACTGCTCTGGCGCGACCCCGGATCCGGGAGACTTGATGCTCGCACAGGCGACGGCTGGCCCAATTGATGTCATCACTGGTGATTACCTCGCAGAAGCTAACTTGGCCCAATACGCCGAAGCATATGCCAAAGGCGAGCATCCTGGCTATGTGCCGTCGGCCTATAACGGTCTTAAGCTATCACTAAAGGCCATCAATGAGAAAAGGATCAAAGTCATCATCAATGGCGGTGGGTTGAACCCCAAGGGTCTGGCTGACGCTACTCATCAGCTGGCAAGCCGGGGCGGATATAACCTGAAAATTGCCTATGTAGACGGAGATAACCTGTTACCCGTTGTCCATGACATCCTCAAGCCAGATAACCAAGGTAAACTGCCACACCTCGATTCGCCAAATGAGCAAGTCAAATTGGCCAAGGACACGGAGAACTTCCTCCAAGATCCGAATAAGAAGATCGTGGCCGCTAATGCGTACCTGGGTTGCCGTGCAATCCGACGGGGATTGGAGCAAGGGGCGGACATCGTTATCTGTGGCCGCGTTGCCGACGCTTCACCTGTCATGGGTGCAGCACAATGGTGGCACGGCTGGAAAGACGAGGATTTCGATAAGCTAGCTGGTGCACTAGTCGCCGGTCATCTGATTGAATGTTCGACATACGGAACCGGTGCAAACTTCGCCGGTTTCGACCAGTACACTGTCGAGCAGCTGCTCCATCTTGGCTGCCCAATTGCCGAAATCGCAGACAATGGCGAGGCAGTCATTACAAAACACGAAGCCCTGAACGGCTACGTTACCGAAGAAGTCGTCAAGTGCCAGCTACTGTATGAGCTACAAGGAAGCATCTACCTCAACAGCGATGTCAAAGCAGATATCACTAATGTGGCAGTTCAACAAGTCGGTCCAAACCGTGTCCACGTCTCGGGCACGAAGGGCTATCCACCGCCGCCGACAACTAAGTTGGCGACTTTCTACCGCGGCGGCTGGCAGGGCGAGGCCACTATCAACGCGACTGGATATGCCACAAAACATAAGTACGACCTTCAGGAAGCCCAATTGCGGAACCAGCTGGAAGAGTGGGGCGTGATGAAAAACATTGACCTCATTGAGTTCCAGCGCGTTGGCGTGCCCCAGGAAAACCCACGGTCTCAGCTGGCGGCTACAACATATTTGCGCATATTCGTGCAAGCACAACGGCCTGGGACAGTACAGCGTGTCCTACAAGCCTTGTGGTATAATTTCAGTAAGTAGCGCCATTCCCAATTGCTTTTATAGAGCTTTGAGAGCTAACTTACCCTACTTTCAGTGCAACATTTCCCCGGCCTCAATTGCTCACTAGATAACCGCTTAATGTCCATGCCAATCCCTTTCCTTGGCTACTTCCCTGCGCTCGTATCGCAAGACCGAATCCAAGAGGCTGTAAACATTCTTGGGCCCAAAGGAGACGTGGTGGAACGTCTAGCGATAGGGCCACCGCGCATCACTGAGAAGCTCGCGCCGCGGGAAGATTACGACCCCAACTCTCCGCGTGTTCTCTCTTCATTTGGTCCCACTAGAATGGTTCCCTTCGGCGACATAATGCTTGCGCGATCAGGCGACAAGGGCGCAAATGTCAATGTGGGCTTTACACCGAGGAAGATCTACGATAACGCAGATGTCTGGGAGTGGTTGCGAAGTTTCCTGACGAAGGCTAAGCTTAAGGACATGATGGGCGATGATTGGGAGGACTGGTTCCACGTTGAGCGCGTTGAGTTCCCCAAGATGCGGGCTGTGCACTTCGTCGTCTACGGCGCGCTAGGCAGAGGCGTGAGTAGCTCTGCAAGATTGGACAATCTTGGTAAGGGCTTCGCGGAGTGGCTCCGTGCCGTACACGTTCCGGTTCCGGTCAAGTTTCTCGAAGTAGGACCAAGGAGCAAGATTTAGGGTTCCGCCCTTTCGAGACGCTCCGTTCTCAATGTGTACATGTGTGTATTCTCCGTAAATATATGATGTATTTGACAGGTGCAAATTGTAACGTTACGAATTAAATGGGGTAGAGTAATTGATATTAGCCGGCCACTTTATATACCAAGTTCAACCCAGTCAGTAGGAAGGAAGCGCCTTAGAGCATGCCCAATGCCCAATGCCCAATGCCAATGCCCAATTTGTAGTGATGCCGCATTCCTCAGAGGATATTGTATAATGCATGGAGAAGTTGGAGTATATGTTCTACCCCAGGATTTCCCAATCCTCGTCCCTGGTACCGACGAGGATACTGAAACATCTTGTAATGCGGGTCAGCAATCTTGCGACGTGAGTGGCTGGAGGAGCCACCAGCGTCACATCATATCGGCGACAGCATAATATATACAAATCATGGCTATATCAGATCAGGTGCATTACCCGGTGGACGGAATAACAGACTCTTCCAAGCAAAAGGAAGACTATAAAGATTGACGATGATCCTTCTTGGCCTTCACTTGGCCTTCACTTGGCTGCAGAAATATCAAATTATCACACATACTTATCCCCACACATCAAAGAGGCTCTTTTACTAGCGAATCCGACACTATGGTTGCTCTTGCTCGCTTAGCTATTGCTCTGTCGACTATTGTCGGCGTCTTCGCGGCTCCTACCCCTGAAGCTAACGTCGACATCCCAAACTTTGAACTTGGGAGCGAGCATCTTGCCCGTCGCCAAGACTATACCCAGAACTATAGGACTGGTGGCAACGTCAACTTCCAGTCTAAGTCTAATGGATACTTAGTATCATTCTCTGGTGCCGCAGACTTTGTTGTCGGTAGAGGCTGGAACAAAGGAACTAGCCGGTAAGACTTTCAGTTGTAACCATCTGGAGTTTCACTTTACCATCATTATCTATATAACACTTCACTCTTTCCAAACGCATATTAACAGGTGTCTTGGTTAGAAATATCACATTCTCAGGGTCTACTACTGCCTCCTCTGGCACTGTTCTTGTGTCGATCTACGGATGGACGACGAACCCCCTCATTGAATATTACATCCAAGAGTATTCGAACAGCAACGGGGCTGCGCAGGGCCAGAAGATTGGTAGCTTCGACAGCGACGGCTCGACTTACGACATCTGGAAGCATCAGCAGGTTAATCAACCCAGCATCCAAGGAACTTCGACCTTTTGGCAGTACATCTCTGTTCGCCGAAACCAGCGACCTTCAGGCGGTACTGTCACTACTGCTAATCACTTCGCTGCCTGGGCCAAGAATGGCATGAACCTAGGAACTATGAACTACCAGTTTGTCCCCCGCTTTTGTCTTCCCTTTCTCGATCCCTCATTTCTCTAGCTATTTCCGGGTCTTGCAAAGATCCTGGCCAATCTTGTGCTATCTACAGTTTTCATTAACACTTTCTTCAAAACAGGACCCTTGCCACTGAAGGCTGGGGTAATGCTGCTGGTAGCTCGTCGTACACGATCAGTGGCTAGGAAGCCTGAGTTACGTGGCAGTCTAAGTGCTATTGTCTGCTTCGCACTACGTCACGATGGATATCTTCACAGGTGTTGGTCAACTTCTTGTGAGCTTTGGATACTCTGATAAGCATGAGAATTTGTCATTGGGTCCCAATAAAAAAACTTTGGCTATTCTGTCATACTTTCGTTACAATACACTTTGCTCTACGACTCTTTGTCCTACGCTGTTAGCTATATTTACCTCCCCATCTGCATCCACATCACGTGATGCTCTTGACGACCGCAAATTGGTGGCCACACACGCTCGTTGCATTTCAAAACATCAGTAACAAAAATCTCTGCAGTAGGCACTATTGGATACATATAGTGTAATGATTGAAATCACACTTAACAAAAACCATCCCTGGCAGCGATATTTGGTACCACAAACACAAATCTCCTTTAATCTCTATGCTAAAAGCAAACAAGCCAGTCCTTGACTGACTACTAGAGAAGCCCATTTGCACTGCTGTTCATAGGCAGGCTCTAGATAGGATCCGGGTAGACACAGAATTGGCATGCCGGGTAATCACGTCACTGTTAGTCTTGTTTACAGGACGCGAATACAATCAAAACAAAAACAACACCACTTCATTCACTCTGCCCCACCTTCTCTCTTGTATTTGGTATGTCTTTACTACGTACTCGTCGTGCCTAAAGTTCTCACTGTCACTATATTTACGTGCTTGCCAATAGCGAAGTGAATGCACAGATCCGTACATTCACTACTTTCTACCTACTTACCTTCCTTTGGTATTGTACTTTGTGTTTCTACAAGCTGGCCTTTTATGGTACTTTACTTGTTTTACCTAGTGTCCTACCCTGCCCATACGGTGCCAGACTCACCTCAGTATCTCTCTACCCGCTATATCTATACTATCTACACGCTGGGTTACCTAGGTAGCTACTCTGGGAAAGTTTCAGGCTTTCTCAGTATATGCCTCATCTGTCTACATATTCTGTCCATAGGTCTTATAATCAAAGTACATGTTTGTGCTGTAGCACATCACCTCGGGCAGGCCCGTGCGTTCCCATTGATATCACGTTAATAACCTACACCGAGTACCTAACTGGGCCAACTCTTGTCCCACTGAGAGGCACGCTGACCAGTATAACCGTTCTTTCCATGCCTACCATTCTACTTACGACTTCAACAAGAGCAATAACCTACCCCGCCTCTCGGTACGTACCTTTTTTGTGGTTGTGGGTGGCCAAACTTCGGAAGTAGGTGAATTTTCTATGGCCACAGTCTGTCTACATCTTTCCTCCCACCTCGCCAACTTTTGCTTCCCCTCCCCTCTTCTTTCCAACATTCCTACCTGTCTTGTTCCACATTGTATGCTTAAATACTCACACCTCAACTTCCAACAGACTTGCAACCATCAGCTCTGACAACATATCTGTGGCTCCAACAGAGGACCAGATAATTAAAGGTAACTTTCTTTCTTGCCTCCCCCCAAATATCTCTCTCATCTTCAAGCACCTGTATACCACCACAACATTCACTACATAATTCCATCCGTCATTTTTATCATCCTCACACCATCTTCTCCAATTTGCACCTCTAATACAATCAAACAAAGGTAATGAGATAGCATTATCTCACTATCCGTCCTACTATTCTATCAAACCACTACTTCATGTGTGACATCGGCGATGCACATCTCGGCGTGCATCAAGGTTGCCCAATCACGCGTTCAGCCTTACCCCGCTCCTCTAACTAACACCCTTAATAATCTAACCTTATATGATCTTCTCCATCGCCGAGGCTCTATACTGTCCCCACGCGCATAGTCTATTCTCACTGCCTGCGTTCGATACTGACCTCCACTCTTGGACTAGTTGCCCAGTTCATCAACTAATTTGTGTTGATCAGTGATTCAGTGGTAACGAACACCGAGACATATGGTAAGACGACCCAAGAATCACCTATCACATAAAATATATATTGTTAATTCTAACATGGCGTTAACGATGTCTTTTTCCCCGTGATATCACCGCTATTATAGCATTCGCTGACACTTCTCACATAGTAAGCTGCGCCGGTCAAGCCTGAGTCATTTGACCAACCCCAGAGCCCATCCCACCAACTCTTCTCATACCATGAGGAGAGCAATCAACCGAGCGCCAGCGCCATGCCCGAGTATGCTGGGAAGGCTATAACACGACATACGTGCGCAATGTATGTCTTTTGTTACACAAGGTATAAACATTCGTCCCATCTCCAACTTTTCGTCTAAACAACTTCGACTATACTCCAGAATAACGCTTGATATACTACCTTGACACTTCCTCAGAACCATACATCATACGCTTTGAGTGATGGAGAAATTGCTAATTTGTTTGCGAACAGATGCGTGTCTCTAAACCGACTGGACACAAATGTGGCCATGACACCGGGAAGGCGAGAGGAGGGAGGGCGACACATGGCAGATGACCCAGATCTACTTAGCCATACCAAACCAGCAGCAGCAGTGGACTGAGGTAGAACAGGCAAGTTTTCTATTATTCTTCAGCTATGATCATCCTAATCCGAGTTCAACATCCGACTTCCCTAGTGGCACCATAGCCAGGACTCTTCAAAGAGACTTTTCGCAACGCACCTTTACAGCAGCCCGCATGAGGTTTACAGACTAATTCGTAGCAGTCACACTTTGAACAAAGTTGCTAACATGCCTATCATTTGGGCCGTCAAGTCACTGCTGGTAATGCACATTGCGTTCGCACCTAGCGGCAGAGGATCTCTTCCTCTCATGCTGCTCGCCGCTCCGACCCAGCGGAGCAATCTGCATAGCTTCCGGCATCGAGATACACCGTCCGACCGGGCATCCAGACGATGCATTTGGCCCCCCTGCATTAGAGGGACACTTCATAAGAAACGAGCAAGGCAACCCAGAGAGGCTGGGGCGGATTTGTGACAATCCTTAATCATTGTAAGTCCGAGCTTGGGCACTGACAGCCCAGATTATGATCTGTTCCATCCCCGTCCATCTGGGATCCTCCTCACTTGTATACTTCGTAGAGAAGTCTCACCAACTCTTTTATAGGACCCTGTGACAGTCATCATCTTGATGCTGGTTGTGCCAAGGGGGAATACAACTGCCACCGTTGCTACCCTAAGCGTCATCACCGACAGGTCACCCGGCAGGCACCTTGGTGGGAAAAAAGTGCATCGTGCTCCTCAGGCAAAGTGACACGCCTGAAGTAGACACGCCACTTCGTCCAATAGACACGCTTCGAACAACCCGTACGGTCGATCAGTCGGGGGACTGGGTGCAGTCACCTAGGGCGGTAATTAAAGCTTTCCATTTCAGTGATAATTTGCTTGGCACTTCCGAGTACTTATTATACATATCGATCGGTATAGCCTTTGTCTTATCGAGGATAGAATACAATAAGCCCGGCCCGTCCTCTTAGGGCCTAGCCGACGATGCTCGAACCGACAGAAGAAGGCCGACTCCTCATCAGAGTGGTAGTCGAAGGACGGACGTCTTGGACGCGGTAACCCCTTGACAAGAAAGGATCCCTGACCCAGCGACCGGCTTAGCCACTATCAGTGGCCAGTTGTGAGTAACCCACAGCCTCTTTCGACTCTGAAATTAGTACTAACCCCTAATATCAGATTTGCTGTCTTCAACTCCCCTATGAAGACGTATAGGACCGCGAGAAGAGCGGCCATAACAGCTCCGAGGATCCCTGTGTTGTGCCCCCCCTGGGGAATTGCTACCAGAACGTAGCGCGGACGGGCATCGCCTTGCTGTTGCTGTTGCTGCTGCTGAGCTAAGGCTCGCGCCTGAGCCAGCGCCAGCACCTGTGCAATTCCGGCTCCGACCAGGCCCAAGCACAGCTGCAAAACCAGCAGTACGCCCAGGCGCTGGCGCTGGCTCAGGCGCAAGCCTTGGCTCAGCAGGAGCAACAGCAAGACGGCGTTCGTCCACGCTGCGAGCTGGTTTCGTTTGCCAATGGGCAGAGTGCTGCTGGGTTTGGGGGCGCTCTGAACCAACCTTACGACGTCGTGCCGAGGGTCCCTGAGGCCCGACCGAACTACCACGGCGTCGTTGTAAACCGCACACGGCCGCCACAGGTGAACAACCAGCAGCACCAGCAACTCCGAGTTCTCTGCACAGGAAATCGGCCAGATGGAGACATCTGTGCATCTATGGTGACGAACACCGCTCACACCCTGTCGTCGCACCTCTCCTCCATGCATAAGGAGGACCTATTCCTCTGTCCGCGGGACTGGGAGTGCAACTTCAGGGTTGTGAGTGGCTTCAACGCCTCCGTGCGGCATCCCCGCGCAAAACACGGTTTCCGCGGGAACCAAAAGGAGCTGCGCCGTGGCCATATGGTGAAACTTAACCCCTCTGGTGGCATTGAGCCCGCCAGGACATGGTACGGGAGTGACCGGTCAACTTCGTCGAGACGCTGAAGAGCAGATGACGAAGACGAGCAAGGCCGACGTGATTCAAGAGACTCCAAGGTGAGACAGAGAGATCTTGTTAGTTATAGTTTATTGAGACTGACATTTGATACAGAGGCTGACGGGGTGGAAACACTTCGCAAGCGTATACTTCCGCGATATTCGTCCCAAGACCAGTTCTTGCCTAAAAGCTATATGCGTCGTATCTCACTGGTCTAGTTGTAATTCAAGCATAATTTCGAGGAACCCATGCTGCCACCACAGCGAAGGTACGTGGTATGTAACCTATGCATAGGCATGCAACGGACCTGCGTTACTGACGGTATTTCTCTCTAGGTACTTCCAGCACTACTGTAATACCGCAGATAGGCCCGCTCCCGCAATCCTACGCAGATAATTCTGTGCTCCCTGGCGAGCTCCTATCCACCCGGGCCAACTACGCCGACCCGACAGGGCTCGCCGCATGGAAATCATCAGCAAGCCCTTCCAGTAACACCAAGCTGGCCTACCTCGACGGCTACTACAGTTATGAACCTCAGCCAGTCGAAACTGTTGAAAACCCGAATGACGGCGTCGCCACTCGCAGTTTCAGAGTTAGCAGGCAGTGGCTGCTCACGCCCAACGATGCGTTCACCCTAGAGGCGTGTCAGGACGAATCTGAAAACGTTTGCTCCGTTCTATCACGCTCTAATCACTGAGCGCTGTCAAAATGTATATTATGGCTCAGAGCGTCCGTCGCCTCGTGTACGTACGTACTTACCACTTGACTCACCCGCCTCGACAAGGTCCACGGCCATGAGTACGTGGGAATTTCTCGGCACTTTCGCACACCCAGATATTCCCACAAAGTTCACACTCCAGAAATGGAGGCTGTCCAAGTCATGATGGGGTTGATCACTCTCTTCAGCGACAGATTGAGTTTGTATGGCTTTTATCGCCATATACATCCGGCTACATTTCCCTCGCTATCCGGCTTTCGCGCGCATGAGAGCGCACTTCAACCGCAAAGCGAGAAGACCGGCAGGGTTGAAGTTGCGGGAGAGCGGTACGGGGCTGCTGCTCCTAGCATTCCCTGGGTCATTTCTGGCGCCACGATTCTCATCGCGTCAATCGAGATGACGAAGAATATAACGGAGACGAGCCGTCATTGCATCAAGTGATTCGGGACCGTCGGCTCTTACGCACACAACTGAAAAGCCCAAGGCAGTCATGGAACTATGACTTTGCCCACAGCCAACGCATTACTTTGGCAGCCGGCGAAGTTCACTAATACCAGAAATGACGTAAGTAAAATAACTCCTTTCTGAGAACAGTATCTGGTGTTGTGTTCAGAGCTGATCTTGGAGACGCAGTTTTAGTCATGATCTTTGGAGAAGCTGCTCACCAGAAGAGCGCAGTGAGACCTTACGGAAACCATACCTAGCAAGACTTAGACTCAGGTGGCCCGAGCGGATGGGGGATGGGGAAGGGTTTGTCGCAAAAGGAAGGAGGCCAAGACTACATCGGCTACCCCCCCTTCGGCGATGGCCCAAGCAGGTGGAGGGCTTATGTGAGAGCTTCTCGCAAGGAGGAGTGCACCAATTCGGTCAAGCCTTGAGCAGACGTGAAGACTCGGGTGACGCTTGTTGCTGAGCTCTTCATCTTGAGTGCGGCGACATGCCGGCGTCGCGAACGAAGAATGATCTACTTCACATGGATCATATGCGACCCGGCTGTTGATAACTAAGATTCGGGAGGAGCCATCGAGCTCGAAGACCACCGCTTCTTGCGAGTATACGGGTAAGAGGACCTTGTTTTCAGTGGCGATGACTTGTTAATCCGAACTTAAATAGAGAGCTGACCTGTATAAGTAGGCAATGCTATTCATAGCTGAGAACCGAGACCTGTCCCAGCAGCAGCACCACCGCCGCTACTCAGCCAATCACACCTAGGTATCGTACCGTACCTAGCTTGTACGCGAGGTATCAAATTCCATCGCATTTCATTGAATCCCACACAGGGGAGGCGCGCCGTCGTCGATTCGATGGAGGATGAGAAGCGGAAGCGCAAACCGCGTGTTAAGTAGTTGGAGCATCACCGAACCACAACACCGACTTGACAACTTTCACAATTGTAGTTCGATCAACTCTCCTATCCACACAAAGAGTCGCCCGACAGCCAGATTATAGATAGAAGGTAAGTAAATCGTTGGAGACGAGAACAACAGTGGTTGCTAATCTCACTTTAGCCGTATCGTCGTCGTGGTCGAGGCGGGCCACGAAGCACACATACCGTTAATTCCTGGATGAAATGGGCGGCGTCGTTTTTTTTAGTGATAAGAGTCCTCATCAACTCACGGTATAAAGCATCTCGAGATGATCAGTTAAGAATGTTACCAGAAATACGTGGGAGACACGGCTCCGCACCAATACTCACCCGTATAATGTTAGGCCCCGGCTGCGGCTACTGCCTTTGCGGGACTTCGTGCCAACCGGGATCAAGACGTCATATAACCAGCCAGCAGCTGCTCGGAAGAGGCGACCGGATCACGGATAAATCTAACGGTCGTGTTTAACCTTATGAGAGTACTGCAGAGCAGCCACTCGAGAAGCATGAGTATGAGGATACCGTGGTTGGCTGCTTGCTACCACCTACCCAGTTAGTGACATTCGAAAGCCAGTCAGAAACTTAGCACTTCGACCACTATATCCTACTTTGGGAAGAGGCGCGCGCGTTGGGTGACACAGTTGCTTTGCATCACTCAGCAACCCGAACTACGTCAAGTTAATTCAGGACCCGGTCTCACTTTCCCTATCAAAGAGGCATTTTAGCGGCTCGTGAGAAACTTCCCTTCCCCGCGGATGATTGTGGACATCGATGACTGAAGCGAACTGTCAAAGTGCTTTGCTGCACTCTATCCGGCAGCCCTTCGCGAGTCTCACGCGGAACCACCAAGCGTGAAGATCAGGGTCAAATGCAGCGTTTAACAGCACAAGTATCCCCGCCTACCAATCTTGGTTGTCTGAGGACCAAGACGACAATGTCACCAACTCGGACGAGTTCCAGACCCCTGCGTAACACCTATGCGGGCGAGCGGGCGAGCGATCGAGCCCTAGAGGCAGCCGAAGTTGGTGAGAGAACTCACCTCAAGCAGAAACAAGCCCACGCGAAGGAGGTCACGTCGACCTCGCGGTATACTCCGATGATGAGAGACACCATCACGCGGTGCCTCTGGGGACGGCCAGCAGAGACCACGATACCGGAGGCCCCGGAGCCGAGGAGCTCTGCAAAATACACGGCTTGCCACTAAGCGGCATAGCAATCTTACGGGGCGGCTCACGTGGCTTTCCCGCCGACCAATATCTCATCGACGCACTCCCATGGCACGCCTGCGGCCACACTGCCTTCGAGTGCGCAGTCTCACACAACCGTGAAGACATAAACCCCGACAGAACATCTCCGGGGTTAGAGCAAAGTAAACCCTTGACGAACTAGTGGCTGTGAACACTAAAGAATCCAGCGCAGGTTAGTACCTTACACTCCTCCCTTTTATTTCCATTCGACTGACATGAGCAGATCGCCTCTGCCCTCGTTTGAGTCACGATGGTAGTCCACAATGACACCATCCCAGGCTAGTGAGCACGCGACTTGGCCTGCATCGGGAGAAAGCAGACCCTGGACGCGGACTATATCTCATGGACACCACGTATCGTGTACTTCGGCACACCGCCGTCGTGTAGCGCAGCCAAGACACAAGCCCAGACAGATGTCGGCCTCTTGCGGACTCTATCACAGGGAAGGGCACACCGCCACTTCAAATTCGAGAGCGGCTCGAGGTCCTGGTAGGTTTTAGTTTCCCTCTCGGTCAGCGCATTTGCGGACCCGGCAATTCATCATCAACGTTGTCCGCATACTTACTAAGAGTGTCCCCATTAGCTTAGACCCAACCATTCCCCCGAGCAGATACGGCATCCCCAAATACCTAGAGCAGACGGTAGAAGCTCCAGGTCCGTATATAGCTCCGTTGCAGAAACCCAAGAAGAAAGTTCGCTTTGCCCACCTATGGCGGCAGAGCCACATAGCCACCCCGTTGATTCATTGCGCCCGCCGCGGCCAGCTGCAAAGTCAGCAGTTCTTCCACGCCCAAGCGTGTTGCTGCGGCGGGCTGCAATGAAGTGAAGTGGGCTGCAAACAGGTTGCTGTCGACGGTCATGCCACGTCCTTTCTCTGATGCCGGCCTGAGCCGGGTCAAAAAGAATATTGACCCCTGAGTTCGTGAGCTGCACCAGCTCAGACTCAGCCGAGTCCGATGAGACTCTGGGAAGAGTATACCGGCTTCTTGCCGTGAGCAATTCAAACAGAGCCACAAGCCCTGACCGTACATGGCATAAGGTACGGCCTCATGTTTTGCCGTATTGGCGACACCGGCCGTCGCTCGAAAATGCCTGCCAACTGAAGCGGGCGGGAAGGAGGGAGGGTGGGAAAAGCATATTGTCTTCGGCAATTATGATCGTCGTAGACCCCGTACTGCTACGGGTGTCGAAAACAGACGGCGATGACACGCTGCCCATGGTTCAATTCTTACTGGAACTATTCAATACGTTCGCGCAGGCGGACGGGTCCCCCGTGCCGGTCTCGCATACCTTGTCGCACTTCACCCGGCAGGGCAAGGTCATCTTGTAAGTCCTTTTCCTTCTCTCTATGCCCAAGCCCCTTCTCTTTTGGCATTTTCTAACATATTTCGCTTTTTTGATACTGTACTGACCTAATGATTCTCTTTTTTTTTTCAGAACAGACGAGCAGGGAATGATCCAAAGAGCTAAGCAATAACGATGAAGATGACGTGCCGCGCACTAGCGAGGGGCCCGCTAGTTATTCGGTTACCGGTGCTTCCGAACTGACCCAAACATAACCAGCGACTTGCCTCGCGCAGGCTGGGCTGCATTCGTGACGCCTCACAAAGTGTAAAGGGCTCATGGCCACAATGGCGCCACAACCATGGGCATGATGCTGCAAAAGTTCGAAGTCGACTGAGATCACCCATCCAAGTTCCAAGAAGAGTATATGAACACCCAGAAAAACCGGGACAAGTTCCTCGAGGACGATGACCTCAGTTCAGCTGTTCATCTTCACTTGGACGATACCGACCATGCGGACGTCCCCCGGATAAGGCGGGGTGGAGAATAGGTGACGAACTAGGAATCGGCCGCCCCTTGTGACGAACGCACTCAGAGCTATGACGGGATACAGAGCTACCACTAACCGTGGTCCTGCTACTGTGCTCCGTGTCGAGGCCGGCGGCACGACATCGCGAGCCCTTGCCGCTCGCGTGGAGCGCTCGCCCAACCACCTCCTTGACACCAAGGGGCTAAAAACCAAGGTTTGTTGTATATCTCCATATGTCATGACGTCTTCTCCTAGACCCTTGCTAACTTTCCTAGAAAGAAGTTTACTACACGATGGTAAAAAGACAGGGAGTCAGTGTTCTGACTATCCCAGAACACTGCCGTCCCCGCTAGTGCTCCGTCCGAGTTCGAGACCGTGTCCGTCCGAGAGTTGAAGGCGAAGAATGCGATACGCCAATAGATATCGACGCGCTGGTCAATGCACGTGGATACCCCACGTAGGGCGGCGGTCCGGATCGCAGAGCAACAAGGCACCGCCCATGCCTGAAGCAGTCGAGGACGATGTTGCTAGGAAATATCTGACGATACACTGCGTCTTTCATACCGAGCAGATGACTCAGAATACGCGAGCGCCTGAAGCAGACAGCAGATGGCGTGATCTACACACCGGAAGAGATCGCCCCCTTATATATCGTCGCAATGAAGAAGATCCAGTTTGGAGCGCGAGAGACAATCGCGAGCCTCAAGTGCGTGTACAGCTGGCGACCTAACCCCGATAGCCGACAATCGCGACCCCAGCAACGAGACTGTCGACATTTTCCTTTTTAGCCTCCAAATATCGGAGTGACTTCGACAGTAACTAGTACTATCATTTGCGACGGCCATGTTATTATTCAAGACTGAACACCTACCGGAGGTGCCAACTTCACGGCCTGGAACATGCCCGGCCCACGGTTCCGATGATGGTAGCAGATACTACGACTGCGTGATGTGACGTGGGATTAGCAGTAAATACCTAATCCACCAGAAAGGGAGAAGGGTATGCGAACGACCAATCCTAAAGTACGGAAAGGCACGATGGATCACTTAGTCCAGCTGTTACAATCGATGCAGGCAAGATTGCCAAAAGGCTGGGGTGAATTCGAGATGTTATTGACCCCCACAATCACGAGTCCATTTTCATTCCGAAAGGGCAGTTGTGAGAGAGCAACTGGGAGACATTTACGCACTCCCAGGAAAGCCTCTGGAGACGCACAGGACCCTGGTCAGAGTCCTAAATGGTCCTGGCCCGAGCGGAACGCGCTACGCGCGGGCACAGCACGTTGTTTCTAGTCACTCGTGTTCGTTTGTTTCTCGTTTTTATACTTTCCGTCTTCTCCCTGCGCTTCCGGGCTTGGAAGCCGCGCCGAGCTGCGAAATGGAAAGCCGCGGGCGGCTGCACATTATCGATGTCGACTGCGGCTGCAGCTGCAGCTACTGCTGTAACCCCCCGACGGACGCCACCGTCGGAAACCCTTTGAAAAGGGCGGAGCAGAGACTTCGCCGGAAACGGCACTGCGCTCTGGGGCGGGCCCCTGACAACCATCGTCACGCCCTCAGCAGGGAGAGCCCAGTCAGCGGACAAATGCCGGCGGAGGACGGGTCCAAAGAGGCAGTGGCAAAAGGTCAATGCTCATCGCGCCACCCGCTGAGGCCGACGCGTTCGCGCGCCTCAACCCCTACCACGACGACTCGCTGGTACATCCCGGTGGCTTTCTAGCGAACATGGATCTCAAAGCGAGGAAAACGCCCTCTATTTCTCATTCCGAATCGACTGTGACTGCAGCTGCAGCCACAGCTACAGCCAAAACCCCCGACGGCCGAATCCGCCACCGTCGGAAAAGGGAGGAGTAGAGACTTCGCCGGAAACGGCACTGCGGTCCGGGCTAGGCCCTGACAACCACTGTCACGCCCTCAACGGGGAGAACCCAGTCAGCCGGCAAACAGTTCCGATCAAGGACAACACAGGCCGTAGAAACGCGGGTTTGGGCCGTTTACGAGCCAACCAAACCACATCTGCGGCCGACAACACGCGTCAGTCAAGATACCAATTACTGGCTGGGTGACCTTCGACCCCAACATGCGATGCTTTGTCAGCGCGCAATGCACACAGGCGTACGGTTGGCCGGCCTACAGCGTCCGAGATGATATAGATATACGTCAGCCCTATCGCATCTCTGGCGACGTGAGGCGCTTCCAGTAATGCTGTCTCTTGACCCCCCGACGGGGAGACGCCACCGTCGGCAGCTTAAAACCGGCCAAGTAGACACTTGGCCAAGCAACAAGACACCAGTCCGGCCGGCCGCAGCGAATTCACGTCGACAGCTTTAAAAAGGGTCAAGACTCTTGGCCAAACAAGAACGTGGGTCTAGCTAGCTGCCGTAACCGTTGATACCTGGCGAATCACTGAGACAGAATTCACCCGGCAGGTCAGCATGAGTCTCTTCAGAGTCTCTTCGCGAGGTACGCCACTCTCGAGTGATATGGCCAAGTCGCACAGCAGCCATGTCTCAACGGAAGACGACGTCATACAGGCGTTCCGACTTACGTGAACAGAAGAGCGGGAAACACACGACATGTTTTCACCTGAGTCTCCGGCATTCCTGCATTCTGAAACCGTGAGGCACCCATATTCTCGCCTACCGATAGCGCCCGCCAGAGTCGAAGCCGAGATAGCTCCGTTCCCAACTCGGGCGGCGTACAGGCCCCCCCGACAATGACAAGTACTGCGCGTACTTGCCATGGAAGTTGAGGGAGAAGCAAGCAGAACCCATCGCTCTCGTACTCGAGACCCGCTACAGGATCTTCGAAGTACAAGAGCAAGCCATATACTACCCTCACCGGGCCAGTATCTTCGACATCTCTCGCCAAGAACACCGCGAGGCGAGAGGTAGCGGCGTCAGCACTCTTTCGACAACCCCATTGATACACAATGGGAAGAGACCGTCGTCACGGTAAATCAAACGCTGAGCAGGCCGCTGGCATTCCCCTCAGCGCTGTCCTCGTGTTTTGAAACATTGCCCGCTACGTCGTGGAGACGGAGGCTGAGGGAGCTACCGAGGCAGTCGGCGGCCCCTTGCAAACACGCCGTGTCCACAGTGGCCAGCCGCCAGCGTAAACGTCGACACCCGTTTGCGCAGACCACCAGAAGAGGCCCCGTACACCTCCTAGCAGCAAGTAAACAAACACTTAAAGGAATACCACGAAGGGGGCTTCAGGGAAGATTGTGCTGCGTGATGAGGAGTTGGCTCGGCCGTCTGGAAGTATTTCTGACGAATCGGGGGATTCTGTTTGGCGCCGGGCTGCCAGCCGTGGCGAGCGACAGACACACGCGAAGACGATGACGATTACTTAAAGGCGATGAATACCGCGTATATGACCTTAACCGACAACGGCATTTACAATGCGAATGGCTGGGGTGTATTGGTCGGTCCAGACGTGGAGACCCACGTGGTGGACGGGAACCACTGGATCATCCTCGAGATGGCTAATGTAAGTCGATCAATCGATTATCCCTTCCCCAGGCATGAATAACTGGCCCTCATTCCAACTTGATCATCGCTAACATGGGTTATATAAGTTACTTGCAAACACGCCGCGTCCACAGTGGCCGGCTGCCAATTAACATCTCGTCGCATAACAGCGGCGAGCGATGCACACCCAGGAAGACGATGCTTCCTGAGACGCGATGAGTACTGGCGTCGTGGCCTTGGTCAGTCTCTTGCAAACACGCCACGTCCACAGTGGCTGGCTGCCAGCGAAACACCGCCGCACAACAGCGGGTGGCCGGCTGGCTGTCCAAACTGAAAAGACATCGATGGCGCCTACAGCAATGCCACGGTATGTTCGCCTCTTCTATCCTGCGACTGACTTACGCACGCTGGCTTGCTTCTAACGCCTTGAAAAAAAGATCTGGTGCTGGATCGACAAGGACTGGTCCGGTCTGCGTATCTACGCCTACCAAGACACAATGCACACCGGTATGTGGTTGTTCCGTCCATCTTAGTCGTTTGTTGTGAGAACCTGACTGACAGTAGTACGTCCGCAGTGGCCGGCCGCCGGTTAAGACCCTCGTCGCACAACCGCGGCGAGCGAAGGACACAGGAGCAAGACATTGCTTCTTGGGACGCGAGGAACAACGGCGTTACGGCCTTGGCCAGTCGCTTACAAACACACCACGTCCACAGTGGCGGCCAGCAAGATACCGTTGCACAGCAGCGGCTGGCTAGCTAGCTGTTCAACCTGAAGAGACGACAGCAAGGCATATCTTAAGACGCAATGCACACAGGTAAGCAGCTATTCCGCCCATCTTCCGCCATCAGTCGTGGGAACCAGACTGATGGTGATATACTACAGGCTAGAGCTGAAGTCTCCGGTTCTCTTTAGCTTGCTGTATAGGACTCATGCACTAATGGAGATACTCCAATAGGCGACTCAGTTCGTGTCCACGCACTCATCATTCCTACCCTCTCTGAAGACGACTTCAAACCTCTAAACTAGGAGCTTTTCTCCTTCCTCCCCCAGTAAACAAGAGCTCTTAGTTTAGAGCTTTGGAGTCGTCCCAGGAGATCTTCGGGAATGCGAATGACAGAGTGGCTACGGATCTCACTTCAGCCTTGTCGTCGTCGTCGTGGCGGGCCACGAGGCTCTGGTGCACGCCAGAGTCCTCATCTATTCGACAGGTCCGTTATTAAAGGATTTCTTTACGAAACCTTTAATAAGTAAAGAAACCTTTAATAACGGATCTATCGACGACATTTCCGACTCTGCCACCCTTCCTGGAATTGGGCTCCAGGAGCTCAAGTTAGTCATGATGGCCATTTGTGGCATCAATAGCCCATCATTGGCCACGAAGCCTTCACCAACAACTATGTCAGCGCCCAGCCCTTTCTTTATCAAATGACGCGGCGCGGCGCGGGGCAACGATATCTTGATTTCGATCATTCGCTGTTTCATGGTCACCCTTGTCCGTCTTCGCTTCGGTCTTTGCTTTGATTTCGGTGCTTCCGAACCAAGCACAGTGCCGCCAGTATGCCGGGAGCGAATAGCGATGAACACATACGAGATTGCGAAGATAGGGCAGGTACCGCCTGCGTTGAACCGCCGGGCGGCGCCGGGTCAATTACGGCCGGGCGGCAGCCGCAGTAACCATTTCACTCTATGTTACTGTGCTGTGCTTGGTTAGGGCAGCGGATACCGAGCACGTAGTTACCTACCAACACCGAAAAGCAAAAAGACAACACCGACGTGTTACGGCGGGCGCGTTTCCGAGAGCCAGGAACGATATCCGGTCACTGCTGGTGGCGTTGCCACCAGCATTTGGCCTGCCCGGAACCGGAGCAGCCGTTACTCACGGACATTGTCGGCCGGTAATCGCTGGCAATGCCGAGATTGGTGGTTGGTGGGATGGTGTGAGGGGGGAAGACGAGGGGACCCAGAATACCCATTGTAAGAGGGGGAGAAGACTTGGTGATCCCGTACAGAAAACCGGTGACTCTTCAAGTAAAGAGCCCGGCCAGGAGAGGTGTAACCCGATGTTCACATACGGGCCCTCCCGGAGATACGACAAGCCGGTCATTTATTCGACATCCACATGCCAGAAGATATGGGCGACGACAAGAGCAAACTGATCGACGCGCCGCCGGCCCCGTCCATGCACACAACCGTGTATGGCGGGTGCACCGTTAACCCAACCGGTGGCGCGCCGTTCGACCCATGGCCCATGTCGCCGTTGCGCTCGCACAGATAACGGCGATGTTGCATGGCGGCCGCACCATGTAACTCAGCAGCGGTTGGCTCCGACCTTGGTCTATGTCACTGCTGCGGTGCTGGTCAAGACGGTCACGTCAGTGACAGGGGCGCCTTTAACCCAACAAATGCTGGCCCCGTTGCGGGTTACGGTATGCATGTTTTTTGCGCTCGTGGAAAGTAATGACTTTTCTAACCAGTGAGCAGGTACACGCCCGTACTACTCTACCCCGAACGGTTAGAGCCGGCAACATGACTTGGCGACCGCAAGTCGATATAGAAAAGCGACGGCCGTAGGAGGGTGACCGGCGCGGGGGCGCGAAATAGTACGTACTCAACCTAGGTACTTTTGTTGTCTCGGATAGGTTACTAACACGTATTCTTCCGCCTTGCGTACAGCCTCCAAGAACATGACGAAACCCAAGTCAAATGGGCCGGGGCCGGCGAGCCTGACTAGCAACCGTAGTCAGCGGCTACGACAAACCGACTGCGAACGGCTGTTGCCAAGGGATGGCACATCCTCAGGCTCAACACATTGTTGGCGTCTCGGCCTTGGTCTATGTCATTGTTGCGCTCGACAAGAAAGGCATGGCGATGGCAGCAATCCGCTGACTCAGCAGTGGGGTTGGTCCCCGGGACGTGTACATGCGTGTTCGCCGTTGCGCTCACAGGGAGTGCTCGTCGCCTCGACCGCGACGAGGGAGAAACCCTGCGTCGCTCCGGGCTCCGGCGACCGTGGCTAGCTAGCAGCTGCGAGGAGCTCGCCAATAAGAGCTATTGTGAAGGAATACTTCATTACCCAAGTCCAAGGTGTCGAGAGACCAAGGCACCTTATCGTCATCAAGTATTGACCACCGACCGGTGGTGCCTCTCCGTCTCCATGGGGGCAACGGTGGTCCTGGCCACTATGATCACAATGGTCAAATGCGTACTAAATCGGCCCCTTTGGTCAGCCGCCTCATCCAGGTGGCCATACTAGCAGCTACTACCAACATCAGCACCATGCGCTGGCCACGCTTGGTGCTCCTCACATGTACTATCCGATGAGCGGCCGAAGCGACCACATGGGCTATCACGCTGCTGCTGGATACGCCACTCGCAGTAATAAGAGGCACCTGGTCGAGCCGGGCCAAAGAGATCACCGAGTCGTAGCCAGCACCTACGACATGAGACGAAGGACCGTTATGGCATCCTTCGCTACCTAATGGTAGTTGCTTCAGTCTAAGCACGTAGCATACGTGACTAAACCACATGAAGATAAACTTCATTGAGCTTAAAACCACGGCACCACCGACCGTGGGAATACATTCGACATCGATAGTTATACAGGGCTTTCGATTCCTCACGTAGGGGGTCGAACAATTCCCTCCGCATAAGCGGTCTGTTTGTGGGACAGCGACGACGATAGTCCTAGCCATGCCCACCAAGCCTCAGCACCCTGCCGACCGCTGGCCGGGGGCTGGGCCGGACCGAAGGCGACCAGCGATTTCGCAGCCAGCAGATGCCACACCACACGTGCAGAGCATCATGGACTAGTTGGCCCCAAAAATAACTAGAGACGGATTCTTAAGTCCGTCATGTATCCCAGCCAATCCAATCCAGCTTATGTCTAACCGTGTTCCAGGAGAAGAGCAACAAAGTTGTTGCTCTCAGAGATTGGAGAGACTGGCGAAAGATGTCGGAAACTTCGGTGGAGTTGTCGTGAAGATACACGTCAGTACCTCGGCCTAAGCCGCCTCAGAACCAAAAACAGGAAGAGCAGCCGTATTCGCCAGCTCCGGATACCTTCCAGGCTTCGTCCATACCGTATCAACAATCCGCCTCCGCCATGGGCTGGCTCTCGGCAGTGCCGAGTATGACACTATCCACACCGATCATTATTTCAAACCTATCGGCCCCGGCCCGGGATATACGAAGGGGCAGGGTGGCCGGGGGCGGGTGGCAGGACCGACCAGAGGGTCACTAGCCAGTCGATACCAAACAACAACCAGAACGAACGCCTTCGGGTGGACCGGTACAATCATGTGAAGACGACAACTTCACAACTTGTGACATGCTCGGGCCCAAAGAGCCATGATAGTGGCGGTCACCGTTGGCCGTGGACAATGGAACTTCTGAAGAAGATCAGAAGAAACCGCGTGAATAGATCATACTCTTCACTACCACTTGTGGCGCAAACAGCCACAACATTAGCCTCCTGCCAGGCAGGCAAGCATCGACATGAGACGATAGCGCCGCCGCTCAGAGATGAGTAGGCAAACCGCAAGTGCGACTTCTGCGGCGAAGGTGGTGGCCAGTACCACAAATACAAGTAGCGGGTCCCGGCGGGTACCACACAGAGACCTGCCGTACACAGGCATGGCAAGATAAACCAACCAAAGCGCCGGCTGATCTATGGGAAGGCCGCAGCCCGTCATGAACGTAGTGCCTGGTGGTCATGGACGTAGCAAACCGCTGCTCAGGCGTCACAGATGCCCACTCGGCTTAGTTCGGCGCAAACAGAAGCGATGATAATCACCACCAGACCTATCGCAGGAGAAAGTGCACGCACTCCATCTCGCGCCCGCCGTGCAACCCTTGTCGTTCATCTAGGATCTGCTCAGTCGCCGACGCAAACTTATCCTCGGCCAGAGCCAGAAGCTGATAGATAGGACGCGAACCTTCCATCTTACCAAGATCGAAACCAGGTGGTTCAAGCGCTCACCTAAAGACCGCTGTGCCCTTTGCCGCAGGCGAACCGAGAAAGGCATCAGATGGTATTTGATGGTAGCTCCTAGTGTGGCGGACCAGTCAGTTAGCTGCGGATAGGTAACCATCGTTGAGAATACATACCGGACACGGGCAAAAGGTGGTAGGTAACAAACCAACTTCCTACGTCGAACTAGGGTTTTTGAGATTATGTACTAATGAATAAATTAATATAGGACAGTAAGGCAACTCAAAGCCCCTGACAGGGTGAGGTGATGACCGTAAAATAGCACATACGTCAACAAAGGTACGTGACTCACCTCCCTAGTCTTTCTCCACCTCCTCGGTCTGCTAGAGCTTCGTACTAATAGGTTGGCTACTGTAGGTCAGCAAGGCAGCCTCAAATCCCATGGGGGGGGGGGGGGGGGGGGGGGGGGGGGAGGGAGGTGGGGGGGGGGGGGGGGGGGGGGGGGGGGGGGGGGGGGGGGGGGGGGGGGGCGGTGTACTTGATCGCAACAGAGGGTGGCCCGGTCCTGGCGGAAAGAACCAAATAAAGCGTGAATTTGCCGCGAGTACTGGAAGGACTGATGGTTCGGCGTCACACGGTTCGCACACGCGGCAAGAAGGAAATATCACGATAATTTTCGATAGGCCGTCCGTCCGTCTTGGGGGAGAAATGTTACTCAAGGTGGCGGCTATTATCACTTGCGGGTAGGAACAAATCTGCTCGAGATGAAGACCAGGTTAGAAATAGTCAAACCAAAGAAAAAACAAAGAAAACCAACCCATCTTATATATATACGTTAGTAATATAAATGGGGAAAATAATGACAAAGATAACATAAAAAGAATTATGTCCCTATGGTTCGTTGCACCTATGATGCCGTGACAAGTAGCTGCGCCCGAGTAGTAGTAAGTAGGTAGGTGGAAGTAGGTCGATATCGCGTCCCTTATGCTTGATAAAAGGTACGAAAGCAAGTCGGAAGATAGGCAGGCAGGGCGTAGATGCGCTTTGTAATAAGGTAAATGGGATGCTATGATATGTAGATGAAATTGAGTGATAGCAAGTAGGAAGGTAGAAGGTCGATATCACATGCCATGCAGTTGGGAAGAGGGAGGAAAGTAGGAGATGATCGAGAGAAGTCGGAAGATAGCTAGGCAGGCTTGAATGCTTCTGTAGGGCGGTAAACGGCATTCTATGATGTCGGTTGAGGTATCGCATGAGCGCGGTAAGCAAGGAAGCCCACCCCTAAATAGAAGTGTAGATGCCTTTCTAAGTTAAGCGTCCTCGCAGTATGTTACGTTCCGTTGTTTCCCGGACGTTAATGTAAGTTAGCGCAGTTAGTTCTTCATAGAATGCGTGAGAAGGAAGGCTTCTGTTGTTATTAGTGGTTGGAGGTAGGTGGGTAGTTGCAAAGCAGCGTCCCTTTACCACGGGAGCATACCCCTGAGTCACACAGTTGGCTCCAGATGGGCGAAGCAAAATGGGATGAGCTCTTGCCGTTGTAGCAACGAATAATCCCACTTCCTGTCGCGTTTGTTTCTGCTGTTAGCTCAAGTAATCAGTTGCCAATGTAGGCAAAGGTAGGGAGAAAGGCCGTGCTATGATGCCCCAGTCTGCACGTTCAGTTAGGCAGACAGACATGTATGATGCAAGTCTGGAGACGATCGTACTGCAATTTGCCTAGCTGTTGCTGTGAGCTCAAGCAGTCTGTCCCCAGTGTAGGCAAGAAGTAAAAGGGTCTTGAGGTGAGGATGCCATATGATTGCTACACGTGCTGTCTTGCAGTTGCTGTTAGCTCAGACCATGACACCAAAAGGTTAGGAAGACGGGCATGTGAGGCCTTGTAGTGGAATTGGAGACGATTGCACTACGTGTCGCCTTGCCGTAGGAATAAGTAAACCAGCCTTGCCATGATGATTGCCCTGCGTGCCCTCCTTATGATTGCTGTTAGTTCACGCACGTGACTTCCGAAAGTTAGGTATAAAAGATGCAAGGTCTCCCAGAAGTCAATTACACTATTGGTGCCTTGCGGTAGGGTTACCTCACGTAACCGGTTCCTACTGTGGCGCCTGCAGCAAGCAAAACGGTCTTCCTATGGGGTTGGCAGATGGTTGCTCTGCATACCATCTTACTGTTGCTGTTAGCTCACGCACGTGGCATCTAGATGTTAGGTAGCAGAGATTATAACTTCGATTACGCTGTGTAACTGTAAATATTGAGTCACGCAGCTAATTCACGTGTTTAAAATCATCCATGTAAATTAAGAAAGAAAGAAAGCATTGTAAACAGTGATGATAGGTGACTGCACAGCATGCCCCCCCCTTACCGTAGCCTTTGGTTGTGCAGTCCAGTCCAGTTGTACCTACCTTAGTAGCCAAGATGTAACGCTTTGAAAATACTTGCAGTTGTTTGCATTCCATGTCGTCTTGCTGTTGCCGTTAGTCACGGAGTCAGTCTCATTGCAAGTAAGATCTGATGTCTTGGAGCTAATTATGATGCAGATTGCCGTCCACGCGTCCTTGCCGTAGTTGTTGGTTTATGCAGTCTGTGTCTAGTGTAAATAAACAACAGGAGATCGTGTCTTAATGAGGCTTCCTAGCGTAGTTGGCAGACGAAACAGTCGTCTTGATCTCACATAGTAAGTAAAGAGCCCACCTTCCGTTGCAGTTGACCGGTGGAAGGGAAGGGCCTCAATATCTATTGTGCTTTAAGAAGTTTTGAGCTTATCCAAAGGGTCACGCATTGAAATTACACAGTATGTATTCGTGTTCTTTGCACGGTATCCTAAGTCGTAATCCACGGTAATGTACTACTAATACCTAGCTAACATGACCGCCACCTCCTTTTGTATCCCTGGAGACGGGAGTTGGCTGTGGCTCGGTGGATTCATGTGGATCTTGTGGCTTGCCAAGAGCATCGTGTTGGTGGACCAAGAATTTTGACACGTAATTTTCTCACGCGTGCCTTTACTATGTACCTAACAGATAATGCCGGCTATGGGCAAATACCTAGTCTACCTAGTCGGTCTGTGCTACATAGATAGAATACCATGTACGTACACAGAGCAGTCACAATACACACATATGTTGTCCGAATACAGATCTAGACAACACTCATCAAAATCTACACCTCTTTACTTAATAATTCGGCGTAGACTTTCGATTTAAGGTTCTCTTAATTGAATCTAGAAGTTTGGAAGTTTCATAATACCAAAAAGAAAGCTTGGAAGGATCAAAATTGTACCGGGGTCTTGCAGCAAACCAAGATGAACCCCAGTTTTTTCCCATGTGAGCTGGACACGCTCATCGGGAAAGACCAAGATTTTGACCTGATACCACAGTAGCGTTGTTTCAAGTCGAGAGGAAAACGTCAGCTGCCGTTTCGTCTCGAGATGCCCTAGGCTGGTAGCTCCTTTTGGTCTTGAAGTCAATCGAATATGTTACGTGTAGAATTATTGCTGCAGGTAAGAAGGTCTGCAAGTATATCATGATGCAGCAAGAAGGGGAAAAAAACCCGAGACAGTGCTATTTCAGACGGCTACACTGAATACCATTCTGACATACCTAGGTCTTACCGTATACAGATCAGACCGGTCGAGAACGGTCCGAATGAGCGTGATGACGAACATATAAATACAAGTGGCCCAACTATGTATGCTGTATTAATTGCATGCAGAGTACTAGCACGGGACCCGCCATCCCATCCCGCTGCAAGCTCACAGCAGAATCCGATGAGGCTGTGCTGCCAACAACCCTTACCTTTCCAAGTTATCCGCACAAGGGTTTTCATGCAACTTCGCCGCGTCGTTGGTATGTAACACTTTGCGCAAAACAACCTACTTATTTTAGTACCTAAGGCGACAGGTTTTGGGTCACACGAAGTTACCTACTATAGATAGACAGGAAAAGGCTTTGAGCGTGTGCTATCAGAAAAAAAAAAAAAAAAAAAAAAAAAGCGCCGTCAGCATCCTTATAAGCCAACAGCGACAAGGCACTTAGGTAACTAGGGAACTACCACCAGAAGTGGTGATCCATGATAGGTATGCTTGTGCAGCACAGCATAAACTACCAAACATCCAGCCGAATGAATGTACTACTATATGGAATTACATTGCATAGAACAGTGTAAAGATACATGGGTATTATACTACATAATACATGGATTCCATTTGTGCGGTGAATTAAGAGCGTCCCGATAGCCATATTGCCGCGTGGATGGCATCTCTTATCAACAAGTACAACATAGAGACCAGTCTATTACAAGTGATTCCTCCTCAATGAGAAATATTGTTTGCTAATCGAGCTCCCTTGGTTTGACTCGGTTATATGATTCGCTGTTTCGTGTTGGACTTGTTTGGCAAGGAGGTTGAGTGGCACATACAACAAAATGTTACCACGATCTTCTGCCCGCCGCAACATACCGTCGTTTGTCAGATTTGCGTAAAGCTCGTAATGTCTGGTATATGCGATAGCAACTCCAATTATAGAGGTTTCTTACCAACAATCCGGTCGTCGATTGTGAAGATTCACGAATTCAAGAGTGGTCTGTTTCAAGGATACTATACGTAGTAAAGAGGAAGCAATGTGGTACAGGCCAGGAATTCTGTGGCACGTCATAGCATGTTGTACCTCGTCATCAAGCGAGATGGCACATCAACGTTCACTAATGCGACGACGACGTCTGACTTAGAGATTTAGCAAACGCCATATGTACATATGTGAGGCAACAGGGTATCAAAATAACGGTAAAGAAAGGTAGGTATCTCAGGCCAACTACATCATCTACAGGTGATGCTTGTTATACTTTGACAAACCTGGAGAGTCTGGCGATGTTATGCCTGAAATATGCAGTATTAGAAAATAAGTACATCTGTATAGTGATGGAACTGGACCCGGAACAGCAGCCTGTACAGCGCTATAAACCCCTGGAATATGATCTGCACAACGCAGAGACGGGCGATCTGAACAAGTGCAAATAACCTATCAATTGCGGCCAAGGTAAGGATCATGAATGGTAAAACAGCGAATCCAACCCGAAAGTGTGACTGATCCGACAGCGATAACCATCGATTGGCGCTTTTATTTTAATTTTCCTTCCTCATTGGACGTACAATGGATTTAGCCGTAAAGGGACAGACGGTACCTGCACTAGCAGCACTGTTCCTGGATTTTGCGCCTGCGTGCGGGTGGGGAAACAGTGCTCAGTTTACCTAAAGCAGCAGCTAGCATGCCAGCACCAGTTGAGCAACCAGAAGGTTCAGAGTGGGAGAAGTTTCAGGACAACTGTACAGCGCACCAGAGTACATGCCTGTATACGGTGTACATATATACGCATATACAGTGATTCGCTCGAGGAAGCCCAATAACTGTCTACCACCAGAGCAACCGCTGTTAGCAATAGGAAGCATAAAGCTATTGTAATACATACTTGTGACATGAACAGATGCCAAACATTAGGTGAGTAGAATATGCAGTCCATAGAGAAAGCAAATGATTGTTTGCTCGATCGATGTGCCAATGTGCCGCCTTGCTATACAGATGTACTTATTCAATTCCGCCCCTCCCCTATGTACACTTCCGGTAATATTTTGACCCACTTCACCATCAGGAACACAATTACAACTGCAACGAACAAGCGGGAGGCCGGCTCGGCGGCACCCTCTCTCCCTCTTTCTCTCTTGCGTGAGCTAGTAAATACATACACGACCAGTACAGTTTAATACAGTGCGTTATTCCAGCGGTCGAATATGAGGTGTACAGTAAAACCTCAATGAAATTGAGACTGAACAGCAAATCATCGTTGCCGTGGTCCCACAAACAATCTTATTCCCTGCCCGTCCATTGGTTGTTTCGTAATCCGAGAAAGGTATTGATCCGAACCAGCTCACAGCCTATCCACACTGTCCGAAGGTAACCCTACCACTGGCCCGGCCTGCCTACGTGGGTGTCCTCCCCTTTCTGGTACCTGACCTGACCTGTCCAGCCCCCCAGCCGCCTAACGAAAAAAAAAACAACCCCCATTCCCCTTCCCACGCACGCTCATTCACACACACTCCCTCCTCTCCCTCCTTATCCCTATCTCGCTCGCTCGCACAGGGCAGTACATTCGTTTTCAGTCCTCTTCACTTTATTCTCTCATTACCATACGCCTGCTGTGTTGACAGCCCTTCTCTCTTTCCCAACTAAACCATACCGTCAAACAGGTCATTTGATTGCCTTCTCAGCACATGTGAATCAAACCAACGTGAAGACCGTTGCGAGTCACCGACCGACCGGGCTCGATATCGACAACGTCGTCGGCATAAAGGAACTCTTGGTGCACGCAACTGACTGACCCTCAGTTGTTTCTTTGTCTTCGCTTTGACAATCTATTATTGTGTTGACAGGGCAAAGAAAGCAAAGTGTTGACCTCGTGCCGTCCAACGTCACCCTTTACAGTCCGCACGAAAGACTGACACACTCGATCAAAGGGCCACCTCGCACTTTTCCATGATTTGTTGTGCGTAACCACAACTACGAATATCCTCGAAGTTGTGTGAAAGAATTTCAGCAAGCACTCCAGCAGGCATTTTTCGCGACCGGCCATACTTGCAACGCGGTATCGAATTTTATCCGTCTCATCACGATCGATCAGCCATCCTCAGCCATTCGGCCTCAACTCATCTTTCTTATCCGCATCATGTCTCTTCGTCAATTTACTGCCGCGGCCATTCTGGCCTTTGCATCGCTCGGCCGTGCAACCAAAGAAGTTCCCGCTGGAATTCCTACTTTAGGCACCGACACAGTTGCCGGCTGCTTCAACGCGCTAGCCGACATGACCTTGGTAGCAACATGGAAGTACAACACGCAAGGATGGTGTTCCGAACAGTGCCGCAATAAGAACAAGCCCGTGGGCGCCACGTATTCAAAAGCCTGTTACTGCGGCACCAAACTCCCCAACCAGAAGAACTTGCTCAACGACAGCAAATGCAATGAACCCTGTCCCGGTTTCGGTGACCAAGCATGTGCGTTTTGAGAGATATCCGATTATATAATCTCTACAAACTAACATCTTCATAGGCGGTGGTCTGAATGCTTATACAGTTTACAACACTGGTTTAGTGGTCAATGTCGCAGAAGCCGATTTTCAAGACACCAGCAGCTCAACCACATCAGCTACCCCTACAGCGACAAGTTCGCAAACACCTAGTAAGCACATGCCGCATGACCTCCCTCGATTTATGGTACTAATCATTTTATAGTCGCTTCCGCTACCTCAGCAGCACCTACCGTAACCGAAGCGCCGAAGAAGGGATCGACTCCAAGCACCGTTGGCATTGCAGTTGGAATCGTTGTAGGAGTGCTCGTTGTTGTTGCGATTGCTGTGGCCTCGTATTTCTTCCTTCGACGGAAACGAAATGCCGAGCTTGAGGAGGAGCACCGCCGAAATGCCGCTGTCAGCGCCTTTATCACCGGAGGAAAAGCACCAAGCAGCAGCAATATGTCCATTGCAGACTCTCGCATGGACCCTGTCATGAACCGACGTATGAGCGACGGTAGCATTGCCGACAATCAAGACTACTCGCGCCGGATTCTTAGGGTTCGTCCCCCAATATCCCACCTCGCAAATTGTTTTAACGTGAAATTGCAGGTAACCAACGCATAAGTCATCACCACTTGGACGAGACAATGAACGACTCTGGCATTGCGACAATTCTTTTTCTCCCTTGGGCATCAACGGCGTTCGACGGTGGTTACTCTTGACTTGACATTGGATGGTCGATACCGATGATCCTGGCGTTAAATGTGTTGAGGCGTGGCGCAAAATAGGCGCTGGGCTGCCGATTGGGCGTGGCCGTAGGCCACAGCCCACGAGTCGAAACTCTGTGAACCCGTCCACTCCTTTCTCTCAGTCCCTTGCCGCAAGGCAAAACTGTTCTTGCACGAATATACCTTATAAATTTTCTAAAGCCTACGGAGGGCTCAGAACCCAACAGGATTGGAAAAGACTCGATCGAGGCGACTACGAACGACGGTCAGCTGTCTCTAAGGACTATAATAACTACAAGGACACCCGCCAACTACCGGCGGCTCCTGAATTTACTGGGGATCAGTGTGGTCTGGTTCATTTGCGAAGATTCCCCTAAATAGAAGATAAGGCATCAATGGACATGAAGGACTTTTTGCTGTACATTAAACAAATTAGTCCAAATGTTGGGCTCTATACAAAAAACAACAGGCTCCTTTTACTGCTGAATCGTGAGTCTACTCGTCCTATTGGTTTTCGGCTACCGAGATTGAAGACTTGAGAATGTAAGCCCATCGTAGATGGCTGGATCACAACGACCACGCCCGACTGTTCACGGAAGACAGTTATGATCTCACATGACTCCAACAAGAGACTATCTAGTACGTCACTACGCAACAGAAAATGGCCACAGCTTATGCCCCTATGAACGAGGTAGTGTTGTCGGCGAGTCCCTATATGCAGCTCCGGTTTCGGCCCTACCAGCCTTAACTTCAGTATGTCTATGATAACGTGAGATAGAGTTTGAATATGCAGCCTGGATATTGCTAGACTCATTGCTATGATATCAGCTTGCTTGATGCATGCATCTGTCTTCTCCCGCAGACACATATTCGTCCAGATAGAGTATCTAGCCGCATATTACATATAAGTTCGCATTTCGCGACTATCTAGGGTATATGCTTACTTATTTACTTGCCCGCTCGCTCAGGTCTGTACGTCCGGGTATATAGATAGGTACGTAGGGAAGTTCGTATGATACATTACTCATATATGGAACCTACAACCTTTGCGAGGTCGACCACCAACATTGACAGATGAGGTATGGATTGAGTGTATTCTCAAAGAGAAGCATGCGAGGCCGTTTTGTTTTGTATAACGCCATCTACGACAAAACAAGCCAACCCAAACCCGACCTCCACCGGCTACCTCCCGCCAACAGAACAGACAGAGAGAGAAAGTCAATGCTTATCTTTACTGATTGCATGCGTGTATCATTTTCATTACTACCTATGTCCATACTAGCGCAGTGGATCTCAGATGGCTAACCTATGTACATATGTATCTGAGCATTTTTCCTGGTTTTTGGTCGGTCGGTCGCGGGAAACCTGCGCGCGGAAAGACCGACGATCATTTTGTCTTCTCCCCGCCCCTTCTCCCCCATCAAAATCCGGGGAAATGTGCCCAATTTAGGTTTGGCTTTTATTTCACTTTTCGTTTGTCATGGGCCCTGGAATCTCGTCTGTACATAGCCGGCGAAAACTATGCATGTGTGTATGCGTGTGTGTGCATATATGATCGACTTATGTATGGACAGATGTAGGCATGAAGGCCGTTCTCCCGGGTCAGTCTAAATGTGGGACGAGCCCGTCGTCACAAATATAGTTATACCTAGTCGCTATTAAGCAATTATCTGCCAACATTGTAATGCATGAATTGTAATAGCAATCATCCCCGTACATATCGTAGACGGCCTCTTTCCACATACCGGGATAGAGAGACGTTCCTGCACACCTAGGCATCTATATGTAATGTGGGGGCAGGCAACCGAAGATCTCGAGTAACCAACCGCGAAATGCGAGTCCGGAATCTGCATGGCTTAATCTTCACTATCATCTGAATTTAGTGACTTCCACCAGAACGGCATCCACGAAGCAAGCTGTGTCATGATAACGAGCCCCAAGATATCCTATTTGCGTGCCACAATTCGAGAACTATAACGATACATAAAGACACTGATAAGACCAGACCGCAATCAAGGCAACCGGTGTTCCCCTATGCTGCTGATCTGTCATGGATCCGTCACACTAAGGACATACAAAACCGACTTAGAAAATCTAGCTCTAGCCACACGAATATACGATGTTTCTGATCCAGGATCTGTAGGGCTGGAACGGCTTAAGTATAGTAAAGCAACCGCTTTGTTGTTACTAAAAGGTCGCAGTGCCCAGCAAGTCGAGCAACCCTAATAGCAAGGATGCTTGGTACGAAAAATGGTAGAGGACTGGACAATATTTACAGACTGCCTTGAGTGAAACCTAGTCAGACTAGACGTTATAAATATCCCCATTAAATCTGCTTGAGCATTTATTCGGCCTGCTGTTCAATGATAGGCAGACTATATCTGGATTCGTGATGTGCTACATATCTGTCCCTAGAATGCGCTAGGTCTGTAGATGCTGTGAACATGGAGGTTTTGCTGTCTATTCAGATATATTCATAATTGAGCAGCAACTACCTGATAAGCCTGTTAAAATAATGCTTTACCTCGCACAAACATTATTCCTCCGGGCGGCTGGGTTAGAAAGCTGTTCGTACCAAGGCAGTGATATTCCTAATATTGCAAAGTAAAACGCGCAACACACCGCAAACTAAGGCTATTTAAAAGAGAAAATGGGTATAGGACTATATCTAAACCTCATCTTATATAGTAGTTGCACTCTCAATCCTGTCACTACTGCAATGCTATCACTTCTATGAGCTTGGTTGGGAGATGACTTACCCTACAAAAGGTGAACAATAGAGGCAGTGAGATGAGTGATAGATCACGTGACACCGAGAATGAGAGACAGGTTGCGCGCCCCACTTGAGCTTGACTCTAGATAGGTCTTGCTTGGATTTATCGCGTAGCGAGTTGCAGCATTTGCTGGAAAGAGCGACTCCCTCTTCAATTCGCATCCTTATCACGGCAAGAAGAGCTCGCAGCTAAGGAGCTGTGAAATTATTCCTCTACACCGATACTTGCACCTTTAATTGTCGCACGCATAGAAGTGATGGCATGATCGACGCCCATTGCAGCTGAAAACTTGACGAACAACAATCGCGTCGCCGATTACTATCCCTAACGTCGTTTGCGAGCCCAACACAACAAAGATGGCACCATCGACGACGGCGCGTGTCCGTCGCACGGTCCAGAACACCCAGTACACGTATGTCTCTGTCCATGTCTTCATTTCTAACTGACGGCCCGTCACTAACATGTTTGGTGTAGTTATAACTTGCCTCGTCGCATTCACACCGTCCATACCTACCCAGTTCTTTCTCCCCAGGGCGCTACAATACTCATATACGGCCACGAAACTGGCCTGACTATAGTATGGCGGGGCGGACGACGGTTCAAACCGGAAACAAAGGAGGCGGCTGCGAAAGGTCCAAACGGAAAACAGAATGGCCGGCCACCTCCAGATGCCGTTATGATTATCGATTCGGATGATGAAGATGTCCCTTCGAACGAACCGTTTGTCGACAAACCGCAATTCGAGGACTTCCTCAACGAAGATTCTACATACCCCGAAATTACACAAACCCTCGACCTCGAGTTTCAGTCTGCTGTTAATCATATCTCGACGCTCCCTCTTACACCCTGCCTCGCTGAGGATGCTTCGTGGGAGGGCACGGATATTCTTAAGGAGAAGATAGTGTTTGCAGTTTCTTGTGTCACACGTGAAGTCTTCTTGGTCACTCTACCCCTTGTACCCCCTTCGCCCTTGAGCAAGGCTAGGCAAGAGTTACAGGAATCCTTGTTAGCGGGAAAGGCTGGTAATGGGAAATGGGGCGAAACACTCACATTACTATCCGGCCAACAGAAACCTTCCGATGGCTTGGCTATGACACTAATAAGGCCAAGACCTACTCATGACCGAAGCAAATCATCAGACCGCTCACGATCGACGTCTCGACATCATCATCATGTTGTCGTCGCGGCACATACCAGCGAGGCATCCGGCACATTGCGGTTGTGGGATGTGCCTCTTGAATTCACCTCTAAGTCTGGCTCTCAAATCGAGCCATTCCAGACCGAATACTTATCTCGACCTTTGGTTTCCACCTCTTTTAACCCTACACATTCCACGCAACTTCTGTGCAATGCATCTCCCAGTGCTGTACGCATTTACGACTATAATGTGGCTTCCATGCCTCCCGACGATATATCCGAGGGACCCTTTCCATCGCAGGGATCATGGCTCATTTCACTCTACCCACCTTTTATCCGGCATTCAGGTATCCGAAAGCCCGTACTGGCCGCGTCGTGGGCTGCTCGTGGCCGTGCGATATTTGTGTTGCTCGCCGATGGACAATGGGGTGTCTGGGACATTGATGGCGTATCGCCTCAAGGTCCCGCTCACTTTGGAAAGCCTAACTCCGGAATCCTCGGAGATGCCATTACCGAATTCAGCATTAGCGGGTATGTTGAAGGCACGAACTCATTGCGAACCACTGCTTCGCAACGAGTGTCTGGAGGTGCTTCTGAGTTCGTTCCAATGACGCCACACGCGAGGCGCGATGCTTTCTCAAGCTTGGTCGGACCGGAGCGTTTGGCCACGGTAAGGGGTGGTGTTGTCGTCACGCCTCTGCCTGCAAACACGACCACTACGGCGGATGAAAGTGTGACGTTGTGGATAGGAAGCTCCGATCACATATTCACAATACCTGGACTCCTCAAGTTCTGGGACGCTCAAATCCGCAAAGGTGCCGGAGGCGGTGTGAATCTTTTCAGTGGCGCACAGCCAACTCGTATGATCCGCTTGACGGACCTTTCAGTCGGACTAATGGGCGAGGCATGCACTGGAGTTAGTGCAATTGTCCGTTTTGCCGAAACAGGGGGCATGAGTTCCCCTGGGAGTGAAGGACTACCTGTCGACGTGGTAATTTGCGGCGAAAGTAGACTCGTTATAGTGCGAGAGAGCGAGGAGGCTGTGGGCACCCGCATTGGGGGTGTGGTTAGCCGTCGCAAGAGGCTGAGCGGAGTTCGGGATAACAGCGCTATCGTTGTCTATCCCAAACCAGAGCAGCCCAGCAGCGTAGCGTACAATCTGTCCATTGGCCCCCGAAAGAAACTCTCACGACCGTTTTCGGCAGGCCAATTTGGCCAGCCTACAGATACCGACATAATGCAGACTGATAGAGAGAAGTCGCCGGGTCAGGCATCCTCGCGACCCATAGGTGGCTTTGCCTTTGCTGATATCATGAATGCTGCTGCCGATGTCGAACAGCAAAACGGGGAAGAGGAGAGGGACGTAGAGATTGAGATGTTGGATATCATGGAAATCGATCGTGAGCTGGATGCTATGGATGATGGTCGAGGAAGAGGCCGCAAGAAAGTCATCTTTGATTCGTAGGCTCACGATCTTACCACTACACTTTACATGTCAACCGGAGTGTAGATGCGTCAGAAATGTACGATACCTGGGCTGACTTTAGGGGATTTTAGGAGTATGCAAAAGGTCTCTGGTTTCCACACTAACATGAACAAAATCCTTGCATCCATTTCTTCCATTTCATCGGAGACGCTTGTGCCTGCTTCTTCACCTGCTCTAATGGCGCAGTCTATGGCACTCCTTGTTTAGCTCTATATTCATGCTTTCTTCCTTCCTTTATACACCATGCTATCCAACATATCACTTCCGCTGGACAAGGTGGAGCACAAGGCGAGATCATTCCTTGCAGCTCTGTAATCCATGCGGTACATTAACGGGTCTCTGTACCCAGCGTGTCGCCCTTTTACAAGACACGCCGCCGGCGTTCCCAGGGGGGTTCTTAGGGTGGGGGCTTGGGTTGGTTCGGCTTCTATGCGAATTGACCGTTTGCCCTCTCAGGAGTCCTGCGATCCTGCTATCTGTCTGCCTTATCGCGGACGGGGGACCGAGATAAGCCTGGGAGACGGGTTCGCCGGTACATTTTCATTTGCATGCTACATTATGATGGGACTTTATGTGTCGAGGTTCTAGGTGGGGATATTTGTCTATGCCGTAACATCTATGTCGCATAGTATTTCCCCCTTACCCCCCCTTCTATTTTCCAGTACGTCATGACAGTGGCGAGCCATACAGTAAGTAAAACTTGCTTACCACCACTTACTAGGCATTGCTTGTTTCACCATTTCCTCCGTTGCGTCAAACAAGTGGTCTTCCAAGTTTTGCGATATGATGATAGTAGGTCTACCGGGATCTGGCTACAATAGAGGATTATTGACATCAATGAGCATAGCTAAGGCTCGTGCTGTAAGAATGTGGACAAAAATCAAGAAATTAACAAGGTTTTAGCAGATTTCCGGAGTACCCTATCAAAAACTACGAAAATAACACTGCCAGCAGCCTCTTGGATTGACTCCGTTTTCCCCAAATATGCACAGGCAGCTGAGACAACAAAATGTCGCCCACGCGTTTCGCCTATGTATATACCGCGCGTCTAACCCGTTGCATGCATGGAATGCTCAATTAACGTTGATCGCGACTTTGCCGACGTGGCCCTTATTCCACTATAAGAGAGCAAGTTAGCTACCAACTCAACGTTCGCCCCAATTACATTCATCTATGTTCAGGGTCAACTTACCTGGTACTGGTATGCCTCTTTCGTCTGCTCAAGAGAGAAGGTCTTGGAGTCAACAACGGGATGGATGTCATTTGCTTCGATAGCCGCAACCATCTCCTCCATTTGCTGTCGGGATCCAACATAGATACCCCTGGCTATGCAAATATGTGACAGGCATTCGAGGAGCGAAGACTCGACCTTCTTGCCGCCCAGGAAGCCGATGATGCTGATGATGCCCTCATATTTAATGGCATTCAGACTGTGATGCAGTGTATCGGCACCGCCCACCTCAATCACGTGGTCGACGCCCTCGCCACCCGTTAGTTTCTTCGCCGTCTCGCCCCAGTTTGCGTCCTCTTTGTAGTTGAGAACATGGTTGGCACCGAGCTTCTTTAGTGTCTTTTCCTTCTCTTTTGAAGATGTTGTTGCGATAACTATGGCGCCGGCGGCCTTGGCGAACTGCAATACTGTTGTCAGTTTGTTGCGCGCACAACACGGAGATGTCTCCTGTTGCCTTGGACGCGGCCTCGGAAAACATACCTGTAGAGCAAAGAGGCTGACGCCGCCCGTTCCCTGGACAAGCACGCTCTCACCGGGTTTTATGACTTTGAGACCGTATAGTGCGTTCCAGCTTGTTAGGCCCGCACATGTGAGGGTAGCAGCCTCGACGTAATTCAAGTTCTTAGGTGCGCGTACAAGGCCCGTCTCATTAAAGACGGCATACTGGCGCAATGTACCATCGACGACGCCACCGACGCCTGTACTGGAGGTGCTTCGGTCCAAGGCTCCGTACAAATGGCCCTGGTTGAATAGTGTCACAACCCTGTCGCCCTTCTTCCACTTGGTGACCTTGGACCCAACCTCGACGACGTCGCCGGCGCCGTCTGACCCCGGTACAATGGGGAACTTGGCTGGGAAGGGATACGTGCCCCGTGGGATGATCAGGTCACGGTAGTTAAGTGAGGCGGCACGGATCTTGACCAGAACTTCGTTCTCGCCTACCTTGGGCACCTCAGCCTCGGCACACTTCAAGGTCTCGAAGTCTTTGCCGACGCCTTCGACGATCCACTGCTTCATCTTGGTGGGAAGTGCCATTTTCACAACTCTTTATGGGCTGACGATGGGATGTAAGGTGACAAGGAAAGTGGCCGAGAGTAAATAAGGGCACTATAAGTAAAGAAGTCGCAAACAACTCGAAATGAGCGAGCGAGTGGGTGCACAGGTAAGTGAGTATATACCTAGGTAATGAGTGGGTAGGCGGGGTATAGTAGCACTGATGATGCCGTAGTGATGATATAATACACTAACCTAGAGGCAGGTTAGGTTCTTGACTCGTTGGTGCAATGCTTAACGCCGACCAGGGTATGTAGCTCCTGCTACATGCCAATCTCTACGCCTGCCTTTCTCTGCCTTATATAATTCTCTTCGAAAAGGATCCACACATTCTTCGAGCTTCTTCTCTTGCCGTCGATACTAGGTTTGGTGGGTGGTGCTAAGAAGCAACAGTCACGATTTTCCTCTCTCACCTTGCCTTACCTTGAGTCATTAATAGGTCAAAGGACCTGAACCAGGTACAGATAGATCTACATATTTCTATACAACTTTACTTCTGACATGCTACTATATAGTGCTCACCGAGGCCTCGTTCGACCTGAGCCTGTCCGGAAGAATGGAATAATCACATAAAGAAGGAGCTCGAGCTTTCGGTTATAGTCCTCTTTCCTATGCGTAACGCCCGCCTGGTTCTACACATGGCAGTTTGATGGGGCTATCACTGTTCGTCTGATTTGCCCGCAACTTACACGTGCCTATCTAAGCATTTAATGGTGAAGACCAATTAAGAGGCACAATGGCTCAAGGCCTATGTACAAACGTCAAATTCAAAACATCTCCACTATGCTGGATAGAGAAGAAGAGGCCGGTGGAGCGCAGTTAATGTGAGTGCGTGCATCATCATTCAGCGTCATTCAGCCGCAAGATAGGTAAGATGTCGGGGGTTTTCCATGTCGTACAGCATATGTACGGCAGATTTGGCTACCACGAGCGGCTTTGCAGAGAATAACTCTAGTTGCTTCTAGACGACATTCCTACGTTTTTAATATTCTATTTATTTAATTTTATTTTATTTTTATTTTGTTCGATTTCCATTCTGTCTTTAGCGGAAGTATCTACCTCCAACGGCTCCGCCGGGAAAGACAACGACATCATTTGCGGCTATTCATGGCCGCTAAACCGTGCCTTGCATCCTGGCTCTAATAAGTGCCACATGGCCAAGATGCAATCGTAATACATCAAATAAATGGCGCTGCTCAAACAATTTGAACTTTCTTCCCTACGTTCCCGCCCATATCGCATTTTCGCATGGGGGTTGCATTCTGCCACGGACAACAGACGACAGGACAAAGTAGCTTGTTGAGACTCGGGCTTCGGCTGATGCTGCACGTTGCTTTTCGGCTAAATGTTTGTCTCTCCCTCCCCAATTCAAGCGGCCATCAGTGGTAGCGAGATATCTGTCCAGAATGACAAAGAAATTACCGCCGGCTATGCTTTCTTTGATCGTTCAAATCAAAAATGGCACAGCATAGAGTAAAGAAGTAGAGTATACGGCCGGCCAAATCCATCTATTGGAGAACCTTGTTGGGAGATGCTTTACGAATTGGAAAAAGGCTACGCCGATTAGTTACTGTTCGGAAGCGACTATAAGACCTTGGCGAACGGCTTAAGCATGAGCTGTTATCAACTACTGAATTGAAAGTGGCTTCGGTGTGGACTTCCTTCCCGATGATTCCACCCTTTCCATATCCCGTATCGCACCATCTTGGACCATGTGGACACCGAATGCTTGGGCGTATCTGGCCCTGGGGCTGGGGGCCGCGCGTGCCATAGCGCAGGAGTACGATTATGTGGTGGTCGGCTCCGGTCCCGGTGGGGGTCCCCTGGCGGTGGACCTCGCGAGAGCCGGCAACAGCGTCCTGCTCCTGGAGTCTGGTCTGGACGTGAATGTTAACGACAACCGGGATATTATGTTCGCTTCGTGGATGGTCAACAACAATAATAGTAGATGGGACTTCTTCGTCAAACACTCGGATGACCCCGAGAGAGAGCTCAAGTACAAGCACATGACATGGCGGACTGAGAACGGGGATTTTTACGTCGGCTTCGACCCACCCGAAGGCGCTAAGCAGTTGGGTATCTGGTATCCGCGTGCCGCAGCCCTAGGAGGCGGCGCCATATTCGACGACGCGGTGCTGGAGCTACCACCTGATTCTACATGGGACTCTATCGCCGCCCTTACGGGCGACAAGTCCTGGGGCGCTGCGGAGATGAGGAAGATCTACGAGGAGATCGAGAACTCTCATTATGTGAAGGCTGGCACCAAGGGCCACGGGTTCTCAGGGTGGCTGGAGACGAACCGCGGGTACGGATCATGGGTAGGCGGCGACAAAGACGCGACGGCCCTTTTCCGTGCTGTATCGGAAGAGCTCGGAAGCCCTAAGAACATGTCGGTGGAAGAGCTCAGGAACCAGCTGACGCGCGACATTAACGGGCCCGACGCGGATCGCGACAAAGCGACCGGTATCTTCGGCCTCGTCACGCATACCGATACATCCGGGTCGCGGTTTAGTCCTGCGAACTACGTGCGCAACGCGCTGAAGGAAAACCCGGATCTGCCGCTGTTTGTCGAGCTCAACTCGACGCTTACGGAGATCGTCTGGGACCCGCTCTCCTCGGGCGGTTTGCCGAGCGTGATGGCTGTAAATTATGTGGTTGGGCCTAATGCTTACAAGGCTCATCCGAAATATGACCCTGCTCGGAACACTACTACCGGGTTCACGTATGTTGGGAAAGAGTTGATCATTGCCGGTGGGGTGTTCAATTCGCCCCAAATATTGAAGTTGAGCGGTATTGGGCCGGCCGATGAACTGAAGAAGCATAATGTCACTGTCGTGTCCGACGTCCCCGGTGTTGGGGCCAATCTCGGCGATGTCTATGAAAGTAGCGTGATTTCCCTGGCTAAGAAGTCTTATGTTGATAGTATGGGGTCATACTCTGTACAGCTCAAGTCTTCGGTTTCGGAGGGTGAGAGAGACATTGCTTTATGGTGAGCGACAGTACTAATCAGACACGGTTTTATTTGTACACGTATACTAATCTTCGAAAAACCAGGCCGGCTCGTTTAGAATTCGGGGGCTATTTCCCAGGCTATCCCGAGGCCCACGGCTCAAGCGGATTCACAGTCGCTTTTGCAGCCAAGAATCCTCACAGTTCCGCCGGGACGGTGACGCTGAAATCAACAGATCCGCTAGAAGCACCTGAGGTAAATTTCAACTTTTTCGCCCAAGGCGAAGAAGAAGACCTGCAAGTTCTATACGACGCGGTGAAATTCATAGACAGCGTCACATTGCACATGGCGAATACGTCCGGACTTCTTCCCATTCAGCAGTTAACGCCATGTCCTTCTACTACCTCTGCATCGTGTACGGAGGACGAGATAAAAGAGACAATAAAAACACAAGCCTACTCCCGCCACGCGACGGGCACGTGTGCCATGGGCGATACGATGAAAGACCCCTTGGCCGTCGTGGATAGTAGGTTTCGCGTAAAGGGTGTCAATAGGTTGAGGGTTGTCGACGCGTCGGTTTTTCCGAAACCGCCCGGTGCTTTCCCCATATTGCCTACGTTTATGATCTCTAGGAAGGCTTCTAAGGCTATTCTCGAAGTGGAGGATGATCTGGATTGATTTAATTGATTTGCACTTGGGGGTTAAGGGGATGGAGATGGGGATGCGACGTGGAATTCAATAAGTGTCATTATACAATATGACGACGTAGCCTCTCTAGTTGACTTTCATCACTCACGAGTAACAGAGCAATGAGAGACGGTCTCCAAATTTGATGAGGGATTGCAACGACTGATCGCCGCGTGTCTCATTCTTCATGTTCATGATAGATTCTACATAACGATACCTTACTTCTGACCTTAATTATGATGCATATTTCATGCCAAATGAACACAAGCAGAGTGCATTAACAAAGGCTGAAGAGCTCCAGCTCATTCCCTCTTTAGGCAAACCTGGAAGTATAGGGTTCAACGGCCGTCGATCACCTGCATCGCTACGTCAGCGGGATCTATCTATGTACATGTAGATGCAAACTGCGATGACATTCAACGATTTGATCCCTGCGATGCGATCCCACATGTGCATTGAGACTAATTATATGATAGTGCGGTGATAGAAGGGGATGATAGGAAATCATTAACCAAGCAGTTTTTTACTTCGACACCGTATCGCTTTCTAGACAACTACAGTAAAAAGTGAATATGCCATAAAAGAATCATGTCTTCACTCTCAGCTCTCCACACTCACATCTTACCCCAATTTGCCAAGCATCATCATCGCAAGCAGCACAAATACAACAAGACAGACCAAAACCCTCCATCACACAGGCAATAAACAACCACACCGCCTCATCATCATCATTCACCACAAAAAACGTGGTCCTCATCCACGACTAAGACGCCAGAGCTCGCACCAAAAGGGGCACGGCATGGTCGTTTCCACACCCGAGGGAGACAAAAGCGTTGTTGACGATAACATTCGCATCGAGTTCCTCCGATGATAAGGGAGGTATAGGGATTGAGGGACGGGAATGAGAACGAGGATGAGGATGAGGATGAGGATGGTGATGAATGTAGCGTGAGTGAGGGTGATGAGGATTTTTTTAGCTCCTTGCACGTATGTTGCTTCGTTTATGAAACCTATGTAAAATGCCGTTCCAATATGGCTGTCTTTAAACCTACATCTATATCCCATTTCTTAAATTCGCCCAATGTCATCTTTCATCTGTTTTAGATGCTTTTCTCTCGCTCACCTCTCTCTTCACTGTACTTGATCCTTTGATCCCTAAGTAAGTCTTTGCGCGTGTAAAAGTGGGGATTTAATGGGACTTATAAGACGCGTTGATTTTGTTCGAATGCCACCGATATAATTGAAGTCAAGTGAACAAAATTTTGAGAATATTTACGAAATTAGTTGACTTCATATCTCACGCCGTCCATCGTGTGTCCGAGAGGGTTCATCGCTGTAAATAGCGCGCCGCGACGAGAAACCCTACGATAGCATCCGCCAAGACCGTCGCGTCGCTCAATCTCACTATCTCTATTCACTCCTCAAGCCTCCGCACATCTGGGCAATTGCGACGCCTTAAATATATCAATAATGCAACAATATACTACACAGTCAAACCGTAAGTTTTACCAAACTGCTGAGTAATGCATAATAGACAGAGACATACCTACGCGTTTTGATTTACTGGGCTGAAACTTCAAAATGCTGACGAGCCTTACTAAAAATAGCGATTTTGCTTACTAGCGGTTCCATTACTGAACTGAGGCTGACGTCCCAATCTAGTAAAGCGCCTGTCTTTCTGTCGGGTCTCCTTTTCTCTTATGTATGCTTGTGCTTGCTTATAGGTAGACTTCATCTCGACGACGGCAGTTCTCATGAGGACAGATATCTATATACGCATGCATAAAAGAGAACGGGCGATTTTGGATTTTTGGGCTTTCATACAACTGTTTGTGATAACCTCAGTTGAGTGGACTTGCGCACGCCAAGAGTTTTAAGGAAAGGAGAGGGATTACAACTTGGTCTGATTTGACCTGGTCTCATCCACGACGCAATCATTTACATACCGTGGGACATCCATTTGCGAGGCTAGAGAAAAAGGCAGAAAAAAAAAAAACCGAAGAGAACAAGATGGGCGTCTTCAGGAAGTTGGGCCTCCTGCTCACCCTCCCCATCCTCTTCGTCGCCGTTCAATTCGCATATAACCAGTACATGCTCACCTCGCTGACATACACGCTCGATCCGATATCGCCGGACGACTATGTCTTCGACTCGGAGCTGTACTCGACTCTGTTCAACCACACGAAATGGGCGCACGTCGACACGTTCGCGGTCGGCGTCGGGATACCCATGGCGTCTCTGCCGAAGAAATTTCGTGATGAGGAGGCGTTTGGGGCGGAGGTGATGACGCAGCTTTGGGACCAGAGACGTACGTTCTCAATCTCACATTTTTATTATTTTATTATTATTTTGTAACCACACCGAGTCACTATCTACCTACTCATCTTATCCAACCATTTGTACGATCATCGTCAACTAACGTCAAAACAGTGGTCACGCAATTCTCCAGACAGCCCACACACCAGATGCCCAAGATGGGCGACGGCAGCGTGAGCGACGCGCTGGCGGTGCAGGTGGTGAGCACGGGCCCGAAGGACATGTCGATCGCGCTGGTCAGCCGGCCCAAGAAGAACCAGCTGCCCATGGGCCTCGAGCACGTCATGGTCTCCTTCGACTGGGAGAACAAGGTCGCCATCGCCATGGTCCGCTACATCTGGCACACGCGCACCCAGACCCCGCCCAGCTGGCGCAAGTCCCTCGCCCGCTGGTCCCAGATCAATGGCCGGAGGCAGTGGCTGCTGCACACGGCGAACGCGATCGCTGGGCAGGGCAAGGATGAGCCTGTTAAGCTGGATCTGTGAGAGGTTATTTTATGTGTTGGTAAGAATTGGCTCGGAATTTAATGGTTAGGGCATGGCACTTTTGATGGGAATCGAAGCCTAATTACCCGCTTACTGAAAGACGTCATGCATAAATGTCTTTTCTTGGGGTTCTTCTGGCGGAGTTTTTACAGCATATAATTTTCTCGTCTTCATTGGGTAGCCACGAGGTAAATAAAGGAAATTTTAACACTGCAATTTGCTGTCTATATTATTTATGAGAGCGTTGGTATGTTCGAGAGCTCATCCGGTGCCGTAGCTCACCGTGGATTTGAAGTATTCATAGCTGACGACAACATTTTCGCCCTGCATCGGATCCTGGCTTGGGGACACTGTAAGGCCACGGTATATCCGCGGACTTACCAACATATAGAGACCAAAGCTGAAGGTAAACATGCGCTAGGGTACATAGAGCGGCGACGCCACATATGTTTGGTTTTGATCGCACGGTAATAGAAGTTGCCTCAACGAGTTACCGAGATGTCATGTCCTCGAGAGCGATCATGCAACATGAAATCTGGCCCAGGTCGTACGAAGAGGTCAAGGCATATTTGTGCAAACCTCGAGGATTAGGACGGCTGAGGATGTTGGGTCAATTGACGACAATAGTAGGCGAGAGACTGTGCTTTTCCGTTGACCCTTCGAGACTGTTCATATACTCACAACACTGGTCTAGCAATGCTACTTACTTCATAGCTCTCGATATCTTCAATTAGAATGTCTTGTTTCTTCCTTGCATTATCCCTTTTTTAAGATCATCTAATAATTTATTGGGTATCTCTGCTGACGGACTTCACTAACTTGTGTTGTTTAAACCCGCTTATAGGTTATCGGTGCCGAGGCAATGCGATGATAAGCGTTGCCTCCCTTTTCTTACATAGGCTATGGGATAGACCAGGTACAGCAACAGGTAGGCTAGGCTAGCAAGCTATCATGACCCCTACCTGTAGAATTTGTCTAGACATCCTAGGGGAGGGCAATCTTTGGCTCTCGATAAAACTTGAAATCGTAAAAGCTTAAAGGTAGCACGGTAAGTATACAGCGTGTTAGTGCGCCTGTTGAAGCGGTCTTCTCATGCTTATAGGGTGGGTTGGTTAGGGAGTCGAAGGTAACGACTCTACTTTAATTACCTCATAATTATTCGCATATATTAAAGCCCTGTTGTCGCGATCCCGTCACTCAAATTGACGAGTTGTAGGGGTACGTATCTAGTCTCATTTGGGCACTTCAAACCCTTTAATACATACTTGTGAATGATATTAGCATCTACGCCAATAGACATTTGCTAGGTTAGTTCCTTCCCTTTGTGGTTTTATTGGCAAGGCTTTCCCTACCTGTGCACATGGGAAAGGAAGCTAAGAGCTCGGCTGCACTGTACAGATGTATGTACGGTACATAGTATGTGTTTTAGGCTTCAGCACAGATTACGGTAACCTAGGTGCCTACAGATACAGATCGAGCTTATTGTCTCTACTGAGCTCAAAAGCCGAGTCAGTGTTCGTCCTGGCTCCCAGCCACCGATAAAGCTTATTTCATCCGTGCACGCAACTTCATAATGAAAAAGCCATCCAGGACATGTGTAAGAGCTGAAGCTGTTCTTAACAGCATATGTAGATACATTGTACATCTGTACCGTGGGTGCGAATGACCAACGCCCAAGACAGAACTTTCTCTAATCCCAGCAGCAGCTTTACCTACCTCCCTAATGCGGCAAGCATCTTCCCCCCGGACCCCGCGCATCGCCACCCGAATTGCTCGGTGAGCTAACAGGTTATGTATGTACTTATGTATATATGCACATACGTACATAGGGAGCCAGATCCTGCACCCAGAGCCGTCCAGACCAGGCTTACTGAGTAAAGACATTTTTATTCCCATTACTTATCAGAGAGAAAGAAGATTGGCGTAACTACTGCTCCATGACTGGTTACCGACAGCCACAATCTGAAAGTTTTCGCGCTACCCTTCCCCCCAAGAGTGGGAACCCTTTTTACATACCGCTGCGTTGGTGATAACCCAGATTTCTATCACCATTTCTACTACGGTTCCGATTATCTGTTGGTCTTCTTGTCTAGATTTTAGCTATCCGTATTTCTCTAGGCGCAGATAGCCCGCAGGCATAGGACGCGCTAGATTACCAGCTAGACGCCGGGCGTCGGGCGTACCTTACATGCACCAATACATGTTGCTATAGGTATTCCTACCTGTCTTGCAGGCACATGCTTGTATAAAGGAAGTTCCTTGTCCAATCGACAAACCAAACAACCGCGCCTTCCTTCTTACAAGCGGGGAAGGAGACACACAACAATTAGATTGTTTGGAGCAGAGAATACGAGACAGACCAATAGTAACGCCCTGATTGAAACGCGAAGAAAGATAGAGGTAACTCGAAACGATAACCATCCGAGAAAATGAGTAGCGGCGAACATGTGACGGCCTCGCCCTGGGAGGCGTCGGAGAGCGGCGCCGGTCCCAAGGCTGCGGAGCGCTTCGTCACCGAGGGCGAAGTCGATCTGTCGCGCGGTCGTCAGCTAGAGCGAGGGTTGAAGAGTCGTCACATTCAGTTCCTGGCTCTTGGTGGAGCGTGAGTAATCAATTTATCTTAACCAGCAAAGATCGATCGATTGAATTGATTCTGGATTGTCTGATCCAATCGCGTCTCGCTCTACCTATACCTATCTATCTGTCATTACAAGGCGACCTAACATGTGTGATTCAAACAAAACAGCATCGGAACAGGCCTCTTCGTGGGCAGCGGCCAGATCCTCGCGACCGTGGGTCCGGCGCCGTTGTTCATGGCCTACATCATCATGATGGGCGTGGTCTGGGTGGTCATGAATGTGCTGGCCGAGATGACAACCTTCCTGCCCATGAAAGGCATCTCGATACCCTACTTCGTCGGCCGCTTCCTGGACCCCAGCTTGGCCTTCGCCGACGGCTGGAACTACTGGTACGCGTACGCCATCCTCATCGCCGCCGAGACCACCGCCGGCGCCATCGTCGTCCAGTACTGGACGCATTCCGTCAACGTCGCTGTCTGGATCGCCATTCAGCTCATTGTCATTTTGTTTCTTAATATTGTTGCCGTGTCTTGGTTTGGCGAGTATGTTCCAAGTCCGCCCTTTGATTGATCCCATCCTGCCGTGTCGATTAGCGGGGACAACTGTAAATACTGACCGTAACTACTAGAGCCGAGTTCTGGTTCGCCAGTATAAAACTCTTCACCATCATCGGCCTCATCATCCTGAGCATCGTGCTCTTTTTCGGCGGCGGTCCGACCCACGACCCCTTGTACTTCAAGAACTGGCAGGATCCCCCGGGGGCGTTCGTCCCTTTCATCGCTTCCGGTAGCACGGGCCGGTTCTTGGCCTTTTGGACAGCGTTTGCTCGCGCCGGTTTCTCCTTTGTCACCTCCCCCGAGCTGGTTGCCCTATCCGCGGGCGAGACCGTCGCTCCCCGCCGCAACATCCCAAAAGCGGCTCAGCGCTTCGTGTACCGTCTGGCCATCTTCTACGGATTGGGTTCCTTAGCCATCGGCGTGCTGGTGCCGAATACTGACAAGCAGCTCCTTAGCGAAGAGTCCAACGCTTCGGCCAGCCCCTTCGTCATCGGCATCCAGAACGCGGGGATCCCTGCGCTGAACCACATCATCAACGTGGCTATCCTGACGTCTGCGTGGTCGGCTGGGAACGCCTTCGCCTACTCTGGTTCGCGCGTTCTTTATTCAATGGCGCTTAACGGGCAAGCGCCGCGGTGGTTCGCCATAACTAGCAAGCGCGGCGTGCCCTACATAGCCGTCATTTTTACCCTGTTGATTGCGTGTTTGGCGTTCCTGAATGTGTCGAATTCCGGCGCCGTGGCGTTCCAGTGGTTCTCGAACCTTTCCACCATTTCCGGCTACATCGCCTGGATCGTCATCCTGATTACCTACATCCGCTTCCGCAAGGCCATGGAGCTGAACAATATGCTTGAAAGCCTGCCCTTCCGTACACCGCTGCAGCCGTACGCATCGTACTTCACGCTCTTCCTCATCACCCTGCTCACGCTCACCAACGGCTTCCAGGTCTTCGTCCCTTCGAAGTGGTCTGCCGGTAACTTCCTGGCTGCCTACATCACCATCCCCATCTTTATCGTGCTGTACCTCGGCCACAAGGTCTGGACGAGGACGCCGCTCGCTATCAAGATCAAGGATGTGGATGTCTGGACCGGCAAGAAGGAGATGGACGAATTGGAGGCTATGGACCAGCCGCCGGTCCCGCGGAATTGGTTAGAGAAGGCGTGGTTTTGGCTTGCTTAAGTATTTATGTGTTTGTGGTATTGATGAGGAACTGCCTGCATTGTTGAACAGAGGTACCTATCTGCTTACCTAAATGATACCCGTATAACGAATATTAATGGCCTGAATCAAAGATTTTGTCAATGTTTTACGATCTGCATCGCTTTTGCTCTGTTTTCTTTTTCATTCTTCCGCCTACGACAGGAACATATATCTTGTATTCTGTAAATCAAATGACGACGAGAACGTCTTTCAACTCCCCCAACACCATCCCGAAGCGCCGACGTATTTCCCATGATGTACTGTAATGTAGTGTAATGTACTGTAGGTGACGGGTAGGTAAAGGGAGGGCACTGCGGAATAAGAAATTCATGGCATGCAAAGGCAGTTACTTGTGCCTTGGCCAGTCCAGTCCGACAAGTCAGCCACCATGCGTGCCTACTCGGGGCTGGAACACTTCATGTGTGCGTGTGTGTCCCTTCCTTGCCAATCCCAGGTAAGCAGGTATTGTGAGCCCTATGACTCGACCAACCCAGTCGCCCATCATTGATAGACAGATAGAATGAGTTCAAGGCTCCTCTGCCTCGTATCCTCTACCTTGCAATTTCTCATCCCCATCTTCGTCTCCGAGAGCTGTGCTCATCATATACACCATCGACCCATTCATTCATCAACGTTAATTCTCATCGTAACCACCGCCTACACCCCATCATAATACATCCATCCCGCCTCATAATCACTGGGTCCCGCGCCGCTCGACACCACCACCCATCAGTTAGGACTTCGACTTCGACTCCAACTCGGACAGCTCGAGCTCACCAACACCTCAGATTCTTCCAAAAACCCTCACCCCCTCTCTTCCCCATGGACCCATCAAATCTGGGCCCACGAACACCAACGCCCCTCTTCTCCTTCTCATCCCCGCCACCACCACCGCCGTGACCATTACTATGCTTATAGTCGTGACCGAGTGGTGTGAGTGGCTTGGTGACGCCCCACCGGTCCATCTCGGCCGGGTTCTCCAGGACTCCCATTTCTGCCAACCGCCTGCTCTCCACGACGCGCCGCACGATGAGCGCGAACGTCTCCTCGATGTTCACCTCGAGCCTCGCGCTTGTCTCCATGAACCCACAGCCGCGTCTCCTCGCCCATTCGAGACCCGTGGCGGCGGCCACCCGCCGCGATTCTTGCAGATCGCATTTATTGCCGGCGACGATCTTGACGGGCGGGACCGTGCGCGTTCCGTTGCTACTGTCGTGGTGGTAGCCCCCGCCGACGCCCGTTATGGGTAAGCCAGCGCGACGGGCGCGCGCCGCGTTGTCAAGTCGTGTCTCGGCTTCCATGTCGATCAGGTCGTTGAAGTACGTCAGGGCGTCGAGGCTGTCGGCCGAGGTGATGTCGTAGACGAGTAAGAAGGCGTCGGCGCCGAGATTCGACGACGCCCACATCCCCCTGTACTCTTCTTGTCCGGCTGTGTCTGTTAGGCTGAGGTGGTACGTTGTGCCGTCGATGCGCCGCGTGATGCTGTAACTATCTTCGATGGTAGGGTCGTACTCGGACGTCCATTGCGATCGTACGAGACGCAGTGTGATGGATGATTTGCCGCAGCCGCCGTCGCCACAGATGGTGATGGAGATCGGAACAGGCATAGCTGGCTGCCCGTTAGCCGCCGCCGCCATCTGGTTGGGCATGGTGTGTTTGTGTGGCTTAGTATAAGGAGGGATTCGTCCCTCTTCTCCAGACACAAGATTCTTTACGTGTGGTGGCGCTTTTTGTTTGGCCCCGCCAGGGGAATGATTGCGCGCCTCAGGCGTGGTCTATAGCCGTCTTTGAATCGTAGTCTTTAATCTTTGGTCTTCAAAGTTCTGAACTGTTGTATCGCAAAGTAACGACTATCAGCAATGTGTCGAGATGTTGTGTTTCGCGACGGAACACAGCTGCACCTGGTAACGAGGGGCAAGAGAAGGAGCTAGAAGTCACGCATACGATCTCGGTTCCCGTAGTCGGTATGGGTAATCGGCGTAATCGGATGGTAGTACGTTTGCTTTTTGGTTTTCTTTTTATATTTCTTTTTCTCCTGGGTCGCTGTTCTTGGACTTGCGCAACGGTTATTATGATAAGCTTCTTTTGATATTAAAATGGAAACTTGACTGGGCGGGCTAAGTCTAGAAGGGGACAGGCAACTTGTAAGTCGACGGCTGAGGTTGTCTAACTTAGGTGCTCTTAGCGGCCCACTTCCAACCTCAACCGTCCATCTAATCTGTATATGTGTGTGTGTGTGTGTGTGTGTGCGTGTACAGTGATTAAGAGGGCATATGTACCACCGAGGCAAAATACAGATACTTACATATTCCTGAAATATCAGTGCGGGTTTTTCACTTGGTGTAGGTTGGGGCATCAATAGATAAGATGGATGGCTATTTGTATGTGTTGCGCTCGGATCGCTTCGACACAGTTGGAGAAGGATTCGGATCCGACAACGGAACTAGGGGCGACAGATGGCGGAAGGGCTCCTGGTCTGAATTTCATCTACAGTTATTGAGGTAATGTGCCTCGTATCGCAATTCGCAATAATCAATATGATAATTAATGACGATTAAGCTTGAAACAGCGTTCCGTCCCGGCGGCTTGAGTAGGCCAATGGTGGAGGGTTCTGTAGGGTAAGGTACGTTTGTTTGATGCTCGGTGTTTGCCGATGTGGACCGCGCGCGAATGGAGGGTCGCAGGGCCGGAGGGTGGGATGACGGCTTGTTTGAAGGATTGTGGGTAGCGAGCCTACCTAGGTAGTGACTCGTGAGGATTGGAATGCGGTCGCACAAGGCGGAGAGACACCAGAGGGTGATGCAGAAAAGACCAGCAGGAAGGATGTCGATTGAATTGAGTTACGACGAGACAGGAAGAGAAGAACTAAGTAGATAGCGTAATAGATAAACGAAGGAGAAAGTGAAGAGAAGAGCAAGGGAAGGCACCCAGGTCGACTAACCCAACCTATTCTCTCCAAGTTTGGCTATAGTAGAGGCTTTGTATGACATGATTTTATACATGGTCGGGTTCCATACAACATGGATCAGGAATTGGGAGTTGGGTAGGATTTTTGTACCCCCTCTCCTGAGTCTAATTGTACATATGTAGGTAGTCTGTCGAAGGGGTCAGGCACGACCACAGATGGAGATACGTAAACTGGATTCTGGTGGTAGGCGGTTTACCAGTCTGACTTCATAATGAGACTTTGAACTTCAGGTTTTGCTTCTGCCCTGAAAAAACCCCCACATCAAGTAAGAGAGCAAAAAAAAAAAAACCGTTCAGGCACCGTCTATTCGCCATTGGGTGATTCCAGATTGCCGTCCGTATGCTGTTGTACCTGGCCCCTGCTTCTGACAGCTTTGTCAGGTACATGGTACCTTGACGTTCCCCAGCACCTTATCAACAGCGTGCCAGGAGCCGGGGTTAAGGAAGGTGGGGGAAATGCTGACCTACAGTACAGTGTGTGAAAGTACTGTATACACTTTAATTTTTTTTAAGTCATCCCTTGACTTGGTGGGTTAATTAGGTAGCAAGAGAGATAGAGCTTGAAGCTGACCTAAAAAGTACCTAATAACGACCTGGGGTTTTGGTTCCCAAAGTGCCTATAATACCTATGATGATTTGTTATCAATCTTGTTCACTTATTAGGTGGATGGTGTTCTGCTGTCATTGTTTAGCAGTATACATTATGCTGTGGGTCGCAGGGACAGCACCAGGAACAGCATTGGGTACATACCTCCTAGGCACATACATCTGACGGCATCGAAGCACAAGGTCCACACTTGTCGTGTGTGATATTCGTGGAAGGGGCAAGTCAGGCATTAGCTATACGTCGAGCTTCAACGATTCGCCAATTCCTTGGTCCATTTTCCCTCCTCTAGACCAATTATCTGGACACAGCGTACGACCAGCATACGACCTGCATACAATCCGCATACCACCTGCATACGGCACTCTCCATCTCGACTAAATTATTAATTCACAGAACCCAAGGGTTCGAAAAAAGTACTCATGCAATGCGCCCTACCCCCCGAATGAGGTTATCCCTTCTTGGTAACGCTACAGACATATTAATTCCTCACACGTGTTGACTGGACCCGGCGGTTATTTATGCGGCATGCAACCTACCTACATAATATACCGCGTCTGCATGCCACGTTCGAGTGCGCCATTCGCGTCTGAGTGTTCGGCAATGTCTCCTGTGGGGATGGATGAGAGAAGTCTGGCTGACGATTGGGGGTCTCTCTTTCGCTTATGTAGACCGTCGAGAGTTAAGCACACACACGGTTGAAGACGTTGAATCAGATAGGACTGGAGACGGCCTGGACCTAGCTAACCCGGATATAACCTATGAGAATGCTTTGCTACTGTTCCGACCGTACGGTGTAGACCTCATCCGTATCTCAACGTCTTTTTTGTCATATTCCTTACATACATACATACATACATGCCTACATACCTACGTGCATACACCTATGCGACTGTGCCTAATGCGAGTGGTGCTGCATTTCTGGGTTTAGTTCATGATTCACGTGCCCTACAGTCACGACATTGTTCGAGATGCGCGTAATATTCATGAGCCCTCGGCGGAACGGCTTTTTCAGCCCTAAGTTCTTCTCACTTCCATGCTCACACCTCTTACCTATTGCTTTTTCACCGAGGATAAACCTGTTTTTACTTTGCGCATTGGCATACCGCCCAGATATTCCTTCGCGTGAGTGAGCACCGCAATGACAGGGTCTGGGCCCAAGGATCTAGAGTCGTCCGGATTTCTCCCCGCTGTCCAGAGCCCTCGATATCGAGCTGAAATTAGGTATGCCTGCCAATTCTGGAGGGTCTTATGGCTAGGCGATAGGTTCGGGCCAGCCGGGCACTGGTTCTAGTCGAGCATAGGTTTATCAACTGGGGTGCATCTGCGTCGATGTAGAACACACCGAACACGATGTAAGCTAAAGAGCGTCGAAAGGATGTCCAGTGCCTTCCTATCAGGATAGAGGCCGATGGCTAAACACCGCTTACAGAAAGTTCCAGCCACCTCGAGACGCTCCAATAGAGCCGAGTCATGGTGCAGATTGAGCCGAGTATTAGTGATCACGTCACTTGCGCAGCAGCGAGTGTCCGCATATCTCTAGTTTTTTGTTTGGCTACCAGTTTGAAGCGTGTGAATGTCAATATCGGTAATGGAGGCCCTGTCTGGATTCCAATCGAGCAGTCATGGACTATAGAGATGAAACGCACGTGACACCTATGCAGCAATATTGCCGCGCATGCAAATGACGTTTGACCACACAGCCTGGTGATGCGCAACTGGCGAAGTAGAATACTTATGAATGGAAACAACTGAATGTAATTTAATATATTTATGCAAAGCAAACGTCCGATGCAGGTAATAATAAAACAGAAGGAGAAGGCTACATAAAAATATACAAATTGATAACTCAAGACCCCCCGCAGCATATTTTACCCCTGAAATATTGTTTTATTAGAGATGCAATTAGCGGGTTTCTAGCCTTTTTACTTACATACTTATTCATGTCTCTACTCTACTTATTTCATTATCTCATACATCTGTAAGCTGTGAACAAAGACAGTTTTTCTCACACCAAATAATGCTCACCTTGCAAAGTATGGACGGTAAGAGTATCTGAACAAAAAAAGAAATCATCACGTGACGTTCTTTGTCTCGTTCTTTATCTGTGAGGATGTCTGTGCTAACAGAGCGATGACCAAGAAAATCATTAGAGGGCAGTCTCACAAACCTGATGCATGTCATGGTTCTGATCCGGACTAGCCCTGGCCTCGAGGCACGGACTACAACCACCCCTATATAATAAGTAGATACAGACAATCTCTGCCTCACAGAGATTCTTTCCTTCCTTGTGCAATAATAATATGTCTACACCGACCCCCCAACAGTATGAACTGTGACAATGCATGTGTTGTGTTGCGCAGGTAGATGTTATTATTGTCTACCCAACAATAATTGTGTTATCTTTGCTTTTTTTGTCATACCTCTGATTCATAACCCTTGCTGAAGATACATCTGAACTTTGTAGTAGAGGAACTGGCTCGGGTTGTCGGAATGACCTCCATTTGCGTGTGATAATATTGGAATTAGGAGGGCATAGCAGCCAAGATTGGCATTGAAGTCCAGCGGGCAAGGCGGGCGTTAAAAGGTGCTTATGGAACAATATACTATGGACAGATGTATTTGAGTTCTATTCTTAAATAAAAGAAAGGGAACTTAGTTAAATATGTTAAGACTACGGTACGTTGTTGTCCCCGTTTTGCTCTCTGTTCATGAATATTCTCCTCACAGATGACCCCCATCCTGGAACTTTGTGGTTCTGCCGTGTCATTTCATTACCCCCGTATTAACTGTCAACGTCTCCATCTCCTTCTCTATCTCCCTTTCCCTTTTCTGAAATTTGGCTACTATAGTGCCGAGTCTCTGATACCAGGTCAAGACGGTGATGATAATTAAGACAATCGCTGTCACACCGACGGTTTATTCAATAGATTAGCCGTTGCGTCTTTAGTGTTATCTGGGGATTAATTACTTATACAGAATAGGGAACAGTCGCCACGCTGGGTATTTCAAATTCCCGTTCCTGTGGGAGAAAACCAACACGTCTAGAGCAAAAAGAGATACCAGAAAAGAAAGGGGGAGCTGAATTGTCAACAATCCTGTCTATAAGTCACTAGATACTGGAACCTCCGTCGATAAACGCAAGGGGACTCATAAATATGACGGTTATAACCGTAATATGAAGATAATCTTAGATTGCTAGGCTGACTCATGGGCTCTCAGTTAAGTGCTTAAGTCTGAACTCTGGATCCATTTGAGAAAAGTCTGCTGCAGCTTCTTTGCCAATAAATCCTCATCCACCAGGCCAGCTGTAGAACTGCCAGTGCCGTGTTGCTCGATTTCCCCGAGTCTGATAGCTTTTTCTAGTGCTAGAGCCTTAAGCCTGTGGGCCTTGGTCGCCGCCGGACTCTGACGGGAATACGTGCCATCGTTGTTGTGGACAAAAGTCTGGGTATTGTAGGTCGAGTTTGAGAAGTCGACTACCTGATAAACCCCCAGACTCTGGACATCCACAATTTGACCTTCCACGTAAGTGCCTGTTGAAATGTAATACTCGACCTGGGGAAATATGTTGTACGTCGTGGAAGGGGCTGCGAGCCAGGTGGCTACAGGCACGACGTTACCTTTCATGTCGACGCCGCCCAGACCGACGAAAGTGTTGTCTACCCAAAAATTGTCAGTGTTTCCTCACAGTTACGTAACAGTCGACCACGAGAGAATGCCTACTAGGGTCAGGAACCCTCCAGGAGCTGTCCCCCTTGATGGTGAAGCCGGCATTTAACGGGCCGTTGTTCCCAACAGGACTGAGGTGGGCTCCACCGGTAGTTGAAAAACTGAGCAAAGTCCCTGGAGTGTGGCCATCTCCCAGGTTGACCTCTTCATAGTCACTGGTAGACACGAGAACGCCAGTGTTGAGGTTGTTGACGGAGGTCCCACAGATTCCGTAAAACTGCCGGTTGATGATGAATTTGGTGCTGGATTTCCCTTGCGGGTTTGAAACAATGGTGGGTGCCGCCATCCAAATATTTTGGTAGGATTGTGGGCCGCTCGAGATCTGTGGAAGTGCGCAGAATAAGAGGTAACTCTGCGAGTTGCCTGACTCATTGATAATATTGATCTCAAAGTTATTCGGCATGTTGATTCAGGAGCGGTAGAAGTGTTACAGAATAGATGCGTAATGGTTGGCAGCTGCGCTCGTCTCGAGGTTTCAATAGTTGTTGATGTTTAGTTAACATGTCCCAGAGACGGATCTTGCTATCCTATTTGTACTCGGGGATAATTAGGGCAAACATTCGAATTCAGGTAGGCAATCCCCAACCCTCCCTTTGAATTCTTGTCCTACCTCAATTAAAGCTCAATATTTTCCCGGGGTACTGTTTTGAGAAGGTGAAAAGACTTGCAGATAGCCTATTGACAAGAATTGTAGATAGCCTATTACCATGTTCGCGTGGGTCATCCACAGCTAGTTAGAGACAGTCACACCTTACCGCCCATAACCCTTATCTTGTTGAAGTATAAGGTCAAGGTGACATAGCATGTACAGTACCAAGGCATTATAGCATCTTGTATATATAACATAAGGCCTTCCTACCTTATATACAGTTAGTTCTGCAGTTAATTAAGTCTTATATACCCTTTATTTTAACAAGTTATAAGCCTAGCAGTCTTTTTTACTAAAGCAATATATTGTTTAAAAGCTAAGTATTATACTTAAAGGTTTAAATAAGCTAATTTAACTAAAAGCTAGTTTTTTAGAGCTAAATAAGACTAGTCTAACTATTAATATAAAAAAGAACTAAATAATTAAAAAATTAAGTTGCCTTAATTTCTTTTTTATTTAATTATTTTATATAATAAAATTAAGAGGTTAAAATATAACTAATAATACTTTTAACACTTTAAAAAAAAGAAGCAACTAATAACCTATTTATTTTATAACAAAATAGCAATATTTAAACATAAAAAACTATTTATACCTTACTAATAATATTTGCACTTTATAAGGTCTTAATAATTTTTAGATTAATGCTTTAAATAATAGCACTTATATAAACTTGCTAGACAATAAACTTAACTAGTACAAGATTAATTTAAACAATATTAATATACTTATACTATTAAGTTAAAAAAACTTATTTAAACTTAGGGCTAAAACTTTGCTAAACTAGTTACTAATAAAAATATTATAGCTATAAAAAATAATGCCTTTTTAAATAGCCTTAGACTTAAAATTGTTATTTTTTACTTTAACTAATTTTATTAACTTTTTATAACTGCTTTTTTAACTGCTAGCTTAATATTATAATTTTAATTACTTTTAACTAAAGCAACTAACGTTTTTATAAGCAACTGCACTACTATTTTTTAGCTCTTACTTAGCTAATATGTTTTAAAAACAAAATACTGCAAGCAACTTAATTATAGCAGTAGTTACAAAGCTGCTTATTTTTATACTAGCTAAAGTTAAGCTAAATATTTTAAAAAAGCTAAAAAAACAAAAAAACTACTATAAATAGCACTTAAGCTTGTTAATAGTGCTAAATATATGCAGTGCTTATAATTACTGCTTAAAAAGTAAGTTTAATATAATTAATAAAGTTTTAGCTTATCTACTTAAAAACTAAAAAGTAGCCTAATAAAAAATAGTTAAGCTTATAAAAAATAGTTTAACTATATTTATAAACTAAACTATAGCTAAATATATAATTATAGCAAAAATTTTAAATTAAGCAAATAAAAAATATAACTAAAAAAAAATTAACTTTTTTTTATAATTAGCAAACAAATAAAAAGCTATAACAATTAAAAACTTTTTAACTATTAAAAAACTAGCAAACAAAATTAAAAATATTTAAAAAGGCTATGCAAAAATAAAAGCAAAACATAGACTGCTACCTAGTTATTTAATAGTTTACTTTGTTTAAAGTCTTAAAGAAGATTTTAAAGGCTAGACCTAAGTATTTTAAGCATTAATAAAAAATTTTATAATAAATCTTAACAAAGCAGTACTAACTATAAAAGCAAAAAAAACCTAAATAAACTAAATAGCCTAATTAAGCACTAATAATATAGCAGCAATAGTTGCTAAAACTAGTAAGATATAAAAAAAAAAGCAGGCTGCTATTAAAACAAAGCTAGCAAACAAAAACTTAGTAATAGTTAAAAAACTAAAGTGTATGCATTGTAAAAAAATTAATTATACTAAGCATAGCTGCTAAGATTTATATTTTAAACTTTAAAAAAATAAAAACTAAAAAAGAAGAAAAAAAAAAAATAAAAAAAATAGCAAAATAAAGACTAAAAAAGCTATGCTTGCATATTGGCTAAAAAGAAGCAATAGTAAAATAAACAATATAATATAATATTTTATAAGCTACTAAATTGCATACCTTTTTGTATACCTTTAAACTAAGCTACTTAATGTGCTATATTATTTAAACCTAGCATTTTTTTACTAGTATAGCACTTGCTTTCTTTCTCTTTTTTTTATTATTATATAATACTAACTTTAATAATAAAATGTTAACTTTGCAAAGTTTAGGTCTTAAACTTAGGTTATAGCCAGCATGTTATTTAAAATAAAAACAAACTAATAAACTATATACTCTTAAGCCTTAAAAAAGTTAAAATTATAAAAGTAAAAAAAGTATAAATTAAAGTAATTAAAAAAAGTAATTTAATTAAGACTTGCAACATAGCTAATAGTAAAAAGTGTGCTAAAATTATATTTATAAATGTGCTATACGCCTTAAAGCTAAGCGTTAACCTAATATTTATTACTTAACTACTTAATAAAAATGCTAAAGTAACCTTAATAAAAAAACACTGCTAAATATATTTTTTAAGCCCTTTAAAAACTATAATATTAGCTATATAGTTTAAAAATCTATTTGCACTTTAAATAATTTAAGCCGCCTTTTTTGCCTTTGCTATATATACTATAAGCTTTAAAATAAGACTTTAGCATAAAAAAATAGGTTATTTAAGTAAAAAAGCAATTTTTAAGCTAGAATATATAGTTAAAGGCATAAATAAAGCTTAAAACTATTATACTTATAAACCTTGCATACTAAAAAAAATAAAAAAAAGGCCGTACAAAAAAAAACTACTGCAAGGTTGCTATCTTAAGAAAATTATTTTTATAAATATGTATAGTTTTTATTATATTATTAAATATAAAAGAGAAAAATATTAGCTTATAATAATAAACTTAAATAGCAAGCTAAGTGTTTTAAAAATTATAAAAAATTAAACTAAGGTATAGTTATATATTAAAAAATTTATAAACTTTTTATAAAGCTAAAAAAAGCAAAAGAAATAATGCTAAATTATATATGCAAACAAAGCAAGAAAATTTATATTAAAAGCTTTTAAGCAATAGGCGTTATAGTAAGAAATATATATGCAAATAGCACTAACTAAACAATATAAGAGCAATAAAATAGCTAAAAGCTTTAATATTATAATATAAAATAAACTGCTATTGTTAATGCTTAAAAGTAATATACTTTTAAAGTACTAGCTTAAAATTATAGCAATAGTTAATTATTTATAAAACAAAAGCTTATACTTAGCACTTAATATAACTTTGTTTAAAAAAGCTTTTAGCAAATAATTAAATATTTTATATATTTAAACTTTAGGCACAAAAGTTTAGTACTTATTATTATTAACTAAAAAAAAAAAGCTAGACTTAAAAGTAGCAACTAAAATACTAGTTAGCTATAATAATAACTTAATCTATAAAATACTAACTAATAAAAGCATAATAATTAAAGCAGCAAAACAAAATATATACTTTAATATAAAAGTAGTAGCAAAACCTGCAACTTTAAAAATAGTATTAATAAATATTTAAACAAATAACTTAATAAATAATATAACTATTAAAGTATTAGCCTTATTGCTAGCAAAACGTTAGCGCTAAAGTATTATTATATTAAGCTAAAAAACTATAACCTTTGCAAGCACAGCTTAAGCTAACCTATATTAATTAATAGTTTTATTTTTAATTAGTAACCTGCTAAATCTTAGCATTAGCAATAAAGTGCTTACCTTTATAAAAATAAAATATGCTTTTAAAAGCAGACTGCTACCTCTAGACTAAGTCTAAGCGCTATACGCTACATTTGCACTAGCAGCTATACCTAAAGCATAAAAACAGTATATAAAGCTACTAATAATAAAAGAAGCATTAAAAGATCTATATAAAAATAACTAAAAAAGGGCAATAAAAGTTAAGTATAAATTGCTAATAAAAAATAAGACCTAAAAACTAGTTGCTTATACTGCTAACATAAATATACTTAAAAAAAATAAATATATAGACTTAAAAGAGGCTTAAATAATAAGATTACCTAATATAAAGCTTGCTAAGTAGTATATAAATTTAAATAAATAAAAAGTATTAACTACTTTAAAACCTTTGCATTAATAGTTAAGCTAATAAGCTATAAGATATTGTTTGCAATTATAGTAACATAAAATCTTAAAATAAAGCAAATAAATATTAAAATAGCTTTTTTATATAGCAAAATTAAAGAAAACATTTATATTAAATAACTATATAAATTTAAAAATAGTAGCTATAAAATATATAAACTAAATAAGGTACTATATAGATTAAAACAAGCTTTTAAAATATAGTTTAAAACACTATTAAAATTCCTAGCCTTTTAAGTTTTAAACTACTGTTTGCAAACTATAAAGTTTTTATTAATACTAAAAAAAACATTTTTATTACTATATATATTAATAACCTACTTATTGTTAGCTAAGACAAAATAAAAATTAGCAAAGTAAAAGCAGCTTTAAAGAAGCGATTTTAAATAACTAATTTAAGCTTATGTTAGTACTACTTAAGCATTTAAATATGTTAAAATAAAAAAAATAAAGTTATTTACTTAAACTAATAAAGTTATATTAATAAAATTCTTAAACAATATAAAATAAAAAATAGTAAGCTTACTAACACTTTAATAATAATAATAAGGCTAAAAAAAGCAAGCACTAATTAAAAGTGCTTTAGCAATAATAAATATTGCTACTAATTATTTATAAGCTTACTAATATACTTAATAATAAGAACATAACTAAATATTATATATGCTATTTTATATATAAGCAAATATGCTTTTAACTTAACACTAACTTATAAGGCAGTAGTAAAGCAAATACTTTGCTACCTAGCAAGTATAAAAAACTATTATTTAGTGCTATAAAAACTGCTAAAACTTTTATTAAAATAAATAAATATAGATTAAGGCAGCAACTTAAATATGCGTTAGTTAACTTTAAAATATATTTTTAGCCTTAGCAGCAGCATAATAAGCTAGTTTATAAAACTATAAGTAGTAGTAGCACTATTAATATATAAAGCTAAATATTAAAAAATAACTAATGTAGCTAAGGAAGCAATTTAGCTAGCATAACTATACTATAAGTTATAGTTAAGTTTTAAAAAAACAAGTAAAAAATTTATAGCATTACTAAAACTTAAGATAGTAGTAATATATAGTAATAATTAGAAATTAATTGCACTAGCAAAAAATTTAACTAAATATAGTAAAAACTGCTATATTAAGATCTAAGCATACTTTATTTGCAATTAAGTTAAAAAAAAAACAATTAAACTAAAATAAGTAAAAATAAAAGATATAATAGTAAATAGACTTACTAAGCTACTGTTAAAAAATATGTTTATAAAATTTAAAAAAGTACTAGGCTTAAAACTTATACCTAAAGACTGTGCTTAAGCTAAAAACTAAAGCAACTAGAACTAGTGCTAAAAAACAAAAACAATTATATATATTTATAACCTAAGTTAAAAAAAAAAGTTTTGCAAATATTTGTATAAGCAATTATTATAATAACTTATAATAAAAAAAAACTTGCATCCTATAAAAAAAGAAAACATAGTTTAAAACTAAAGACTTATTATTATAAAATATAAGCATACTTTAGTGCAAACTAATAATAGCTAAGTAATAAAAAAGTTAGAAGCACTAATATAAAGGCTATATAAAAGCAAATGCACTATAGTATAAAAATGCACAAGTTAATGCTATAAAAAACTAAAGCAAGTTATATAATAAAAAGCTAGCATATTACTATTACTATAAAAACTTAAAAGTTTGCAAAAGCAATTACTATATGTACTGCTACTAAGGTTTACAAACTAAATAAATGCTTATAAGAGCTTTATATAAGATAATAAAGCAAAAGCTGTAAAAGCTGCAAGAGCCTTATAAGTAGCACTATAAAGCTAAACGCAAAGCAAAAAAAAATAGTTAAGCTAAAAAAGCTAAAAAAGCTGCAAAAGCTGCAAGAGCTGTTAATAACACTGCAATAAAAATAAAACTAGTAAGTGTTAGCATTGTTAATAAATATGCAATGCCTTTTTAAGCAGGAGTGTTAAAGTATAAGGTTAAGGTGACATAGCATGTACAGTACTAAGGCATCGTAGCATTTTGTGTATATAATATAGGGCCTTTCTACCTTACATACAGTCAGTTCTGCAGTCAATCAAGTCTTATATACCCTTTATTTCAACATATCTTTCCGTAAGTAAACAGCCGAGGACGGCGATGACGCCTCTCAATATTACAGACTACTACATCATAGTTTTGTGTGCTCTCCCACAGTCAAGTTTTGTCTCTCCCTGATGAGTTTGTGGCATCTAAAATTGAAAGGGTGACTTGCGCTTTGCGCTTGCCGCGCAAATCGTCCACCACTTTTCAATGCTGCACATCGGCGACTCGGGGACCATCTATCTCTAGTTCATTGGCTCCATGGATGGTCATGCATATGTGACCGTGGCTCAAATAAAAGTAGCTCCGCGATGGGGTCAAAACCCTTCTGCCTGTGAGCGGAGTATCTATATCCGACTAAGCTACCATTTCACACCACCTTCGTGTTGGAATGGAAACTTTTGTGTTCAGGTAATAGAATGCGATCTAGCATAAAGAACCGGTGTTTTCTGTAGCGAAGGCAACGATGAGTGGCTGAAAGAGTGCATAATAGTGCCCGATTTGGGATTATTTCGCAATTGGATCCAAGTTGCCTCCATGTCTTCGTAGCTAGAGGCCTACATTGGAGACTAGCCTCGCACATAACACCATCGATGCGACCTACTTGGTATGCGCGTGGCAGATTTGGTGATACCAAGGTCTTACTGACGTATAGTTAATTCTTTGTCTCTCTACTATGAAGTGGGAAATACCCCACGTTCAATAGATGGGTGATAGGGGATGCTTTGGAAAAGTCGAAAATCGCCCCTCCGCAGCCCGGTCTCGAACTTTTGTTCAAGGACATAAATCCTTCATTAGGCTATATGGTCCGTAGAGCATAAGAAATTGCGAAGCCAGGGGATACACACAGCATCGTGACTAGTATTTGTTAGTAAAACTGCTGATGAGAACATGAGCTATTTGCCTTATCTGGTGACATCGCTGAGAGAATATGATGGGGTATTAAAGATAACCGGTGAAACGTTTTCAAACCCCTTAAAGGAGCATCAGAAAAGCGATCAACGTTATCTACACCCTGCCTAGCACAAAACATTCAACTGATGTGACAGTATTGTTTAGAGTTTCTAATAATATTTAAAGAGACCGTGTCTTTTCCTGGTTTATATAGAACCAACAACTTGCCTTGTTTAACAACTTTGAAAATTCATGGGCTAGATTGTCCATTCCTCATAGCCTAGTCACCATGGCACAACCTTTCAATTGGGATATTGACAGGATCGCTTGCAGTCTTATTATTCCTAATGGCTCGGTCCTCCCTACAACTAATTCTCAAAGAAGCACAGTGGTAGGGTTGCCCCAAGATATTTGGCTTCGCAACATGCCTCCAGTGAACGACGGGGTCGACGGCTCCTTGAACCCGATCACAATCAAAGTACCCAACACCCCTGACGCAGGATACAAGCTTCCTATCTCCATAGTTCCCGTTAACCAGTTCCCATTGGCATGGAACCCTCTCCTGGTCATCGTTCAAGGCTTATTGAACGGGGTCGTTGTATTACAAAGTACGCCATTCAGGCCAGGCTCTAAAGGGCCCATGTTGACAATCGACGCGTTTCGTGTCGTCTCCACGTTGGCTTTCGTTGATACAACAAGAGCTGATTACAGTTTCTGGATCCCTTTTCGTTTAGCCGGTGACTTCGAATGGCAGTGTCAGGTAGTAGAGCCCCAGCAGCCAGGTCAGCGCTCTTTTAAGGGAACAACGGGTCCTTTCTTGTTAACAGATTTTATTGTACAGGAATAATAGCACCATGCCAAACAACCACAAGACTGGAAATGAACTTTGCGTTAGCTTCTCCTTTGGTCTCATCGCCAACTCAAAATCTTCTACAACCTCCAAGCAACATCGTTCCCTCTCAACCGGACTTCCAGGGCATGTATCCAGTGCTAGCACAGCGTTATGCATTTCCCAACCTATCTGAGCTAGCACAGCCAAATCTCCAAACGTTTCAAGCAGCTAGGCAGTGGTACGTCGAGCGTATAGTTAACAACGTTTGGCAAATTGGTAGAGGTCTAGGTCCAAAGCCATACTAGTAAGCCTCGCCCAGCGCCATTGGTATTAGCGCACCCAAGTAGGGTTTTACTTCGCATATTGAGCTTCTCAGTATGCAGGTGATAACTACGATCTATAATATTCTGATTCCACTGACTACGGATGTTTAGCGATACCATCTTAGGTGCAGCTGGGTATGATACTGGTCGGTATGGAGGTGTATTCAACTTAACCAAGTGGTCTAACCCTCAGATTGGAATGTCACTGAACTGCTATGATCTGGCAGCTGTTGTTCAGCTTGCATGTTGTCTTGCTTTGGATACAGTAGGAGCAGAACTCATCACTACATCGTGGGTTTATCAAACCCCGAATGGATACGTCCCAGATGGCGAGCTTTTTGGCTGGAATGGAGTTCCCTGTAACAACCCTTTCTACAATAACGCGAGTAAGTTACTGCTTTATTGTCATTCAAACAAGAAGGGAGCACCTGTCTGATGATATTGCTAGACTACGACCGGACAGCAATAACTAAGGTGGAAAGTTGTAAGCGGTCTGGTTTCTCTAGCCATGCCTGGATTGAAGTATCTTTTAATGGCACGACTCGGGTTCTTGACCTCACCCACGCTTTATATGTAAATGGAGTGGCGACTCCTGAGCGTGGGACGAAGACTCGCGTGAGATATCTTAACGATAACCAGGACAAACAATACCCCCAACCCCCAATCTTCGATATAGGGGATGCCTATAATAATATCAATGGCTCGGTTTTCGGAGACTGTTGTAAGCTCTATTACTCTGATTCCTATGTATTCAACTTGAAACGAGGTTATTGACAAGAGTTTAGACTTAAGTCCGGACGCTCGAATACCTCGAATTGGCATCTTCGGGACGGACTTCGCACAGCCTTATGACGCTCCAAACCGGGATACTCTCACTATCGTGAATTTCGTAGATTCGACTCCTTATGTCTCGATCGAAAGAGGGCATCACAAATTACCCTTAGCCACTAGATCAGAACTGCGTTCTCTTATCCAAAAGGGAATTAACAGGCCTTTCTCCCTCGGGTTCAGTAATGCATCGCTTCGACAGAAAACGCTTGTCCATCTCACCTCACAAGTCTTTGGTGGAGCTGCCATAAGTGTCCTCTACGCACAACTCGATCCTTACAAGGATTTTACAAGGCGAAGTCTCGTGTTAAGCCTCCACACCAAGAGTCCGCATCACTCCGAGAAATTTGTTGAAGTCCGCGTATCCCTCGATATTGAGGTTCACTGCACACATCAGACAGCTATTCAATCTCTGCTATCATTTTCAGACACAATTACGGCTCACGCTTGGACACAACTTGTCAAAGGAAGTCCTAAGCCTCTGGGAGACGTATCGCTTTCTGCTGCCGACATCATTATTTGGATACATGGCAATGTATATATCAAGTTGAGGAGACTAAACATCCATGATGAGAGCGGCCAGATACCCCAGGAAGATACAATCCTATCTGTTGACCGGCATATCACTATGCTAGCAGATGCCCTCGAGCAACATCTGGCATCTGGGGACACTGACGGAAATTCTGTCCACCGGCCTACTATCTCGACACTCTCACCCTTTCCTGGACGTTTTTCGAGCACCTCAGTGGTCACTGTCGAGGCGTGTCGCAATGCGAGTACGTCTTCCGACGTAAATGACGTCTATGAGGAAAGAGTTGTTGGACATGTGTCAGATCCATCCCTCATGTTATGCTGTGGACCATCTGATGCCGCTGGCCGGGTTTCTTTTGCTGCGCTTGGTAAGGCTGGTAGGACTACAGTGACTCTGATTCAGGCTCACCACGATAACCTGATGCCAGGCATGAAGAGCTATGAAATAGAGATATTCGATGATGAGGTGATAGTACCCTTCACCGATTAGCCAGTTTCATAATTTCTTGCTTTGTTCAGTGGCTCATGGCTTTATTGGCACCTGAATTAATGGAAGTATTGATGTTGGCTTTTTGTCGGAGGTTTTGTTGTAGTCTAGGCTTCTGACTCTTAGGATCAACTATTACTCCTCTTTATATAAACAATGTTGTGCTTGAAGGTACAGTGTATATAATGTTTTGGAATCGGATAAAATTTTGCTTTCCTTGTCTTATTCTCAGAACATGCCATTATATAGACTAAGATTACTCCCCCCATTATGGGCCAGGACCTCACGGGCCACTTCTGGCCAAAACCACCTACTGCAATTGAAGGCCTTGCTACTTACAACTAACAAGGTTATAGTCAATTACCTGGAGCCTTTAACTACAATATAGTCCTTTGCTTTTGATTTTATTGCTTTAAGGCCCTTACCTGCCTTTTTAGGCTTTGCAAGCACCTTGTAATTACTTGTATTATTTTTATATATTACCTTATTATGCAACATTAGTTTGGCCTGCTAAATATTAGCTATATATATAAAAGCTTTAGTAGGTGTAAGCTTTATATTTTAACGCACTTAAGCTTGCTTTTAAGCTACTTTAAGCTTTAAATAGCTAACTTTATATTTTAAATTAGCAATTTTATATAAATTTTTATTAAAAGCTTTAAAGGCCTTATAATATAAGACTTTTTAAGCTAGTATAGCTAACACTTTATTATACCTAGCTAGTTTATATAAAGGGGACATACTTTTTCTAAGGACCGACCGTTAAAAAGGTATATACTGCTTGCGTAGGCTTGCTAAAAGCAAGCTAAGGATTAGCTAAAGGCTTAATAAGGCCTTATAGCTATATATAATTAGCATACTAAAAAAAAAATTTTTTTTATAGCTACTTTTTAAAATTTAACATTTAATTTTATAATATATTAACGTATCCCACAGCTATATTTAACACCTGGCTATATTTAACACTTTTTTTCTCATATAAAAAACGTCCGTGCGCAACTTTATAACTTGGCTAATACTAATGCTATAATAATATAAATAGTACTAATTAATTTATAACTAAATAATAAGTTTAAATATAATTTTTTTATATTTAAAATATTTTTATTTAGCAAGTTATAAAGTAATACGCTAAGCAAAGATTATATAATTTTTAGGAAAGATTATATTATAGTATAAATATTAAAATAGTATATAACTTGTATAATAATAAAGTAATTAAATAAAAAAAAATACTACTACGTTCTTTATTTTAATAAAAAGCTAATAGTTATATTTATATTATTATATAATTAAAATTAATAAAGTTATAAATTTATGCACAGACCTTTTTACTAAGATCTTTTTAATAATTCTTGCTTATTTAATGCCTTAATAACTTGCTAACTAAAAATGCTATAAATATAAAAAAATCATATTTAAGCTTGTTATTTAGTTATAGATTAATTGGTACTATTTATATTACTGTAGCATTAGTATTGGCCAAGTTATAATGTTGCGTACAGACGGTTTTTGTGTAGGAAAAAAAGTGTTAAATATAGCCGGGTGTTAAATATGGCCATAGGATATGTTAAGCTTTAAACTTTAAACTTTTTTATTTTTATATTTAATAAATATAATATAATATTTAAATAAAAATTATTACTTATAATATTTATAATTATTAAGTAAATAGCTATTATTAAACTAAAACTTTATTTAAATAAGTTAAATATAAATAATAGGTTAAATATTAAATAATTTATAAGCTTAGTACTTATAATATTTAATAAAAAAAACTTTAAATTATTAAAGCTAAAAAATTTAAATAGTTAATATAAAAGTATATAAAAATAAAAAGGTTAAAGTTTATATTAGCTAAAATATAATTATTTAGCTAACTAAATAACTAACTACGTTTTTAGTTAAAAAAGGTTATATATAATATATTATAAATTTTAGCTACACGTTAAATACTTAGTTTTAGGTTTATATAAATTGCTTAAAGCGCAAAAATAATATTAAACTTTTTTTAAAGGCCTACTATAATAGGTAGTAAAAATATAGTAAATCAAAAGTTATACGTACAAAAGTAAAAAAAAGTGGCAAATATAGCCAGGTAGCAAATATAGCTATAAGATATATTATATTTTTTTTTTTAAACTTTTATTTTTTTTACTTTTTTTATGCTTAACTTATGCTTATAAGCTATATAAATTATTTTTAATTATTTTATTTATAGCTTTTTTAATATAACGCTATATATTAACTTTTAAATTATATATATAAATATTTTTTATTTAAAACTATTTATATTTATTTTTAAATATGCTATTTTTATAATTTTTTTTGCTTTTTAGCTTTTTTTTTTTAGTATAGCTTTTTTAAGCTTTTTAGTTTAATTAGTATACGCTTTATTTAAAAATATTTAGCTAAAAAGCTGCTTATTGCTACTATATATTTATATTTTTAGTTATTAAAAATTTTTATAACTAAAATATTATTAACTATAAAATTTATAGTAAATAATAAGCTATTTATATATAGCTTAATATTATTTTTTAGCTTTAAAAGTATTAGCTTTTAAGCAAGCTTTTTTTTGCATTTTTAAAAAAGCTTTTTT
>Ga0247782_1000150_pt1 | contig 88609 bp, 64 predicted proteins | sample UWRJL019104C5_FD_179928 | JGI IMG/M metagenome (GOLD analysis project Ga0247782, IMG submission 179928) | Plant litter microbial communities from Arlington Agricultural Research Station in Wisconsin, United States - UWRJ-L019-104C-5 | ecosystem: Environmental > Terrestrial > Plant litter >... | reverse complement strand
CCCCCCCCCCCCCCAAGTATGTACCCACGCTGGTGTCAGTAGTAGTATATATGAGGACATGCAATCTCTAGTGCATTCAGATACCCAACTAATGCTAAACCATAATGACAAAATAGATCGCTTAGGTTCTCCTCACCTCACCGTTCCTAATCACTATATTGGATCAGAAATACGGCCCACTTCGAGGAGAGGTAAAATGAAAGTTTCAAGAAACAAACGCCAAATGGGGACGACTTGAAGAAGACTACTTTATGCGATGAAGGTAGACCTAAGACCTGCCCAATGGCGTGGTAGCGGTAAAACTCGAAGCAGCCAATACCGTGGGATCTTTACCGCCGAACACAAGCAGCCAGGACGCGTGGATCACTGGCGGGTGGGGAGCTACTCAGGTACTGCAAAGGCGTTTTGCCATACCGCCATTGGCAAGAAACAAAAGCTCCTGTCTTTGAGTCCTGCGCGATGAGATTATCTTAGACATCGAAGGGGCTAGTTAGAGACTGACTAGGTAAATACTTACCTAGCCTATGTTAAAGACTCACTACTACGTAAATTATCGAAAGTTTTTAGAGAATTACTTGCTGGTAGGTACTTTAACCAAGGACCTGCTTACTTACTAAACATACCATAAGGATTCCTACCTCTTGAAGGTATCCTTCCACGAATATTCTAGAAAGATCATTGACTCTATGTACATAATTTCTGTTGTGTGATGTCGGAAGAGGCACTCGGACGGATTCAATACGTATCAGCGGCCGTAATACCAAGCATTATGGTAGGTAAAGTTGTGTTCAGATGGCAAGAATAAAGTATTAGTATCTCGGAGTTCAGTTGATTAAGAACCCGCATATGTCCTCCGTTTCGGCGCAACGAAAGTGCGACCTCATCGTTTAGACCAGACGTATTCCGTGTGGGTTTACATCAATCCCAGAACTCCTGAATACATAAGGTTATGAAGTACTTAGGTAGGTATTGGATCCAAGTTGACGGTACATCCACCTACTTAAAGGACGGCGACGCTGTTAGCGACCCTAAACTGCGGGGGTCTGACGGCAAGGTTCCGCTAGGCTGGGTCAGGAACAGGGGGCCGTATGTAGTTCCGTACAAGCCAAGCGATCTACCCGAAAGCTCCATCGTAGCCATTGGTAAGAGTATAGGTCTAAGTAGGTACCTACCTTACCCGCCTAGATGTTCGACTGTAGGCCAAGTAATAGGTTGGGAAGCAAATGACTTCAACAAATCATTTAGGTATGCTATCATTAACGTCTACCTGTTTCTATATCGAATATGGTAAGATCTCTGCAAGTAGGCTACCCACTGCCTCTACCTTGCCAACCTTAAGTATTTTTTTTGGCTTGTGTACACAATGGCCATAGAACATCACACCGTACATACCAACACACGTTTGTACGTGTACGCACATAGATAGTATTGTTGGATTCCTCTGCGGCCAATGGCGTATTGGACTCCATTATGCCAACCATGCCTTCTCGGTATTTCCGGCATCGGGCAGGAGGACCAGAGAATACGAATGCACAGCATCAGGGGAAATAGGGCAGCAAGCTGCGTTTTCATCATAAGAAAAGGCATATCACGCTTTCTCGAGAGCTCAGGAGGCGGAGTAGCCAAATGTGTAACCGACACTCTTCTTGCTTGCACAGTTCTGTGTATCACAGAGCAAGGGGTGCTATTAGAGCATCTCAAGTAAATGATGCCTAAAGTAACGAGGTAACATCACACAGACAGGCGGACTCGCAATTATTGTAAAGCTCTTATACATACGCGCAATTGGCAATATCATGCATCAGTAAACAACCCTTCATTACAATATGAATGGGATCGATGGAGCTATAAGTACGCCCGGGGCGCAGCAAAGTATGCCTTAACAATGAGATATTTCAAGCTGAATCCGTTTAGAGGTGCCTTGACATCATGAGTCTGCTTGATAGCTACTATAGAGTGACAAATACAATTCTACACAGAGTAATCATATAGCAATATGGCAGTACTACTATAGTAGACGTAAGAGGTGGTAATAGCAATCTGCCACTTCATACTACGAAGAAGAAAAAAAGTTCAGTAGAATCTCAAACTTGAATCGCGCTGTACAAGTGAAACAGCAGAACCTTAATTTTTGGTTGACGATTGGACAGCAGGGGATCTTCTGTGCCTGCATTCCATTTCCCGATACAAGGGCTAGTAACAGGGGTTAGTAGTGCGGTAGGAAACGCCAGATACAATTGCCAGCCAATCGAATTCCGTATCAGGCAATTTCCCAACACGTCATAGGCTAATCCTTGTAATCTTGTAGGTGGCGCAGGGGTTATGAAAGCGCGCTACCATTACCATGTATGTACATGAAAGGGTGGCAGGCAAGAGGAAGGCGCTTGGCCTCCCTTGTCCATCTGAGAGCGATGGGCTCACCTTAAACCTGAAAGACATGCAGCATTGCACGGAAAGGCAATCCCATATTCATGTGAGGTACAAATGGCCGTCTAATAACAAGATTCCTGGTATGATTGGTTCAAAAAGGACATATTACTAACACTAATATGTGTCTCTCATGTTGACTGCCTGCATTAACTAACTGACGGTGACACTTAAGTAGTAAAATGATGTCGGTAGGTACCTTTCAAGGTACAGGCAGGAAGGTGGAATGAGCAATATGGCAGGTCATTGTACTTGTAGTATAAATGCAATGAGGGCACTTGCACCTTCTCTGGTTGCGATTGCTTTTCTTCGAGTTCATTGTGTTTTCTGTAGCCGCTCATGACAAGGATCTCCGCTTTTTTCTGTTGTTTTATTATGTCGATTCCGAACCTCACTTGACCAACAATAACAGCAACACATCCTAGGTTACTCTTGTTTTCGTTACCCTGTTGTCTAGACAGACACAATCCCTTCGCTCCTTGATCCCTCTTTTGGCGTCGCCTAAGTTCAACACCTACCTGCAACTCCGGGCATACCTATACCAACATCTATATCGACACTCGTTTCTCCCTTCACGTTCGTTTCCTCTCCTGGAAGAGAGCCCTGCGACGTACTTCGGCCTCAACTGGTTGAGACGGTGTAGCCCGCATACATCCTAAAGGTGAGTCTCTTTCCCTCCTTTTCTCTTTCATTCTATTTTTTTCTAGTCTACGTATCACCTGAATGTTTCTTTTTTCTACGCCAAGAATTGTTTGACGTTGACGGTGTTGTATGCTTTGCGCACCCTCGGGACCTGTGGTGCTTTGTCACTCTCACACATTTCTGGGGAATTCTTGAACAATCGCTATTGTTCCTTTGACCGTCGTCAAATCATGACCACCAACTCAAATGATCATGACAAAGAAAGCCTCATTCTAGCATTCCCTTTAATAAAAGTTCACTTCAAACCTTCACTGTTATCACTCCACCCTTATAACATATTTTTCTTAACCTCCTCCCCGCTTCATTTGACATTCTGCACTCCTCATTCCCTAACGCATCGAAGTTCCTAATCTTTCCCCCCCTCTTCATCTCATTAGACAACACTCACTAGACATAGTTGTTGCTGGCTAACAACACTGGTCATCATTTATAGCCTCCAATCTTCTCTACTTTCATTTCCGCGTCGATACGATCGTTAGCTGGTTCTAGCGTCAACATGGGTCTTTTGAAGATCCTCGCGGCTACTGCGGCTGCGGTACAGTTTTTCACTCGGCCGGTTGTTGCCGATTCAAGTCACGATTTGCAGCTTCGGGGCGATGCAGCTGCTTCTCAATACTGGTTCTCGACCATCAAGCGCCAAGGAGTTGCTGCTTTCGCCCAGCCGGACTACGAGGTATTTCGCAATGTCAGAGATTACGGCGCGAAGGGAGACGGCGTTACCGATGACACGGATGCCATCAACAAAGCGGTCCAAAACGGAATCGGTCGATGCATCGACAAGTGCGACTCCCGTACAACCCACCCCGCTATCGTCTACTTTCCTTCTGGTACCTACCTTGTTAGCAAACCTATCATTCAGACCTATTACACTCAGTTTGTAGGTGATATCGGTAACTTGCCAACCATCAAGGGTTCATCCGACTTCACTGGCATGGGTGTCATAGATGGCAATCCGTATGATTACAACGGCCAGGATCCGCCTCCTAACTGGTATATCAACCAGAATAACTTCTTCCGCCAGATTCGCAATTTCATCATCGATATGACAGAAATGCCCACCAACAGTAGTGCCGCAAGTGCTGCGATCCATTGGCAAGTGGCTCAAGCGACTAGCTTGCAGAATATCATTGTCAACATGGCCCCGGCTGGCCGAGACAACTATCAAAAAGGGCTTTTTATCGAAAACGGATCGGGGGGATTCATGGCAGATCTCGTGTTCAATGGTGGAAACATCGGTGCGGACATCGGTAGCCAACAATTCACCACGCGCAACATGACCTTCAACAACTGTAATACAGCTATCCACATGATCTGGGATTGGGTTTGGCTCATGCAGGGAGTGACTATTAACGGTGGTCAAGTCGGTATTAACATGACTAGTGATAGTTTTGACGAGATAAAAGTTGGGTCACTCTTACTACTCGACAGTAAGATATCCAATGTTCCCGTTGGTATCAGCACTCTCTACAAGCCGAACAACGGATATACCAATAACACACTCATTCTGGACAATGTTGACATGAGCGAGAGTGTCCCCGTCGCTGTCCAATACGCAAGGGACGGTAGCTCTCTGCTAGATGGGAACAAAGTCATAGCTGGTTGGGTCCAGGGCAAGGATTACAACACTGGCAAGGGCCAAGCTATCCAAAAGGTGCAGAGCAAAATCAACAAGCCGAATGCTCTTCTCGGAGGTGATGGGAAGATATTCACCCGCACCAAGCCTCAGTATGAGCAGATTCCAGCTGCGCGTTTCGTGAGTGTCAAGTCAGCTGGCGCTGTAGGCGATGGTAAAACAGACGATACGGCTATAATCCAGAAGGTTTTCAATGATGCCAAGGGAGGCGATGTCGTTTACTTCGATCACGGTGCATACATCATCTCCAACACCATTCATGTCCCGAAGAACATTAAGATCACTGGAGAGATGTGGCCTCTTCTTATGGCTGCGGGTGAGAAGTTTACTGACGAGACAAAGCCTGTCCCAGTCTTCGAAATCGGAAAGCCTGGTGATATCGGCAACGTCGAGTTGTCCGACCTTATCATTGAGACGAAGGGTGCACTCCCTGGAGCCATTCTCATGCAGTGGAACCTGGCTGGCTCGGAGAATGGTGCCTCGGGCATGTGGGATGTTCATTTCCGTGTTGGCGGCACAGCGGGAACCCAGCTCCAGTCTGACCACTGCAGCAAAACCCCCAACAAAACCACTGTGGTTGACGACAACTGCAAAGGCACCTTCTTAATGCTCCATCTTACCAAGACTGCATCGACCTATCTCGAAAATTGCTGGTTCTGGACTGCCGACCACGAACTTGATCGTGACGACCATAACCAGATCAACATCTATAATGGCCGTGGTGTCCTGATCGAATCCCAAAAGCCTGTCTGGCTCTGGGGAACTGCGTCCGAGCACAGTGTGCTGTATAATTACCAGATTTCTAACGCAAAGAACATCTTCATTGGGATGGCCCAGACAGAAACTGCCTACATGCAAGGAAACCCTGACGCAACCCAAGGTGTTGTTGTGAACGAAGGCTATTTCGACCCAAATTTCAAGGAGACATGCACCGGTTCTTCGCATAGATGCGCTCGGACCTGGGGCATGAGAGTCACCAATTCTTCGGACGTGTATGTTCTTGGTGCAGGCATGTACAGCTTCTTCGACAACTATGGCCAGGAATGCGTCAATGGAGAGAATTGCCAAGACAACATAATTAGCATTGAGAATTCCCATGTCCAAATGTATGGAATTAGCACCAAGGCTTCCGTTAACATGATTACCGTTGACGGCCAGTCCATCGCAGAAGACAAGGACAATCGCAACACGTTCTGCGCTGCTATTGCTAAATATGACAGCAGCCAATCCAGCCATGTTGGATCTGGTGGCGGTTCGGGCTCTGGTTTGAGCAGCTCGTCGTCAGTTCATGCCACTTCGACTACGGGACTACCGCCCAGTGGGACTTCAGGCAGTGGGTCCGGATCCGGATCCGGATCCTCGAGCGGTGGTGCTGGGAACAACCCAACTCAGACATTCACTTCTCAGCCGTCACCTTCAACGGGCGGCTACGATCAACCTGGTGGAGATGTGACTTCGACGCCTGCAGGCCCGGTCCCCCCGGCAACAACTGTTACGCTCTCATCATCGCCCCCGAGTTCATCCGGGCTGGGTAGCTCGCCGCCAGAAAGTACCTCCGCTACTGCTCCGGCTGCGCCGGTAACGACACAGAGCCCAGGTGGATCTGGCGGCTCAGGCGGCGGCGGCGGCGGTTCCCCAGTGACCGTTACGGTCACCGAGACTGTCACTGCAGTCGGTACATGCCAGACACCCTAGGATGGAATGACTAGTTCGGTTCATACAGTCGATTCAGGGACCAAGAGGTTGCCTTCCAGCGCGAGCGGAGCGACGAGCTTCACAACTGTCACATTTGCCGCAGCCAATACACCACCATGGCCTCTCGCGCCGAAGCCTACACCTCATGCAGTTTGGACTGTGGTAGTAGTAACGGCAGCACCCTCTACATCGTCCCGTGATTAATACTGTGGCCCGACCTCCAGCTGTCCGGCTTCGTTGTACAGCTTGTCTTCAGCAAGCGAATACCCCTGTTGTCTCCGTACATTTACGCTTCAGTTCTTCATGGCCACCGAGCCATTGGCTATTGGCCTCCTCTTTTTTTTTGGCCAGAATGCCATAGGGGTTTGGCGGAAAGCATTGACATGGCAATAAAGGAGTTTGGTTTGATTTGAAAGGGGCTTGTCCGAACATGCAGAAAATACCATTCGACATCGTTTCGCCACGGAAATGATTTATACCAGCGATGGTTCGCTTCTAGGGATATTTTAGAGAGAATCAATTCACCTGTCCGGCATAAGCACAATCATATCTGTGTATACCTCTGTTTTTGTGACATGATATCTGCGGATTTGTTAGGAGTCAGACCTCTAGGTGGTGGTTAGGTGCTAAGGTAGGCACCTACACTACAGTAGTAGGGGCAACCTGCTACAGCATAGCTGCGTACAGTATAGGCGAGTACCTATCTAACCTAGGTTCTGTTCTGACTAAGAGGGAGCTAAGCCACACTTGAGTCATCCTCTGAATCGGCTGTTGTATTCCTAATGGAGCTAGACTAGTGCCTAAAACGGAGTACAGGTAGCCTCCCCGCCACGTTTTATCCCTGTAGCATGGTAAACGTCATCGGACCCTTTTCTCTACCCTGGTGAACAGTGATGAAGGTGTGAAAATCGTATGCAGCTACCTGTTTACAAGACCAAGCTCAAGATCCTATCCTTTCCCAATCCCTCTAATTCTCCAGGCAGTAACATAAAAGAAAAAATTAGAAACAAGTGTAACAGTCGCGTTCCACTACTTTCACTCATTTGTCTTTCTCATACACTGCTCGCCTTGATGTATCCACAAACGCGATTATGATGCCCGAAGATCAGCATTTCCTCAGGTCCCGAGAAGCGAGAATGGCCAGCTCAAATAGTCCCAACGGCACAGCAGCTAGCTCGGAGTATGGGAATCTAAACCCGTCGCAAGCAACGAAGCGCAGCTCACCGTTCCTACCAACGCCCCTCGAATGCGTCCTCCTCGCCGTGTACCCCCTCATCCTGATCTTCGGCGCATTGTTCTCGGTCGTATCGCCCGAAACCCGCGGGGCACCGTTCGACGCGGCACGGCAGTCTCATGTCCAGGCGCTAGCGCCATCGTACTTTGCGCGCAAAGATAACCTACTCAACATCCTCTTCGTCAAGCGCGGGTGGTTGTGGATAACGGCCGCGTTCGTCGGATTCGTGGCGACGCACCCCACCTTCCAGAATACCAGACGCGTCACCAGGGCCACCTTCCGCTGGGCGCTTGTCACGGGCTGGTGGTTCCTCGTCACGCAGTGGTGCTTCGGTCCTCCCCTTATCGATCGCGGGTTTAGATTTACCGGCGGAAAATGCGAGCTTGCGCACGAGGCTGTGGCTGAGGGTACGGCGGACCGCAAGGAGCTCTTCACTGCTGCGGCGTGTAGAACGGCGGGCGGGAACTGGTCCGGTGGACACGATATCTCCGGACATGTCTTCCTGCTTGTCCTCGGAAGCTGCTTCCTTGTTCAAGAGGTTGTCTGGGTCGTCTTGAGAGCTGGCGTCAGAGTATCGGGCAGGGGAGATGATCGCGCCATTGTTATGGGCGATGGCGCTGTCAAGGGCGCTGGTGTCGAGTCGGAGGCCGCGGCGACGCATCACGAGAGACACCTCGGTATTGGAGGCAGGTTTGTATTGGGCGTCGTGGGATTATGCATTTGGATGCTGCTCATGACTGCTATCTACTTCCACACATGGGTCGAGAAGGTAAGCAATCCTTTGATGCCCGTGTACGTGCTACTGTTGCTAACATATTCCTAGTTCACCGGTTTACTCGTTGCGAGCATGGGTGTCTATTCCGTCTACATCCTCCCGAGGTGGATACCGGTTGTGAGAGGCATCGTGGGATTACCGGGCATATAGAATTCGGATAGACAACACTTCCGGAATGTATCCGGGAGCGGTCTACGATCACGTGTGATGTACATACCCTACACACCTAAAAATGAACATACTGAACGAGAAAACACATAGACTCAATTCGCATAACGAGCTCGAATGGCATTTGTGATGCTAACCCTCGTGACGCTTTAGAATTAAAACGATTCCTCCAAGGAAACACATGTGAAAATAATGAAAATAATGGGATGTTCTAGAAAAGCGATAGCTTCCAGTATCCAAAATTTTAGGGGGAATTGCTCCTGTCATGCATGGGAGATAGCTGTTTCTAAGCCCCATATGTGTGCATGCTAGCCCCTTAACAAGTTTTGTATGCAGGGGAATGGCTACCAGAGAATATACGGACGTAATGCAAGGCATGATCCAATCTAACCTTGAGAGTATCTTTTCGTAAAAAGCGACCTTACTCAATACTATCTAGATATCTACGATAAATGAGAAGGCTAGGGTGACGGGTAGTTGAGCAAGGTATTACCACTTTTGCCACCATTCATATTCAACTGACAGCTTCTAGACAGCCCCATTTCATAAAAGAGGACATTGAGAGTAGAACTCATAGAAGTATTGACTCTAACTATAGATACAAGGTCAGCATGAACGTGTCTGCGCGTCGAATAGGATGCATAGCGTCAGGGGCGGCGTACAAGCGCCTCGAATTCTCGAATCTGCTGGGTCACAACATTCATTCTCCTGAATCCGAAGTATTCAATCAATTGGTATTTGGCATGAACGTCGCTGTTCATGCATAAAGCTATATCCTACTTTGAATGAATGAGTTATCGTGCCGTGGCAAGAAACGCAGTCGTACAGCATTGTGAGCGACTGATATCCAACCATTGCAGTCAGTCACCCTCGCCACGCCGTGAGACGGAAAAAGGGTCAATGAATCAGGTCCCGCGAACGGAACAACACCCTAACCTAGATACCTAGGTTAGGTCATAACCTTGACCGACTAATATACCTAAGTAGCTACCCTGCCGTACCTCCAATCACACAACACACTTTGCACTCACTTCAACGCCTTTAGCGCCTCGGCCGTAGTCAAAACGGGCCCATACCCAAATCCGAAGCCCTTCAGCGCAGCGACATGCTGCGTATTAGTCGCCGTCGCGCACGCATCGCTGATCAGCCACGTCTCGTAGCCCCTGTTGAACGCGCTCCGGGCGGTCGTGTCACAGCAGCAGTCGGTCATGACGCCACATACCAGTACCCTCTCCACGCCCTTCTCGCGCAGTATATCGTCTAAATTCGTATTCACGAACGCGTCGTACGTGTTCTTAGGTAGTACTATTGCGTTTCTGTTTGCGTTTGCGTTGTTTTCTGCTCCTGATTTTAGTTTAGTTGTGATATGTGTATGCACATGTTCTTTAATCGCCGGCTGCAACTCCCAGTCCGCCGACCCGTAGGCTATGGATTGGTCCGGACCCCATTTTCGCACGAGCTGGTTCGGCGAGGGAGAGGTGGTGAGTTCCTTTTCTGAGTGTCCGTGCTGTGTGTATATTATGGGAGAGGAGAGGCTACTGTTTTGGAAGTGCGAGATGAGTTTTTGGATGTTTGGAATTGTGGCGCGAGTCATTGACTCGAAGAAGTTCTGCATGTCTATCACCAGCAACGCCGTTGATGGTGCCGTGGTTAGATATTCTTTCTCTAGGTGATTAGTCTGCTAGAACTGATATAGTATTTGGCAGTGTCTAAGTTCCTTTATCTATCACGAGTATGAAAGCATACACCGAATGGCCTTTAAAGGCCTTGATAATGTCCATTTCCCCTGAACAAATGTACGAATCTATGACGTGAAGAGAGATAGAATCACGTGATCAATTTTTCGAGGTTGCCAATGCGCCTTTGCTTAATGCATATGCTTGTATCGAGTTTGAAGTCCGAACGTTCATTGTTGTTGTTCTCATGCTTCTCTAGCTCTGAAAATGATCATAAATAAGCTATACCATTCTCGAAGAAACGTGTTGAACAGGAAGTTCTTTCTTTTCGACCTGAATGCTGATTGTAAAGAAAGCAGGTGGCAGGGCATGTCAAGTAAAGCTCCAGAAAGTCGCCGGGTAGCAACTGAGCAACTTTGCTGATATTAGCCGGGCTACCCGGGTACCGCTCTAGCTTCAAACTACCTCTGCTTGAGGCAGGATGCGGCTCGCGGGCCGTGTAAACGGCGTACGAGTTTCCCAATTCCGCCCAATGTCGCACACAAACGTGGGCTGTCGCCTCATACAGCCTCACTGATTGAGCCTGCTGTTTGCAAAGTAGCAACGATCTGTTGGTCATACAGCTCTCGTCCAGTTAAATAGTAAGGCGCTTTGTGCCGAAAGTCGAGACACATTCTCTGTTGAGAGAAGGTTGTGAAAGAAAAAAAAAAAGACGCACCAATTTCTCCAGCCATTCTTCTGATTGCTGTTTAGATGCCCTACGGGTAATTTTGTCATAAGATGAGCACTACCCTGCTAGATAAGCTCTTGCGATTCAGTTTGGTATACGTTTCAAGAGTTTCTGCCACTCCGTCACCCGAGTCCCTCGACTCATCCCTCACGACGGTCATCACCAATGACTTGCGAGGTACCACCCACACTCCCGGTGGAAGGTCAATGGATTGGGCTGACATTGTAACCAAGACGCTTATAGTCCGTTCGCGGACTCCGGACTGCTGGTCCTAGAACCACGTTCGTTTGCTGCTGCTTTCCAGTCCTGCGCAGCCTTAGGCGAACAGCTCTGGTACCCTGAGTTAGGGACGTCTAGTGTTCAGAAGAACCTAGACTATCTGCAGTACCTGGAGGACACTGAAGAGTTGTTAAAATTCTGGATTGGGCCAAATAATTTGAGTGCAAGAGTTATTGACACTAACGGTCGTGTGTCCCGTATGCCCCGAGAGCGTGAAGTGCCTGTCCTATGTACCCAAACTGCACCCTTTTCGGACGGGGTATCCCAGGACACGAGTCAAAAGTGGCGTATTACCGTTCATTCCAATAATCAGCATATCACCGGGTATGCTGCCTCTAGGATCATCAGTCTGGGGGAAGAGCTAATCAAAACCTCAGGTTTCGAGATCGCTTGAGTTTCCGATTTCTCGGCATCAGATATGCTGTGCAGCCTAAACGATTCGAATATTCGCGCTTATATACTGGTAATGGTAGCGAAATCTCTGCAACTTATTATGGCCCAATGTGTTTTCAGGGGGGCAAGGGCAGTGAGGATTGCCACTTTCTCAACATTTACACGCCGTATCTTCCGGGCCCAAAATCCCGGGGGAAGTCCTTGAGACCTGTAATGGTATGTTCCCATATGTGTAAAACACATTGATGAACTCTCTACAGTGCTGAATTTATTTAATCGGACTAGTTTTGGATACAGTATGTACTCTATCTATTAATTCTACCTGCTTATCGGTATTGTGGTTCCCCTTTGGCGATTCTGGCTCAATTCGGGAGTTCGGCATTTGTCAGACCAACCCGAGGGAGTGTTCTCGTCGTACAACTGAGTGTCTCATGACTGACTTCTTTGGGTCCACAGTGGTGGCGGATTCACCTCGGGCACTGCTAACGATAAGGACTTCGATGGTGGTAATCTAGCATCAAGGAGCGATGTGGTTGTTGTCAACATCAACTACCGTTTGGGGACTTTTGGCTTCCTCGCTCTCGACGATGGCATAACTAACGGAAACTTCGGTCTTGGGGATCGTAAGTGAAGAATCATTTTGCCTGCGGCTTGGATTCTATCAGTAGAAGATTGGCTAATACTAGGCAAATGAAGAGATTGTCGCGCTCGATTGGGTGAAGAAAAACATACATAAATTTGGCGGTGACCCTAATAAGATCACTATCTTTGGGCAGTCGGCCGGAGCAGCTAGCGTGAGAGCGATGATTGCATCACCTAAATCAATTGGAAAATTTGCCGGAGCTATCCCACTCAGTAGTCTCGGTGGACTTAACTATGGGAAAGCCTACTCGAAGTACATGACCATCAATGAGGCAATGCAAACCTCGGGGAATGCGATCCTCGCCGCCGCCAATTGTCAGAACGCCACTTCTCGAGTAGGATGCCTTCGTTCCATCCCTGCCTATACGCTGGGTGGGCTGGGGACAACAGCAGCTTCTTTAGTGGTTGACGGCACATACCTTACTTCGGACGAGTTGCAACTCAGGGGCCCAAGGTTTCCTTTCCAGCTTTTGATGGGTACAACTAGGGACGATGGCGGTGCCTTTATTGGATATCCGAAAACCACTGAGCCATCCGCATACCTAGGAACGCTAAATCTTGACGTGCCTCCATCTGCGGTCTTCCCTATTCCTAAGGTTGAAAATGAGACGCTGGCCATATTCAACATGACTTCTCATCTAGTAACGGATGCCTACTTTAGGTGTATCGATTGGGCTACCGCCTATGCAGCGCTACAAAATGACCGCGTGGAGTCCGTCTACTACTATGAGTTCAACCGCACGTATCAGCTTACGAACTATCCGAAACTCAACGTTTGCGAGCCCCCGAAAACAGAGTCACATCCATTCGGAGACCCCGATGGCGAGTATTTCAAGTGCCACTCGGGCGAACTGTACTACCTTTTCGGCAACCTCGCGCGGGAGGGTCTGCCTATGCGCGACGACTCCGACTTACCATTCGAGCAATTTGTTGTTGACACATTCAGCTCATTCGCGAGGACCTATAACCCCAATCCGGACTTGGCTTATCTTCGAGCAAGGGGCTACAGAAGTACAATTAGGGAAATTGAGAGCAGTGGGTTATGGGAGCCTGCTAGGAAAGGCAAGATTACGAAACGGACACTCCAGTGGCCGAGTTCTCAGAGCTCTTTCCATGATGCTTTGCAGTGCGAATATCTTGGGTTGCCGTACTCCTACTATATCTAATCCGTTTAAACTCTAAACCACATGATTAGTCTAGAGGAGCAGAGAAACTTGTTGTAGAAGTATCATAGGTTTAACATCTCTTGACAGTGCCCCTGAAAGAGCCCCTGAGATCATCACGTGACAATATTGACTACACACAGCACAGTCTCCTATTTTTCTGATAACAGTGTACGTGATTGGAACTTGTACTAAAACACTATTACCCCTATATAAAGTAGAATCGATGTCCTTAGAGGCAGATGAAGTCTCTGTGACTACTAACATTGAAGACCTATCTTTATCTTACGATCAAAAGTCATGCGTCTTCTGAGAACTGGTTGCCTTATTCTTTGTCGACATCAACAGATCGCTTTCAATATAGCTTCAAGGGCATTGGTATAGTTCAAATATCACTATACTTATCAAGCAGGCATCAATTTGTCCGATCTTCTCAATCAAAACTCTATAATGGTTTATCAACAAGACAGCGCTCTGTAGTGATACGAATGTTAACCCAAGTTAATATGTCTGCGTAGTATTATGCATACTACCTATCTAGCTACTTAATCACATCCACCACCCCTGGTCTTATGCCTTATCCTGCTTGGATCTTTGGGGCTGGGACAAAGGAAGCTGGCCATAGTTCGCCTCTCCCGTCACATAGCATAATACATTCACTCGGTTTTAAATTTGAGCATTCATTATACGTCAAGAAACTACACGACTGCCAAATATATCTCGTATTTCAAATTGACACTGCTTGACACTGTCTCCTTACGTCCATCAAACATAGAATGTTCAACTTGCCTCGTGAAAAACTGCTCTGCTTAAAGACATTCTATCTAGGCCTTCACATTTACTATTCAACTGCTGCACACAGCGCACAGCGCACAGCGCACCCAAGTCCTAACGGTACTTCTATGTCCAATCCTTATCATGTACCATTCAATACTTGTCGAGGTAACTGCAGGCTGGCTAGCCTTTGTACGTTGTACCTGCAAGGTCCGCATTTCCAAGCGTCCCTTGCCCCTCGCACCACCTATTATAACTATAGTTACAGGACACTATTACACTGAGTGTGTCGCCGACATGCTTCGTGATCCGCTTTTCTATCTCCACCTTGGTAGTTTGCAGCTGGGTTCCTTCCTTCTGTAAGGAATGTTTGCAATGTGAACATAACTGAAGGTACATGCGGCCAGCACCCTCACCTTCCCCCCTGGCGCAACTGCAAACACACTACTGCCAAATTGGGCGCCGTCGTGATCCACGATGTACCTTTGAGGTCCGCTTTTACAGTCTGTATGTCGCTTTTTCCATTCTGTAGGGCTTCTTCAGAAGGTATGGGATGCTGAAAAATACATGTGGTATGTTTACATTCACCAAACATCTGGTTTCTCCTTGAGCTACAAACATATTTCCCCCTCCCTTCCTTCTCTCTCCCTCTTCTTTTCCATTTCTACAACGAACTTCTTCACACATGCGCATCTAGATCTTGGTCAAGCACAAGCACCCAAGCAAAGATACCACCAACTCGTTCTGCCAGTTTAAACTCTGCGTAAAGGCTCTCTCTCTAATCATTACTTCGATCATTCTGTCCACAGATCTTTTCTGCTGAAGTCACTTTCCCCCCAAGATTGTGCAGAAGCACACTCACGTACTCTATACTCACTCGCGTCACCGTGCACTTTGTCATTACAAGCTCCCAGAGCTCAGTTACCATATCTTTTCCCGTTCCCCTACAATCTTCGTCTAAGACAGCAATTACGAAAAAGATCGTTCACTACCCCGTCTTTGGTGCCGTGGAGATATCACAAATTTGACACGCAGCTTCAGATTCTTGTGCGCAGAAGTTTTATCGACGGGTCACCCAATCCCTCACTTTGTTATCATCTCCATACGTACTACGACCTCGACATATTGTCCACGCAAGCATCACAAGGCATTTTTTTGATACCAGCAGTTGTCTTGCAGATATATGCTACGCACCTTCGTCAGTCACCTATTACTTTTACATACCCATCTTTGGCGTGCTCCTCTACTTCAAGATATCACGAAGCTGTCTTTCAATCAGGCCTTGCGAGTAGCAATCACAGCAGTTCGCATACGACCATATTGCCCCATTCAGCCTTCATACATACGTACAGTCTATACTTGATGTACTTCTTTCTATAAGAACCTTGCCGAAATATTCCCCGACATCAGCTCTTTTTTACAAGTATATACTGCACTCAGACTTCGTCATCAAATACACCTTCACCAGTCATCCGGTTCTCGCACATACTTATCATCGACATACAGTTGCCTGAGAAAGCACTAGAAAGAAAGCTTCCCTCTCATCAGTCTTCCCTGCGAGTCTATGTACAAGTCCTGTTTACAAGCAGCTTGTCTTCAGTCATTCTCGTCTTCACGCATACGATTCCTTAGTGTCTACAAACATATTGTCGTCAGTCATTAAGTATTCAAACGCTGGAGGATTGCAAAACCAATCTCTATACTTTTTTTCTCGACTCCAGCTCATAGTTGGTAAGTATCAACCTATTCACCCATCTCTCAGTTGCTCCATAGCACTTATTTCTGTCACTCCTCCTTCATACTATACAGCGCTGCATTTCAGCAACTAACATACTATTGCTAGGTTTCTAAATTGTGACTATATTCAGTCTCTTTCTCACATCTTTCTGGTTCTTTGCAATAGGTAAGCTTAACTTATTGTCTGTTTATATAGAGCTGAGTGGTGAAGCCCACAATTAATATATGCTGGCTAACATACCAATAGACTAAAGGCTTCAAGACATACTTCAAAATGCCTGTCTATAGCCGTATTCCGACCACCATCGAAGGTGTCATCGTGGTCGTTACCACCGCAGAAATAGAAGCAGACCAAGGAGCCGGAGGACAGCACAATGAAGTCCCTAGATTTGTCATCATCATCATTGTTTGCTGCGTCGTCGGTGCGGTCCTCATTGGAGCAGTGATTTTCTTCTGCTACAGAAGAAGAAATAATCAAAGAGTCGTCGAGCAAGAAGACGGTCCGGGCGAAGCCATCGAGTTGGAAGACCTCCCTCCTCCTCCTCCCACCGGTGTATATCGTAAGTTTGCCTTCTTTCCATGAGAATTAATGCGTCAAACCAGCCTCTTTGTTTCTATCCAATGTCTGCGAAAGGGTGTCACTAACGTGGCTAATAGAATCGAACAATCCAGACTTCTCGGCCGAGCATCTCCCCCGCCCCCGGACTCTAACTCCGTATAATATGGGACTCAGCTCCCATCCTCCCTCTCAAACCGACCTCACGGTAGCCCAGCAAGCCCTAAGCCCCGACAATGGTTCGGGCGAAGCCCTCCCTCCGGTCCCTCCTCTCCCTGCTTCTCTTCCGGCTGCTACAACCTCTCTCTCCCCACGTCAATCCTCCCCGGCTCCTCCTGCTCAGACGCCGACAGCACTAAGCCCGTCCCGCCGACGTGGTATGATCTTCACCGCTCATAACGGAGACGATCGCCGCCATGGCGTGGTTCTGCCCGCCGGCGACGAGATCATCATCTCGGAGCCATTCCGTGCGTCTGGACCTGGCATCCAGACGATGCCCGAACTCCTCGACATCGTCAACCAGGCCCGGGAGGCAGAGGGGAGCGGCAACAACAACAGGAACAACATCAACGTGTCTGCCGGCTCCTCTCTGTCTCCCATCAGCACCATTGATGAGGAGGTTGAGGAAGAAGAAGAGGAAGGAGGAAGAGGAGAAGAAAAAGAAGAGAAAGGGAAAGGGAAAGAGAAGGAAGGAGAGCACAGGTCCTAGGAGGACCGATGTTCGCGCTGGCATCAACAACAGCAGCAGCAACAAAACCGCAGCGCAGCCCTGGTGGCACTTCAGGGGCGACCAGCAACACCACCATCAGCATCAACGCCAACACCGACTCCAACAACAACAATAACAACTACCACCACCACCACTACAGTAGCAGAGAATCATCACCGCTTCTCGTGGTCTGAGTTGGAATACGACGACAACGACCCACGATACGACGTCGAAGGAGCGGTCCGGAGGTTCGGGCGACTACGGCTTCCACAACAACAACAATACGCTTGCCTGGACCGAGAGTTCACGTGCGAGAGCCTGGTCCCCGAGCCTCTGAACATCGCCCAGGTGAGGGGGGAAGTGCGGCGGGCGGCTCTCATTGGGGAGCATTCGAGCGGTCTCCTCTTGGAGCCCCGGGTGTATGAGACCACCGTCGCACCGCCGACCCCTCGCCGAAGCGTGGCCGTTCCCGCTCCTTCTTCGCCTCGTACTCGTGGTCGTTGTCGTCGTTCTGTTGGTGTCAGTGTTGATGTTGGTGTTGGTGTTGTTGGTCGTTCTCGGGGTGCCAGGCCCTCCTAGTCTTCCGGTGTGGGTGGTTAGTGGTGGTAGTGGTGTTGGCGGCGTTGGTGGTCTCTGTTTTCTGTTTTTCTTTGCTTTGCTTTGCCCCTTGCTTAATGTTTAATACAATATAATTATAAAAAAATATAAAAAATTACTCTGTGTCTTTATCATGTGAATTCTGTGTCTTATTGAGAGTATCACGCTCATGTGACGCAACATTAACGTAAGACATATATGTCGTTTGACTGTCTGGATAACGCCCCTATGCGCATACGCTTGATATCCGCATAACGCCCCCTTATAACATAACTTAAATTTGATTTGCTATTCCGATAACGACTAAAGGTAATAATGTCAGAAGGTCCACGGCGGCGGCGGAGGTACTTAGGCAGACCTTCCATAGGGATCCGGGGATTGAGACAGACGGCAATATAGCCGGGATACCAGGAGAGAACGCTGGCTTGGACCTCGGAGACCAGTCAGCAGGACGCGTACAGCAATATACTTGCCCTTCCGCCGGAGAGGGGGGCACCGCAACGTAGGAAGCGTTGGTACTGTTGGTTTGGCTATAAAGTACGTACGTACGGTAAATCAAACGAAATCAATGCATAACAATATATTCTCTATTCTCTGTGTATCTCGTGCAAAAGGTAAGAAACTAACTCTTCCTTTCTTTGTGCAATAACAATATGTCTATACGGACTACCCGGCAGTATGAACTGTGACACTCATCCATGTCTGGAGTAAAAGCCTGGTGGGGAGGTTACGTGATCTTACTCAACCCAAGGGCCTGGGTAGCACTTGCATCAGCTAAGTGAATGAAGGAGTATAGGTATACTAGATACGCTGATTTGAACATGCCCGGGCAATGGTGCAAAGGTCTGTCGCAAATGGCATCTACCAAGAGTTAAGCCTGATGTCTTAACACCCTCGAAGATAACTATCGCCCATCCTGCGCTATACTCAAGGCATAATAAGCCGAAGGGTTATAAGAATACCCGTTACCTCGAAAGCCTCAAGGAACGGCTGAAAAGCACACCTGAGCGCCGAGCCGACCTCATGATCGTCGCGAATGGAAAACAGCCGGGAGGATTTAATACTTCAGTAGTTCAATCGTTTGCTGGATTGCCATTTCGAGATCTGAGTTTGCTTTCGAGCCAGATCTACATTCACAAAGAGTCAGTAGAAGCAAAAGTTTGCACATTTGATTTATTTTGGTTATTATAGACAGGCGCCCTAGATGTCAATATTTTGAACCATCGTGCATACATACATACATACACTATTGTACGCCTTAAAATCTGTCATACAAACACCAACACCCCTTTTAATGTAGCTCCGCCTCAACCCCAACCGGTTTTGAATGATGCTGAGCCAATACTCCTGATCTCGTTTTGTACAGTTAAAACATGGTATACAAAAGGAACATGTGTCGAACAGTATATAATACAATCAAAGTGTGCTTCGGTTCCTCATAGCCTTGGGCCCGAGCTCCGCCACGACCGCGAAGGTGGTGGCATCTTTTCAAATGTCCAGTCATTGCTTTTGAGGTTATGTTTCGTCGTGAATTTGGCTTCGAACGGTTCGTACATATGGGGGATAAGCTGGGGTTGGGAGCTATAGGGTAATATCTTTTTTGCTCTTGGTTTTCTGGGTGCACTCCCTGTCGAGGTTCCGCCACCTGAATTCTTCTTCTGGTCTTTAAGAATGTCACGAAGCTCTTGGTCATCGTTCGTGATCTGAGCCTTCAGGAAGCTGAGGTCCTTTAGGTCCTGTGTCATGTCTAGGGCTTGCATGACAGGGACTCTTGGACTGTATGTGATATCTTTTAGTTGTGGTGCGTGTTTTGTAGGGACTATGGTCGTGTCGAGGAGAGCATCATCGCCTTTCTCGAGAAGTTGTGTGATGTCCAAACTCTCACCGGGAGGTATGGGAGTCGGATGGCTGGGCGTTATGCAATCCATGTCGACTTCTTTGCGGAGTACATGGTCGATGTCGATGGCGGAGAAGTATGCACATGATTGGGGTAGGTCGTTAATGCCGACTTGTTGAGCAAACATAGCTCGCGTCCAGAGATTGGAGACCTGGAGTGCCATTGCCGCTCTATATTTGTCCTCATTTTTGACCAGGTAGCGAATCTCGTCGTGCACGGTGATGGCTACCCGCGCGTCGATATTGAAGCGCCTAATTAGATAGTCCATGGAGACAATGAGCAGATGAAGATAATCGACACCCGAGGACTGGATCGCCCAGTTGATCCGAGATGTAAGATAAGCCCCCTTGCTGATAAACCTGCCCATGAGTGCCTCGGTGATACCAGCTCCAAGGACGGGTGTTCGCGGTCGCTCCTGTTCCGCAAATTCCTCTAGCTTGTTGAAGACGAAAGACTCGGTGCCTCCTCTCCAGAAAGGTCGCTTGCATAGAGATTTGCGGTTAGTCTTCGTGCCCTTTGTGGTGGCATAGAGCTTGCCGGCTACATCGAGGGTCTCCTTTTCGGATAGGCTGGGGTTGAACTGTCTGAGCAAAGTGGCGGCAAACTTCAGACCGGCACCATAGATACGCCCGTAGTTGAACACTTTGGCATCATTGCGTGTGATGCCGAGGATGGATGCTGTACGGGAGTGTAGATCAGTGCCTGCAGCTTTAGTTCCCTCGAGGGTCATGAAACCGATGGCATTACCCCCATGGAGCTTGAATGTAGCATCACCAACGACACTGGCAATCCAAAGTTCTTCTGAGTCGACATCGGCGCCGACGAACGAATATCCTAGAGGTGCCTTGACCATGGCCTTCAACTCAGACCCTACCCTGTTTTTCTTGGCGTTACTTGCTGTCAGCCAAGTATTTTCTACCGCCCTTCGGGTAATAGTTCCCATAGGGATAATCTGGGGTAAAATATACCCGCGTTCGTCGTCAGACGTAGCGGTCGAGTTCGTATTATTTGTATCCGACTCATACACAACCATCTGCGACATAATTCGGTCTCGAGCACTGATCCAGTAAGAACATGATGCGTTCATGTCGAGCGCCTCCTTGGCGTATGAGTACTCGGAAGAGAGAGTCCCTCTGTCGAAAAATGAAAGATAGCTCTTAGCTAACGGTGACGCGCATCTCGCAGTAGGCCCATCCTTGTGTGGCAGCTTGAGGTATAGCGCATCGTCGTCGCATTTCGACGCATCCTTAGGCGCATCAGAAAAGTCACATCGAACGAGTTGTGTAGTGCTATATTTGGACGCATCTTTCAGGGGCACCCTGAATGTCCAGCCGTATTTATCGGTCCAATGTAGGGGATATCCATCCCAAGCAAGTCGAAGTAAAAGAGGCGCTATACGCGTCCTGACTGACAGATTCATGGGACTATTGCTTTTTGGAAACAGGTCCTTGTACCATTGTGGCATGCCCGGTTTCTTCTGTCGGGCCGCAGGCCTGGGCGGGTCGGATTTCTTCTTTCCTTTTACCATTTTGATCTCCTGCCCAGACCAATCTAGCTGCTTTAACCAGGGATCTGTGCTCCATACCTGTTCGTCGCCCTTCACCTTCACTGCATTCTCTGCAAGACCAATTAACCGTTCCTGAACGGCGTCGGATAGCTTGTGATAGGTTGCTTCGACATTTGCGATGTAGGAATCCCAAGATCTATTGACAGGCAAAATGACGGAAGAGAGATGTCGCAAGGCAGCGAAGCTAACAGGATGGGGACAGACCTGCAAGAAATTGGGAAAGACTATCTTATACACTCGATGCGTGATGGATACATCTGCAGCACAATAGTCCAGGAGTTCATCGAGCTTATTCACGACGCCTTCGCGGTCCAATTGTCCGAAGTCATCTCGGACGCCTTTGTCGATAGTAGTGTTGAGATGAAATTTAGCAACGTCTCTTAGCGAATTGATCGAGCTTCGCTCAACCCAGAGTTCCTCTTCGTCGTCGCGCAGAGAGTTGCTCGCTAGGAGATTTGCAAGCTCCAAGTCTTGAGTTTCATTGGCGATCTTGTCACGTAACTCCCTACTCTTTTTATGTTTCATCCATGTCGGCCTTTGCTGGGAACACATGCCATTGACTGCAACGTGGAGAGACATGGTGTCTAGGAATGAATTTCTCGTCTGTTTCAAGTCATATTCTTCCAGAATCCTGGCACGGTCGTACCCAATGTTGTGCCCGACAATTATTCTGTCGTGATTTGGGTCGCCCAAGGGGATTAAGTGCTTGTCCGTCTCGGATTCACCCAATAGCCAAGGAGAGATCCATGCGTACCACGCAGTCGGACTCATGGCGCAAGCCATAACAGCATATGAACTCTCCTTCCACATAACTTCCACGTCAAAGCAAAGCATATTCTCGATGGGTGCGTCCACAGCTGTTGGGTCTGTCCCGTCCACCGGATACCTGGTCCATCCACTCCGCCGTATCCATTTTTTTGGGCGAACGGGCGCATTATGTATTGCGAACTGCTTAGCATAGCTTAGGAAGGGCTCAGAACAATCGGTACCAAGTTTGTAGAAGTGCTCGTCCAACGTCTTTCCTTGAAGTGGAGGGATATCGAAGGCGATCGGTGCGGTATTGTCAGTGTTCTTCCCGAGAAGGTTATGGCGTCGTAGGTGATCTTTAGAAAGCTCTACGAGCTCTTTGGGCGGTGGATCGCCGCCGCACGGGAAGATCTGCTCGTACACACGGGAACTTAGGTGTTGCACGCCAATTTCGTTAAATCGGGCTTCGGATGGAACTAAAATGTCTTAGATTATTAGAAGATTGAAATTTTCTTTCTAGGACTAACTAGCTAGGCTTTTGAGGCGAGCAGGAGACGATTTGTCTTGCGAGGTTGGTGTAGCAGCCACAGCTGAGGTAGTCTGCCATTTCGAGTGTGACAGCGAGGTCAAGCCCAAGCGACGACATTGTGCGCGATGCTTCGCAAGGCGCACGAAGCTTGCAGTCGGTGCGCTTCTTATGTGGCTAGTGGCATTATGTAGCATTGCTACCGTTTAACTGGGAACATGGCGGGTTGAAAAATATTGCCGAAAGCGTTGAAGGCTTCCACGGGATGATGGTCGTCGGATTATGCGACGACGCGATAAGAATTATTAAGATGGGGCCCCCTGAAGCTTCAACTACCTAGCTTTAAATGAGGTGGGGCAATTCCGCATCGTACCTGCGCATTGGAATATACTAAACCACTCCAGGTAAGAAACAAAGAAATTACCAGCTGTCAGCAGCTGTTCAGTTACATCCTGAAGACTGCAATATGGACGTGACCTCTAGCTCCCACTAGAGCCTTTTAGGGACAAGTTAAGACACTGTGACTTCCACGTGGTACCCTATTCTGGAATACAGTTGTGCCGTTTTCACTAAAGAGAAGCGGTACGATTTTGTCCCCGTATACCCGTCATCGTATACGGACGAATGAAGGCCATAAACTTCAAACTGGCTTGATACCTGATACTTAGAGCAGCAGTGTCTAGTTGTCGTACTATAGACAGATCAATCCTAGGATTGTGTCTCCTTTGTATCGGCAACGGGGAAGCGCAATGGTGAACTTATTACTCGCACAAGAGCTAGATGTCAATCTCCTGGACGGTTTATTTTCCCTCGACAGGATGTCCAACCAAGATGCCATGTTTCATGTGGCCCATCCCTGTGACACCTTTACTAGCGATATCCTTATGCAAGCTTGCCTACCATCAGGAAAATCCATCTAACAAGAGCTATTACTTTAACGATTAAATCCAATTACTACATGGATGTAGGATATGATTCGCTTATACTGCTGTACTAAGTTAGGTGCTAGACAGTATACAGAGCCTACACTACCAAATATCTAAGTTGGGCACCATCATGGCAAAGAGTCTAATATTTTTGCTGCTGCTGCTATGGTATGATAAACCCTAGTCGTGGTGTTATTTGCGTTATCTAGAGTTTCTGGATGATGTTTCTTTTGTATATCTTGATAGGACAATATGTCCTAATCAAACGGAGCAATCTTAGACATCTCTGTGGAGATGCGCGACATTCATGATCCCCGTGGTTTGGTCCGAAACGATATATCGATTCCGTCCCGAAACCACTTGAAGTGCGGCTCACCCTTTCTGTCTAGGTTAGTGTCTGGATGTGGACCCAGCTGAATCCCCTAATAATATGCGGAACCAGGCCCGTGAAGTGCCGAATCTAGGCTCGATTCTATCATCCAGTGGTAACCCACCCAAAATGCAGACTTCCATGTTGACGGTTTGCCAACATCATAGGATGTTTTGCTGGTGATACATGGTTCAAACTTTCTTTTTTCCATGTAGGGGATATATGAAGTCAGCCACGCAGCCCACCTAGTTGCTGCCCAGCTGTCAGCGTTCCACACACACAACGTAAGGTTTCCAACGGAACAATACCTTACCTTGGATAGCCGTTGGTAATCCTTTTCTCATCGATTTCGGACTTGCCATTACTACGGCCGTGAAGTACCTAGTAGGTAGGTATGCAGTCACGTAAGGGTAGTTGCAGTATTGGACAAGTGCCGAGGGAAGGGGTAGGTATGGCGAAGTGGTAGGTGGATACTAGTATGTAAAGTCGACGGCGGTCCCTGCCTTACCTTCTTATTACCTAAGTAACTAAGGCCAAACAAGTATATCTGTGGTTCTACATATATCAAGGAAGGCGCTTAGCAATCGCCCCAAGGCACTTCGAAAACTGAGTTCGTACAAATTACTCAACCACTGGAAGAACTTGAGACAAAATGGGCTCGCAAAAATCCTCGGAAAGTGGTCAAGACGGCGCGAAGGGAACCTCGACTACTCTCGCATATGACCAAAAAGGAGATAATACCGCCACGTCTACGAATACCATGAAAAGCACAAAAACTCGTGATGGCGACGCGATCACGACAAGCAGCAGTGGAAGCAGTGACGTTGAAAAGGGCCGCCAACATGATTCTCGTGCTTCTATCTTCCTTGGAAAACCCATGACTATCGTCCATGAGCTAGTATTCTTTGCAGTTGTATCGACGGCCAATTTCACTCCTCGTAGGTTGACACTTTACTCATTTGGCTCCCCTGGTTCCCTCATCCCCTATGACCCAAACCCGATCGCATAAGCATGCACTGACTGATTCTAACTACTATCACAAGAGTCCGGGTTTCACCAAGCACTCTGCATACTACAACTTATTGCAGGCGATCTCTATGCCACACAACCGGGACAGCTGGTATGGCTAATGGCCGGATACGGCCTCACGTCAGGAACCTTCATTCTTCTCGCCGGGCGTTTGGGTGATATATACGGTTACAAGCGTCTCTTCCTCATCGGAAACCTTTGGTTCGCCTTGTTCTCGTTGCTGGCAGGCCTGGCGATATTCGTCCCCCACCAGGCGCGCTATGCTACATTCCTACTTGCTCGTGTGCTGCAGGGTATCGGGCCCGCGTTGACGGTCCCCAATGGCGTGGCTCTTCTGGGTGTGACGTACGTTCCAGGACCCCGAAAAGCTATGCTGTTCGCGATCTTTGGTGCGATGGCTCCCGCCTCAGCAATTATAAGCCCAGCTGTGACGGGCCTTTTCGCCTTGATCTGGTGGCCGTATGCCTTTTGGGCTCTGGCGGTTGTATCGGTCGGTGTGACGTTGGCTGGTATATATGTGATACCAGATCCCGTAACCGCGACTGAAAGCCGCGTGACCACTGTTGAGAGCAAAGGATTTCTCGATCTCTGCGCGGAACTTGATGCCTTAGGAGCTCTGACTGGTGTATCTGGGTTGATACTTATCAGCGTAGCCTTGAACCAAGGCTCACTAGTCGGTTGGCGAAACGGATATGTCTCGGCGATACTGGGCGCCGGTATTTTGTTCTGCGTTCTATTTGTCGTCGTCGAGAAACATGCGCGCAAACCACTCATTCCTCTGGAAGCCCTCAACACGGGAGTAGCCTTCGTGCTAGCTGCTGTCGGGTGTGGTTGGGGTTGCTTTGGCATATACATTTACTATATTTGGCAATTTTACGAAGTGCTACGAGGCGCATCACCACTCCTTGCCACGGCGTGGCACAGTCCAATTTTCGTATCCGGGATTGCGGCCGCTTTAACCACGGGCTTCATGATCCATCACGTCGGCCCTGCCGTTGTGATGGCACTCGCGCTTCTGGCGTTCACAGTCGGGACCACTCTGATCGCCACTGCTCCGATCCACCAGTCATACTGGTTGCAGACATTTTTGTGCAATATTATCATCACTTGGGGGATGGACTTAAGCTTCCCTGCTGCCACTCTCATGCTGTCAGACCTCGTGGCACTTGAACACCAGGGCATTGCGGCTAGCCTAGTGACTACGGTCATCAACTATAGTGGCGCTCTCGCACTGGGTATTGCCGGTACTATAGAGTTCTACTCCAGTAGAAATAGCCAAACACCAGAGGACGTCCTGAGAGGTTACAGAGGTGCTTGGTACTTGGGCATTGGTCTGGGTGCCACGGGCTTCATTGTAAGCTCCATATTTGCCTATCGGTTCTCGAAACCTTCTCGCGAGCATTAAAGACTATATCTTCGCTATTGGAATGACTGTCTACAAAAGGAAGCTGCTTTTTCAAATACCAGAGCCTATGATAATATAGAAGGTGCAAGGCCCGTAAAGACGATTGGCATATACATACAATTCTTTTGCTTCCCCATTTTGCTAGATATGGAAGTCGGCAGCAGTCAACTGCTACTTATAAAGTTATGATAAAATCGCGCTCTAAAATACATATTTCTTGCTGTATACTCTATAATCTACTATAGTACAACCATATTAGATGTGCGCCGTCCAAGCTATGGACAGTTTTACTAGATCACTCCATCCCACGGAGAAATAGTAGGTCTCAAGGCGATATTATTTTGCTTTCAAGGGTGGCCATATTTTATCTTCCCACAAGTAAAGAAGTGTCAGTGTTAGCTATGGGATTGCACTGGACCCGTGTCATGAAATCATCGTCCCCTGGTCTCGGGAGGCGGATTCAACATCCTTAGCCTGTCCTGTTAGAAGAGGTTACCAGGTATCCACGTGCCACAGGGAACCTCGAGCCGGGCCTCTCAAATCACATCTGCCGCGATACAGGCGGGCTGGCGCGAGTGTACCTTATCGACCCAGATCGCTCACACATCACACAGACGCCCTGTTCCACAAGCCCCGCTCGACGGCGAGTATCCAGGGATCTTAGGATGGAATGTGTCCAGTTTGCTGTGTTGCGAGTAGACAATGGTGTGGCCCATTTTTCTTTCCCGGCAGCTTGGAAGGTTTTATTTCTCTGTCCTCCCGCCCGAACATCTAGATGGGTCGCTCGGCAATCTGGTGCATCGATATGCCGAGAGATTAGGGTGCGAGCTTACGTGTCACCCCAGTTCACGTCCTTTTCGGCAACAGTCTAGATTAGATCATTAATCAAATAGAGAAAGGCCGTTACTAAGTATACCTTGACGAATTAACGAACAGTTTCGCATCACAATCTTAATCAAAGTGTTAGTATAGAAGCCTTCGGAGTAACAAAAACCGCAGCTCACAACCCCAGCCAGCCAGCAAGAACTTTCAGTACCGCAATGTGGGTAAAGTCGACCTGCAAATAGTTCGAGCCTGTGTCGTTCTATTTCCGAAAAGACTCATACCCATCAGTCATTCACCATTCACAGAGCTCAAGACTGCGCCTTTTTGCCTCGTTAAAATGGATGACGCCATCACAGACCTGGACTACTAAAGTCCTAGCTATGAGAGATGTAATCCCTAGATTGTTGTGACTGAAAAACATTGGGGCGCAGTCATCTGATAGTACTACGTGGATATCAGTCACTTCAATTTATCTTATCGTCCGCCGGAGGGGGCGGTAGACCTTATTCAGTCGTGCTGCTATATACCGTTACCGGGACCTGAAGACGATATCGAGCTTTGAAAGCGACCGGCAGCTACTCTGTTTTGGTATCTTAAAGGCCCTCATGGCGAAGATGAAGGCAGAGGAGTAGCTTCCTGACAACCTTTCAAAAATAGATGCAGATATAGAGCGAATAGAGCAGCAACCTAGCCTACCCTATCATGTTCCAGACGACTGGTGGTGTCATCATAAATACCTGGGTATGCAACGGGTTCCTATCAGTCAGTTAGCTAGCTAAATGGCAGGTTATATGTAGGCTACAGCAGAAATCCATCTATATTACATGGTCAGTGCTGCAGTGACGTGTCTTGGCGATACAATGTGTCATGAAAGACATGACATAGATGTGGTGGAGCGAGTGAGACAGCCAGAACAAGTTCCATAACCTGGCTATGTAGACCTACTGCTAACACACGGAGAGTCTCTCTGTCCGATGGCATGATTGACTGCTCCCGCAATCGAAAGAGTTTGTGTGTATGCTAGCCGTAAGTCTTTCAGAATCTTCTGATGAGCCAATAAATCTTGTTAGGCGGTAATACCGGAACAACCACATAGATATCACGACTTCTGTTGCCTAATGCGCTTCAACCAATGATTTAATGACGTCCGCATGGGCGAAGAACGATGTTATACAACAAAATAGGAATTCCCTTAGCCTTCCAGCTTCGTGACTAGGTGTACTACACGTGCTATCAGGCATGGCTTACGATGATACAGAGATCACCATCTTTTGGCTTGCTTGCCCATAGCCCTAGTCCTGTAATATGTGTATGTGAAGGTAGAGCCCCGCTGTGTGCATCCCTCTTACAACAATGCTCTGGTGCCGAGGATGGGTGTGTATCGGTGTATCTCAGATAGTTTGCGAATGACAACTGATTACAACGCAGCACATGTGAGACCTGGTTACAACAGAAAACGTGAGCGCAGAAAGCAAGCAGCAGAAGCAGCAGTAGCGCCGGAGACAGTACATGTCGCGGGAAGACGCATCTCGAAAATATCATGCTAAAATCCTGATCACGTGAAAAGTTCAGCTTTGTTTCAAAATGCGTAAGAAATTACCCGCAATAAGTAGGTGGGCACCTACTGGAAGTAGGTACGAAGGGGTTTGTGACCTGGTGAATCTCAGAAAGGAAGTGTACGACGGCCAGAGCCGGACTCCAGACATGGAATTCAGCACTGCCGAGGAAGACGCCTTCCGTCGCGACGCTACCGTCAATGCCATCTTCTTTCATCTGGGAAAGCAAGAGGTTGTAGACCTCACGGGCACAGGACTCGAAGATTTAGATGCGAGAGTTATGAGGACGCCTCTGGATCCACGCCAGACCTTCATGGACGATCCACTGCGGGTGCTGCGACTCATTCGGGTTGGTAGTAAACTCGGCTTTACCTTACACCCGGACGCTACCCGGTGTATGAAGGAAAACGAGATACGACGAGCACTGGACACAATAATCACTCGCCTCAGAATCTGCATTGAGCTGTTTAAAATGATGAGAGATGAAAGCGCAGCAGTTGCCTTTCACCATATTTTCCAGTCCAACCTTTACACACCCATCTTCTTCCGCCTTGATTCATCCCTCCTACAGACCTTACAGACCGAGTTCCCTATTCTAGGATTGTCCACGCTGCCGCCGTGGCCAATGACGTGGCCACCTCTTTAAAGACAGCAGTAATCTAGGGAAGATGGTTCAGTCTGAGGAAAACGTCGATCATCTTTGGGTTATGGCTGCCTATGCACTGGTTGCTGGACTTCGGCAAAAGCTGCCCAGACAGGCAGTCCAGGAGGCAACGGATGCCCTCATGATTCCCACCAAGATATCTAAAGGTTTTGAGAGCGCGCTCAGGAACTTCGACTCCATTTTAGGTATTGTGGACACTACTACAGCACAATCAAAGAAGTCCCCTTCACGAAGCCTTGTCGGCATGGCTCTTCGCTCCTGGGGCGCAACTTGGAGCACGCAAGTGACGTACGTTCTGCTAGCCCAGGCTGTTTACGCACCGCAAAACTCTACAGAACCAGAGACTTCCGTGCCTGGTGTCTCCATGGATGAGTTTCTTGAGCGATTTTCTGCGTTTGCCGACTTTGTGTGGGATCAAGACTTGCGCGATGCCCACCTCCAACGCCCGTTACTTAACGGCAATGAGATCCAAGTACTATTTGGTTTGCAGAAAGGGGGAAAGTATCTCAAGACCGTGCTTGACGAACTGATTGCGTGGCAGTTCGAACATAACGATGGCCAGGTAGAAGATACTAAACAGTGGCTTCTCGGGCAGCAGAAGAGGCTGGGTATTCCCGTTGAAAGCTGAAATCCAGACTGAATGATCATAGCGCGCTTACGATGCGCAGACAAGATCCTGCACGAAAGTGTCAGGCACCCAAACCTATTAGGTCACTTGACTTCTTCCCCTTAATCAGATTTGATATCTTGAGAACAGGCCTTGTATTGTATAGCCTTACTATAAGACATAATATGGCATCGGAATGCCTTCTTGGTCATTTCGTCGATTGTATGCGTGTGTGCTTATTGCGCCACCGTACGATACGATGATCAAACGCTAGAGGTGAGGGGGAGATGTGGCAATCATAGAAATGTACATGTAACGCGCAACTCTTCGACGGGTTCCGTCGTAAAGCGAGTAGCTTGTGCAGATATCGGTACCGGATTCCGGTTTCCAACTTGCCCTCTCACCCCCATCTGGGGGCACGAGAGTGGTAGAAGTCCTACCGGGTTCTCACGGGTTTATCTCTATCCGGCGGGGCAATGACGTTAGGAGGTTCTCCTGATCAGATGAGACGATCAGTGCCGGACGCGCCATTGCCACCGCAAACAAACATCCATACCAAATACGAAAGCAAGGCTCGCTATAGTTAGGACACTAGACTAAAAGATTCTAGGCAGAGGGTGTCATTTTTCTTTTCTTTCTCGCTATAGACGTACTTCTATATTATACCTACAATTATCCCATATCATTTAAAATACGGATTACATTATTTATTATAAAATGTACAGCATAATGGTAAACCTCTCCCAAGACCACTGCTACACGGTACACATGCCCAATCCTGGGAGACGAGTCGAGGGGGGTTTGAAAGGTGCACTACACTCTTTTCACTCAAGTATCTCACCTATTGTCTTACAGTGCCATAGGTTCATGCGTGAAATTTCGGACGCCATCTATCACTACGTTAATAAGGCATCTCCCGAGAACAAGAACGTAGCTTTCAGACAGAATTTTTTTTGTTTGTCATGAGTGTTCACAATGCCTTGTAAACCAAGAGGTCGAATGCCACAGATCTATTGCCTAGATACTGACCACTCCGCGAAGAATTTTCTGCTTCCTAGTAGTTTGCCATTTTTCATCATTGATATAACAGCCTTCCGCTATCCTCGAGCAGACAAACAACATTAGCAACACTAGTAAGCGTCCCATCCCATTAGGATGGATGGCTTGCTTTACCTCCACAATGAAGAAAAAAATAACAATAAAAGGATTTTCTGTCAAACTCTTAAAATATACAATGTCTGCTCGAACGCGAGATTCTACGCGACTGAAAACATGCTTTCGGGCAACCAAAGAGGCCAATGACCCTCTCAAGGAATATTCTTCTCAGTCTTGTACCGTTTCATCTGAAGTATTCATATTATGTCCGAGAAACCCGCAAGCTGGGTAACCATCGCCCGTTTTTCCCGTCAAGAGAAAACTGATTCCATTCCGCTCGCCACCTCTGACCCTTCTTCTCCTGTACAAACCGGATGGGTTGAATCCGACTGGGTTAATTCAAGCCCAAAAAGGAAACCGAGATTTGCTGTATCTTAGGTAAGCACTTAAGGAAATAGGGGGGCCATTGCGGTCCACGTTTATTACTCGGAGCCGGATCGGGCCCAGGAAGTCTTTAAAGCCGCGTGAGGAGCTCTAACGCCGAAAGGTTGAACCACATCACGGTACTTCTAGCTCTTTCTTTTATTTCTCCTGTTACGATGTACTGTTATTCTCTACATGGTGGTATTGATGTTGTTTTCCCATCTTGGTACTTATTGTTATGTTGTCTTCCTAAGTTCCTGCTGTGCATAGGGTAACCTTAACGCGTTAAGACTGCCGAGGACAGAGTTTACGTGGCTCGACACACCAATATATAGAATAGTCTACTGAATGGGTATCTCGCCGGGCGTCTTGGACCTTGGATCTTGGAATGATTAGGCTACGCAGTCCGACCTCTGTGTTAGTTAGGGTGTTGGGAGACCTATTCGTGTTCGCAACAAAGCCTTGAACTTAATCAAATATAAACGTCAACGTAAAAAGTAGGTCTGTTACCAAAGTTCCCAAAGTCAGAAAAAACAGTAACAGGGTGTGGACAGACAGGTTACGCATGAAGGGACAAGTTGTACGTTCTCAGTAACAATAAGGCTGATATGATATTACCCATGAGGCAGTGTATCAAATACCAAAGCCCCTCAACCCTATAAACCTGTCAGAATCTGGATGCATACGGGTCGCTTGACTTACCTCAGTGATAAACGCCTCTGAGAAAATAAGGGAGCTACGGTACACGAAACCTAGATGCTGGCGAGGCGTAATCTATCTCAAGACCGAGAAAAAATAATCGCGAGAACCAACGGATTTCCTAAGTACGTGCTGTCTGGCCGATGTTACTTTTGGCCATTCAGGGCAGAGAATTACGTCGTCATAGCTAACTCTCCTTCAGCTTAGGCAAGGCGGCAGCCATGGTGCAATACATAAAGCAGTACAAGATAATTAAATCGGTTAACTTCCGAGGTTCTCAAGCCTCTTTTAGCTCTTTATTACCGACGTGCCTTATCAGCTAGGCTTCATCAGCTAAGCTTCTGTGCCTTTTCCGTGAACTTCCCTAGTAGCATAAGATAAAAGGGACACTTAGAGGTAAAAAAAATGTTCTAGAATACTGCTATTCAGTTTCGTTTCCTGGGTTTCTGGGATGAAATCAAACCAATATGGCACAAAGAGGATAGCAGAAAAAGGTAAGAGAAGACCCTCGACAAGCCTTAATAGCTGTTAAAGTATCCTGTAATCAGCTCACTGTATATTCTGCCTGGAATGGGCTGCTCCGGTAAGCACACCTCCAACTCCTATTATGACATTGAATGCCATATCCAACAGGGCGGGTTAGCTTTGTACTGAAAGAATGACATAACCATTCCCCAAACTTACCCGGGACCCAAAAGATATAAAACGATTGAGTGAATGTCCGTCAGATTGATTGCGATTAAACACCTACTTTGATAATAGGGAAGTATGTGTATCTGAGTTTTGATCCAGAGTCCGCCGCGGTCTATGGTATATGCAATCACTTTCGGCTGTCGCCTAACTTTTCAAGGGATTGGAGCCTAGGTAAACTTTATGATTCATCCCCAGATACCGCGAATAGGAGTACGGCTTTCTGCTGCGGATGCTTCATAGGGGTCGGTGTTTGTAATCGATGACTAGGCCTTGTTTTGGGCGGCTGATGGTAAATATACAGGTTTAGGACCAGTCTGTGGGGGGTTGGACCTGTTTAGTAACATGATGCTGGGATTTGCGGAAAACGTAATTGAATGAGTAATATCGCGTAAAGTAGCGGCAGAGCTACCGAGGCAGAAGAAGTGCTAGTGTTTAATACATGAATGCAACGTGAAACGCTTACACTGGATGAAATAGAAAGAGGGACTTGCTTTTCAGTTAACTGTGGCTTGACACGCGGCCCATGAGCCCGGAAATTGTGTTAACTAATCCTTAATGATCCTCTCTGTCTCTTGTTGCAAGCAGGCTGTGAGCAGAGCAGGGACCATGGCGCCTGCTATGACGAAGTTTGTATTTGCCCATTGTTTCTTCCCGTGTTGACCACAATTCATCAAGCAGAAGGCCCTCGAAGTTTATATACAAGGGCCTAAGCAAGGGATAAGGGCGCCCCGAAGTAACAAACACAGGAAGCGAAGAGGGGGTAGGACGGGCAAGGACGGGCAGAAAAGAAAAAGTTCTCATGGCTATTCATTGGTAGTCGAATAGAGGTTGTAACAGGGTTGCTGAGGTTGTACAAAATGGAGGGTTTTCAGTATAGACAGATTCAAACTGCGACCGCTGCTTGATCTGACAATGGAAGGCATGTTCTGCTGCAATAGATGGAGCTGCATCTCATTCCCGGTCAGCACAGACCGCAGGCCCAGGGGGTCAAAACTGCAGCATGAGATAAGAGAATGAATGTAGCAGAAAAACATAGGAAGGAACCCGGAGCTGTGCAAACCTACCCAATTCACCTACCTCAATAACAATAAGTAAGGCGTAAGGCAGTCAATGAGGTAGGTGAGTAATTGCCACCATTGCCGCCAGAAAACGAGGCTCTGCTCTCTTCCTTCAACTTATATTCTTGGCCGCAGGCAAAGGCAGACTCTACTCTCAACCACACACAACCTGGAACACACCAACTTCGTTGCACCTGCTCGTACACATTAATACTAATATTTTTTCTTTACCTGAATACTTATCAACAAGTAACACGCGGCTACATCGTCTGAAAGGCCAAAGAAAAAGGACAAGGCGCAGTTTCTCTTTATTTGATAGCTTCAATCCGTCAACGACAAGAACCTAGAAAAGCGAAAGCTTCCGAGCGACCGAAAGGCTTAGCATCTCCGATCGACAGCCGCTGCCAAGTGCCGAGCAGAGCCTTTAGAACCCTCACACACGGGAAGTTACAAAGGTACTTAAGTACATATATTCAGTAAGATACAGTAAAGGCACATGAACTCAAATGCACAGATCTGGAGAGACAACAAAGGCTGACAAATGTGCAGAGAAAAAAGGTACCAGTGCATACGTCCAGAAGTCACGGGCCGTTGTCAATCATAGAAAGCCCCGTCGTGACGATGGCGAGCTCCTGGAACTTCACAGGTACATAGTACTGGTTTACATTTTCATTTCTATCTCGAGATCACTACCTATTCATTTTGCTCCTTCTCTTCAAGTCGTCGTCCCTCGTGAGGGCAAACATTAAGTTGCTTGTTTTAAATCTGTTCCTTACACCTTCCTTGTCTCTTTTGATTTAGGCCAAGACTAGCGTCACAGTTCTCAGCTCAAGCTCCAGCTGTTTTGACTCAGCTGGCTGGCCTTCCTTCCAAGTCCCCCTTTTGTGAGTTGGAGACCCAGAGCGCTAAAACACGGCCCATGCAATTGATTAGGAGATGGCTCGATAACGCAAAACCCTAATTACAACCTGACTGTTGACAACAACCCCAGCCACGACAGCGACAACGACAACGACAACGACAACGACAACAATAACAATAATTATAGAAGTGGCGACTTTGTTTATTATGAAAACAATATTAATTGCAGTGCCACCATCAATATCAACGGAAATCGCCGCTCATACGGATCCCCATTTTCCTTCGGCATTCACGACGGCCCTGACGCTTACAACGGTTACCAAGTAACCCACAACGGCACCATCCCGAACACTTGCTTCCCCCCACTGCCAAGTCTCGCGAATAATACTACCAACGAGTCGTCCTCCTTTGCCACTGACTCTTCCCACATAAGCCCGATAAATTCCGCCAACGCCTCCTTCAGTCACGACGACGGTGTATTTGGACAGATATCATCTGCGCCCTTGGAATATTTGGTGCCTCCTTTATTGGACCTCGAACCGTTCCCTGGGCAGTTTGCTAGTGGTAGCGGTGGCTTTCGTCATCATAATCTACAAGGCCCACAAGGAACCCAGCAGGTTCGACAGCAGCCGAACTTTCACAACAGCCACCCGAACCCCTACGTCTCTACCACGCCTTCGTCATCCTCCCCAGCCTTTTCGTTTTATCCGCCACATATGAGCAACACACTTCGTCCGATACGTGCACCTCGACTGCAGGCCGCCCTACCAGCCGTAGAAGCGCTCGGCGACGACCATTACCTCAACGCTTTGGCTACACAGAACTTCTCTTCTCCATCTATCCCCCCTCTCAACAGTTCTAGGCAACCGAGCCCAACCACGCTACCCACACCCAGCGCATCACAGCCTGCCACCGTCGGCCGAGGTATGCCGCAGACGTTACACCAAAGGCGAAGATCAAGCCAAGGAGGGCCGGTCGACTTGACTAAGGAGGAGCCGGAATTTGGTGGCCCTCAATTTGGCATCGATTCATCGATACCCCTGACCAGGATGCCGCCCACAACAAGAGGACAGAGCAACACGGCTGCTGCCGGTTCTATTGAGCGGAAACGACGACCCTCCGTTACTACATCATCTAATCGCCCGACTAAATCAAGACGAAGGGCAAGCAACGACGACTCCTCTATATTCGGCGATGATGATTTGACCAATTTGACGGGAGACCATGAATTTGAGACCATCGATTTATCCAATGTTACTTCAGTTCCTTCCGATCTAGTGGCGCCTAAGGTCGATAACCGGGTGAAAATTGGCAAGTTTCAGTGCGTCATTTGCATGGACGATACGACTGCTCTGACGGTCACTCATTGTGGTATGCAATCTGGTTCTGCCTTATCTACCTGCTCCCACTGACAGCAAATATACAGGCCATCTCTTTTGTTCCGAGTGTCTACATTCCGCACTACACATCGATGCTATTAAACGTGCCTGTCCAGTTTGCCGCTCGAAGGTGGACTTGAGAGACAAAAAGGGAAAAGGTGTCAAGTCTTATTATCACCTCGAATTGAAGGTCATGACGGCTACCAGACAAGGTAAACGGCCGGCCGGCATATAAACCGCTCGGGGTCATCGGATACCTTAGTTATACCACTCTTCCGTTTTTCTCGACGTGGTGATGACGCGAGCAAACGGGAAGCGGCGCAGATACCTGGTTGGGTGATTTGATGCGATAAGGCGAAGCAAACCATATTGACTGGTATCCTTCCGGAGTGAAGGCATTTTGACAATGTTGTGTGATGGATGGGGGGTGGGGGGGCTTTTCTTTCTATATGGGAGATGCATACGGTTGCTTGTTTATGTTTATGCCTTGTCAGGTATAGCTCTAGTAGCCCCTGAGCCCTTCTATCGTTCGCACAGCATTGGCCATGGTAAATTAAGGGGGACATCTGCATGGAAGGGGCGTTGTAATGGCATTTGATCATGGGTTTTCATAATATCCTTTTCCCGTCATCTGGGCTTCGGGGGGATGCATTGATACCACACAGATATTCCTTTTTCTAGTTTTAGTTTTCGAGTGGCATACTTCCCGTAGCAGGTGGAAACAGCGAGGGTGATGCTCGATGTGTTTCTCGGCATACCAAGTACATATTCTACCGTACTGCATTATATACGTCACACCTCACTCCAGACGCTATACTCACTTTATACCCCAAAACTGCGTTTGGTTTGAGGCTCTGCCCTGCTCTACTGGCTATACAAGAGCGGGATCATCTAATGCGTAGCTACTGAGTAGGAAGCAGGGGGTTGTCGTCTCGCCTATGGCGCCTCTGCGAGTCCTAATAAACCAAAACAAAACACATCGTACTATAGACGTCAGCCTCGGAAAGGAGGCGAGGGATGGTTACCTAGCGCTACAGGTAGATATATTCAGTCCCCTGAGGGCATCAATTGATGACCCCATCACCTAATGGAGCGAAAGAGGATGGAAAGAAAGAGTAAAACAGAAGACGGCGTTTTCTCATGTATAGATAGATACGGATGCGTGAATGGCTCTTGAGGTTCTGAGGTTCTGAGGCTCTGGATGGGTAATTCGGCGCAGCGTGGGTATAAGTTAATATGCCGAGATAGGTATGCTTTTGTTTACCTCCTTTACGACCTGCCTTGCCGTCTCTCTGCTCTGGGTGCGTAGTGAAGTGGTGATTCGGCTCCTGATGGACATCCTCACGTATTAGCTACTTATTCCATGTGTTAGGAAACTTCCCCGTGACGGGATAGGTAAGTATGTAACCCCTATAGAAATAATTCACTCCAGAGACGATTGATGATATGGTCTGGTCACTTATATCGGGCACCGTACTGTGCCAGTCTTAGAAAGGAGGTATGTACAGTAGGTGTGTATCGCACATCCCTTCCTTGCCCTACATAGGTCTACTTAATTTATCTAAACAAAACAGCGGCGCAGCATGTAATTAAGTATCACACCTAGCCTTATCTACACGCTAATACACGGCGTAACAACGCAAAAAGAAAAAGGGAAACACGAGAACCGCCCCTTCAACGCCCGAGATGTTGATTTGATTTGATTAAAAGAGGCAATAGAAGAAACGGAACGTGCAAATCAAACCAAATCGCTTGCTTCTATAATTATAACAATCCACTAGCACGATCATCGCTCGGAGACTCTGGCCGTATTAATCTACTATCCCTCCCTATTCCTCCAGCTCCTCCTCCTCCAAGTAAATCATTCTCTTCTTCGTCTCCCTCTGCGCCCACGCCAGCGACTCTTATACCGGTACCTACACCTACACCTAGGCCTCTTGTTGCCCTGCCCGTGTCCGGGCTGGCGCCGGTACGTCGGGTTTCCTCGACGCCGTTGAGGAGGTACCAGCAGTCTTTCTTTGTAAGAAGACCCTGTAGCACGCCGCGATCGCTGAAGAGCACGTAGCGGACGCCGAGGTTCTGGAAGTATGAGACGGCGAGATGGAGCGAGCTGCGGCTGGGTAGAGTGAGCGGGGTCTGGTCCATCCAGGGGCGAAGGTCTAGGGTTGTGCGCGGATCCGCGAGGGGCTGGTGGCTGAAGAATGCCTCGGTTTCTGGTGGGAGTTTGCACGCCTCGAGGTTATATGCTAGTTCCGAGCGTGATATGTAGCCTAGGAGTAGGGCATCCCGGGGGTCGCTAACGACGGGGAATCCGCGGTATTCACAAGAGTCTAATACTGCTCGTAACGAGGCGATCGTGTGCCCTGTGGCTGTGAGCACCACGAGATCTTCAATACGTGTCATGATTTGGCCTGCTGTGATGTCGGGAACAAGCTGAGCACCGCCTCCTTCGTCACCGGAGTCCAGAAATGGATATCCATTGAAGTGGATCCATGATTCGTAGATGCCACGTCTCGAGAAAGCATCTCCGACCCATTTTGATAACATGACAGCGATCATGATAGGCAAGACGTAGGTGAGGGCGCCTGTCAGCTCAAACATAATGACCACGATCGACACCGTCAGCCGTGTAACACCAGCCAATGTCGCTGCAGCACCGATGATGGCGTAGACACCCGGAGTAACACAAGGCACATCGGGGTTACACGTGCTGAAAGGGAAAAAGTCGGGGTGGCCCTGCTGCCATATTTCCATAATGATTCCAACGGCTCGGCCAGAACAGGCACCAATTGCCATTGAGGGAAGTATAATGCCTGCTGGTATCTGCAGACCAAAAGTAATAGAAGCAAGGAAGAAACCCAAAACAGAGGCAAAAAGCAGCAGAATGATGGTGCTTGCTGACGCGGCCCCCGTCTTACAGAGCCCGAATGGGTCATCGAGCACAAGCCGACAGTCGGAGAAGAGCGAAGAGACCAATTCGGAAGACTGAGCTCGCATGTAGAAGTTGGGATAATTAATTAAGGCGGTAAGCAGGGCAACGCTGGCGACTTGAACCAGTGGCCCTGGAAGCCAAGTAGTAGATTTCTTCCATTGCGCCACGCGCATGTTAGCCTTGATGAAGAGGCCCCCGTAAATCCCACCCAATATTCCCAAGAGGGCAAAGGGTATTATCTCAAAGCCGTGCCACCCTGTAGTGAATTTCACCTGATATAACACCAGTTTACCTGACCGAAAAGGGTCCAGGGCTTGGAGTACTACGGCAGCTGTCATGGCACACACGAAGCTCTGCCACATGGTTTTGTCTGGGAAATAGTAGGATAGCTGTTCGAGACTAAACAAAACACCTCCGATAGGAGACCCAAAGGCAACAGATATACCCGACGCAGCAGCAGCAGATAGTACTGCTCGTTTCCTCGCTAAAGGCATGTCAGTCTCCGAACATACCCACTTCCGTTGAGAGCAGGAATACAAAACCAACCTTCATTATCGTTGATATTGGGGAATAATTTGATAAATAAGTTGGCGCAGCAGCACGCAACATGTACCAATGGTCCTTCTTTGCCGAGCCACATACCAGATGCAACAGCCAGGCACTGCAAACAATTAGTCAGTTGTGTAATCAGAGGGTTCAGGCCAACGTACCAGGCCAAGTGACTTCGTAACTAATGTCCAGCCGCCTAGGAAACGACGAATTATGAAGCCGCCTAAGACGGTCTTTATCTCAGGTATACCGCTATGCTTTGCGTATATCGCGTATTCTTTCACCAGAAACCCCGCGGTTACGGCGAATGTAATCTTCACTATGTTAGCGAAGAACTCATAGAGTCGGAGGCACTATTTAAGGCACTTACGGAAAAGATCAGGAAGAAAAAATATTCTATAAACCACTTTCCAGCGGAAGTTCCTATACCGAGGGCCGCAGCCCAGGGTTTCCAACCCAGGCATTTGTCGCCTTGGTCGTATCCCATACAACAGAACTGCTTGTTGAGATAGAATGCACCTCCGTCTGGTCCGGAGGCACAATAGCCGGTCTTAAGGTCACCCAACCAGTCTGATACGACATCAATTCCCGCTGCGAGGGCGCCAACAGCGACACCCGTCAGGACGAGGATAATCCATACTTGGCTCGAGTCGGCCAGTTGTTGTATATAGCCTATAATACCGGTCGCGTTTGAATATAGGACGCGCAGGCGCTGCCGCTCCTTCGTGTACTCGAAGATCCAATCGATGGCTGTTAAGTCCTCATAGCCTACTCTACGCCCGGGGCCCTCCACGTACCAATCGAGCGGTACACCGTCTTTTGACCCATTCCCAGAACCGAAGTTTCCGGACTCGTCTCGGTCTCCAGTATCAAGCGTCTGAAGTAGCGTGGGTGTCGCAGTGCCCGTAGACGAATGTCCAGATATTGATGACCTCGCGCCTAGACGATTGCCCGTCAAGGCCGACAGCATCCGGTTCGGCTGGGAAAAGATAGATTGCTTCTGCTTGCGCTTAAAGCTCATGGGGACCTCCCCGATATCCCCGTTGAGAGGATCATCTCCTAGTATACTCCGCGCGTGGCTGGGCTCATCGTGTTGAAAGTCGAAGTCGAGCTCGTCGGCTTCGTCGCGAACGGTAGGGGGTAGGGGTTCGTTTGGCGATCGTGAGGACGATGACGAAGCCTCCTCTTCGTGGTAGTTCAAGAAATTCCTGTTGCTTGCCATGCTGAAGGCCCGGCGTCGCAAACTGCCATGTCGGCTTAATCAATGTTCTTCATGCTTTCTTGCTCGCGGTAAAGTGCCAATCGATTCGGTCGTAGGCGGGATGCAGGCAATCGTTGCGTCTCTCAGCTTGCTGATCCTAGCTTGCCGTAGGGGCGACCAACAAGGATCTTGAGCGTCCTTGACAGGGATCCCTTGCTAGTAGCCTGCTCTAGTGGAGACGCTACATATCGATAAACTCATCATTAGCCTGGTAACAACCTGTTACACATTGCTCCCAAATAAGTACCTACCCATGTTACCAACTCGTCACGGTCAAGTACATACAAATATCACAAAACCATTTTTGTGTTTTGTACCTAGCAAAAGATATCATCATGAGGTAATCGCATCTTGAAATAACTATAAAAACATTAGTTATCCTATTGTTTGTTTGTTTTTCTTTCTTTAGACAAGATAGGCATCCATCTATTCAGTAACAAGGGTAAACACATAAAGTTGGTTCACCAAGCACTTAACATTGCGTCATGGACTCATCTGGCGCAGAAACACTTGAAGTTCAGAAAATCCACCAACTGCTTGCGGCCAAGGACGATACGTCACGATTCGTGGGCTTGGTTCTCTTGAAAACGACTCTAGATAACCATGCATCCGACTTAAAGCATGAAGAAGTTAGGGGACTATGGGATTCGATATCGCCAAGGTTTCTGGATCGTCTGATCCTCACCGGGTCCCGTCCTGCATCAGAGCAACGGAAACAAGCGGGCGATATGCTAGACGTCGCTGTCGCCGTCATTTACACCTTCACTAAGCTGCTAAACGATTGTGCTTTAAGTAAAAAGTTCTACGGCCGGATACCTAATCTGCTAAATGCTGTATTATATAGGTGCGTGGATATACACTTAATCGAGTTTTTCTCTCTTATGCATTCTGACGTCTTGCTAGTTCTAAAGAGACCACGCAACGCATAGTTGACGTGATAAACACACTTGTGCAACAACCTGCGGGCGAATCCGCGGGCGGCGCAACATGCTTCGCTGAGCTAGAAGTTAGCAGTTGGGCGTCCTTGATAGAGATTGCGCCTGAACACAAGGATGTCTTCTCCATTTTCCACTGGGCTTGGGTTAATGGAAGCAGCTCCGTTCCGGCTGAAGCCATGAGAAAGAAGATAGATGAGGCTGTCCAGCTGTTTATCTCATCATTCAAAGGACACTACCCCGGCCCCCTGCTCGACTTTGTCGCGCTCATTCTAGACAATCTACCTTCTAATGTAAGTCTCAAATAGCTTCAGCCAATACCCTCTCAGAAATGTATCACGAGCCCTTTCGAGGTCTTATTACTAGGAAATGTCTTGCCACACACTCTTCAGCTATTGGTGACTGACGTTATTGTAGTTTAGGTCATCGAACCCCGGTTGGCTTCGGCCACTTACCCGGTTGATACAGGATATGGCCTCTAATAAACAGACCGAAGGTGGCCGGCGATCATATATCGTTTGTGCTTCTACTCTATTGGTTGCGTTTCCAGATGATGCGCCTAAACATCTTTTCTCTGATGAGCCAAACTCCTCCAAGCCCGTCGCATATCTCTTTGTCAAGATGGTGCAAGTAGATATTGTTTCTACATTACACATCCTAATGCCAAAGATGAACTCTGCAGAGTATCCGTTGTTATCCGGACGAATTGCGGCTGCCCTTGATATTATGACCTCATTTGTAGGCTTCCTGATTACTGTAGCAGACGACGATATTGTGCAGGGGGGCTTAACGCCAGATAGGATAATCAAACTGCATGAGGATCTGGCAAGGACGGTTGGCGATGTCATGGAATACTTGCGCGATCGATGGGACGATTTTCTAGCCGGGTCCTGTGGTATCGAATCGTCTCAGACGTTAGAAAGGAGTATCTTCGAGGACCCGATCACCCCAGCTGCCATACGATTCGTAGCAACCTGGTTACGCGATGACGATGGCGAAACCTTGAGGTCACAAGCTGCGGGATTAACTGACCTCTTTGCCGAGCTGTACAAGATGAACTTGACTTCGACAGACATGCCGGAGCTACGTCTCCCTATCCTTGCCGCATTAGAGGGTACGCTCCAGACATCTAACGGCCGCCAATCTTTCAATGAGCACGACGTCTGGTCACGCTGTTTGTATACTGATCTCCGTGCAATTCTTATAAATGATACGTCGGACCTCACTACCGTCGATTACCTACGCGGCTCTGCTATTATGCACATTGTCTTCATACTCATCGAGGACAACAAAAACTTAAGTTCACATCCCGCGGCAGCGGATCTTTTAGAGTTCATTTCGAAAATGGACGTCAAGCCAGTCAAAGCCCAACCCGAGACCCCTGACCGTGCCCGCGTTGATTTTCAGGCCGATGCCTTAGAGTTAGCCGCTACCTTACTAAACGACACGGTCCGGGGCAATGCAACAGCACAGCAGCAAAAGATACGAAACGCACTCAAAGATATCGCTTTCAAAGTATCAAAGAACCTGGAAGCATTCAACGACCAGAGTACGGTTGCAAGGATTAAAGAGCTGGATCTTGGATGAGGGTATCAAGTACGATCCCTAGTCATTTGTTGGCATAGCCGCGGTTCAGTCCGGAATCCAACCATGGGGTTGTAGGTTCGCATGTGCAACTAAGGCCTTGCTAGACAAGTCCCTCGTCTCATGCGTTGAGCTGCAGAGGCTTTCAACAATACGAAAGTAAATAGGTACCAAAAGTCAAATCAAACGCGTCTCTCGCGAACGTGCGAAACTCCAGCTTTGCTTAGATAGGGATGAAAACGAGTAAGACTCCAGGCTCACGAGCTTTGCGTGGTCATTATACCAGCCGTACGTCGAAGGTTTGTCAGACCTTGATTTGGGCTCCCTTGGCAGGGGACTTCCCGAGACTAGGAGGGTTCAACCAAGCGGTCAGGTTCGATTCCTAACAGTGCTATATGGTTTTCGCCTAGTTAGCTCAACTCCGAGATCTTCCCGGCTTAAATTGATACACAACACCGTCGGGTTCTGATATCTGCGCGTTTCGACCGTCGTACGGTTAGGACAACTAGCAAGGATCTATCGAGCTCTTCGTCATAACAATCACTGATTAGTAGACGACCATAGTCGCCTTGTGGATATCCTAACCGCCAATTTTTCATGAAATTAGGGCTATACAAAATCACACATGTCCTAGTACACTCCTACTGTTGCCGGTCGATGGCCCTCCGTATGGGCACCAACATGCTTTTAACATCCCCTAAACTATCCCTAGGTCCCGATTGGCTAACTGGCCGGGAAGAAAGCCATCAGGCTAGAGAAGCCGTGGAGATGAAAATGAATGGATAGGGCCAGATCCATGGTGCAAATGCCATCCAGACTACCTCGATACAAACACATGAAGTTTATGTAGCCCAGAGTTAAAACGTCCCTCCCGCTCTCAGAGACAGACCACTTCCCCTTGATTTTCTCAGCCTCGACTTTCAGCATGCCCCGTCTGACTAATGGTTCAGCTGCTTGACACAAGATTTCGTGCTGTTGGTATTGTAGTAACAGACGTGACATCGCGCAATGTGAAGAATATCACCCCGAGCAATTAGATAAAAATGCGTGAAAATAATCAGAAATCAAACGCTTATTGTGCCCTAGCGAGTCTGCTTCGAGCGGGTATCTGACCACAACTTATCCACGATCTGAAACACGGCCGTGACATCCTTCATCACAACCTCATCGACATTACCCCCAAGCCTCTGCTGAATCTTATCAGGATGCCACCTCACTCTTTCCTCCTTTAACTTAGCCAAGAACTCCCTCTCGCCAACCTCGACGGGATCGATACCGAGGACGTAGAAATCCTTGACCTCATCAGTTTTAACATCCTCCCGTCTCCCACTTCTCACGGGCCACGCAAGGCCGTCGAGGGTCCCATCCCACGGAAACCAAGCATTGGTATATCTCTCCCAGCGCTCCTTCCACGCCTTCCTCATCCTTCTCTCCTCGCCCCTGCGCAGCGACTCCTCCATCTGCTTCGTCAGCCGTCTAGCTTCTTGCTCTTTCTCCTCTTTCTCCTTCCTCCTCTCCTCGCGCCTTGCGCGCTCCTCGAGTAACCCCTGATGCGTCTTCTCCCACATCTTCTGACGCACGTAGGCGGCGTATTCGTCGTCGTCCATGCGCTCTAATTCCCCTTCGGGCCCCGGACGCGCCTGACGGCTGTATACGTGGATAGGTTGCCCGTATACACCCTCCCAGTACGCCGCCCCCTCGTCGTCGGCCATCGCGTCGAAGAGGGATTCCCGGAATGCGGCTTCTGGGTCTAGGGGCGGTGGCTCGTAGGGATTTGGAGGTGTGGGCGAGCGAGAGCGAGAGCGGGAGCGCGTGCGCCGCCGCTTGTGGCGGTGATGGTGGTGTCTGTGATGTCGATGGCGACGAGAGGAAGAAGATTCACCGTCGCGTTCGCGGTCGCGCTTATGCGAGCGCCGGTCTGGGTCTTCTTCATCGCGTTCATGGCTGCGAGAGCGATCGCAGTGTCTGGATGATCGATGAGAGCGCGAATGCTTGGATTTGAAGCGGAACTTTGTAGACTTCTTTGGTGGCGGCGCTTCCGTTGTAGATGTAGATTCGGGCCCCCGTTCTTCGGTGTTGCGGGGCTCTTCATGAGATGATGGTGGGGCTTCTTCCGAGACGTAACGCTCTGCTTCTATCTTGGGGGAAACGGCGCGATTATCTGGGTTGATAGAGGATAGGATATGTCGCCTCTTGGGCGACGACGGGTCGGTGGTCATCACAGGCGCATTTTACATGTTTGATATTGTTAAGACATAAGAAAGGCATTCATCTCTCTTTTTTGTACTTGCAATGACGTGGTAAGGGTCTTGGGTTGAACTCTTACTTGAAGATGTGATAAGGCGCGATAAGGAACGATAAGAGCTTTATCAGCACTTTCAGTGGTTGGTCAAGTCTCCAGTCATCAACAGCCAACCTCCATATTCATGAAACATGAGCTACGAAATATAACTTCGACTATCTACACTAATATCATCTTCAAAGCCGCAAGCTTTCTAAGTAAAATGAGTAAACCGGGGCTTTCATTCGGGCTCAATTTGGCCAAGAAGCCAGGTGCTTCGAAACCTGCTCCCCCAAAGCGGAAACCCATGTTCGGCGGCGAAGACGACTCGGACGACGACACAAAAGGCCAGAACAAGGAACCGCAGGCAACTGCCATCACAGATTTCGACGATGAATCCTCTACAACACGCCCAGAAAGCTCAAAATTGAAGAAGCCTAGCTCGAAATTAAAGGGCGCGCCCGCAAGTCAACCGCCAACCGGTAAATCCAAGAAATCCCAGATCTCCATGTACGGCGATCTGTCTAGCGCTCTCGAGTCGCGGAGGCATCAGGAAGCAGCAAAAGAGCTCGACCCGTCAATATACGATTACGACGCAGTATACGACACATTAAAGCCTGAGAAGAAGGTCACGCAGGAGGACGCGGAGCGGAAACCCAAATACATGAAGAACCTCATCGCGTCGGCGGCAATAAGAAAGCGCGACGCGCTCATCGCCGAAGAGAAGAAGATAGCGCGCGAGCGCGAAGAGGAAGGCGAGGAGTACGCGGACAAAGAGAAGTTTGTCACGGAGGCGTACAAGAAGCAGCAGGAAGAGAACAAGCGCTTAGAAGAAGAGGAGCGCCGGCGCGAAGAGGAAGAGGCGAAGAAGAACCAGAGCGGCGGCATGACGGCGTTCTACAAAGACCTACTAGCGAAAGGCGACCAGCGGCACGCCGAGATTGTGAAGGCTGCAGAAGAGCGCGCGAAGTCAGGCCCGAGACCAGAAGACGAGGAGACGCAGGAAGAGAAGGTAAAGACGGATGCTGATATGGCGCGCGAGATCAACGCGAAGGGAGGATCAGTCGCTATCAACGAGGATGGACAAGTGGTAGATAAGCGCGAATTACTAAAAGGCGGCTTAAACGTTGTAGCTAAGAAGAAGCCCGAACCCGCCAGGGATATAAGGAAAGAAGCGGATCAGAGTAGGAGCGAGAGGGAGCAGCAGAGTCGCGGCTTCGTCGGCTCCGGAGGCAAGCAAGCTATGCGCGACAGGCAGACGCGCATGCTGGAGGCGCAGCTGGAGCAGTCGCTCAAGAGATCACTGGAACAGGAGGAAGAGGAGAGGCAGAAGGTAGAGCGGGCGTCCAAGAGCAGGAAAACGGAGTCGGATATCTCGAGCGCCAAAGAGAGATACCTGGCGCGCAAGAGGCAGGCGGAGGAAGAGAAAAAGAAGGCAGTTGCTGCGGACTGAGGGCTCCGAAGCGGAATCGTTATACATATATATATACCCAATTGAATGAAACTAATGAAACGAGTCCGAAGATCGAGTTGAATGGGAACCGTTGGTCTAATGCTGATACAATTGATGTTATACACTCTATCGATCGCCTCCCATAGCCAAACCGGAAGATGTACGACCGCTAATCCACCACGTTAGTCATATATGGCCGATTGCAGTTTCTCCAGGTGTCCGTTGTCTATGCAACGTCAAGGTTCCTAAGCCAACGACGGCCGAGGTCAGGCCTCATATTCAAGCCCCTCCCATCTAGGGAAATCATGCGCAACCCGGCCTAGCTCGTCACATATAGGCGACAGATAGTAATTGCATTATGTTCCAACACGCCTTGTCACGTTCTAAGTATCCCCCCAGCCCCGACCAGCTAAGTCAGCAATTAATATCGATCGTTCAGCTCAGTCCGGTTCGTACCCGTTCCTCTGATCGTATTTATGACTGTGTCTCCTGTCGTAAATGCTCGATGGCGGCGCTGTTGACGTGGTTCCACGCGGACACGTATTTCTCCATGCACTGCGTGAAGCAGGTCTGTTCGCTGCTCGATAGGGAGGTGCCGGGCTTCGTGATGCACCGCTTAAAGCAGTGGTCGTTTATTTTCTATTGTAAGAAACGTGAGCAAAGTGTTAGTTCAGTACTCGCTATTTTTTGAAAAGAGATTGCTGGGCTGAGTTGGTACACCTAGTTGGACTAGGATATGTTTCGAAATTCATACCTCGATCAGTTGCTTCGCGTTGTCTATGGCGTATTGCGTCTGCACCTGGCGCATAATCTCGGTTTTGACTTGGGTGGAGTCCATGGTGACGGAGAGTTGAGAGAATGCCGGTTTAAGTGTGTATTATTGAGGCTCAGTGACGGTGGTAGTTTTCTGGGACGGGAAGGTTGCTTGACTGGACGGTTTGACTGATTTCTTTGGAAGCTTTAATTGATATCACGGAGGTCGATGAATAAAGTTTAAAAAAGTTGAAGCTGTCCGCAGTATCCATTAGATTTTAGCGCTGTCTTGGCGTACATATTCGGGACAGGGGTACGTACTACACTGTACCGTTCTCTGCATACTTATGGGCTTTGGTGGTTATAGCAACTAAAAGTCATGGACATATAGAACCAAAAAGCATCAGCTGTCATCTGAAATCAACGCGGAAATACCGTGAAATTTATTTTCATTACATGTTTACTTATTTGTCGCTTTAGAATCGTCAGCCGTCGCTTCTTGGTACGACGGGGGAGCGATTTCTAGATTATAGCTCTCTTCATGTGGACTTAGCAAAGACGCCTGAACGCGTATTCTTGCAACCACACGTCTAAGATACACAATATCCAAAACGACCGCCAATACGCCGAAGAAACTAAACACATAGAGAAGACCCTAGAGTCAGTGATTTTTGGAAGTCCAAAAATAGCGGGAAAGGAGGAGAAGAGACACGAAAACTCACGCTGCAATGGGAGCCGCTACACAAATAGGAAGCAGCTTCTGTCCACCCGTCCCTGTCTTGGCGGCCACAACGATATCAATGACGGTGATGATCGATATGACCACAACAATTACTACTATAACGCCTGTATAACCCCGGGGTTTCTGTGGCCTTGTGCGGGTGTGCTGTCTGTTGTCAATGCACCATCGAATTGCCGACATCTTGATGCTGACAATCGTCCCGAAAGCAGCCTACAGGGATCAATCAGATACTGCTGAAATCTTTGTGATGGTAAAGAGTTAAAAGGCAAGTGAAGTAGAAGAAAACCACCGCTTACGATTATGACAGCTGCATCGGGAGAAAAACCATCGTAGTCCTCGAGGGAATCCCACCGATTCATCACGGTTGTGCTGGTGATGAGCAGGGCGACCTGGCTCAGGATGAGCGGGGCATGCCCGAATTGCCATAATTGCTCCATTTCCTATTTTACACAGTTTCGAATGACAGATTGAATAAGTGCCTACTGGGAAAGAACCACGCGAATGGCATGGCCGTTGGACTTATAAACACCAAAAGTCATTGCCTTGCCGAGTGGCGCGGCAAGTCTCGTGAAGTCCTCCTGTAGGAGCAGATCAGCTGTGAGGCGCAGTGTGGCTCCGTCCTAAATATATCACAGATGAAAAGGGCGCCGTAAGGCTGGAACGTTAATCTATCAGCAGTCCTGGGTGTTTTTCTACTTGCTACGATACGGTACGTCCGTAGCATATTAGACCTTGGCTTGAATCTTACATGCGGCCGCATCTCTATCGCTGTTGGGGATGTCTACGCCAATAGCATGACCTTCTGAATAGGCATTTATAAAAATGATTATCCCAATTTTGCGGTTTCGTCTGACGAGAAATTTTAACGTCAAAAGCTGTCCGACAAAATTTGGACAAACTTATATGTCGACAGCGCATCTCGAAGAGCAAGTTACATGGTCGACAAGTTTGTTGTTTCAACTGTGGTATTCATTGTCTAAGAATGCGATATATATAATATGATACTAACTGGAGCTTTTGCAGTCACTTACAACTGGTTACTCAGCAGGCCATCTCTCAGACGACATCACTTCCCTGAGCCCCATAGATGTCAGTGACCACACGCCAAGATGGAATCTCGCCTTGTCCCGAAGGTACATGCACCGCTTTCGGCGTTGTCCAGTCGTACAACGTCTCGATAGCGTGCTCTCTCCCATAGCCAGACGAGTTAACTCCTCCAAATGGCGTACCCAGTAGATTACGGGCGTAGTTGTTCACCCAGACCATCCCGACTTCTACGGACCGAACAAAACGATTGGCCTTGATCTGGTCTTTCGTGAAGACGATAGAGGTCAGGCCGTACTCGCTCGAATTAGTCACCCTTATGGCATCCTCGAAGGTGTCGAAGGGCATGACGGTTACTAGGCAGAGGTAAAACTCAGTTGGATGTGGAAATTCGAGGTTTGCGTAACTTACCAACAGCACCGAACATCTCTTCCTTCGCGACACGCATATCCTCGCGAACATCGGCAAACAATGTTGCGGGGATGAAAAACCCATCTTTGCACTCGGGATCAGACGAGAGTTCGGCTTGCGCCGCGATGCGCGCGCCCTCTTTCTGCGCCAGGACAATATAATCCTCAAGCTTCTTCTGCTGGGCCCTCGAAACCTGCGGTCCTACATGCGTCCTGGGATCCAACCCATTGCCCATGCGGATCTTCTTCACGCCCGCAGCGAGCTTCTCCACGAAACGGTCATAGATACCCCTCTGGACAAGAAGACGCGAGGCGGCCGTGCACGCTTCTCCTTTATTGAAGAATGCGCCCTCGAGCGCCGTCCGCACCGAGAGGTCGAAATCGGCGTCGTCGAAAACGACAAAGGCATTCTTGCCCCCGAGCTCAAGAACCACGGGCTTCACGAGCGCTCCGGCCGACTTCGCCACCTCCGCGCCCGCGGCCGTCGAACCCGTGAAACTGACCTTCTTAACGAGCGGGTGCTTCACAAGAGCCTGCGGGACTTCGGGCCCAAGACCGGGAACCACCTGAACCACATCCTTCGGTAGGACTTTTTCCAAGATCTCGCAGATACGAATCACCGTCAGCGGCGCCTGTTCGCCCGGTTTTAAGATAAACGTATTTCCCGCCGCGAGCGCAGGGGCCAGTTTCCCTCCCGCGTGGATAGGCGGCCAGTTGAACGGCAAAATACCCACGCATACGCCAAGCGGTTCGTGGTGCACGGTGCAGTAGCTGGCGCCGCGATCGTAGAACTGCGAGGGTAGTTTGCCGACTAAGCTGCCGAAGTACCGGAACGCGCCTACCAGGAACGCGCAGTCGAACATGCGCGCGTCCTGCTTGGGTTTGCCGTTTTCCATGCATAGCAGCGTGGCGAGCTCGTCCAGGTGCTTTTCCAGCTCGTCAGCGCAGCGGAAGAGATACGCACCCCTCTGCATAGGATCGACCGTCCGCCATCGCTCTGCGTAGGCCTTGTGCGAGGCTTGTACTGCCGCGTCGACGGTTGCAGTGTCGCCTGATTGCAATGTCGTGATTACTTTCCCCGTTGCCGGGTTCTCTATTGCCCATCTCTTGGTTGAGTCGTTGCTTGAGTAGCGAAGAGTTGTGAGCTCTGGGAATTCGAGAGTCGACATTATATATTATGTCGTGTAGGGTATTATTGCATGCGTGCGAAATGTTGAATAAGAACACGAAGTAGTAAGTAATAGTTATGTCTATATTGATTATACCTGATAATGAAACATTGGTCTTCTCTTGTGATTCCGTGTCCCCGTCTTATACCGTTATACAGATACCAATATGGCATTCCCCCTTATAGACTTCGCGCCGAAGTTATGTAGGCTTATCTCCGACAGTCATAGTCGCATCATCGTTCATCTCGATGTATTCATGCGCTCAACAGGCACAGCAGTTAAGTCCGAATTCAACAACGCGAGGGGATCACGTATTCGTTGGTCTTTTTTCCCTGTAGTGATATATCCGTCAGTTCTTTCCTTCTGTCTACCAAGGGGTTGAGGAAGAGAGAGAGCTGGAAAGCATTTTACCGTTTGGGTTAGGTGGTGTCTGGTGTGTAGTAAGTCAGCCATCAACCCCTGTCGAACTGCCGAGCACTTTTCCGCGCACGCCTTTTTATCCTTGCCTTGTATATCAAGGTTAACGGGCTATTGTGTAGCAGCGTACGCGAACGCGAGTAAACGATAAGTGTAACCTGTGTTGCTGAGCCTTGGCCAACTTCTCGATCATATACGTGGCTATAATGAATAACATTTTCACATATTACCTAGTTCCTCCTATGTCAAATCCAATATTCTTTGACGCTCTTTTAATCGACGGCTCGCCATATCGTACCTCACGTTGGCAGCGAATCGAGTGGATGCACTTAGAAGCCCCGTGTATCAATGCGTATTTCTTACTCAAGATTCTCGGGTGAAAACAACAAGAAATGAAGAAGGAGACATATATTGATTAGGCCAGTTTATTCAGGCTTCATATATCATGCCCGTGTATTTTCATCTAAAGGACCTTTACCAGCAGGTCTATATCTAGCCTAAATATTACCAGAAATGCCATCATAGATTCGTCACCTGGACCCTTTCACCCTTCCTTTCAAGCCTACACATATTATTTCCGGTTGTAACTTCCATCAACCATTTGACCACCAAGATGCCGCAGTACCTAGATGAGCCAGTTAGATTGATCGCAGTCGTCGGTACTGGTTCTGGCGGCTGGTCTCCTCCTCTCGCTTCTTCAAGCGATACTGAATGGCGCGCTTCTTTGCAGCAGACGATTGCGTGAAAGCAGCAGAACCACCAAAGGGGCCAGCGAGAGCATTATTGCGCACGCGAACAATGCAGACGTTGTTGACGCCGGCGACGGTGGCATCGCAGGTCATTCCCGCTGGCATCTGGACAGTGAGAGGGAAGTCGGTGTTGGTGGCCAGGGAAAGACCGCCGCCGATGGGGATGCCGGGGACGTCCTGCGTAACCTCTGCCTTCTGGAAGGCATCTGGGTCGGTACCACCTGATGTACCGTCCACGTCGGCGAATAGAGGTCCTGCGCCGTCCTGGTTGATCTGGCGGAAGGTCATGGTGACGGATCCGTCGTCGCTGCATGTCGGCAATCCTGATTCTGTGCCCTTTCCTGCTGATGCGGCGACGGCTGTCTCGGATGCTTGCTCTGATTTCGTTCCCTTGCCACCGCCGCCTGTGATGTTGCTCAGCAAGTCGCCGAAGAGACCACGCTTCTTGGCCTTGTTGTTGCCTTTGCCCGTTGCCCCCTTGAGCGCGGATAGGTCATCTTCGACACCGCTGGAAGACGCGGCGCCCTTGTTGGTTGGTGCTGTTGCCCCGCCCATGAAGTTGGAGATCATGACATTGGCGTCGACTGGGCCATTACCTTCGGTTCGGCCTAGAGCGCTCGCCTTGCCGGAACCTATCTCGCGGTCGCGGATGATGCTAGTGTCTGCCTGAGAGCCGCAGCCGTTACTGGTGCAGTCACGCGGGGTACCGTCGGCGACTGAGAAGTCAAGTTAGTATATAGTTCAGTACGTAAGTGAGCTATGTGTCTTAAGATTCTTACCGCTAAGTCCAGGCATTGTCACTCCATTGGCACCTTGGATTGACGTAACCAGCCCGTGACCGGAAACACCAGCGAGAAGGCCGGACGCGACGAGGATATAGGAGTAGTGCATGTTGCTAATTGTGTGACTTATGGAAGGAAGAAGTAATGGTTTATTATAGGTGAGGATCTAGATGTAGGCAAAAGCCACCGGGGCAGTCTTAGAGACAAGAAGTGAAATGAGATCAAAGGAAAGGGAAATAGAAAACTGCTTCGCAAGACCTGGCGAAGGGATGTTGGTATGAGCGATGAGGATGGTGTGAGGGAAACACATCAAGTTCGTCGGCAGAACTGAGTCTTATATGCATTTGAGTCTCTCTATTCTCACCAAAGCTGCCTCTTCCAGTATTCTCCCTCCGTCAGTTGTAGCTTACCCACACTCATTCACACACTCATTCCGTCGCCCGTGTGTCTCCTCGCCTCCCAGGCAACTAAGCAGCTATCCCCGGTGTCCGTGGCTATGCTCGACGTTTGGCGCCGACATGTTTGGACTATGGATTTTTCGTCCGATATTTACGAGACAGGAGTCGCGGTAATCGGTGAGCGAATCGCATTTCAGAGGATTCGGCGATAGTTGTTGCAGGTTGGCCGTAACAGTAGCACCAAAAGGCTTGGCATGTCTCCCAACTATGTACCTCTTTCCAGCATGCAGTTGCGAGTTTTGTCTTCTGCTGTACGCACAGGCCAACCTCCACCTGTCTCCAACCTTCTGTTATAGAGCAACATCGTAACTGGAATAGGGCAATTAAATCATCCTTGTTGCTACTCGTTTCAAAGGAGACATTCCTGAACGGGGAGTTGCATAGCAAGATGGCTAGTGAAACAATTCTAGAACAACTCTCCTAACCTAGCTGAAGAGGCGGAAAGAGCTTGACTTGACTTGGTCGATTGAGAGGTGCCGCGTTTTCTTCAGGTTAGTCATGGGTATTGTGCGCTCCCCAAGACGATTTTCATCAAGGTTTGGCTTGTATCCGGGAACGATGCAATGAGAATCACGGTTATCACTCCACCCGATCATTTGAAATCCATGCCTCGATCATTTTACACAGAATATACAGATGTGCCGATATACATACTAGTTATATCTTATACATTAATATGATTTCTATAGACACATCACAGTCTGGTTATCCTATTCAAGTAACAAACCAGAGCAGACAAACCGAGTGTATATCGAGCCAATCGCTTCACTACGCCCGGGCCCATACAAACGGTTTCACTCGCTTGAGACGATCAGATGAGACAAATCACACACCAAAATGAGCTGAACGCACGTGGTTTGGTAGTTAACTAACAGAATCCGGGCAGAGCTTGCGAGATGTCCGTCACCCAACTCAACCTAATGCCCGGAGGCAGCTGGAAGCCTGAAACAGCACGTCCAACTACCGACGTGCATGTTCCATGTTTCGTCCATCCACTGTCCTCTTCGTGCACGGTGACCAGAGAATGAAGCTGAAGTAAGAGACTCAGACTACTCGTGGCTGTGTAGAGGATTCTGTGGACTCGAGCACTGGGATCCGGTATCCCGTAGAGTGGATGGTCGACGTGATGACGTGGTGGCTTGACCTTGTTTGCCGTATCCGGTAGAAACCCAGATAGAACCTCATCGTGGAATGCGTGTGTAGTCGTGTTGATGAGCTCTTGCCATTCGTCTTCGTGATCATTGTAGTTGGGTCTTCTGTTTTGGTTCTCTAGGGCCACTCTACGTGCCCTGGGAGTACGGGCTGCCTCCCTCTATGATTAATCTCGTACCTTAGATCTTTCGATTGGAACTTGAGGAGGTTGATGGAGTCCTCGGATGAGTCTCCCGTATTTAGCACATTGAAAAATCTCTATCGCATGTCACAGTTTCTTGGAAGCTAGGACGATTATCTCGAGTAGATGGACTTTCTGTAGCTGGGACCTCCCTCCCGTTCTCTGCCCCCTTGAACCTCTATCATTCATCTCCTCTTTGTTCCTAGACATCTAAGTGTCCTTACACTCTTCCTAAGGCAAGATATACACACAAACTTCCATTACTCTACAGCCTTTTCTCCATGGCACGACCTTTCGAAGCTCACTTTGTTGAAAAATCATCCTTATTAGGGATCTAATACAGACCCCTGAGGAAACAGTTCTCGTATACGAAACCTCAAGAGTTCTTAGGATAGAATGACTGTGGCTAATACTTTAAAGTGAGTCCGCGGTACTGCCAATATTCGGGGGCCCAATTCATACCAAAAGAGGCTGCGAAAGACGCAAGGAGCTAATAACATTCATGCCTTGAACTCTATCATGATATTCTATTAACAGCTTCAAGTTCGCATTATGTAGCGACGGACCTCACTCTCCTTTAAACAGCCCGCGTCCATACTCTTCGGCAACCCTCCTCCATTTCGACAAATAGGGCTACCGCGGCGGGTATCGTAGATAAACCCCAAGAATGTTGACACACTTATAGACCCGGCGGCCACGAAGCGTCAACCGAATGGTCCTTGTTCGCGATATTAAATACGTTTGGTCGAGTGCTCGTAGACCGCCTATCCCGCGAACCCGCTCGGACTGACTCGTGGCCTCAGACTGGCCGGCCAGCCGGAGGGATACATTTAATAATCGGTTATGGGTAATACCTCTTGCGCGTCTCTCGTTCCCTCCAAAGTAGAATAGTTGTAGATAGATAAGAAAATAGCTCATAACCCTTATCATAGGTATCCTCATCGTGTATCTTCTAAAGCAATAGGATAAATATGTTCATAATTTACTGTATTCCCATCTCTCGTCTTCTTCCTAGACCCTGAATTCTCCTCTTTCTTATCTTATTCCCCATGCATTACATCCCTCAAATCATCCAAGAACTCCTCATACTCCGGCGACCCTATCTGCGGGATAGGTCCTACTGCATCTATGATATCGTCCATGAAACCACCATATTGCGGTTGCGGTTGCGCTTGTGTGTTATATCCTTGCCCCGTATCTATTCGCCGATGGAGTAGTCACTCAGTCAGTCAACATACGCGCACGAACAGCCAGATATAATATGAAACATTTCACTCGCAAAGAAAGGCGAATAGGTACGAACTTACCTCTTACATCCCCCATCCTCCAATCCCGCATCGGCATCTTCCCCTTCCCCCTTTCTCTTTCTTTTTCCCACTGTTCCCTCTCCTTCTGCCTCCGCCTCCTCTCCTCGTTCTCGCGGTCCTCCGTCCACATCCGCTGGAAAACGGCCTGATACCTATTCAACTGCGCTAATTGACTGCGTACTTTGACGAGCATGCCCAGTACGAAGAGGCCGACGACGATGCCCAGGGCCCAGGTCGTCCACCAGAAGGAGGGGGCTGTGTTCTTTTCTAGAGCTGAGAGCTGTATTGGGTGTGAAGGTGGCGGGTTTTGCAGTTAGCTTTTGCTCTCGTTTACTTGGGATCTGCTTCGATGACTTGAGTAGGTAGGTAGGTAGGTAGGTAGGAAGATGATGTAGCAAGGTGTGTTCAAGGGAAGAATTAGGGGAGAGTGAGAAGGGTGCCAGGTGTGTAGGATGTAGTTTGGGGTATGTGCGCGCGAAAGAGGGACTTACAGAAGACCCGAGCTTTATAGCAGCTTCTAACATCATATGTACCGTCTCCGTTACCTTCTCCTCGATCTTTGCCGGATCAAGAGGAAGCCCCCCTAATTCCGACGATGCCGCGTCCATCCGAAGGCTCTTGTGATATGAGCCTCGGGAGTATTTTCGCACAATTCTGTTCACAGGTAACAACCTCGTATTTCCCCTCTGCCCTGCGCGGGGGTTCGGATAGTATGCCAAAATGAAGATAAGGAAAGCTATGTAAGCTAACCTATCTACCTTGACGTTTTCGCATTATTCAAAAGAACAGCTACGATAGAAGTAGTAAGATAAGTAAGTAGACAAAGAAGAGACAAAGGCGACAGGAGGCACAATCACGGCATGGGTACCCAGGATTCTGCATTCAGAATCGCATGTATTACAGAAGGCATCGTAGAAGTCTTTTCCATTCAGGTCCGTGAACGAAGAGATACTCGTCATAGGTATACTTCGGTCAACTAGCAATCAGTCGTCACAGAAGCTTGAACCCCTGAATATTTTTTCTTTCGTTCTCGAGTTCTTAGGGGAGCGCCTGACTGACTGCATGCTGAACAAAGACTGTCTTCCATACCGACTATGTTAAGAACACAATCCTATTATAGTCAACGCTTTCATGATGATATGCTGTGGACGCTCCCTGGGCTATAGTTAACTCGTACGGATTCCTACATAGTCAATGTAGACGAAGGTATTCATCGTCACCACACAATACAGCAGGCGAATAAGGACAGAAAATCATGCGTATTATCATCAGTAGCAAAGGCAGCCTAATCAATCGATCTATGGGGTATCTTAGAAACAAAGCCGAATCGGAAAACCCGCAGTAAACCTGACGAAAACCAGAGGAGATGCATCTTTCCTGACTCCTTCCAATGCTCAAATCCTCAGACCTTGGCACACCAACTCTCCCAGATCAAGGTAACAGGCTTGCAAACCAACGGATTAGCTTTCGTGAAAGTAAAAGAGAAAGGAGAGAATGTCTCGTCTCGAAAGCGAGAACTTCTTGACTCCCTATCATTATTATCCTTCTCGTCCGATGAATGTCTCGGGTGCAAGACAACGAGGTGAAGGTATCTCAGTCGGGACTTAGTGAAAACTTGGGAAGAAAGAAACGAGGAAGCTGACTATCAATCTCCCAACTCTGTAGTCAATCCTCTCTGTGGCGATTTCTAGACGTCTTTGAATAAGGAGACTGAGAAAATTTAGTCGACTATCACGCAAAAATGTGCGAGATGCAATGACTTGGTGAACGTTGCTGCTTAAGATCCCCATTTTCTCAAGAATTCCTCAAATCTGAGGCATCGGACACAATTCAAACAACCAGGACTCTTATTCTCGCCGCGCCGGAAGCAATCCTCACCGACCTTAGCATTGAGACGCTCCACGTTCTGGCGGTATGCATGAGCCACGAAATCAGAGGCGTTTGCGATTCCGTCAAGATTCAATTCTTTGAACATTTCCTGGATCTGTTTCGCTTGGCTCCGAAGCACCGCAATAGAACTCTCCAGTTCTGAGTCTTTATAGGCGCTGCCTAGTTGTCCCGATTTGGGAGAGGAGTCAGCAAGGAGCGACTCCAGAAGTAGTTCACCGCCCAACTCTCGATCTGTCAGTCCCGCCTTTGTGGCGGCCTCAAAGAGCTTGTGAAGATCTTCAAGCATTGTATCGCCCTTTTGGGCCCGGTTTCGTACATATTCATCTAAGACAGACGGCGTAGGCCTTGGGAAGAGGCTGGGAACTTCAACTGGAACAGCGCCATATAACTTCATATAGTACTGCATGTTTTCTGCAGCTGTGGCGTTTTTCCGGAAGTGATGAATTCCTTGAGCCATAGTACGAGGCATCTCTTGCGGTACCTTGTCTAAAGACCCGGCCTCTTTCAGTTGACGAACATAACTAGCATCTCGCAAGGCCTTGTGATGGTAAACCAGGATTTCTGTGCGTTTAGCTACTGCAGCCAGATGCTCGTTCAAAAACCGCATCACTCCAGAGGTCTGCATCTAATTAGTATGAGCGTTGTGCTTAATGAGAACTCGTCTTACATAGGTAGTGATAGTTGCCTCGCGTAATTTTTTCGTTGTCTCCCAATCTTCATATGCACTGATGATAGGGCGCAGAAATTGAGCTGACACACACATGTGTGCCACAGGAACCAGCTCCTCGATGAGCCAATCAATTTCTTTGGCGAGGGCCTCGGCCTCTTCCCGGACAGCATTGTAATGCTCTGATTGCGGAGTTGTATTGACAGAGGCAGTCTCATGATATACTGTGGCTAACTGCGTCTTGCAATGGTCTGTGATATGGGTAACAACCCTAGTCTAAGTTAGAAAAAGGAAAACAGAACGGTGTTGGACGGGTGACTTAACTGATGAACAAGGTCGTGCGCAAGTTTGACTACTGCGCTATCAATCACGGAAGAACGGCCCATGATCATCGTTGTCCAGTCATCGACATTTTTCAGCAGACTGTTGTATTTGAGCCAAATTTGCCCATTTCCTAGCTGGGGCGGATGTTGTCCAAAGGTGTCATTGAAGTACTCGTTATACAACGACAATAGTTGTACTTCGCCAAAATAGAGCCCGGCATAGCCCTCTATCTTTAACGACCGGGCTTTATCGCTCGCATCAAATTGATCCCTCAGTTGCGCAATCTATTTTGAGCTACGGTTAGTCACATTTCTACTGAAAGGTCGCGTTAATGTCTATGATATGAACATACCTTCTGCATGTGCATGAGCTTTCGCACCTTTGCCTCCGTTGTGTTGGCGCCGGGCGCCGGAATTGTCGCGATAGCAGGAGAGGACTCTTGCATTAAAGCAAGACTACGGACGGTCTGTACTTTAAACTTTCCCGTCTTCTGCTCTAGAAACTTATTATAAGCCTCTAGTGTCCCCGCTGCTGTGGCCAGGGATGATTCTGTCTTATTGACCATCGGAGCGGTGCTCCGAACGAGTTCACTTGGAGTGTCTTCCATGCTACAGGAAAAGTAAGCATCCACTTAGTGTAGGCATTGTAAACGTTAACTCACTTTATATATTCTCCAAAAGAAAACACGGAGAGGGGACCAAACTCTATGGCTAGAGTTCGCAAAATCTTGCAAAGATTCCGCGGAGGTTGGGCCAAGATCTGGTCTAGCAAAGTGGCAGGCAGAGCATCAGATCTCCCCTGCATATTCTTCTCCAGCTCACGCCGAAGCGTGTTAAGCTCCTCATCTGAATATTCTCTGATGCCCTCCATGGCACTCAGTATAACTTCCCGTCAACTTGGGTAGGATTTTCAGAAGCGACGTCGGTGGACAAAAGGTTGCGGCTCAATCGAAAGAAGTCTGGAGATGAAGGTCTAGGATGGATGGAGGTAAACATTCAAGATCGGTACGTATCCCGCTAAAATCATTAGCGTGGTAATTGTGCGTTCCTGTCCTTTCCCTGCCTATACTTCAGTGTACCCACTGTACAAATTCACTGGCACGTTGCTTCTAGGTTAGCGGCTATGCCCCTTACTCTGGTGGGCCTACAGTAGGTAGGGGCTGGCGTATTACCCCCCGGATTTAAAGCAAATTTAACTCCGGCGGTAGCTCTCCTTCTTTCTCAGTGATTAACTGAACCTGAGAAGGGAGAGTGAATGAAAGCTCTGAGGTCATCCTCCAAAGACGACACTGGACCTACCTCAAATATGTAGAGAATGGTACGAAAGTAGTTTGGAGTTATCTTGAAGGCTCTCACTTGTATGCTCATACAACAGTATTGGCCTAGGTTAGATACTCAGGTAGGTAATGTGTACGCTGTGTGACTGGAAATCCTCCTTGTTTACTCTCTTCATGAGGCAGAGTCGTGCCGATCTCTGTGACTCTAAGAAGTCCTTTTATTAACGGCCGCCATAAAGTTTGTTCTCTGACAGGTTACCATGTTGAGTGCTTCCCTGTCGCTGGGCAAGCTGAGATGACCTGACAGAGTCATCTCATGCTATATGAACAGCCAACTAACTGGAAAACATAGCACGGCGCTTGTAAAGCTAACTTTGAGAAAACGACTTTAACCTACAGGTGGGCGCCACAACAAGCCATTTCCATTTCTATGAGAAATACCACGTTTGTTAACCAACGAGAGTGTATAAGGCGGTCAGGTTTTGTCATAGTAACTTCAGCCATTCAACAGATATGAAGGATGGCACGAACGATCTCTTCCACCAGTTACTGGCTCGGTTCAACTGCCGCTCAAATGGAGATGTATGCAGATCCCCGGTTCGAAACTCCTACATTTGGAACCCGGGCCATCTTTCTGCACGATACTTTTCATCATTCCGACAAATCGGAGTGTGAAGAGACTTCCCCGCGACAGCACGGCAGAGCCGCGTTTGACAGTTGCTGAAACTCCACTCTAGCTACGCTACTTTCCCTCTACTCTCCCCAATGAGGCTACCAGATACATAATATGCGTTTGCAGTTGAGTTTCAAGATGCATGTGTTACCTATCCCGACTCCTCCACAGCCTCTTAATCGCTGTGCTAGATGCTGACTGATGTCTAAGGTGTTAATCGGTTTTCCTTGCGCAGCCGCTATCGATGTACAGACGAATAAGATCCGTTGACGCTGCCCATACTCTGAAGTGTTTGTGCCTCCCCCCTTCCTCCGTTCTGTGCGATGCCGTACACCCTCAGACCAGCCCGGTTGGCCAACCAGGTCATGTTGAGATGGAAGCAACCATGGTGCGAAATAATTTTCTACCGACATTAGAACCCTTGTCGCACAGCTTGAAAATCAGGATACCCCTGGCTTTGGACTTCTCGAAGCTCGTGCGATGACGGCGTTACCCTCTGTTCGTCCCGATGTCGTGGCATTGGTCGCATGGACATCTGTGAACTACGATATCTTACTTGCTAGGCCTGTTTGAACCTTGGGCAAACGCTTTGAAGTTGGTGTTAAATACGTTCCAGGACTCCATCAAGATGTTGTCTCATGGGTATGTTGTTTCAAATCAAGATCTCCCTGCTATCCAATTCCCTATGGCTGCATGTCTCTCTCAACCCCTGAGTCTTTGTTTTTGTGCTACGTACTAATATCAAGTAGATGGAGACAGCCTTTATGCAGAGGCTTTGCAGGAGCCTTCAAACGCCCGCTATGACCAAGAGATTTCCAGATGCAGGAATCGGGCTTGTCTGTATTCTTTTGGTCCAGTTACTGGTCATCCCCATTCAGATTGCTCTAGATACCCATCAAGTGAATCTCCCAGCTTCAATACTGGTAATGCTCCTGGTAGCAGCTACTATGATCATCAGCAGCTCTGCGAGTAGTGGAGTGGCACCATTCTACTACAAGTATTTAAGGGGCCCAACGGACTTCCTCGGGAGGCACATGTCATTGGGCTTTGTGGCGTACTTCATTTTACTTCTTCGAGACCATGTTAACGACGCCAATGAGGTATCAAGAATTGTGGGTGTATTTAGTAAGTAGCAAACAAAAACGCTCTCCAGAATTCACACTTGTGTCCCTCAGCTTACCAGTGGCAGTTGTGACAACCGTCCTAAGTTATGTGGCTTCCTTCTTGTTTGCCCTCGGAAGTTCCCATTTAGAACGGCGACTTAGATGCCCAAGAATAAGTTTGCACGATTTAGAAAGCAATAGCAAAAGCCAGCCGAGTCCCTCGATTGCCTGGCCCGCTCCTCCTGTCGAGCGACAACCCAAGAGGATTTCCCAATTATCGTCATTGAGCGAAGATATATTCATCAAAGAGTCATTAATACAAGCCAAATCCTTTGCCAAAAGCAAGACAGCCTCATCTATCGACTTCTTCCTTCGAAGCGCCCCAATATGGATCTGCCTCGCGCTCCTCACAGTGGTGGGTCTCCCGGTATATCTCGCTACAAGTTACGTGATGCCCTTCGAGGCGTTCACATTTGCTCTGTTCTGGGCTACTTCAATTCACTTCCAGAGATCACTACGGCCGTCACATATGCTGCTCCGATTTGGACACTTGAGATCATGTCTCCTGATATTGGCGAACCCTCTCTTGGTGACATGGGCTCTAGGCACCGGCTACATGTTCGCAAAGAAATACTACACAGGGAAGAGTATCGATATGGTGATAGGCGAGTTCCGTCACTACAGCTCGTTGTCTGAAAGCATAATACACATCATGCGAGACCTCAATGATCTATCTTCTCACCTCGGGGCCGGTGACCTGGCAAGCCCGATTCTGGACGCGGGCGTAGCGTGCATGGGACTCAAGATGTACGAGTACCGTTCCGAACTTTGGGCTAGCTTGGGAACGGTATCCATCACTTGCACCGCTCTCGCAGCTATCAACGTATTCTTGAACATACTTATAGGCTACGGGCTAGGTCTGCAGGCAGAAGACGCCATAGCCTTTGCCAGCCGGTCTGCGACTCTGGCGCTGGGCGTGCCAGCAATCGAGAATCTACATGGGAGCACGACGCTTACGAGCGCCGTTGCCATCTTCAGCGGGGTGCTATTCCGAATGACGGGGGACTGGATATTCTCATTGCTACAGATTAACGATTGTGAGGGTAATCACCTGAGAAATGACCGAACGCAGGCCGCAAAACAACATCTCAGTACGAACACGAGTACAATATTTAGCACGATGCCTAACATTAGTAGTATTACGGAAGAAAGGGGACGTGCCACACATAACCCCAATAACGAGACAAATGAAGACAGGATGGTGGTGGCGGCAGGCATCACCGTGGGAATCAACGCAGCGGCCATAGGCACCGCCTACTTAATCGAGCGCGACTCCAGAGCAACAGCGTACGCGGCACTGTCTATGATCATGTTTGGGGCCGCAACCGTGGCGCTTACTGCTCTACCTGGTGTTTTTGATTTTGCGACGTCTCTGTGGACCAAGTAAAAAGGGGTTTGATAATGCAAGGAAATGATCAATGATGTTATGACTATGGCAAAAGCTGAAAATGTTCATAAGGATGCACTATGGATGAATGATTGATAAAATGAGGCTTAAGATAGGACGATGCAATATGTATATAAAATACCTGGTCTTACGATATGGCCTAGTCGGGCCCGAAGAACTACGACCCTTACACAAATATCTATCACTCTTTTAATTGTTCTTTAGACAGCACAGTAATTTTATGAATAAGAATCTTTGGTTCTTGTGTGTTCAAATACAACGTGAATAGTAGACCAGAATGTCTGAAAATACAGATTCCATGAACACTCTCGGACAATAGTGGGTTGGCCGATCGGGTTGTTGTACTAAACCTTTGCTCTGTTTTCAAAAGTTGTCTAATCAAATTAGAAATATATGTCTGATCGCCATCGCACTGATCGAGGTATCCCTTTGGATGTTCCACCGGACTCCGATATAGTGAAGGGGTAACTGTATAATGCAACGATGTAATAACGTGCTGTAGAGACAGGGTGGTTATGATAGCTTTGCTTTTTTTCTTTCCTTGAATTCTTGCAAGAGTCTTTACGCTTGACGGACTATATCGTGTTACTGTACAGTTTCCAAGAAATGGAAGTAAACCCAGTTACTTGCAATATGTATTTTTGGTGCTTATCACGTCTTTCTCACTTGATCTGTCGGCTCCTTTCCTTTTGTGTCCTTTTTTGCAGGTGAGTACCAGTATGATCGTCGACCTCATTCGAGCCGTTCAATCAGATGCAGTCCGCTTGCCGTCTCAACAACACTGCTCATCTGGCCCGGTTGAAGCGCGAAGGCGGCTTCCTCGAACTCTTGCTGCATGTCCCCCTTGCCAAAGTAACCCAGGTCTCCCCTTTTGCGCGCTGAGCTGCAATCGCTCTCAGACATGGCCAGTTCGCCAAGAGTAGTGGAACCCGACTTGATCTTTTGCTCGTGGCCTTTGAGGATCGCTAACGCTTCTTCCTTGGTTCGTGTAATGCGGTCCTCGCGCCAGCTCGCCGGTCGCCGGCTATCGCGATGCTTGACGAGTAAGTGGGCGGCGCGAATCTTGCCTTCGGGACGTCCTGTGCTGGGACCATGCATCGCGGAATGGTGCGTGGCCATGAATTTCTTTAGCTTCTCGGTATCGGTACCTGCTGGAGGCTCCCATCGTGACACTCTATCGACGGTATTGAAGTAGTACGGCAGGTTCTTCGAGTTGCTGTGGCGCACCTCCCAGCCCTGTGGTAGTCCGCTCTCATCCTAAGATTACTGTGAGCCTCTGCTCTGTTTTGGGGAGTGTATGTCAAGACAAGCTTGCGCCATGATGCGTAGCAGCGGGGGCTTTGGAAAGCACCCTCTCATCTGGGATTTCAGCTTCTGAGGGCAAGCTTACCATGGTTTGTCTACTGCGAAGCTAATGACACAATGATAAGTTGCAAGTGATGCTACCAAAAACACCTTTGGTTTGGGCCTCTAAATAACTGATGGTTCTAAGTAAAGCGTTACCAAGCGTCGCGAAGTTGGTGTCACGCTTCCCTGCCACACACTATGCTTGCTCTACTGTCGTTGGTGTGAATGCAAGAGTGAATCAGACAGTACAGTGAAATCAAGGATTCTAGCTCTTAATCTAATGAAGAATGACGAATAAGGAATAAGGAATCGAGAATGAAAACCGGTTGTACGTATTATAATTGGTAGCAATCTAAGAGGGATCACGAGGTGACGACGTCCGGCTGACCCTGGTGATATTGCTTAATGGTTGATGCGGGGCAACCAAGTAACGTTGAACCTTATTAGGTAATAGGGTCTACTAGACCGAGGAGTTAAATGATACCTGTTTTGGACTAGCCAGCATACCGCAATTATGCGTGTATGTACTGTTTGTACTTGCCTAAGGTTTGGAGGTACATGCCTAGGTATATCAAAGGTTGTGGGCAGGCTTATCACCTGCATTCATCCGATTTCCTACCAGGCCTACAGTATACATAAGGAGCTTATCCTATCTAGATCTGACTCATATTATGTGAGTAACAATTGAAGCAGTGCAGTGCTGAAGATAAATACTTCTCAAGTACCGGGCTGTAGGTGGCTACAGAGCCTTGCACGGCATTAAACCAGCTGAAGAAGAAGCTTTGGCCACATGCGGCGATATCAAGCTCCAGCTCATTAACTCAAGCATCATCAATGGTACGCATAATGTAAGTATTAGGCGTACGGAAACCATTGTTTGTTGACCATTTTCAAAACTTTAAATTTCGGAAGCGCCCCCCAATATATAGAACTCCTTTGAGATTTCCTCTTAATTGTTCCCTTTCTCCCCTTGTCTTCTCCACTTCTTCGATAATCACACTTACCCAGGTACACTGTACACATCCATCAAGAACCGTCTCCACAGCCAAGACTTCTCTAAAACTATCTACCTAGGTAGGCCTACTCTATCCACGACTCATCAACTCATCGACTCAAGCCAGGACTATCACGAGATATCAAATAACGAACGACCAGTTTTCGATCCGACTGTTCTAGCCATGGCGAGCCCACAGTCTACAACATCCGGCGGTGCCGCCAAAACTAATAACAATCTGGAACAAATCACCTTCCGCTTCTGCGCTGAGTGCGCCAATATGTTATATCCCAAGGAAGATGAGGACTCGCACAAGCTCATGTTCACCTGCCGTACATGCCAGTACACAGAGCCGGCCAGCTCAAGCTGTGTCTTCCGGCACATCCTAAACAACGCTGCTGGCGAAACTGCTGGTGTCACTCAGGATGTCGGATCAGACCCTACGGTTTGTGGCCCTGTTCCTTTTGATTCTGCCAAAGTTCATCATACTACAACTGCCCCTGCCGCTTCCACCCCTGACCCCTCTACTGATGATGCCGATCGTGCCCTGGCCCTGTGCATGAGATGCGGCATCACTCTCCTCCATTGTGGCCGGTGCCAGGACCCTGCAACAGTTGCTGAGTATTATGATCACCTGGATCACAACCCGGACATCTCCGCAAAACAGACACTCAGGTATATTGAAATGGCCAACCTATGGAGCTCTTTGGACTACGAATCCCAAGCCTCTCTTGCCGACCGATTTGCCTCCACTGGTACTCTACATATACCGTCTTCAGTTAAAGACGACCGTCTCACCGATTACCTACCTTACGAGATTGGTCTTGACCCTGACGCGGACCCCCTAGAGGCTATTTCTTAAAGGCGCTTGGTTTGGACCCTGCGATCAGCCGGTAAAATGCTATATAGCCCATCGCCTTACAACATACAGTTCAGTTTGCTCACGCCACAGGTCCTATCCGAACATCAAGCGTCCTTCACAATACTGCTTTTGTATTCATACATTGCATTCTTCTTCCATTAACCTAGTCCGTGGCCTCAACAATGCTTTCTTCGTTTGATTGACACCGACGGAGACACACCATGGAACATAAGATGGCACATCACAAAATATCACCAACACTTGTGAGGGAGAGTCAATGCAGCAGGGCACAGTTTGAGCATACACATTTGATGTATTCTTATAATGATACCTGGTGCTGACGTTTTGTCTCGGCTCATATAGCTCCCTCGATCGAACCGGACTTGTCCATCGTGTCAGCATGACGAGGCTGTCTTCTTCCAATCACAACAACGAAGTGCCGAAACCGGCATGGTGAGTAACTGCCAAGTCCAAACTCTACTAGGAGGTACAAGGCCAGATTGCTGATGGTTGCTAAAGAAACTTTTCTACGTTTGCTGCGAATGTGGTTACATCTTCCAGTAACCTGGGATTCTTTAGAAGGGGGTATACAGGAGCTGGCGCAGGGTTGTTTTTCGCACCATGCTCAACGGTTTGCTTTAAATCGTTTCGTATGGGAATGGAGTTGGGGTGGGAATTCAAACATCCGTGATGCGTATCCTGCATCAAATCGTGTTACTTAATTTTCAACCCAAAATCAAAGGGTATGCGCTTCAGGAACTGCTTTCTCCAGCCGGACGAATATAAATATTCCTACCTTGTCCATAAAACACAATCCGGCTTTGCTTTGTTTCGTAAGCCTCGGGGTCATATGCATACGTATCACTACTATGGGGAGTAAGTTAGGCGATTTATACATCTCATTGGGGAGGCTTTATTTTTACATGCGAACACAGTTTATCAACTCCTGGTAAATGCGCTTGGTATAGTACAAAGTCATATCCGCCTGAATACCTTTTCTAATCGTACAGTCCATGCCTTACAAGCAGGATATCCGGACTGTAGTATAGCCGTGAGTGACTGGCTGGCCTCTGGATTCTAATAGTGGCTCTCTCACACCAGCCCAGAGCAATGAGGGTTATTCGTTTCGGGAGATCGATCAATCGCCCTCCAGTATTCAAACATCCCATTCCACCGTAAGAAGAAATATTATATGGAATAGGGCAAAAACTATTTAAGCATGCGTAGGCGCCATACTGAGAATCTTGCTCCACTTCCTCCTCCTCAGCTCGGCGCCCACGACGCCGTTGACGCGCGTGCCGATGGGTTCGCCGGCCTTGTTGATTAGGACGCAGGCGTTGTCATCGAAGCGCACGACGCTGCCATCGGGCCGCTGCACCTTCTTCTTCGTCCGCACCACGATCGCGTGGCGGATGTCGCCGCGCTTCACCTTGTTGGCGGCGGCGGCGGCGCCCATGCCCGCGTCGCTGGCGCCGCGCTGTTTCTGGACGATGGCTACGAATCGGTCACCTAGTGCGAGAGAGGGTGTCTCATGTTAGCGTTTTCGTTGCAGCATGTATTCGGGAGGTTTTCGAATCAAGGAAAAGAGATATGGCTTGTGGCTCGTTCGGGTCCGGGAGGCTTGTGGTTCGTGGATATACAGCAGTCTGAGGGGCCAGAGTCGGGGAGCGAACTGAGTTTCCCGTACCTATCGTAGCGTGTCTTTTCTGGCCAACAATGAGGGCGCATTCGACAACGGCAGCCCCCGAGTTGTCGATGCAGTTGAGCATAGTCTAATCCTGAAGTCAGCAGGTTCGAACCTCAAAAAAGAACAACTTTGTGGTTCATGAAATCAACCTACCTTTAATTGAATCATCTTGGCCCCGTCTACCGCAGATGCAGGACTTCAATCCAGTCTATTGATACAGCGGTGTAGTGGTGGTGGTCTCAGAATCAAGAGATATGCATTTACGGAATGCAACTGCGTACAACTCAAAAAATCGGGCGCTTTGGAGCTGATTGGCTGGCGTCTGAATTGAAGTGCACCGCCACAGGGAAGTATGTACACCTATTCCAATTTGGAAGTGCAGGTATTGTACTTTTGTACCTCGGTAGGTACCTCCAAGAACTGTTGCTGTATCAGGCTTGGCAAAAATCTTAAGCTTACGTAAACACAAGCTTATCACATGTAGACATACAACATGAATATGCTGATACCAAACCATGAACACAGGAATACTACTACTACTGCATCAATAGTTATACTAAAAAACCATAAATGCATTTATGCTTGGGCGCCAAGGCTAGTTGACTCAACTCATTTGTTGTAGGATTGGTTAATGCCATACTGTAGTTCTTACAATATTGGAGAGTATATCACCTCATATTGATGCTATGGCAACGGTTAGCCCTGGCCCTGGCCCTGGTGAGATCCTACCTCCACTGTCTATTTATACTAACTCTTACTAGAACCTAAGTACCTATGTACGGAGTGGTACCACGCATTTGTATCTCACAATACATATAAAAACTTCATCTCAAGCACCCTATAACAGTGGGATGTGAAGATACCAACCTACATAGGTATCAGACGTAGTTAATGGCTAACCTAGTAGTATCTGTGCTGCTAGTATCGTGCAGGCATCGACTAGTAGATACTTTGGTACCTACACAGGTAGGTACAAACTTAGTTCACCTGAAATGTGGCTGATCTATGATGTACCATTGAGGCTTGTGCTAATGCATCCACTATGGCTTGCATCCCAGCTCAATGGTCTTGATCGTCGATGTTAGCCCCTGTCGATACTCCAAATTAGGTCAAATGGGGGTGTTTCTGGGATGGTTGACCTGCCACCCTTTTTACCCGCTTTTTGCGCAACTCGGTTGTCGCATTGGAACAACAGTGCAACATCACTCTCTTTTGTTCCCTTCCCTTCTCTCTCCTTTCGTCTCTCCCTCATAACCCGGAGTAAGAAACTGGTAATAGCGGACATTGGACTATCCTGCGTCCATTACGATCCTTACATCTCCCCCGTGAGAACCTCTTATCCATAGTTGCATCCCGCTTCACCTTGTTTCACTCACTGTCCCTCTTGCAACATCAACATATCTCGCATTACTCGGTCACATCCACTTGAGCTGTTGGCATGACGTGCTTTTAAGCTTCAGCCTTGTCTTTGTCTATCAATGAAGTTATGGTGTTACAGCCTTCAATTCTTCAATTTTAGACATATCTGGACAAACTGTGCAGTCAAGCTGAGATATTTCAATCAAGATTGAAAGTTGGCTCTCACGACCAACAACGGCCTCATACGGACTCCACCAAACCAGCGACAAGTACTCGTGTCAGACTTCAGGAATCCAGTTAATCACAGTGTTTTCCCACTTTTCTCATCGTTCAGGTTGAAGAAGTCTTAAACAAGTGCCTACATAGCGCACATCGACATACCACCATTTGTTCTCCCGTTAACTAGTCTTCTGGGTTAACCCGCCAGCGGACACAGTCGGCATTGTCCGTTACCAAGATGCCGACACCCACGCCCTCCAGCAAGAAGCAGCCCATCACATTGGCACAGCTGTCTTCGTATGATGACATTCTCACCGATGTGCTTGTAGACCATGTGAGTTAAGCAAGCACATGATCGATTCGCCGGCGCATTGCAGGCCAAACGTCGTCTAACAGCCGAGTTCTCTATTAGGCCTATTACTGGACAACAATTCCCAAGAACCGACCTTCCTACCATCCTTCGAGAGGAGTCACAGAAGAAGAGGTCACCAAGATCATCCAATCGCATTTGGTTGTAGAGCCCGACCTTGATCTTGCCGAGTCTAAACTACTGGCAGCCGACGGCCTTCGAAGGTTCTACAATGCGCTAAGGACGCCAAAGGAGCAAGATGATTTCCGCGCGCACCTACGTCGCTACATGCAAATTTACCTGCCAGATTGTCCATACGAGGTGTCATCGACAAATCGGTACACTATCTACAACCACGAGGCTGCGATAACCGCTCGCAAGTATATCAAGAAGGGCCAACCAGTCAAATATCTCTCTGGGATTCAAGTTATGATTACGGAAAAGGAGGATAAGGAGCTAGCGAAGAGGAAGAAGGACTTCAGCATTATAATCAGCTCGAGAAACAAATGTGCCGCCCTGTTTATGGGCCCTGCTCGATTCGCAAATCACGATTGCGATGCAAATGCTCGCCTGATGATCACCGGTCAGGCAGGCATCGAGATCGTGGCTACGCGAAACATCCAGGTTGGCGACGAAATCACTGTCTCATATGCGGAGAACTACTTCGGAGAGGACAATTGCGAGTGTCTGTGCAAGACGTGTGAGGAGAAGTGTGTAAACGGTTGGGCTCAAGGCGAGGGAGCCACTGCTCTCAAGAAGAGTATAGAAGATTCTGCCGCTGAGGGATATTCTTTACGTCGACGGAGAAGAGACGACAGTTGTGCGTCAGGCTCGCGCACACCTTCTGTCACCCCAGACATCCGGCCGCGGATCCGCAAAACGAAAATAAAGACTGCCAACGGGAGTGTAGAGCGCGAATCATTATGTGATTCTCCTGGGCCCCAGGACCTTCTTCGGGAAAAGCGCAAAAGGAAGTACGACTCTCTACAGTCGCCTCCCATTACACCAGCGAAGAGACTAAAGACGCTGCAATATGAGGTGGTGCCGGTTCCTACTCCAGGCGAGTTGGAAAGACGAAAGAGTGATGACTCTGTATCCAGTGAACACTCCACATCAGATACGGCCAGTACTGATGCGCCGGAAATGACGGATGCGACAACGCCCGAACGGGATACTCAGGAGGCAGTCTTGCATTCGCCAGCATTGACACCTATCCGAAACCGACTTTCTACGCTGAAGCAAGAAGAATCAGAGTCATCCCCTCTCACAGACTTTTCGCGCTCTCCTTCCGTACCTCCTATTATGGTTACAGAGTCAGATGATGGCTCTGGCAACATTAATGTCGCAGCCCCTATCGTTGTCAATGGTCAAGTTGGTGAGCTCCCATCGATTAATTTGGTGACTTTCCCGGCTCCGATCACCGTCGTCTCTGAAGAATCATTGCCAATTCTATCTACCCCGGCTGAGGAGGCTGTTGAGAAACAGAGCGAAGAAGCAGAGCGTGGTCGGGGGCGGAATAGAAGAGGAAGGCCAAGAAAAGGCGAGGAGCGCAGGATGTCCGAGTCCACGGTCGAGCCAGTCCACACAACGAAAAAGCGAGTCCCTGGTGATTATACCCTCACACCAGTTCTCCTCTCCGAGCCGAATACGGCTTGGATTCATTGTACCGTCTGCGGCGACGCGTTCGTACAGCAAAATGCCTACTTTACCCGGAGCTCTTGCTTTCGATGCGAGCGGCATTCTAAGCTATACGGTTACGTCTGGCCGAAGACAGAGAAAGAGGGCCAGCACGATAAAGAGGAGCGGATTCTCGATCACCGGATGGTCCATCGCTTTTTAGACACCGAAGAGGAGGCTAAGATACGAGGTAGAAAACTGCCTTCGTCCTACGCGACGCCAACCTCGGTATCACGGGTCACCGAAACGACCCCTGGCAAACGAGGCCCGGGAAGACCCAGAAAATATCCCCTACCCATATCTGAACCCAGCGGCTCCTCCCCTGCGCCTTCGGACGACGAGGACTCCATTAACGTGCGACGTACAAGTAGACAAAGAAAGTTAAGTGCGAAAGCTGTCACGTGTTAGGTACACGGGTTATTCAAAGACAGCTATGAACTTTAACACGCTTACACGATTCAACAAGACATTCCATCCGGCCCTTCACTAGGCCGTACGTATCTTTTTCTTTGCACATCCTTAACCTACGGTGAGCCGACACCCTCGCCTTTTCACTTGTACCACAACCTGAATTCTGGCATTGGGGAGCATTAGCCTTGCGGCGTTTGGCCTTCGAGAATCCTTTTTTCGATATCCAGAAGTCAAGTCGAGAATTGAATTGGGGGAACTTGTATATAAGAGATTCATCCGCATACTGGGTGAAACAACAATTTTCTGCCTCCGTACAAATAGACAGACGACAACATATCTGGATTTAATCATTTGCTCATCTGCTTTGCTGAAGTACTTAGCGAGCTCCTCAAGAAGAACTACAGTTTCATTAAGAAATAGTTAGATCGGCAGTATGCGAGATATGCTGCCAATACAAATAACAACTAATACGTATTTGCTAGCAGACTTGAATAAACTACGTGATACCGCATCGATTAAATCTTCCGAATGTAACATTTGGGCCTTCCTGTAATGTTTGATATATAGACCTCTACTTTGTACTTCGACTAGAGTTTCACATTCATACAACCCGAAAAGCATAGCTGATACCAAATCTTCTACAGCCTAATAACAACGTGTTCCGTTTTCGGGACACAAAGAGAACACAGGAGAAGAACCGTCTTTAACAGTTTTTTGAGAGGAGTTTAGAACAGATCATTGTGCAATCAGAGCACGGGTTCAATTCGTAGGTCTTTGTTCGCTCATAGTTTCAGAGCCATTAGTGGAAGCCGAAATGTCGCCCGAAATCAAGATTCTCTCGCGATGAGGACTAAGCCGAAGAGCAAGATAATTCCTGTCATACGCTATCCCTACGCTAGCTCAAATATCTGCCCTTTCTATGAACGTATTCGAGTTCTTGTACAAAATACCTAATCCCCTTTTTATACCTCACAGTCGAGCCCCGTAGCCTGAGAGAAGTCGACCATACAACGTACGAGAGAGGTGAAGACTGTTAAATAAGAATACTCTTCAACCGAGGCACTGGCAGACACCTCTTCGCGCATCCTTTTAAGATACGAAAGACCTAGCCTCTAGGCGCGAGCGGGAGAGACGGACTTGCAGATTTAGGGGCGAGGCATCCCCATCATCCAAGCGATGGGTATATTGATGTATATATTGGAAGTATGGGTAGTTGTACTGGAAAGCGTGAGTCTTCTCAAACAGCTTCTTTTATCTTTGTTTAGATTATCTTGGGTTTGCCCTTGAAAGCACCTAGCTTGTAGTAAGGTCGATGCGGATGTCGAGGCATACCTACCACCCACAGATAGATACATCAAACCCAACATACCCAGCGCTGATCGCCCCACGTCTTCAGGGGAGCTGTTTGGCGTTGAGATGATATTCACTCGAATTATCCGAATTCGAATTCGAACTCTCGTCACCTTCAGGCTCGAGAACTCTCTGTCCTTCTCTGTTAACCACTTGACCTGAGAGAATAAACGCCATCAAGCTAATAAGAACTATGCCTCTCTTCTCCAGATCACCAACATCTTCTACGACCTAACCTCCAACTCCCTAGTATTTCTCGGGTACTTCGACTTAATCCTCAGCAACATATTCACAGTCCTGGTTGCTGAGGTCTTCAAGTTCTCACTAATCGTCATAGTCTTATACTACATCTGGAGCAGGAGAGAATCAAAGAATGTGTTTGCGCCCATATATCCCACACACAGCATGCATAACAAGACCGGCAAGGTTATAAAATCCGGGGCCGGGACAGTCACCATAAATTCAAACAAAAATGCAAACGCAAATGCAAGAAATGGAGGTATAGGTACTGGTACTGGCACTATTTATAATCCAAGGGGTCCCGGAGGCGTAGGCAGCACAGCGGTAGTGATGAGACCGACAAGAATGAATAAGAACGACGCAGGAAAGACCACAACGACAACGACGACTACCGGGATGAGCCTTGCAGAAATGATGAAAAGGTCGGCAGGTATCTGGAACGCCGGGAGATACAACATGACAAACCCGAGAAAGGTGATAAGTGCTGAAGAAATGGAAAGGATAAGAAACCCGGGAGGTCCGCCGAAGACGAGGCCTAGGAGCAGGAGTAACAGCTTATTGGGTGCAAGCAGCATTATCAAAACCAACAGTAACAACAGCAAAGTAGACAACGGGAACGACAACGGTGACGGCAAATGTCGTGCAAAAGCTGTCAGGTTTACTTACCCCCTTCCCACTCCCAGCCCTTGGGATGCGAATGCTGGAAGCGCAGCAGAGACAAGGACAGATACAAAGACCGAGAGCTCCCCGCTCAATTCGGACGCTTGGAGCCTCGGGACCGGGGCCGGGAGCACTAGCGCTGCTGAGAAGAATTCTTCAAGTCCTTTTGGCAGTGGTAGTAGTAGCGTTTCGAACAAGGGCAGTGTCTTTGGGAAGGCGGCTTCTGCGTTTGGTGGGATCAAGAAAGGGGGAAGAAACCCGACAGCTCTGGGGCCATTCCATTGAGCGGTAGATCATATTTAAAGCAATGGCACGGAAGTCGACACACTAGGGGAGACGAGAAGAGCTAGGAAGGGCGTAGTAAAGTTGGGAGATTTGAAAGGCATGGTAAACACAAAGGACTTTGGGTACATTTCCTACGTAGGTATCCGGTGAATACACCAAGACGGGATGTCTGGGGGGTGGCCGGACCAGCATTCAGGAGTAAGGGGTCTTGGACGGGTAAAATAGGAAACAAATAAACAAACACTAGAATTCTAAATAAGGGGGGAACTTGTCAGAACAAGCGAGAAGACATGTGATACCTATTCTATTGCACTTGTCTTTTTACTGAATTCGTCCAAAAGTCCTTGGCGAGCCTCCTAAGATTTTTAACGAGTTACTTACCAAGCTTGGGTAATTACACCGACAAGCTATACTTAGACCAGGGGGGTTATATGAGCCTTAGACGACCAAGGAGCAAGAGACTAAACAAGTGAAATGGCTAGCTGCTTTATATCATGCAATATTATTCCGCCAAAGAGCAATAGAATAGAAAAGAATACTGCGAACTCATTATAGTTATAGTATTATAATTATTATGATTTAACTATGAAAATATTTATGTCTGCATCTAAATTCATGTGTATAATCTCTCTGTCCCTTCTTCTGAACCAGGGCCAGTTCTCTAAAGGTAGGCGAAATCGGGGTTTGAATTCTGACACATACATGCATATACGGGGAATGGATTGGATATCATGGGAATCTCAGCTGTGATAGTGAAAAATAAAACTCGGGAAAGTGTGATGTGATGAGAAATTGAAAGTCTGTCTGCTTGCATGTAAACCTGTCTAAGCTTTTTATGACTTAGATCCTAGGCTTCAGCCTTAAGACCCCGGACTTAGAGGTAGATGTAGCACAAGGGGGAGCTACCGAGGGTATCAAGAACGTTCTTGATCTTGATAGGCGCAGCATTGACGCCGAGGTCAAGCAGATCCTCGACGGAAGTGTCGCGGCTGGGAGGGTTGTTGAACAGTGTGATGGTGCCCGCGACAGTCTTCGCCTGCGAGGGGTGCAGAGCCTGCCAGATCCAGTAGACGCGATCGACCATGGCGTGGTGCAGCCAGAAGACAGGGTCGACGGGCGAACCGAAGAGGTCACCGGAGACGCCGCCCATGACGCCGTGGCCGGCGGTGTGCAGGCCCAGGAAGCCGTCCGTGAAGCGGCCCTGAAGCTCGTTCTGGAAGGTCAGCACGGAGCGCGAGGCGGCGCCCGTGGTGACGTTGAGGATGTTGCTGAGCGTCAGCCAATTGACGGCCGTGTAGGCGCTCAGGTCGCGGCTCAGACAATGCGGGTTATAACCCAAGGGGGTAGGCGCCGGGGCCATGCCGTCCTGGATGGGAAATACGGGGCCAAGGTTGATCTCGTAGTCGACGAAGGGTCCGGATGTCACGCAGCCACCGCCCTTGCCCGAGGGGATCCAGACGTTTCCGTTCGCGGTCACGCTGCCGTTGTGCAGCACGTAGGAGCCATCGCCGCTGAAGCTAGTGTCGCTACCGTCGAATAGGGGGGATTTGCTGGGGTCTTCCTTGTTTTCAAGCCAGTTCCAGTACTGAGAAGACGTTAGCTAGACTTTGAAATCGGTATTTTCGGCGAGCGGTTGACACGTACGGGTTGGTCACCCTTATAGCGGCACTCATTCTTCAGGGCTTGCTCGAAGCTGTAAAGATACCATCGGTGCCATGTCAAGAAGTTTCCCTTGTCAAGAGTCAGTCGCTTTCTCTTCACATGGACCATTATGCTTTGGTGTGTACTTACAGTTCCATGAATAGACAGGGTCTGGTTGATGTGGACGGCGACGAAGTCGTCATATCGGGTTCTAGCTCCCGGAGCGAAGGATGGGTCCGCAATGCTGGGCTTAGATTGTAAGCACTTGACGGCGGCGATGTATGTCTTCTTATCCTCCTTAGAGAAGGTCTTCCTGTACATAGAGGCTCATTATCAGTTCTAATTATGGCAGTATTATCTCCATTATGTAACGCTTAAGATTCGAAGAGTGAAAGTATCCCGACATATTTCACCGAGGGAGTATCAAAAACTTATGGGGCGGAGGAGAACACACGAGGATGGCCTACCAGTCTCTTCTCACATGGGCATTAGACAGTTTGCATTTGCCTCCTCGTCTCTCGACATCTGTCGAGTCGGTAGAGTTCTGTGTTTGTAGGGCATCCAAAGCTTGCGCGTTGAGGTCTTCCAGGCCCTGGAGTTCCTGGGACTCTTGTCGGGAGACTAAGGGTGAGGCCGAAATGAGCGGTAGGCCCAAGAGAACGGCCTTGAGGAAATGCATGATGAGCTGAAAGAAAGTGATCAACGGTGAGGCGTCTAGGCTGAGGACACTCTAATTAGATAGTTGATGCCGATCTTTCAAAGGAATCTCTGAAACAAGGACAGCTGGAGATCAGGCCATGTAAATACTTCTCTCGGCCGGCCTACTCTCGACGGATAACGTCTGGATGATCCCTTGTCTCGCTTCCACGAGACGCATGGGATAAGAAACTAGCTGATGGATAGTAGAACTATAGGAGACTAGAGTGATTACTTAGGGAAAGACAGAGGCCGTAGCTTTCCCACGTAAACTATAGTTCCCAATAGCTCCGGAGCAGATTATATATGGAACAGAAAAAACGTGGTTTTGAGCAGTAATATCAACACACTAAGGCCTTACATCGTCGAGGCATAGGGGGAGGGAAGGTAGTATTGACCTCCAGGTATAGAGAAGCCCAGGGCCAGGTTCATGGCTAGGTATATGAAATAGCTTCGGGTTTTCGAATGAGAACGGTCGATAGGGCCGGGCTAACAGAATTAATTGGGCTGTAGTTGGTTCTTATTCAGGATTCATCATCGGTGCCGAAGGTGACGAGGGTATAGGTCCCCTTGACAGGAGCTCTGCACTGACTCGTGATTTTCCCACCATTGTTGATACTCGAGTTGTGCTCGAGAATGGGCTCCGGTTATACGGTGCCGAGCGTACCGATCAGATCTAGCTCCATGGTGTTGGAATGACGCCAAGGGGTGCAGCCACTAAGAGTGGTGAGGACAGAGCACTGGGGCCACCCAAGGGGTGGGCCTTCTTAGGTTCTAAGCCCCACATAGTAAATTGTATGAAAACTTGAGAAACAGAGAATAAGCGGTTAACAAGAATATATATTATAGCATTATAATTAATTAATTTTATGTTATTTATATAGTAATTATAGTAATATTTTGCTTAATTTTAATAATTAAAAGTTTTAATTATATAATTAACTAATTTTTAATAGGCTAGATTAAGTAACTTTATTATTAAAGTTAATATATATTATTGTTAATTTATTTAATTATTGCTTAATTAAAGCAGGTAAGCAAAAAAGTAGGTAGGTAAGGTATTAACTACTTGTTTTAGTTGCTTAGTTAAAGCAGGTAGCTAAAAAATTAATTTTGCTAGCGTAAATATAATTACTTTTTATAATCTTGTTTAGCATTAGCAAAATTTATAAGCTTAAGTGCTAAAACTAAAATAAATAGTATTATATTATAGTTGTTTTAGCTAAATAATACTTAATGCAGCTTACTTTAAAAAGCAATTTATAAAAGCTAAAAGCTATATTTTAAAGCAAGCATTTTAGTTTTCTTTTTTTTTATAATAGCTTTAAAAACTTATATGTTTTTTAAGCTTAAAAACTATAATATATAGAACATAAATTTTGCTAGCTATGCTTAATTTAAAAGGGTTTAAAAGTATATAAAGCTAATAAATAAAAAACTATAGCTTGTATAAGAAAAAAAACTATTTTTAAATACTTATGCAAAAAAAAGCAATGCTAATAAGGTTATAAGCATAGTGTAACTAAGCGCTAAAAAAAAAACAAATTATAAAGATAATATTGCAATATATTTATAAAGATTTAAAAAGACAAATAAAATTTTTAATAAAAAGGCTAATATAAAAAAACATATGCAAAATATAGTAGCTATATACTACTATAAGCTATACTTTAAGATTAATAAAACTATTAATAAGTAGTATAATAAACTATAAGGTATTAAAAAGTCTGCTTTTTTATTAATTAAGCAAAACCTATAAACTTAGTATAAGCAGTTAATTAAGCTTATAAAAAGTATATTAAAAGACTTTATTATATAGGTATAAGTGTAAAAATTAATAGTATTTAAAGCAGTTAACAAAAAACTAAGCAATTTAAAATTATTAAAGGCCTTATTTTTTAACCTTAAGGTTATATTTAAAACTTTATTATTAAAATAAACTATAGCTTATAAAATAATATATTAAAAAGAGCTAAGTTAAAATATAATAACTTTTATAAATATTGCTAATAGTTTTTATTAATATGCTATAACCTATACTTTTATAATTAGCAAAAAGCTTATTAAAAGAGCTTTTTTTACTTATAACTTTAAAGGGTTAAATAATAGGGATAAAAAAAACACACCTCTTTTTTATAAAAACCTAGCGCCCTTAAAGAAAAGGCTTATAAAGCAGAAGCTAAAAAGGTTAAAAAAGAGGTAGGGGCTGTAGCAAAAGCTAAGGAGGCTTAAACACTAACAAGAGACCTAGGGCTAATACTGCTATTTGCAAAGCTTGTTTAAGGCTGCACTTACTTGCAAAGTATTAGTATATTTTTTTTAATATAGCAGCTAATTAGTAAAAGCTTATAATAAATATAAAGTAGTAAATTAATTAAAATTTTAAAAAGAAGCTTAAGCTAGCTAAAAAGGTAAAGCGGGCAAAAAAAAAACAAGCAAAATAAAAAGTTAATAAGCTTTAAGATTAACTTTTAAAAAAGATTATAAGTTTTTTATTAATAGCATAAAGGTTAGTATTTATTGCTAAACAAAGCAAATACTTTTTAAAAAACTTTATAATTTTTAACTTAAGAGCAACTTTTTATATATTTAATAAAATAGCTTGTTTTTTTAACTTTAAAAAAGTAATAAAAAATAACTTTATAATAGTAAAAAACTTAGTAGTTATAGTACTAAGATATAAAAAAGTTAACATTAATATATAAGGCTTAAAAAGTTTTATAATTATAAAGCTAAAAAATATAGCTTATTATTAAAACTTTTTAATAAATATTATTTTTTTATAGCAACTTTAAAGCTATAGCTTTTAATAAGATTTAAAGCTTATGCTATTAGTTTTAAAAAAGCAAGAAAGCAATAAAAAAATATGCAAACTTTAAGACAGGCTTAGCTAATATATTTTTAAACATTTGCTTTTTTACCTCTTTAAAAAGGTGTTTTATATAAAAAAAAACTGCTTTAATAGTTATATAAAAAAAAAGCTATTATAAGCTAACCTTATAAGTTAGCACCTTTGTTTAGGCTACCTAGGCTTAAAGTTGCTAAAGCAAGTTATATAACACTTTAAAAAAATAAAAAATAAAATATTTTTTAAAACTAAAATTAAAACTAATAACTATAAGGCTTACGCTTTAGCTAAAATAAAACAGCAAGTTTAATAAGAGCTAAAAAAGCGCTCTTATAAGCTAAAAATTTAAATAGCTATTAATTTTTATAATTTTAAAAAAATAACTTACTTAAATAACTTAGCAATGCTTATAACTAACTATTATTTAAAGTATATATAAAATTACTACTTTAAAAATAAAAAGACTAAAAGTATAATTAAAGCGCTAACTTGTTTAGTTAAGCATATTTATAACTTTTATAATATAAAAGTAAAAATAATTAAGTATAATAATAAAGTTTTTTAGTATAAAAACAGGCTTAAAAAGATGCGTAAAGCTTTTTTAAATTATATAATTTGCTTTAAGCCTTTTGCTACTAATATATAAAGCTAAAATAAAAGCGTAAAGCACTTAAAAGGTATAATAAAAAAAAAGGCTTGCGCTATAAGAATAAAGTTAAAACTGCTTAATATACTATAGCCTAAGTTTTTTAAAACAGCTATTTATTTATATAACAAAACTTTTAAGTATATTAATAACTAGCAATTTTTTTATAAGCATTTTTATACCTATTTTATAAAAAAAAAAAAGCTAATAAAAAGCAAAAAGCTAAAGCTAGCACACCTTTAAAAAATAAGCATTAAAGCTTATACAATAAAAGCATTAAGCTAACTTAAAAAAAACTATTTTAATAAACTTTACTTAAAAGCTTAAATAAGCTACTTTATTAGCTATAATTTAACTAATATTTATTAAGTATAAAACTTTATAATAAAAGAAATAAAATTAACCTGCAATATAATTTTTAACAAAAAGTTTAAATATAGCAATGTTATAATTGCTAAAAATTATATTAAAGCTATTTTAAATAAAGCTTTTATTATATTAATAAGCAAATAAAATAAGCTTAAAACATATAAAAAAACTATAAATATATACTTTTAGTTAAATAAAAAAGTTATGCTACTTATATTAAAAAAAAGTAAATAAAAAGTTAAAAAGTTTTAAAATTAAAATATAGCTAAGTTAACTTAAAAAACTAATTACTTTATAAAATACTTATAAAGTAATAGTAATGCTAGCTTTTTAACCTTTTTTAATTTTTTAATGCTAACTGCTCTTTTTTTAGCTTATATTATAAATGCTAATTTAAAAAATAAGCACTTTGCTTATAAGGTATTAACTATAGCTGCTTTAAAACACTTAGCTTGCAGCACAAATGCTAATTTAAAAAATAAGCGCTTTGCTTATAAAGTATTAACTATAGCTGCCTTAAAATATAAAAGCAAAGAAAACTTTTTTGCTTTTTATGCTAAAGTTAACTGTTAACAAAAATGCTAAAAAGCTACGTTTAATATAAAACGCTTAAACACTACAACTAAAAGTTTTTATAGTAAGCTAGTAAGCAAAAAAAATATAAAAAAGCAGCTAAATAAGCTAGTAAACAAGGTGTAACTATATTTGCTTAATGCTAGTAAGTATTAAAAAAAGCTTAACAAGCAAATCTTTAAAAAAAATAAAGTATATAAATATAAATTACTTTTAGTACTATGCACTTATAAAAACTTAAATAACTACTTTATAAAAAGAAGTTTTTTTAAAGCTAAAAAAGTTTACTTATAAAGCTATAAAAAAATAAACTTATAAAATAAAATAAACTAAAAGGTTATAAATAACCACTTTATTTTAAGGTGTATATAAGTTTATACTTATAAGTTTAATAAGCATAAATACTTTACTAAGTATAAGGCTAAGCTAGTAGTACGTAGTAACTAATAGTTTACTAGTAGCACTAAAAAAATATATGCTTTAATACTAGCTAAAAAGTTATTCAAAACTTTTATTGCTATTATAGCTTGCTTTAACTTAAAGTTAAAATAGTTTAATGTAGTTAATGCTTTTATTAATGTTAAACTTAAAAAAAAAGTATATATAAAAATGCTACTAGGCTATATAAAAGCTAAAACTGTTTTAAAGCTAAATAAAGCACTTTATAAACTATAAGAATTGCTTTTACTTTAGCAAAAAAAGCTTACTTTAATACTTATATTAATAAGCTTTAAACTAGTTTTATATAAGCTTTGCTACTTTAGCAAAAATAAAGTACTTATTTTTGTTTATGTTAATAATATAGTACTTGCATATTATAAAAAAAATATATAATAAGCTACTAGCACTATATAGCAACTAGCTGCTTGCTATAAACTAACTAGCAATAAAAATTTTTAGTAGTTTTTAAGCATAAAAGTAATTAAAGATTGATTAAAACAAAAAATTTAGCTTTTGCAAGCTTTATATATTAAAAAAATTAGTAAGCTAACAAAGTAAAAAAGTTTAAAAAGCAATATGCTTTTTTAAAGCTAAAAGTTGTGCTTATATAAAGGGTTAGCTACTTATTAAAAAATATATTTTTGTAACAAGGAAGCCGCCACTAGGTACGTACTTGCAGCACGCACCTATGGGGTACGTACCTTAGTACGTACCGCGGCAACCGCTCCCTAAGGATTAGCCAAAGGCCTAATAAGGCCTTGCAGCCACACATAATTAGCACACTAAATAAAAATAATCTTTTATAGCTACTTTTTAAAATCTAGCATATTACCTTATAACGTACTAAGCCCTAACCTTTATACTTTTTTATTTTTATATTTAATAGTTATAATATAATATTTAAATAAAAAGTACTACTTATAAGATTTATAACTATTAAGCAAACAGCTACTGCTAAACTAAAACTTTACCTAAATAAATTAGATATAAATAATAACTTAAATATTAAATAGCTTATAGGCTTAAAGCTTATAATACTTAATAAAAAAAACTTTAAATTATTAAAGCTAAATAACTTAAATAGCTAATATAAAAGTTTGCAAAAATAAAAAGGTTAAAGTTTGCGTTAGCTAAAACATAGTTGCTTAGCTAATTAAACTTTAAGCTAATTATAATTATACTTATAGCACTATAAAAGCAGATTTGCAAAGTATAATAAATTGCTAGCATAAGCAGCAGCTATAATAGCTTAAACTAGCTAATTATTATAACTATTAGCAAAAAAGCAAAAGTTAAAAGCAAAAAATAATGCTAAAGCATTTATATATAACTATAAGCGGCTTAAGCAAAAAGCTACTGCTATAAAAATTAAAAATTAAATATTTATAATTAAAAAAGGCAATAAGTAAAAGCTTAGCTAACTAAACTTTATTTAAATAACTTAAGCATTAACTTAAATAAAGTAGGATTTATAAACTAACTAGCAAGCATATTATAAAACATTAAATTATAAAAACTTAAAAAACAAAGCAATACTTAAAAACTTTTAAAAGTTTATTTAGCAAAAGAACGTAAATTTTAAGCTATTTAAAAAAACTTTTAAAAAGTAATTATATAAACTATTTTAAAATTAAAATAAGACTTTAAAAAAAAATTTTTTATAATAGCAAGTTTTAGTATGCAAGCTAAAAAGCTATTACTAGTTTAAAAATAATTTATAATTAGCTTTTAATTACTAATATAAACTTTAGCTAAGCTTTAAGCAGGTTTTAATTAAATAAAAGGTAACCTTTAAAAATATAGTTTTAGTATTAAATAAGGCTAAGCAGCAATAAAGTGTTTAGCAAAATGCTAATAAAAAAGCTAAAAATAGCAAAAAGCGCACGCTTTTTAATAGCTTATTAAAAAATAAGCAAAGCATAAATAATTTAAAGGCAAAAGTATAAGGCTTAGCCTAAGGCTGCACTATAAACGCAAAAAACTAGCATATAAATAATAATTAAAGCAAGTTATTATAAGCAAGCAAAAAAATGCTTAAATGCTATAATTATAGCAAGCTAAAGCATATAGCTATAAATTGTTAGTTTAAACTATAAAATAAGCAGCTAGCAGCTAAATAATAATTAGCAATGCTAAAGAAGCTAAAAAGCAAGGTTTAAAATATAACTACTATTTAGTCTGGCTTAAAATTAAAAAAAAAAAAAGTAAAAGCTAAGCTAAAGTAAAATAATATATTTAATTTATTTTAGCAAAAACTTTTAAAGCGTTTAGTTTAAAAAAACTTTTTAAAAAAATAGCTATAATTTTATTAAATAGCAAATGCTAAGAAAAAAATATTATTATAAATATAAATATAAAAGTATAAGTTAATATAGTTTATAAAAACTTAGCTAAAAAACGCTTATAAAAAGCAATAATTTTTATTTTAAAGCTTATAAAGCTAAATAAAAAGATATTAAAGTATTATAAAGCATATAAAGCTATTTTTTAAATAGTTAACGTAAAAGGCTAGGTAAAAGTTTTTATTTAAGTATTTTATGCTATAAAAAAAAAGCTTAATATTTTTAAGTTATTGCTATTAAAGCTAGGTATAGGCTGTTTAAGCATTATTTAAATATAGTTTTTATAGCATAATATTTTAGTAATATTAAAAAAGTTAACTTTAAAGACTTTATAAGCAAAGTAGTTAATAGCAAGCAAGCATATATTATAAACTTTATTAATATAATGTTAAAAAAAAAGCTTTTTTTTAAAAAAATTAATAGCAATAAGCTTATAAATACTATTATTAACTTACTAGCATATTTAAAAAGCTTTTACTAATTATACTTTAAAAAAGCAGCAAAAAAAATTTTTATGCTAAAAAAAGCAAAGTACTTAATTAATTTAACTAAAAAAGCTAAGGTGCTATTTAAGCTAATTTACTTAACTTTAAAAGCTTAAAAAAAAGTATTTAAAAAATATTTAAAAAAGAATTTGTAAACAAGTAAAATTTGTTAATTATAAGCTAATATAGGCGTGCTAATTTTATTTATAGCTAAAAAAAATAGTATAATAAAGCTTTATGTTAACTACTAAAAACTAAATAAAGTTATAATAAAAAATAAATATTTTTTGCTGCTTATATTTAAAGTTATAAATTGCTTAAGGTTTGCTAAAGTGTTTTTTAAGTTAAATTTAAAAAATATATATTATAAAATATATATTAAAGCTAGCAATTAATAAAAAGCTGCTTTTTAAACATAATATAAGCACTTTAAGTATACTATTATATTTTTTAAACTAATTAATATGCTAGCTATATTTTAAGGCTATATATATAAAGCATTAGCAAAGCTAGTAAATTATATTTATATAGTTTATTTAAATAATATTATTATATTTTTAAATAATAAAAAATAATATTATAAACATTTTTAATTAGTTTATAAGCGCTTAAAGCAGTACAACTTATTTGTTAAACTATTAAAGTATAAGTTTTTTAAAACAAAAATAAAATTTTTAAAGTTTATTATTATTACTAAAAGTATTAAAATAGATCTGTAAAAGGTTGCTATAATCTAAAAATAAAAGTTTTTTAAATTAATATATAATATTTAAGTATTTTTAAAATTTATAAACTTTTATAAAAAGTTTATTATTAAGTATTTTAAAATTACTATAATAATTATAGTATTGCTAAAAAAGCAAAATAAGCATAGCTATTTATTTAAATAGACTAAAAAGGCAAAACAAGCTTTTAAAAGCTTTAAAAAAGCATTTATATTAATAACTATTTTTTAATACTAAAATAGTAAACTTTTAACTAAGGTAAAAATAAATATATTAATAAAAGCTATTTTAAGCATTTTATTTTAATTATATAAAAAGCAGTAAAAGCTAGTAGCATACTAGTTATATAAACTAATAAATATAAAAATATATTAAGCTATTAGCTAATAAAAACTTTTAGTAATAGTTAAAAGCTATAAGCATTAGTGCTAATACTTTAAAAGCATAAATAAGCTTTTTATAGTTTAAATAAACTATATAGCATTATAAAAGGTTATTAACTTGTTAGCACATAATTTTTAAAAAAAGTTAGCATGCTAAATATATAAACTAGCTTAGTTTAATTTTAATATTAAATATTACTTAAGCATTTTAAATTTAGCAAACAAACTATTATAAAAGCTTAACTATATAGCAAAAAAAATAAAGTATAAAAATATAGTTTTTATACTTTAAAAAAAACTTTAGCTATTTAGCAAACTATTAAAAAAGGTTTAAACTATTATAATATAATAATAAAAACTAAAAAATAAAAAATAAAAAGTGTTAGTATAAAATATTTAAACTGCTTAAATAATAGTATTAAAACTATACTTAAAAAAGTACTTTATAATAAAAAAATAAATAGCAAAACTATGTGCTAATTTAACTTTAAACTTTTGCTATATAATTATAAAAAACTTTTTTAAAAAAAAAAGTAAAAAGCATTAATATATATGCTTAACTTATTAACTGTATATAGTATAGATTATAATAATAACTTAGTTAGCAAAACAAACTATTAAAAAGTTAAAAAACGTGCTTTAAAAAAATAAAAAAAGCACTAAAACTATTATTTATAACTAATATGTTTTATATTTTGTAGCAAAAAAGTTAGCTTAAAACAAAATAGTATTTAAATTAAATATATTAAAATAATTTTATAAAATAGTTAAAAAATTGCAAACTAAAAACTTAACATTTATTAAGTTAATAAAAATTATATACTAATAGGCTAAAACATATAAAAGGTATTATATTAACAATTAAAAAGTACTATACTTTTAAAAAAAACTAGTTATTTTAGCTTAAGCAGCGCTAGTTAAATAGCTAATATACTAATATTATAATAACTTAAAGGCTAGCTATATAAAAGGTAATAAAATAGCTAAACTTTTATAAAAAAAGTTTTATTAAAAAAGGTTAAATTAAAGCGTTTATAAATATATTATTATATATGCAAAGTATAAAAAAACTAAATAGCTAAAATATAAGCTATTTAAAAAACTATAAATATTTTTACTATTAAATTAACTATAATAAAAAATTAGCTTAAACTTTATTACAAAGTTTTTACTTTATGCTAAAGCTAATAGCTTAGTATATAATATAATCTTAATAATTATTAACTGCTTTATAAAAACAGCTTTATTTATACTTATAATAAAAACGCTAAATATAGCTAAACTTGTAGTTATATTTTATAAAAAAGTAAAATACTAATTTAAATTGTTAAAAAGTATAGTAAGCAATAAAAATAAGCTTATTACTAGCAAGTTTTAAAAAAATTTTATAATAAGCAAAAGATTTATAAAAAACTATTAATTATATAGCATTTATAAACTAATAGTTAAATAAAAAAAGTATATTAAATATTAAAAAAGTACTTGTAAACATATACTATTAATAAGCTAGCAAAGTAAGCAAAAATATTGTTTAAAGCTAAGTTTGTATATAATAATAGTTAATATATAATTATAAGTTACTTACTATTTAAAGCTTTATATAACTATTACTTAAAAATTATTAAATATATACTAAAATAGCTTTAGTTTAAAGTTTAAAAAGTAAAAAAACAGCTGCAAAAAATAAATATAATATAAAAAGCATTATATAAATATTAAAAAAAAGGCAATAAAAACTATATAAAAGTATTATAATAAACGCTATATACTTAAGTAATATAATATTAAAGATATTATAAGGTTATTAACTACGCACTTTTATTTTAAGTATAAAAAAAAGCTAGCACTTATTTATATTAAAGCAAAAGTTTTAAAAAAAATTAAATTGCAAGCATATTATATTTAGTTGCTAAAAAAATATGCAAGAGTATATAAAATATTTTTTATATTATTACTAAAGCTATAAAATAATTATAAAAAGATTAGCAAGCAAGCAAAACTACTAAACTTAAAAAATAAATAAAATAAATAAGCTATTAAAAATATTATATAGCATAAAAATAATTAAAAAAAACAAAAGTACTTAGTAAAATAAAAAATATGGCTAGTAAAATATAATACTTAAAAACTACTAAAGCATTTAACTAACTTAAAAAAGTTAGTAAATAAATATAAAAAAAAAACTAAAAAGTTATACTTTAAATAAAATAATTTAATAATATTATAATAAAAAAAGATATAGC
>Ga0247782_1000149_pt1 | contig 88651 bp, 64 predicted proteins | sample UWRJL019104C5_FD_179928 | JGI IMG/M metagenome (GOLD analysis project Ga0247782, IMG submission 179928) | Plant litter microbial communities from Arlington Agricultural Research Station in Wisconsin, United States - UWRJ-L019-104C-5 | ecosystem: Environmental > Terrestrial > Plant litter >... | reverse complement strand
AAACAAAAAAAAAAAAAAAAAAAAAAAAAAAAAAACGTAAACTATGCTACTTAGCAAAAGCAATATATAGGTCTAACTTATTTGTATAAGCTAATAAAATAAGACTTATAAGTAGTAAGCACCTATAAAGAAATAATTTAATAATTGTTATAGCAAGTGCTTAGCAAGGCTAAATAATAAGTATAAAAAATACTAGTTAATTATTAAGTAAAAAACTAAGTACGAACTATAAGTATAAAAGTAAAATCTAAAGGCTTTACTATATAAACTTTTGTAAGATTTTGCTAGGCGGTAACTTAATTAAGCAATAATAGGTAGCTATATAATAGTAAATAGCTGCTATTAAAGCAAGCCTACATAATAAAGCACTATATACAAAGTAGTATATAGGCTTAAAGGCCTATTATTTTATAATATTTACTATTATATTTTATATAAAAGCAAACTATTTATAGTATTTAAATAAATCTTTATATAAAACGTGCTAATAATTAATTTAATAATTAAAACATATTATAAAAGCTAGTTATTATTATATAAAAAAAAGTTTAGTTAGTTTTTATTAATATATTTTATATTATATAACTTTAATAATTAGTTAGCTATATTTTTATTATTATTATGCTTAAATAAAAATAATTATATAATAAAATTAAATATATATTATATAATAGCTTGCTTTTTAAATTTAATAAGTTTTTAATTATTAGTGAATTTATTAAACATTATTATATAATTGCATTTTTAGTAAAAAATAATTATATATAGTATATTATAAATTTTAGCTGCTTGTTAAATACTTAGTTTTAAGTTTATATAAAGCGCTTAAAGCGTAAAAATAATATTAAACTCTTTTTAAAGGCTTACTATAGTAGGTAGTAAAGATATAGTAAATTAAAAGTTATGCGTACAAAGGTAACAAAAAGTGGCAAATATAGCCGGGTAGCAAATATAGCTATAAAATATATTATATATAAACTAATTATATATATATTTTTAAAAAGTAAATATATTTATAAAATATATTATAACTATTATTTTATTTAATTAAAATAAAATTCTTATTAAAACAAGGGTTATTTTGCCTTAACTAGGGCCTTGAGTTTTAATTAATTTTTTGTTATATAATTAAGTTATAAAAAATTATTTATATAAAGGTTAAAAAAAGTGTGCAATTAACCTAGGTGTGCAATTAATCTGTGGGATATATTATATAATTTTAATAAAACTAAATTTATTATAAGCAAAATTTTATTTAAAATAGTTATAACTATATTTAATTATAAAAAAAACTTAAAAATAATATAACAAAGCAATTATAAATAAGCTATAATTATTTAAGCTATTTTATTATATAGCTATATTATTTTATTATATATTATTATTATAAAAAAAAATTATTTGTTATTTTAATATAAAAGCACTTTATTATTTAATAGTTAAGTTATTATAACTATAAAAAATAGTTAAATAATAAATAATTAAAATATTAATTAAATTTAATATTTTAATTAATATATAAATAGTTATATAAAAAATTTTTTAAATATTTAATATAAGCATATATTATATATATATTAATAATAAAAGCTAATATATAAAAAAGTTTTTAAAAATTAAAATTAGTGCTATATAATTTAAAATATATTATTATTTAGCTAAATTTTTATTTAATTATTTTTATAATTAAAGCTTTATTTAATAGCTTGCTTTTATTTTAATAATTTACTAACTATTTTAAATAATATATAAAATATAATATTTTAATTTATATTTATTAAATATTTTATTATATAATATTAAAATAGCTTGCTAATATATATTATTAAAAGTATATAATAAATTATATATAGTATAATAGCTATTATATATTGTTTAGCTTTATTAAAAAAAAAGTTATAACTTTTTATATAATAAATAACTAACTTAGTTAATATTGCTATATAGAAAAAATAAGATTATAAAATAAAAGATTACTTTATATTTAAAATATAAAAAAGTTATAAGCTGTTAAAGCAGCTGCTATATAAAAAATAATAAAAAGGCATATAAATAATAGTTATATAAAGAAGCAAAAAACTTGCGCGCAAAACTATAAAATATATAATAAGCCTAGCTATAATATATAAACATATTAAAATAAGCTAAAAAGATTTAGTAAATTAAATTTTAAATAGTTTTAATTAATGTTTTATTATATAGTTAAGTTATAAAAAATTATTTATATAAAGCTTGAAAAAAGTGTGCAATTAACCTAAGTGTGCAATTAACCTATAAAATATATTATAACTAGTTTAATATTTAAATAATTAAAATAAAAAAAACATTATTAGATTTTTTATTTTAATAAAAATTTAATAGTTATATTTTTATTATTATATAACTAAAATTAATAGCGTTATAAATTTTTATATAAATCTTTTTGCTAAGATCTTTTTAATAAATTTTATTTATTTATTATTTTAATAACCTACTAAATAAAATTACTATAAATATAAAAAAAATCATATTTAAACTTATTATTTAGTTAAAAATTAACTGGTACTATTTATATTATTATAGCATTAATATTAGCTAAGTTATAATGTTGCGCACGGACGTTTTTTATATAGGAAAAAAGGTGTGCAATTGACCCGTGGGATGCGTTATATATAATTATAATTAATTTTATTTTTGCACTACTAAAAGTATAGGGTTGATAGGTACTGCACTATATTCCGTGCCATGATTTGAATAAGAGAGGGCCTTAGGTAAAGAAAATGGTAGATATTACCGCCGGTCATCCCTTACCATCCTTTGCAGCTGCTGGTGACGGTCCAGAATACGGACCGCCGAATGTCATGTCAACCCTCAGAAGTTCGGAACTGGGATGAGGATGCGATTGCGCAGAGGATTTAAGATGGGCTAGGAGAACACGGCCGGGTGGCCCTCGGTCCTAGGCAGGGTTTGGGTCGTAATTACGGCGGCGGTGATTTACGTGTTGTAGATACTTGGACTACGGACCTGAAAAACTTGGGGTGGTTTAAATCCGATACGTCCAACGGGTTTACGGCTCATGCAACCCAGGAATGGCCATGACGTCGAATATCATTCATACCATCTCTCCAATCCGATTCGGCTGTCACACCTAAAATGACTGATGCAGCATAACCACTGTAATGATTAATAGCAACATAAATAGCCCGGCAGCGTCTATTTAGCCAATTCCATTCCCAGTTCCATCTCTCCAACAAGCAACCACCCCAGCAAGATACAGTATTTATAAGCAGGATCCATTAATCACGGCCAAACACTCATTTACTATGGCTACATATTCCAAAACCCCCCCAGCAGAAATGCAGGCGCTCCAAGTGATAGAATACGACGCCCCCTATCAGCTCCGCACGATCCCCGTGCCGGAACCAGGCCCCCACGACCTTCTCGTCAAGGTCGCCGTAGCAAGCTACTGCCACACGGACGGTATGGTCGCGGCTGGTATATTCGGCAGCAAGCTGCCACAGACGGCGCTGCACGAGGGTTCCGGGACGGTGGTGCGCGTTGGGGAGTCCGTCTCCTCCTTTAAGGTAGGCGACCGCGTCATGTGCGGCATACAGCTTCACCCGTGCGGCAAATGCGAAGACTGCACCGGCCCTGAGGAGGGCCATCGGCAGTACTGTACTGGGATTACGGGTCACATTGGGGTTACGACGCACGGCTGTGCCGCCGAGTACGTACTAGCTGACGCGCGAACCACGACCAAGATGCCCAGCTCGGTCTCTTTCTTGTCGGCGGCCCCGCTCGCGTGCGCTGGGCGGACCGTCTATCGTGCTGTGCTGCAGACCGAGCTGGCGCCCGGCCGGTGGGTCGCCATCGTGGGGTCGGGGGGTGGACTGGGCCATCTGGGGATTCAGTTCGCACGGGCCAAGGGGCTCAAGGTGGTCGCCGTGGATGCGCGAGACGACGGGCTTGCACTGTCCCATGACTACGGCGCCGACGTCGTCGTGGACGCGAGGAGGGGGAAGGAGGATGCAGTCAGAGAGGTGCAGGGCATCACGGACGGCAAGGGCGTTGATGGCGCCATCGTATTAGCGGACCACGCCGAGGCGCTCGCGGCGGCGATGACGAGGATGCACGGCACGGTTGTGCAGGTGGCTCAGCCGGATAAGGTGGGCGTACCTTTCACCGAGCTCATCCTTCGCGACATCAGATTGAAGGGCACACTTGTTAGTTCACCGCGCGAGAGCGACGATATGATGAAGTGTATTGTGGATCACGGAGTCAAGGTCAGCACGAAACCCTTCTACGGCCTGGATGCCATCGACACATTGCTCGAGACAGTCGAAAGTGGTAAATTGCGTGGCAAGGCAGTCATTGTCGTCGATGCCGAGCAGATGGAGGCGGAAAAAAGGGCGGGGGTGAGATTCTGAGGGAAGCTTGCTTTGGTACTCGTCCTCAGTATATTGCATGCATACATAGTACAAGTTCTGTAACTTAGATACGCAGATATTTAGCCTGGACCTGTCCTATGATGTGTTGTACGTAGAAGGATGCTGATGGATTGCGACTGTAATCATGATATATCGCAGGCGGAGCAATCAGATTCGAATTCACCGCTCATCTTTTCCTCGGCTATTGCTAACTACATAACCTAGTCCGTTATGCATGGGGCTCATACTCATAGTGATTGACAACTGGACCGGTTCACTGTAGGTGGGCACATCTGTAGATCGCCTAACCTAAGTCGGTGAATCCCGGGATTGCTAATATTAGCATTTTTATTTTAACCTGAAACTGCTGGATCTGTTGCACCAGAAATGCCGAAAGCAACCTCACGGACGTATGTGGGCGCCAGGAAGCAGCTTAGCGGCTGCTTGACGGGCCAGGACATATCTAACACGGGAGAGTTAATAGGTTTGTTGTTAGGCAATTAACTAGCTCACAGGGTAGGAAGGGAAAAAGAGCGGCTGGCTCCGTGGGTGTACGTTGTCGTATACCATTTCTCGTTATGATCGACGGTGCATGCGTGACCTGCGCATGAGGACGAGAGGCTCTCTATCCGGGCATTTGTTTAGATGGTCCACATCTGTACATTTATATGACCGAGATAATAACATTTCTTCATTGGCTCTATCACGAACGATTCACCAGGTGTCATACGGTCCGATGAGATTGGAAGTGTTTTTTTTTTAATCTATCAATTAAGAAGCTAACGGCAACTCCGCCAAGGGTGGGTCGTTAGATCACGACGCGAACAATGAGCGTTCCGAGGTTGCCAGTTTCATCTTCACAAGCTCAAATTCGAGTCGAAAAGGCTATCTCAGAGAATAGGAGTCCGCGCAGTTGGCTACCGAGTGTGTATTAATGCTTGACTGCTTATTAATTGACACGTGCTTCATTCGCCATACGGTCACAAAAAGCGACACATACATATCAAGTAGGTACGCTCTAGGTTAACAACAGATGGTGCAGATAGGCAGACAAGTAAGTCGGTCGTTGCAAAAGGTACCCCTGAGCCGACTCATGTATCGCGAACCAGACAACTCTGTAATGTGACTACGGTCGGGTTGAAAGCTCGTCTCTCGTCAACCCCTCCTCAAGCTTCAAGCCAAGGCTGATGGTGTCATACTCTTATCCCCACACGTAATAAGCCGGAGCTGCATGCAGCTGTGCCGTAGCCACTGCCGGCCATTTGTCTCCATGTAGGTACAGCTTGCGTGCCAGTAGGCATTCTGCTACATTAGATACATAGCACCTTTGCTGGTGGGCTAGACTCGAATTGTTAAATAGCACTCTAGCTCTGTCCAGCTTTTCGATCGAGTTAAACTGCAACAGAGATCCATCTATACCTACCACCGCCTATTAGGTGTCTAATCAGACCCTGATTTGTTTTGGAAGCAGGAATCTGATTGATTCCAGTAGGATATAGGAGAGCTGCCAAGGCAGGTGTCGATCACTTCTTGGGAACGGGGAATCGGCTTCTATTATCAGCAGGTCGAAGCAGATGTTATACCTACTGCCAGTCGCTCATTATTTCCTGAGTCGAAACTCCATGTTAACGCGACATTGTATGTACGTTCGATGTACAGCCGACGATAGTCCTATATTATATACCTACTTACACAATGGACGACCCCAGGGTGCTTGCCCAGCAGGCGTGCTGTACTATATAGTTAGACCATAGAACATAGACAGCCGGCCTGCTGGGCGCTGTTGTCATACCCGGAGCCAGTAAGCCTGGAACAAGAGTGCGGAGAGATGTGGCTCAGAAGAGGTTGCAGAAGAGCTGCCAGAAAGGGCATGGGGGCAAGGCGACGATCACCGGGGCCCGCGCGGGGGCACTTGAATCTAGCGTTGCAACTTCGCCCCAGGTACGGCAGGGTTCAAGAGCGACGGTGGGATCCTAAACTCCTGACTGGATAACGTAAGGGCCGAATTGCAGGACTTGCCAAGGCCCTATGCCACTCAATTCTTAACTACCCTGTGTCGTGTGCTAGGCAAGCTTTAGAAGCCAAGCTTTTAGGATCTAGAGGCCTTCCTCATATGGCTATGCCACCCTCTCACAGCCTCGTGAGATCACTGGCGTTATGCTCATCTTCATTACGCTTCTCCCTAGGTCGACCAACCTACCTATATTTGGAGATACGTCCTTGAGGATTCCACTCCGCCATGGTTCCGCTATGGGTAGAGCCTATAGGCCTGTCACGACATCGGCCCAGTCATCAGTCAAGTCATCGGCCTCCGCCGCCTGAAAATCTCATATAAAGAAGAACGCATCGGCATCCTCACATAGAGAGCTATTCCGGACCTCACTCGCTCAACCATCCCCTCCCCTTCTCTTTTCCTGTTCCGGGCATCATCCCTTGCAAGATGAAGTCTTCTGTAGTTTTCGGCCTTATGGGCGCCTCGATCTTGGCCGACGCCCATCCGACCGTCAGTCCTAAGCCTGGCTCGGTCGTGGGGCTGAAGTCGAATCTGGCTAAGTCGTCCCGCATTCAGACAAACTCTCAATACGTTCACTACAAGACTGTCAAGGCCGACCAGTCGCTCAAGCTTCTTAAGCGTGGAACTTACATCGAGACCGCCACCGAGCTCGTCAAGAAGGTTCTGCCCAATGCTGAGTTCCGTCTCAAGAAGGACCACTACGTTGGCAATAACGGCGTAGCCCACGTCTACTTCCGCCAGACCGTCCACGGCATCGACGTCGGCAACGGCGACTTCAACGTCAACGTCAGTATAACTGGGAATTAAGCTATACATCAGGACCATAGCGCTAACAGTCGTGTAGATTGGCCATGATGGCACTATTCTGTCTTATGGACATTCTTTCTACACTGGAAAGCAACCTGCTGTCAACCCTCTCATGAAGAGATCCTTTGGTGGCGCCGAGAAGGCCATCCAGGGAGTTACAAAGTCCCTCGGCCTGCCCCTGAGCGGTGAGGCTATTGCTGAGCCGCTCGAGGAGCTCGAGTCCTTTGTCCTCAAAGGTATCTCCGGTGTCGTCAGCGAGCCTACCGCCCGCTTAACCTACCTAGCCAAGCCCGACGGCGATCTCGCTCTGTCATGGAAGGTTGAGACGAACATGGGTCGAAGCTGGCTCCACTCCTATGTGGATGCCTTCACCGGCTCTGAAGTTTATGGCACTGTCGACTGGGTATCGGATGCCAGCTACAAGGTCTTGTGAGTTTCAATAAGGGATAAGGGAGAATAACCAGTTTCGTTGGTGCGTACACCGTACTGACCTATCATAAGCCCGTGGAATGTCCGCAACCCCGAGGATGGCGACCGTGAGGTGGTTGAGGATCCTTGGGATGAGTCTTCCCCCTTCGGCTGGCACTCGGATGGCTCCAAGAACTATACCATCACCCGCGGCAACAACGCCCTCGCCCTACAGGACTACTCGGGCGGTGGCGACTACTCGCCCGACAGCAAGAACCTCAAGTTCGAGTACGACGTCGACTTTAGCGAGACCAACCCCAACAACTACAAGGATGCTTCTGTCACACAGCTGTTCTTCACAACCAACCACTACCACGACCTTCTCTACGAACTAGGCTTTACCGAAGAGGCTGGCAACTTCCAGGCCGACAATAACGGAAAGGGTGGTCAGGACGGCGACTACGTCATCCTCTCCGCCCAGGACTCGGATGGAACCGACAATGCTTGGTTCTCCACTCCTCCTGATGGACAGAATGGCCAGATGGCTGTAAGTATAGATGAAGCCCTTTGACACATAGTTGTCTGTCTACCATGATCACCCTGGGTGCGGTTTTGCTGACACTAGTGGTACCTAGATGTTCCTCTGGACCGAATCTGACCCTGAGAGGGACTGCACCTTCGAGAAGGACGTCATCATCCACGAATACACCCACGGCCGTAAGCCTCTCGCAGTCACAGTGACCGTATTGCCCCCTACTAACAGACACACGATGCAGTGTCCACTCGCCTGACTGGTGGCCCGTCCAACTCTGACTGCTTGGCTGATGGCGAGGCCGGTGGCATGGGTGAGGGCTGGGGTGACTTCTACGGCATCGCCAACTCCTTGAAGGATGACTGGGAGCGCGACACGCCCGTGACCGTCGGCGCCTGGGTGTTCAACAGCAAGGACGGAATCCGCAGCGTCCCGTACACGAGCGACATGAAGGCCAACCCCAACACCTACAAGACTCTGGACGGCCAGAACGAGGTCCACGACATCGGCGAGACCTGGACCACCGTCCTATGGGAGGTTCTATGGAACCTCGTCGACAAGCACGGCCGCAACAAGGGGCCCAGGCCCGAGTTCAAGGATGGCGTCCCTACCGACGGAAACTTCCTGACCCAGAAGCTCGTCCTGGACGCCATGGCTCTGTAAGCCGAACCCCAACCCCACATTTGAGAAAATATTAATATGAATCCAGTCAACCCTGCAACCCTACCTTTGTCTCTGCCCGTGACGCCATCCTCGACGCCGACGAGGCCCTCACTGGTGGTGATAACGCCTGTGAGATCTGGACTGCCTTCGCTAAGCGCGGTGTCGGCAAGGACGCCGAGTCAGATGGCTCTACCAAGCGCACTGCCAGTTTCGATGTCCCCGGTGATGTCTGCTAGAGAACAAAGCCTGTTAAGTCAATGAACGATGAGGGTGGACTATCTGGTCAAAGACGAGACGGCGGCAGATGTTAAGCACACTGTTTATAGTATACAGACTAATGATGCAGGATAGATTGTACATACTAAGATCATCTTGAAGATATGTAAATATTCTACTACCATTATCCAAGACCCCGGGGTCTCTGCACTTTGGTCGTAATGAAGTGTCTTTGTTACGAAAGTGACCAAAACGCTTTCTAAGGGCACGCATAATGATTAGATCCTACTTGGCATAGTGTTGAACGCCCGGCCTTTTTTTTATTTTATTTTTTTCTCTTGGAGGGGGGGCATGTGCGATACAACCCTCTTAGTACAGATGTAGAATTTACCTGGTTTAGAACGCGGAAGACATATTCGAAGTTGCCGGAGAAGTTTTTGATGTAACCAATCAAGTCATATTCGCGCGGAATTGACACCGAGATTACTCTTAGAGGACTTGACTATTCACATGCGCTCAAATTCTATTGGAAGCTCTGCCGCAGAAAGGGGAGAGATCAAGGTCTGCCGAGCTCCAACAGCCTGCATACCTTCTTTAAGAACCCACCTACCAAGTAGTACCTACCTTCTACGTGGTACCCTGCCGCATCCATGGCACTTGTGAATCTATGTCTGGGCTAGAGAAATTCCTTTTTTGTGATGATATGAGTAGGATGCAGGCTCGGTACGGAGTCCTAGGCGGTCTGGCATGCGCGTGAAGTGCACTCCGCAGTATACAGAGATACTCAAAGTCACACAATGCCTAAGCATGCAAGCGAGAGAATAGAAGGCCACGTCTGCTTGAATTGGAGGTGTTGCCTTGGCGATGCTTTTCAGGTGAGATGCAATCTGACCTGCCATGAGCATAAAAGCAAATGTTCCTCACCGGTACGGGGCTTGTGCCGAACTTCTCTTGTCATGAGCATTTGCCATAAATGGGCAGCTTCTACTTGACTTTGACAGGGTTCACGACGACGCCAGAGGTAAACCGTGCTATTAAGTTGTGTGACTATGTCACCTATATGTAACAAGCCGGCGGGCAAACCCGCCAGTTTGGTAATGGCCTGGCAGCTCCAGACCGTATCTACCCAACTAGGCGGTGTACGCGTTCGGCGGTGCAGTCTCTGTAGTGAAATCCGGCGTGCGTCGCAGATAAGATCTTCCTTCCAAGTTGTAACTTACCAGCGATAATCTGTACTATCAATACCATGGGACCTTCCTCCACGTAGTCGCCCAACCGGCTCTCTTGTGCCAAAACACAATTACGGACGGGAGCGCGTAAGGAATTTGAAAACATGAAACTAGGGTGGAAGAGATATCGACACGGATCCCAATTCTAGCCGATCGTCGGGTTGTGGAAACATTTGGTTTCAAGTGATGTAGTTAATGCGGTATAGGCGTTTACCTAACCTAGATAATTAGATGTACATATCCTGACCATGTGGAGCGCGCGTTGCGTGCAAGCGCGCTTCGGGTGCGGTAAAACTGAAACTACGTATTGGCGGCTCATTTCCAGCGTTGTTCTCGCACCTGTACAGCAGTGCTACAGCAGTACTACAGCAGTACTACAGCAATACAACATACCCGGGACTGATACTATTTCTAGGAAATAATACGAAATGGCGAGGAGTGAGCTAGACTTAGAGGCAGTAGGACCGGTTAACACGATGTCATGATTATTGGGTCTAGGCATAACACTTGGCACTGCTGTTGCTGTTGCGTGTGGGCATGATTCGCCTCTCACGATGCGGTAGGGTTACAGTCGTAGGGCAGGATTCCTCCTACGCTGTTTGTGGACTCACGATCCACAACGGGTGGACTGGCAACTTACTAAGAATCCTGTCAAGGAAGCCAGGTTTGCATAGACATCGGGGGAGTCGTAGACCGTCTGACCCGAATGCATACAATCACATAGTTCTGTTGGCGACCACGAAGTAAGAGACGACGAATAAATCACCTAGGTTAGCTATCTAACCTAGGTATTGCATACATGCGTGCTATATACGCATTACTATGAAATTAGGGTATGATATGATGGACATATCGGGCCCCGGTATATTGGCAATTTTTGAAGCACGATTTGCACCGGGATCCATCTAGAAATGACGTTTACTATTTGGGTATTGGATTGCCTTCGTGTAGCTGGATAGCTGGTGCATTGATGACATTGGTATCATTGTTCCTCCGACACGTATCTGGTTTCTATACACATCATGGTTTGCTGTGCGAGTGCATGATACTGTAGGTTCTGTGCTTGGTATGAAAGTGGCTAGGATGGTACGGTATTGGGGAATATCTATGGTAGTATCCTATGGACCTTAATGTGCCTACATACTAAACCTACATGGTATGTAAGTCTCGGTAGGTAGGCAGGTACCATGTGACTAGTCACCTAGTAGTACTGGCTGGACGGTTCGCTGATGTCTCTGAATGTTATGCGCCATGCCAGCACAGGTTCCTCGGCCTGGATGACGCTACCTAGGTTTTATGAAGTGAAGTGGCTGCTCTAAACGTAATGTAATGGCTCTAGGGATATAGGAGCACAACTATCTACAACATACATACAGCAAAAATCACTCGCCAATAGAAATATTTGATGCAGCGCACACATTATGCACTTATAGAGGAGACTCCCAGCATGTCGGTGTCGGCAGCAAGATGATGGATGTTGGGCTAGGACAATAATCTATCTAACTAGGTAGGTAGTTAGGTCGCGTAGCCTCTACCCCTGCCCTGTCTTTACAGCAAAAGCCCAGGCTCTTGCCCAATCAGCTCTCGTCATTTGCATCCAGAGCACTACCCCAGCCCTTGATTTTTTCCCTGGTAGGTACCCCCTCCCTCCCCCGAAAAACAGATCAGGGCAGCGTGCCTGTACTTGCATCAGCTCCGCGCTCTCCATCACACACGATGTACCTGGCGAGGTTCATTGCGATCAAGCTGCCCCCAAGTTCCGCCATCCCAAGTCCCCAACCCCGGCGAACCTTCATTTCCCACCGCCAACCAGCACAATCGATGATCACGCTTTCTGACACGCCCTCCCATTCACGGTGCGATAACTAGATAAACGGCCAAATAAACAGCCAGGTTTCACATCGTCTTTGTTCCGCTCGGTGGGTATATAGAATAATCTACTCCTGGGAACCTACCTAAGCACATTCCAAGCTTCTATTAGAAGCATCCAGGAGCATCGCTATCTCACCGTAATTGTTCAAGAAAGGAGAAGCGCAAATCCCGAAGACCCAACGTCATGGTTCCCGAGCCTCTCTGTCCGTAACTCTCCACGATAACCAATAACTCTTTAGGGTCTTCTTACGTGGCCGCCATCCCAATTGATTGTCTAGATTCAATGTATCATTTAGCCATTCGCACGTCTAGCAGGCTCTGGTCTGCCGCGCTGTAGAGAAATGGAGGTCAATCCGGTCGGATTGCACCCGCCCTTACCCATACGATCGAACTTGAGCCTACGCGAATCCCCTAAGAGAACTGCGTCAACGAGAGATCAGAGGTTGCAGAGAACGCATGTCCAGGATGCGAAACCCAGACCGTCCCCTACGAATGCCAAGGCCACTGACAGGTTCCGTCACGGCGCCCGGACATCACCGACGACTGGCCTTAAGCCCCTACTCCCAGCAAGTGAGCGCAGAGTAGAAGACCCGGCCGCCAACAAGACCAACAACAAGGCCCCAACCGTGGAGAAGGAGAAAGGGAGTCCCGTTGTTGAGGGTGCGTCGGTTGGAAGGGAGGGAAGGCATTTCACCGTGGCCAACGTGGGCCAAAATGGCCAGATTTATCTGAGGTACGTCGGCGCGACAGGTGGGAAAGCTACGAGACACTCGCGCTACGAGCTACATCTTGCTTGTGTTAAGTTTGAAGAGCTTGGTACTAGCGCTAGTGACACAGGGTGCTGATTACTTCGACCTAGGCCTGCTATTCGCCCTGATAACCAGAGGTATCCCCATCCGCCAGTTGCATCCCCAATCACGCCACCCAATACAGGAGGATTGGATGCGCTCACTCCGAAGAATACGCAGCATTTGGATATTAGCGAGTTGAACAACAGCCTATGGGCCGCGACACCGATGACGGACTCTCCGTCGCCGAACAGGGTAGCAAAGAACGCCTATTTCGATTACAAGTTGCCTGCTAACCGCCATCGTCGTGCCGTGTCCGACTCAACTGCGCATGATATAAGTGCCGGACTGGAAGGAAGCGACACAGGCGTCTTCAAAGTTGTTATTTCAAAGCCACAAAATGACGGCAAATCGAGGACAGCTGAAGATTTGCACGCCGAGAATGTCAGTTTTCTGCAGGTCGCTATTCCTTCGTACAAACTCGGTACGCCAAGATTCACCTTGAGAGGAACACCGCTTATACGAGGGTCTTCGTACGCTCCCACTGAAGATATGAGATCAAGCCACAACTCGTTTCTCAGGCCTTCGCCAGGTGAGAAGCTTGATCTGCTCCAGCCGGACATGCTCGACTCCCGATTCGCGAGCCTCCGCTCGTCTCAATCTCAGCATGCCTCGCCAGCTTGGCATTTCCCGGTCGAGAACGTGCCCTCCTCTCCCATGGCGAAACCAACTCAACCGGTTTTTATGCCTGCCAACTTAAAGATTGAGCCCGCAATGTTTGATGCCCTCACCTTTGAGCCTACCTGTTATGATCGCACGATTGTCCGCTACTCACTAAATACAAAGACTGTCACAGCGGCCACGCCACCACGACTAGTAGCAGAGATCACGTCGCCCAACTTCCTTGATTATGACCTGATCTCCGATTTCTTCCTCACCTTTCGGTCTTTTCTTGAAACGTCAGACCTTCTCCGACTCTTGATTGCTCGGCTTCGCTGGACTCTGTCACAAGACGACGAGTCGGGGATGATTGTGAAGGTCAGAACCTTTGTGGCCCTAAGACACTGGATATTAAATTACTTCGTCGATGACTTCGTCGTGGATCACCATCTACGTGTCACTTTCTGCGACCTACTGAATGCTTTTACTGACGAGCTGCGAAATGCGCAATCTGACCAGAAAGTCCCTATGAAGATCATGAGTGAACTGAGGAAATGTTGGAGACGGGTGTGTGCACAGTACTGGGACGGGCCCGAGTTTGGCGTGGAAGCAGAAAGTGACTTACCCATTACGCCGGGTGGGATTGCTGGCCACCGTGATCCAAGTCTAACACCTAGCTTCTGGGAAACGGAGGGTACCGAAGCGCCGCAACCGGATGGCGTTTCTACGCAAAGCACAGGCTCGCATCCAGGTCCAAATTCCGTCTCAGAGGTTCCCAAGGTTGGGCAGATTGATCACTGGGTGCGCAATGGGGTACGGCCATCTACACCGCCCGAGGGAGCCGTCCGACTGAACCAACAGTCGACGTCACCGATCAGCATAGCGAGCCTCGATGTTGTCTCTTGCTCTTTCCCTACGAAGGCATTGCGCCTAGGTGACTCGAATGGAAGTCTGGCTCTTGGAGCACACCCCGCAGACCCGAGCTCGATCTACACCAGCCCAGATCCCATTGCTTCTACGCCTCGTGTCTTATCAGGGAAACGTGCGCGGCCACAAACTTCCCATCGACGTAACAATAGCCTGAGCGACTCACTAAGAGAGCATGGTAACATGACGGAAAAGATGCTGTACAAAAACGCCGAATTTCTGCTGACACTTCCATATTCCGGGAGTCTTGTGCGGGGAAATGTTCTTCCTCCGGGTCAACCATTCGTTGATTTGGACAACCCCATCAATCATAGAGGTAGTCGGCATACAACTATTTTCCAGTCTCAATCGACTATTGCGGTGAAGGGGAAGGCATCTGCTTCGGCGATGTCCAGTCAAGGCATGCGGAGGCTGCTCGGAAGCGTGCGGAGAGCCCTGAGCGCCAGGAGCCCTGGCAATTCTCATGGCCAGGAGAACCTGATCAACATGGTTCCTATCGGCCCTCGTGGGGCGACAACCAACAGGCTCCCCGGGACGGCTGTCGTGCCACAGATGCGGAACTCGCCGCTGAATGGCAGCAAACAGCGTTTGCGAATCGATACACTGGGGGCCCGGGTCGCCGAGGACTTCAAACAAGCTGTTCGCGAGGACACAGCAGAAATGAAATCGCCGTGCTCAGGTAGTAGAAGTCTTGGGGAGAACGGTGCCGAGATGTTTGAATATAGTGCAGCTCACTTAGACTCGTCCTTCGAGCTCCGGCCACTGAGTGATGCCGCTATTACTACGGGTAGCAAGTCGATCGTTATTGTCGATGGAACTGCACCTCCAGAGCACCTTGTCATGACTGGGGCTTTACCCCCGACGAATACATCGGTCGACACCTTCGCTCATAGCATGGTCCGACTCCACGGCAGAGATCCGACGCCGCCCATGACTCCGCCTAGCGACAAAGCCGGTGGAAATACGCCTAGGAGGTCGTCTTATATTCTTGGCCAACACGTATATGGGACCTCGGTGGATATGGATCCCATGCCCGCTCTTGATATGAGCAAGGTAGAGGCTGATGGCTCTAGCAACAAAGCCACACCCTTTCGAGGCACAGGGAAAGACATTAGGTCACCCGTCAGTTTCGTCACTCGGTCATCCAGAAAGCCGCCGTCGGCGTATCTTAACCGACACAGGAGACAACAATCGAGCCGTAGTTACCGGTCTAAAGGCTCTATTGCTCAGAGACGATGGGCGTCATTTCAAAGCGGCTTAACGACACAATCGACGGCCAGGAGCTTTGACGCTACTACTTACTCGGGAAACTCAATGAAATCAGAAGTCATGCCACCACCGTTGAGAATGCTACGAAGGAAGCCGGGAGGAGACCTGAGGGGCGCCGCTAATACTGGGCAATTGGATCCTTCGCCACTTCGCAGGTCGCGCTCTATTGGCTCACTTACCGCCTACTCCGACTCTCTGCAAAGTTCTTATATTCGGAGTCCTATTCGGGATTCTAGTGGGTTTGTTGATATTGTCAGCAACCATTATTCCCAACCTCGGGGCGAGGTGTTCTCGTTGGGAGCTATGGCCGAGCAACCCCCCAAACGGCCGCCCCTCTCACTCTTCAGTACTCATTCATCGAAGCCGAATATGCGACCATCGTTTGAGACCGAGGCCCAGAAGCTAGCTCAGATCCCCGATGATACGGATGATGACGGCGGTGTCGAATCCGCCCTTCTCAAGCTGGAAGGGAAGTATGAACGGAAGATGGCCAAGCCCCCCATCGAACCGCAGAATATACCCAGTAAAGACCTAGAGAACTTGAGCATGGAACCCTTCCCATCCATGGTGGACGACAGCGAAGCGACAGAGGAGAAGAAGAAGCACCGTCATTTGCATATCGGAGAGGATGAAGTTCCAGCCATATCACCAATCGAAGAGGTATCTGTTGCGGATAAGCGCATGCATATCTCGCACCAGTCCGAGATCAGCTCCTTCTTATCGGAAGACTCGATGGAAACTTACAATTCGATACCACTTCTAGACAGAGGATTAACAGACGAGGGCCGCAGCACGATACATACTCGTGAATGGACCAACCGTTCTATACTCGAGGGTCCTGATACCCCCGTAGAGGAATCCGAGATGCCGGTTGCCAGCTCTTTGCTCAACGCCTCGTTCGAGTTCATCAACAGAACACAGAGCTTGGAGAGAGTTACGCAGAGAGCCACGATGGTCCACTATAGCGAAGATCGTTCATTCTTGGACGTAGAGAGCGACAACGATTCCGAGCTCTCGTCTGAGTTGTCTACCGAAATGGTTGACGAAAATAGCAACGTACCACCGCCTCTCTCGCTTAGCAGAGCCGAAGGAAAACAAGCAGCAGCCCATCCGGAGGGACGTCGTCAAATAGGCTCCTATCTGCATGACGACGGATCCTCGGTGAAGTTGACATTTTTGCAGGCTCTGCAGATGCCATTAGAGAGGGACGATCAGGCTGAGAACCGCCCCGATCAAGCGTGGACACAGAAGCCTCTGCCGCCCACGCCGGATGCGACACCGACAACAGCCTTGTACCATCAAGCCCTGGGCTCGCCGGTAGATCTTCTGACGTACAGCCAGAGCGTTAGCAGCGGGACTAAACGATCGGGGGAGTCGGCCGAGCAGGCGCCCCTTCATCTCCCTTTCATCCTCGCCTTCGACTCGGAAATCCTTGCTCAGCAGTTCACCCTTATTGAAAAGGATGCGCTGAACGAAGTGGACTGGAAAGAACTCATCGAGATGAAGTGGAGACACTCGCACTACGATTCGCGATCCTGGGTTGACTTCCTCCGCAACACGGACGCTCGCGGAGTCGAGGTCGTCATAGCGCGATTCAACATCATGGTGAAGTGGACTATATCGGAGATTGTGTTGACGCAAGACCTGGAGGAGCGAGCTCGTTGCATCATCAAGCTCATCCACATTGCTGCTCACTGTAGGAAGTATCTCAACTTCGCCACCATGAGCCAGATCACCATTGCGCTGACGTCGAACGAGGTGGGGCGGTTGTCGAGGACATGGGCCATGATCCCCCCGACGGACATGAAGACCATGGACGACCTCGAGGCGTTAGTTTCACCGACAAAAAACTTCAACAGTCTCCGGGCCGAGATGGAGGGTGGGAGCGTGACGGCTGAGACGGGCTGCATTCCCTTCGTGGGCATCTACACGCACGACCTGCTCTTCAACTTTCAGCGGCCATCAGAAATTGCAAGTTCGCCGACGACTCCTCCGCTGGTGAACTTTGAGCGTTGCCGGATCGCGGCCTCGATTGTCAAGACTCTGCTCCGGTTACTAGAAGCGAGTACGTACTACCAGTTCCAGCCTATCGAAGGCATTATCGAGCGTTGTCTGTGGATGAGCGCTCTTAGCGACGACGAGATTCGACAGAGATCGGAGAGTTTGGAGTAGATGGCCACCCTCCGGGCTCGCGGTGTCATGATCATCCCAACGTGGGCACTGTAAAAACGTATACCTACCTGCTGCTAGTCGAGTCTTTCTACGTTCGCATACGACAACGGCATATTACCAAGGCCATTTCATCCTAGACGGCTGCCAAGACTAGCCTTGTCATCAAATGATTTTGATACCCCATGAAAATTTTTAAATTTTTAAATTTTTTCGCATTTCCCCTTTTATGGTAGGGAAAGCCGCCTTACTTTGCATCTATATCTGTTGAGCTTCTTTTCTTTGTCGATTGTTCCCTCTGCGCCTCCGCCTCGGACTGTTTGGCGGCCGAGGGTCACAGTGTCGACCCGGCAGAGGCAAGCATGGAGCTATCAGAAATGTTCTATCTATTGATTGCAACCGGTGCGCGCAACCGGATTTCTCATGTCTGATTTGATGAATCGATGCATTGGAAGGGAGTTAGGAGCATAAGGCGCCCAGCTGTACATACATGTCTCTGAAGGCAAGCGCAATGCTGTGGGCCGGTTTTGTATTTACTCTGCTTGCATGGCAGATAGGAAGCCACTGGCAGTCTAGGTAGTCCAAAAAAACATAAAATAAAAAGACACGAGGATACCTCTTCCTATGCGACTCGACTGGTACCCCAATCTTGACTGGTCCAATCGCTTAACCTTACAGATGTAGAATGTTGCTGGCAGGGGGATTTGGAATGGGCAAATGATCATCTAGGACGTACGGACGGGTTCTCTCGCTCCAATATGTACAAAGAGCAGGAGCAGAGTACTAACCTAGGTGCAGCGAAGCGAGGTGGGATGTACATTAAAACATGCAAGAGAGCCGACCAATCAATGTCTGGCTGTGGACCAGCAAGCTGACAACCTCGCTTAGAGTACAACTGTCCATCGGCGTTATAGAGACGTGTACAGTACAGCATAAACTTCCTTCGCTTCCGTATTCGGTATTCGCATGCTGTGTAGAGGCGATCTACTATACATACCCATCTCTCGCATGAATGTCCTCTCTCTAACCGAGCGAGTACGGGGTTACTATAACTACAGCATACCTAACCTAGGTGGAGTTAAGGTCTTTAGTCCATTCCCCTTCTCTGATCACATACAGAAACGCCCGTAGCGATGGTTAAGATAGCCCCATAAAGTAAGCTACGTGGCTACCTAGTTACGACTTAAGATAAAGAGCAAGGACAGAACTTGGATGTGTAGCTCGCCTCGCTACCGACGGTATAAATAGTATACAAGACCTAGTATGTGGAAATAAACTACGTAGGTACTGGGTAGGTACTGTACGGTAGATAACCTACATGGAGGATGCAGATACTGGCAGACGACTACCTATGTAAAGGCTCGGTTAAGACACCGAGATATTTAGGTAATCATGTTCATCGAGAATTGCCAACTTGAGTAAACCAGACCCTCCAATTCGAAGCGAAAGAGCGAACCATAATCCAGAATCTATCTTAGTGCCGTCGGATAACTTGGCTCCCGAGCTAGTGCTAGGGGGGGGGCAAATAAGACAAAGAAGAACCCAACCCCAAGCTAGGCACAGACACCTCCCCCACCTTACCGTTTAGGAGGTAGGCACAGCCTATGGGTAGATATGGGCCGGTAAGTAGGCAGGTCTGTATATGTTGGTGGCAACAGAGAGATCTGGTAGGCAGAGCGAAAGTGAGAGTTAAAGCGAGAAAGACGCGCACATGTAAAATTCATGTGCAACGTAAGCACGTTTCGTTTCAATTCTGCGGGACAGGAAAAGTGTCTTACTGGGTTTAGGTAGGTTTACTCCATATCTTACTCGATACTACCCTCGCCCTACCGGCTTGGCGAAACATGGACTAGAGGCTACTTACCTACTTCGACAAGTATGTAGAGAAATAACTCCGAGTCCTGTCGAGAGGAGCAAAATATGTAATGAAATAAAACTGAGAGGGTACCGGAAAAGCACAAAGGAGATAGGCAGCTTTTCCCTATAGTATTTCGCTTTAAATCTGCGCGCATCCTCGCTTTCGGTTTTAGCTTCTCCTCGACTCCGACTTCGAGTTCGTATCCAAACAGCATTCCATCGTCTGGCCAGCTGTTTTTGTCTTGTTTGTCTCATGCGAGAAGCGGACCATTCTTTAAAAGATACACTTGCCGTCAACAGATGAGAATAATATTATAGTTAAAGCTGCTTAAACCACCAAGCTATAAGTGTTAGCCAGCAGTGGCCGCGCCCATCGACACACACTCTCGTCGACCTCCACCACTAGGGCGGTGTGGATGGTGAATTGTTTGTTTATAAAGCTCGCTACCTACACACGCTTGACCTCTACCTACCAAGAGGTAAGGCGGCGGCACAACATAAACACAACACAAACACAACTTACAGAGCAAAAGAAACACTTTGTCACCTCATCTCGCCTCATCTGCCATCACCATCCCGATTAAGTGATCGGCAAATAAACAAACCCAGTCCCAGTGTGCTCACCAGAGCAGGGCCGATAGCGAGACATCTCTCACTCGCCTTGGAAAAATAAAAATAAAATAAAAATTGAGAGATGCCATCACCGATTCTCTCAGCAGCTATGCAGCCCCAGGAATGGCCGGCGACTATATGGGTGGTGCTTCTCACCACGGCCGCCACGCTCTTCTACCGCGTATTCTGGCGGCCTGCCCTTCCCAAAAATGCGCCCATGTGGTACAAGAAGGGGGACTGGCCTATCGTCGGAACGCCAGATTTCTACTACGGCAAACGTGCCGACTTTTTCAGGGACGCCCTCAAGGAATCTAAGACGGGCAACTTCAGCTTCTATGTCGGCAAGAAACAGATTATCGGGACGTCGGGCGCCCAGGGTAGAAAGCTCTTTTTCGAGAGCAAGGACCTTAACTTTCCCCAGGCGTACGTTCTCTTATCCTCTTATCGCCAATAAGACGAAGCGCAGAGATGCTAACATGCCGTCCCCGATCCTCCAGCTTTGCCGAGCTGCTAACAGGGCAGCCACAAGCCCCCGAATCCAGCGGCGATGACTTCAGCCAGATTTTCTCGAAAGCTCTCATTCCCTTGATGAAAAAGGAGAACTTCGTGAAGAACCTAGACCTACTGACGGGAGATACGCGGGCCTCCTGCGAAGCTCTGCTCGCCGCTCCACCCTCGCCCGCCGACCCCAAGTGGCGCGTGCTGGATCCGTTCGAGACCTTTTACGACATCGTCTACCAGCTGACGATGCGGACGGTGGGTGCCGACGACATCGCCGGGAACCCGAAGCTGCTGAAGTACACGCTGGGCATCTTCGACTGGTTCGAGAAGTCTGACTCCTTTGCCAAGGTCCACTTCCCCTGGCTGCCCACCATCAACCACGCGCTGCGCATGTACTACGGCGCCAAGCTCGCCTTCGTCTTTCGCGAGATCATTGAGAAACGCAAGAAGACCGGGACCAAGGGCAATGATGCGCTGCAGTTCCTCATCGATAGGGGCCTAAGCTTACGGGACATCGTGACGGTGCGTATTGCCATTTTCTGTTTACAGTTCATTCTACCCCATTACAACGTGTAGTTGACGATGCATCCCCCTCTAGTTCGAAATCGGTGCTCTCTTCGCCGGACAACTCAACAGCGGTATCAACGCGGCATATTTGCAAGTATTCCTAACGCAAAGTCCCGAATGGATGGCACGGTTGCGTGAGGAGATTGACACCGCCATCTCTCGACACCGGACCAGTGCGTCGCAATTGCGGGCCGACGTCTTAGGCACGTTGACCATCGAGGAGTGGGAGGCTGAGTTCCCGCTAATCGACCTGGCTCTGCGCGAGACCATCCGGTTCTGCCTGCCGGGCGTGACGTTCCGGAAGAACATGTCGGGTCGCGACATCCCCATCGGCGACACGGGCGAGGTGGTGCCCGACGGCGCCTTCCTGGCCTACCCCGTCGAGGACGTCATGTTCGGTGACTGGTACACGGACAAGGACACCTGGAACCCGGGTCGCTACCTCGAGGGCGCCGCCGAGGATAAGAAGGTGCCCCATGGCTATATGGGCTGGGGCAGCGGACGCCACCCTTGCCGTGAGTTCTTCTTCTACTCATCTTGGAGGAGAGAATCGGTATACTAACAAGGGGAAAAACACTTCTAGTGGGTATGAAATTCGCCAAGCTGGAGATGGCTCTGATAACGGCCTACTTTGTCGGCCTCTTCGACTTCGAGCTCTCGGACAAGGAGGGTAATCGTGTGGTGCCCAAGGAGCCGCTCGTCATGGACCGCAATCTGCACTCGGCTAAGAAGCCCACGAAGAACATCTATTTGCGCTACAAGCCGAGGTCTGACTAGATGAAAACCGAAACCTAGAATGTGAAAGTTGATGACGAAAAAAGGGGGAAAGTAAACATCTATAGACACATACATACTTGAATGAGGTGAAATGGGAGATACCTAGGCATGAAGTGGAGAAGTAGGCACAATGAATACTCTGGGTTCCGAGCCAAGGAGCCCCACGGTAACACAGAAACGGATGCGAGGAAAACTCGAACCATGAATGATGACTTAAGCTGTGTGTCTCATATTATGTACATTTATCATTAGGTTATGTGGCACAAGACAGACCTCATCATCGGGTCAACATATACCTTGGTAAGTGGTATATGTAGATGCCTACAGTGCTGAGTCCAACGGAGTAGAAGGAAAGGTCTCTCATTGCTAGGTAGTTAGCGAGAGTAGATGAGGTCATGGACTGACCAGTGCTTGGACCTTTACGTTACCTCCCATATTGGTCGTTACGTGCATCTCCCTTAGTGATACAAGTACTTTAAGATGGCAGACAGCGTTTAGACAGCGCTTGGACATGCTTACCTTGTTTCTAGGATCTGCTGATCGTATCCGTTAGGAGTGGACGACATTCAAACACTAGCGGACTCTGCTAGGCGTCAGAGCACGCTGCATCGCATGCTATGCTCTCGAAGCCACAGGGACAAAGGTTCATTTTTTCTGCTACCTAGGAGCAATGGGCGGGATCACGATCAAGTCCACCCCTCTTGAGCCGTACAGGGCATTCCCCGTCCTCAGTTGAACAAAAGCCAACAAGACAGTCACCTGCGTAAGAGCAACAAATCCGATCAGCTCATCAACTAATTTGGTATCTTTCCCTCATTAGTACGTTCAAGTTGACCCGTACCCCAGGCTATACTGTAACGAGTTTTTTTTTTTTTTTTGGTCTTGTGTGTTTGTTTGCGCTGTAGATGCAGCTAAGCGATGCATCCGAGCGATCACCATTGCACATTCGAGAAACCGGTTCCCTGTTTCTGAACCGGCGACGCAAAATCCCATTCACCCCCTGACACCTGCCAATCATCAAAGACCTCCGATTGGTGATCCTGCTGCTCCGTATGCTGCTCCGTCTGTTCTTCCTGTCGTTGTTCAGGATGAACTAGAGTTTCAGCACCGTTGAACGCGGGATCCTGGTGATTTGAGCGAAGTTCCTACCACTGCTCCTTGCCATCCGTGGCCCATTCACCAGTGGGAGCAGCAGCGGCGGCACCAGAGCTAACGGCACCAGCCCACTCGTCACCATCCCAGTTACCGCCAGTAGCACCGGCGAAGCCAGCGGGAGCAGCCTCCCAGTCGCCAGCACCAGCGAAAGCGGTCTCGATGGCAGCAGGACCAACCTCATCAGCGCCAGGGAGCTTATCCTCCTCAACCTTCTCCTCGGCCTCAGCCTCAGGATCACGGTCTGCAACGATTGTTAATTACTCCGTTCAAAAAAGATAGGAAAACATAGCGCAGATAGAGCATACAGAAGTAAAGATCGACCATGACGTCCCAAGGGATGTCGCGGCTGCCAATGGTACCACGAATGCGGAGGACCTCGCGGGCAAGCATCCACCAGATGCAGCCGATGGCATGGCGACCCTTGTTGTTGGTGGGGATGGCCACATCGACATACTCGGTGGGGGAGTCGGTGTCACAGAGGGCGATCACGGGGATGTTGACATAGGAAGCCTCCTTGATAGCCTGGGCATCGGTGCGGGGATCGGTGACGATAATGAGACGGGGCTCCTTGAAAGAGCGGGTGATGTAGTTGGTGAAGGAACCGGGGGTGAAGCGACCGGCAATGGCGACGGCACCGGTGTGAGAAGCGAACTTAAGCACGGCACGCTGACCATAGGGACGGGCAGAGATGACGCAGATATCGGCGGGGTTGTCCACAGCGGCGATGATGCGAGCAGCAAGGACAATCTTCTCCCTAAAAACGCAAAAGCAGGTCAGAGAGTGTTATATTTGCAATTATCCTGCAGAAATAATTACCAGGTCTTGCCAATGTTGATGACATTGACACCATCGGCACGGGTCTTCCAGAGGTAAGGCTCCATGTGAACCTGCAAGTTCTTGGAGCCGAGATGAGTCTGGGCGGCCAGAAGCATCTCGATGTCCTGGGAAGTAGCCGCCATGCAGGCGGGAAGGTTCGCGGGCGCCATCTTGTTGTTGTTTTGTGTTCGCGTAAGGCGGAAGGGGCGGTGGAGGGGCCGATTATTTGACGTTGAGCGCGAACTTCGTGATGTGCAAGGAAGTGAAGAAAAGTTCGCGATGCCTCCCAGAAAGCATAGGAATTTTGGGGCTCGGAATCTGGTGGGCTAATCAACTTATCGAGCTTAGGGTAAGCGAACTTACACAAACTCAAACTACAGTGGGGTCTTCTTACCTTAGTCCCTACCTAAGATGGGCTCCACTTGTCTCTTATCAGACCTTATCTACCAAACCTAGCAAGTAGGTACCTACCTACCTAGCTCAATTCACGGTAATCGGAACCTAATTTATCCTTACCGAAACATCATTCCTAAGGCGGTTTAATGCCGTTTCACTAAATATTTACTACGTACAGTATGTAGGTGGAGTCCAGGTAGGTACCTAGGTACTGCCGTCAACAAGCTTAGGCAGCTGGAGGCTTGCAGTTGGCAAAGAGCCAGCCCGGGCCCTGGACAGAAAGCCTGAGGTTGTGGTTACGGTGGGCCTTACTCTAACTGCTGAAAGAAAAGTTGAAATGCTGCAAGACTTTAGCTAAATTGGCTATCGTCAAAGTATTACACTACACATCACACATCATGCCGCCCCGATTACCGGGCGTGCAACGCCTTAATACCGTCTCACGTAGGTAAAATAAGAGATCTATCTGGTCTAACTACATGTTAATCAAACAATTGCAGTGTGTGTTCGGCCTGCGGTTAAGCCGTCCACCTCGGCTTTCCTCCCTATAACCCAAACCGCGTCGCTGTCCGCGAAGGCAAAGAGAAGGCTGGCAAAGCAGGATCCTTACAGATGGGCCCAGATGCAGCAGCGCAAAAATGCTCATCTGCAGCGCCGCGAAGAGATCGAGGCGGAGCGACGCCAAAAATTAGGCGATCCCATCCGCGGCGTTCCGACCCCCTTCACCGAGTCTTTCAGCTCCGCCGGGCAGTCTCCGCTCTCGAAGCCGCGCGTTGGTAGCGATGGAAAACGGATAGAGGAGCCTCACCCTCTTCCGACCTCGCCTCATATCTTGAACCACCTTGTTCACAAGGAAGAACTCGAAGCCGCCGTCGAGACTGCATTCGCTCTAACTAAACCCATGGAATCTGGCTACACCGTTGCTAACCCGGAGGAAATGGAGAAGAGCCTCGATCAGCATACGGCCGAACATGCCAAGGCCGTCGAAGCGCTGCAGCGCATATTAGATCTTGAGAAGGGTTCTGCCAAAGACAGGCGTCATGCCAATATCCAGAGATGTGTCGAGACCTTCGGCAGACACAAGACCGATCTTACGCTCCCCCCTAAGCCTCTCTCGCGGGGTCAAGAGAGGGAAGAGAAGCCCGTCCGAGGCGGTCCTGATACGGGAAGCAGTGAGGTGCAAATCGCCATTCTCACTGCCAAGATCCACGCCCTAGCTAGTGAGCTAGAGAGGAATAAAGGGTACCGGGATAAAGTCGGGAAGCGAAATCTGAGATTGATGGTTCATAGGCGTCAAAAGCTCATGGCCTATATGGAGCGGAAAGAGAGGGGCAGTGCTCGGTGGCAACACATGGTTGCGGAGCTCGGTTTGACTGAAGCAACATACAAGGGCCAGATCTCCTTTTAGACATGGCGGGAGTCGAGTGTATGATAACTGGTTTCGGGGAAGCATGTACCTATAAGCCACCTACTGTGTAATATACAATAACGCCATAACTTGAGACGACCAACCGGATGCCCGGGCTTCAGTCTTTCTTCTGCATTCTTCGATTTTTCCTCCCATTAAGTGTGCTGGACCTGGGTAAGGCCGTGTGCCTTCAAAACTTTCAGTTCATCCATATGGTATCTCTCTTTCTCGCATTAGTGCTACATAAGACGCAAACAGCAGCGCCAACATAATCAAATAACAGAAACGGTCCAATAATAAGCATTCTCCTTAGAATACACTGATATAGTTGCCGATTCGGTCTTTCTGGTTTTGGGCTATGCACTCGGCAATCCATGTTATGTTGCGAATTTCCTGAAGCACGATACATTAGGCCCTTGAAATCAAGATGGATTGGGGAAAACCCTAGCTGCTCGACTTACCTGCTCCCTTAGCTTTACCCAAGCATACACGATAGCGTAGGTAAACTGCCTGGTGAAAGCGTTCTTGGAAATCTCCATCTCCTTCTGATAAAACATGTCTTCGAGGTTCCTACCATTGCCACCAGAACCACCACCCATGTTACCAGGCCCGGATGGGCCACCGCTGAGTCCCGCCGCATCAAAGAAGTTCTTGTAATCGGACACGCCATCCACCGCTAGCCGTACACCCTCGAAATCGTCGGCTCTAGAGAGCATCAGGGTGCCTTCTGGATAGAGGCGGCCAAAGCTCGGGTACAGCTTATTTCGGTCGGCCTTGCTGAGCTCGGTGCCGAACGAGTTAAGTGTAATATTGATAGCTCGTCTGTCTGCCTCGAATTCCAAGATCTCGCTCATGACCTCGGCGGTGGGGGTGCCGGCCATGTCCGGATGCGTATTAACGAAGTTGTGGAAGTCTTCTAGGTAATTCTTGTACAAGGTATTTCGCACAATCTCGATGTTCAGCTCGTCGAGATCTTGGTGGCTCAGACTGCCCTTGAAGTAAGGGGCCAGTGGGGTTTCTATCAAAACGCTATTGTAGAGCTCTTCAATGTTTGTGGCAACGCAGAGGACAGGCATGGTCTCGAACCAGCCCAAAGGATGACACCGCTCCAGCAGCTCGCGGGTGTCCCTTTCGTGCAGAGTGCCGGTGATCAGCAGCGCAACATTATCGATCATATAGCCATACGTGAGGTAGTCTAGGAACTGTGCTAATGAGCCAACAGCATTTGCGCGGACATATCTGAACTCGGATACGAGCTTATCGGTGGTTTTGGCCGCTAAGCTGGAGGTAGATGGGTTCGGGGGTAGAGAGGCAAGGAAGTCACCATAGGCAGGGCCGAGCTGGAGTTTGAGATCTACCACGTCATTAGTTAGACGGCTTTGTTGTCCTACATAGATCGTTTAACATTTATGATAACACACCATCGATAGTCTCGCACTGCGTCAGGTTTGAGTAGTTGGCACTAGTGAGAAGTCCGTTCCGATAACCTCGGACAATACCCTCGATGTAGCTATTCCTTGAATATCAGAACGTACTCATAGCAGAAGGCTTGGCCAGTTGGAGGAGTCGTTGTACTAACCCATTATTTACGTTGAAAAAGAGGCCCTCCATTTTTGCTAAAGTTTTGATCTGGTGTGAGGGAAAGAAATGAATATGATGTAGAATGGATAGTAAGCAACGTAGCTGGATGCCTGGTGCATCACCGTTGATGTGGTGGTCTGTGATAGCTTGAGTGGGACGGCTGGAGACTGAGGGCCGGAGTTCGTCACCCTGCACACTGATGGTGGCAGTCTGTAGCAACCTTACAGTACGTTAAGGTAGGATAAGCATATGGTGACTACACATGAAACTAGGTATGGAAACCCTGCACACAGTCTTCAGCCTTGCCTAATTAGGCCCTTACCACCTATTACCTACCACCTACTGCCCGCTGTACTGCCTAGGTAGCTACCCAAGTCACCGCCCACTACCTAACTAGGTACCACCTACTGCCAACTACCCACTGCCAACTAAGTACCTTACTGCCTACTACCTACTGCCTGCCACCTATTGCCTACTACTAATTGCGCACTACTTATTATTTACTACTTACTGCCTGTTGTACTATGAATAATAAGTGTGTGTTTATGTTTATGTACTAAGTAGTTGTTAAGTACCTAAATTACTAAATATTTACTAGGTACTTACTAAGTATATATAGTTATTTTGCTAAATATATGCATAGAAGCGTGTAAGTATAGCTATTGTAGGGAAAAAGTACGGATTGGTGTACAATAAGGGCTTCTGCTAAGAAGACCTGGTCTTACAACTACATTACTTCTACAACTCACTATTCTACCTACTATTCTAACACTATGCGCATAGTAGAGCTATACGCATAGTAGAGCCATGCGCGTAGCTAAGTACCTAGGTATGCAGATATGCAAGTATTTACACCTGGCCTATAAGTTATAGGGAGTAGGTAGGCTATAGAACAAGCGTACTTGCTGCCGTAGGTCTGCAATAAACCAAAGGTAGTTGTACTGTAAGGCCTTTCCTTTTTGGGCATTAGGTTTAGCCCATTTTGGATATGTGCAGGGTTTCCATACCTGGTTTCATGTGTAGTCACCACTGACAATAGGGTGAGCCAAGCCTGAGCAAAAGCGGCAAATGTGCTAAGCCCAATTTGCCGCGCTTTTGGCATTTCGTAAAACCTAGAACCCCCAAGTCCACACCAGCCACAGATTCCCCACTGTAACCGCGTAGAACTTTGTTATCTAGCTTTATCAGTCTCAACCCGATATGAAATTTTCTTTCTTGGACCTTTTATTGAAAAAGTAGTCCGGCCAAAGCTCTCCTCTTCGTTGATTTTTGGCGCATCCTCGCAATTGGCGACGCAATACCCTTTCCCACTACGAGGGAAGCTGCGCAGGGATAAGGACAGATAATAACATAAGTTTTACAGCGATGCCTCTTTTCGTTCTTGCCGAAACGCCTGCGGGGTGAGCTCTACCGAAGCTGTTCTACTTACCTGCTGGTGGATTATGCTAACGCAGCGGCTTCCTAGCTATGGCCTGTTCAAGGCCAAGGATAAGAAACTCTTGTCTCGCGATGATGTCGCGGAACAGCTCTCCAGCGCGGAGGCTATCAATTCCATGTAAGTTCTATTTTATGACGAAGTCGACTAGGATCCGGTAGCGACTGACGCGATTTTGTGCTTTATAGGCTATCGCTTAAGAAGATGGTCAAGTTCGAGGACGCCGCTCAGGCGCTTGGCGAATACAGCTCTTTAACCGAGGGAAAGGTGACGCCTTTACTACAACAGCTCCTTGACGATATCAAGGAGGAGAGAAAGGCGTCGCTGGCTGTGGCAGATCCCAAGCTTGGTGCCGCGATTAATGTTCTACCCGAGCTTCAAATCACGCCTGTTTCCGATTCTTCCACCAATGATCTTTTCCGTGCGATTAAAACATACCTCCCTGAGCTATTTCCCGACCTCGAGCCAGACTATCTTGGCAATATGGCTTTGGCTCTCTCGCACTCTATTTCTCGTCATAAGCTCAAGTTCTCTCCCGATAAAGTCGACATTATGATTGTACAGGCTATAAAGCTTCTCGATGATCTCGATAAGGAGCTAAACAACTACGCCATGAGAGTAAAGGAGTGGTACGGTTGGCATTTCCCCGAGCTGGACCGGATCCTTAACGACAACACCGCCTACGCTCGTGTGATTATGACCATGGGTACACGAGAACAAGCTGTTAATACCGACTTCTCTGAAATCCTCCCCGAAGACTTGGAAGCGCGCGTCAAGACGGCTGCTGAGGTCAGTATGGGTACCGAGATCGGTGGCATGGACCTAGAAAACATCAAGCTTCTGGCTGAGCAGGTCATCAGCTTCACGGAATACCGGCAACAACTTTCGCAGTACCTGACGTCGCGCATGAAAGCCCTTGCCCCTAACACGACCGAAATTCTCGGTGAGTTAGTTGGCGCTCGCTTGATTGCACATACTGGTTCTCTCATGAAGCTGGCCAAGAGCCCGGGTAGTACCATTCAGGTCTTGGGTGCAGAGAAGGCTCTCTTCCGGGCTCTGAAGACGAAGCACGACACGCCTAAGTACGGTCTAATCTACCACGCCTCGCTCGTTGGACAGGCCACCGGAAAGAATAAGGGCAAGATTGCACGTATGCTAGCAGCCAAGGCTGCTCTGTGCCTTCGCGTAGATGCCCTGTCGGATCTCAGCAACGAAGGCGTCGACGGGGCCGATATAGCGATCGATGATGACGAAAGAGCCGACATGGGTATCAGGCTAAGGGTCAGCCTCGAGGATAAGCTTCGCAAGCTGGAAGGGAAGCCTCTGGCCTCTAAGGGCACTAAGATTGCACCTGGGGGTGCTGCTCCTTCCAAATTTGAAGTGAAGCCGTCGCGAAACTACAATGTTGATGCCGACGCCCCCATTTCCGCGAAGAAGACGCCGTCGAAGCCGCTCATCCAAGAGGTTGAAGATACTCACATGGCGGATAGTGACAGCGGGGAAGAATCTGGGGATTCAGATGCGGAAATGGGGGGTCTTGAGAATGGTAAGCAACAGATGTGGTCAACTCGGTCGAGAGCAAGCATGCATATGATAATTTGCATTGGCTAACAGACAAACAGGCAAGACCAAGTCGAAGAAGGGTAAGAAGGCAAGCAAAGAAGGCAAGAAGTCGAAAAAGGAGGCTCCTACCACGCCTGCCACTCCTGGCAGCAAACTGTCAGAGGCAGACTACGCTCGTTTAGCAGAGCAGGCGGGTATTTCGGTCAAGAAATTCAAACGGAAGTTCGAGCGGGGCGATGTCAAGCTCAACGACGACGGGACACCTAAGGTGATCAGTAAGAAGGAGATCAAGAAGATGAAGAAGGAGGAAGCCAAGACGGCAGCTGCTGCTGCGGAAAGCGAAGAACCATCCGGCAAGAAGCGGAAGCACACGGACGATGACGGCGAGAAGAAGAGCAAAAAGAAGTCTAAGAAGGAGAAATCGTCTTAGTCTTTCGGTCGGCACTCTCTCGCTTGTGTATCATCATGCTTTAGGACAAAAAAGATTCGTTGTGTGTTTCTGGTCATGGTGGGCGGCGTTCCGGATCGCATACCACAAGGTTTTTCTCATGTTGGGGTTGATTGGGTCTATTACTTGCTCGTTTGTAGGCGAATCAGGCCGAACCTGACCTTGCATGTTTAATCTGAAAATGTTAGGCGCAACGTCTTCGGTCTCAGTCACTAGGCTTTGCCTAGACATTGTCGATTGTTCGCGATAGAGCTCAAGAATGGAAGAGGCTATGAATATAGACGTCATGCAATCATATTGACCGGCTCGATGAACATGTTAGATTTGGTCATGTGTGATACCTGGATGGTCGTCCCCTACATACAAACGGTATCCCATGATATCCAGACGACTACCAGCACGACCAAATGAACTACTAACGGCACGCATTTCTAAAATCAGACCAACTTCGCCCTCGCCACAACCGACGCTAATGTATCTAGCGTGCACTAAACGCGAAGACGCGATAATCCATCCGAGAACCATTACGGCATGTCGCCGATAGTGATCCTAACGTCCTCACTAGTGACGGGCCGACTGTGGTCCCCGGGGCGGCGAACAGGATGTTGCGGTGTTGGTTCGTGGTTTTCTTTAGGGGTGGCGATACGGTATAACGGCATGTGTTCTTCCAGAGGCTGGAGCGTGGTGGTAGCCCACACTCACTTCTGTGGATGTGGGGGGTTTCTTTTGAACGGTTGAAGCCGACGTCTGGCGGCAGAGACATGGTGATGGATGGTTGGTAATGCAACCACCAGATTGCCCAAACCGGGCTTGCCATGATAAGAGGTATTCTTGACGTTCCGACGACTAGGCAACCGGCCGATTCATTTTTAATGTGCTTGTTGTCGTCTGATTCCAGTATGAATTACTCAATACGTGTTACCTAGGTATCTGCAACACATCGTTGAACCTCTCGCGAAGCCATACTGGAGCACACACCTGATTACGAATAAAGACATTCTAAATGCAATGATTCGAGCGCTTTTGGACCTCTGCCGGGACCAGACAATCAGGTGGTCCAGCATGCTGGATTCTCCGTCCGCGAAAGGGATTTTAATTTATTTAGGCTCAGAGTATATTGTACCCGCAGAGGGTGGATACGGTCGTCCAGGAACGGGGCCATCTGTGCCGGCTGTTAGACCAAGAATGCGACGTTGAAGGGAAGGGCCTTCGATTTCCCATCTATCAGATCCTGGGGACGTCCAAGCAAGTTGGGGAATCCCCGCAACAGCGCGCCGGTCTTGGGGAACGGGGGACGGGGGATGGAGAATCCAGGAAGCAGAAAATGACGGTGCGATGTGATGAAAGCCCAGACTGAGCCACATGGTACTTAAGAAGGGGTAGCGATGGCTTCTCCCAGACAAATCTAACCTCGTCGCCAGGCAGTAGCGCTTTCCCCCTACGGCAGCATATCTTCAAGATGATGGTACGGCGCGGGCTCTTGAGTGTCCTGGGACTTCTGCTCCTGGGCGTCCAGGGCCAGAGCGACAACCTTGGTCTGAAGGATGGTTATATCACCATCACGACGGCGAATTTCAACGCCAAAATCGTAAAAGACGCCCAGGTGCTGGCATCGCTCACACCTGCGGGGAGCACCTTTGATTTCCTCCCCTACGACCTGATATCCGTCCGGGCCAATAATGGTCAGTACCACTGGGGCGACATCACGTTCCGATATCGAGAGCAAGGTAGCAGCAGCTGGATCGACGGCAACTCCGCGGCAGCGCGCAAGACCATCACTACAGTCAATACCGGTGCCAAAGCCGCCTCAAACCTCGCGCCGACCCTTGGTGGTAACATCCCCCTGAATATCACGCGAGAATGGCTTGATGTCTCGGGCGATCTGGGCCTGCGCTTCATCATCGCCAACACAGGATCTTCGACCATTGAGCTAGGCAGTCTGGGCTTCCCGGCCGAGTTCAACAGCATCTTCACCAACAGAGCGGCCGCCGATATCCAGCGCCTCTGTACCCTGTCCGACCCTTACATCGGCATGCACGCGGGCTACATCCGCGCGAACCCGATAAGCGGTACGGGTACAGCCCTCGTCGTGGCGCCCCTGAACGGCACCGACACGCCTTTCGAAGCGTATCGCAACCTCGTCGAGACATCCTACTCCAGCACGAACTACGGCAGCCAGACGTTCGAGGGTTTCTACGAATGGCAAGTCCTTACAAAGGCGTATGCCGAGAAGGAATGGGCCAGCGTGACTTCCTGGAACAGCCCGTCATCGCGAACAATAGCGCCGGGCAAGTCGCTCCAGTTCGGCGTTCGCTTTTCCGTCGCCAAGAACGGCGTGCGGGATCTGGACGCCACCGTGAGAGCAACAGGCACACCCGTTGCAGTCGGCGTGCCGGGATACATCATCCCTCGAGGTTCGCCCGCCCAGCTCTTCCTTCAGTCTTCCTCGGCCGTGGGCTCGATTTCCAGCGAGCCATCTAGCGCGCTCGCCGTCGAGGAGGTTTCGACTGGCTCCTACGCCGTCACACCCTCGTCGTCGGCATGGGGCCGTGTGAGATTAACCGTCAAGTACGAAGACGGGAAGACGCAGACGATTCACTACCACGTGACGAAGGCGAGCACGGAAGTGTTGAGTAACTTAGGCAACTTCCTCACCACGAAGCAGTGGTTCAACGACACCTCGGACCCGTTCGGCCGCGCCAACTCCATCATGACGTATGACTACGAAGCCGGCGCCATCGTGACGCAGGACTCGCGCGTCTGGATCGCCGGGCTCAGCGACGAGGGTGGCGTGGGTGCCTATCTGGCAGCGATGACGAAGCAGGCGGTCCAGCCCAACGCCGACGAAGTAGCGAAGCTCGAGACGTTTATCGACAGGGTACTTTGGGGCACCATTCAGACTGGCGACTTCGGCGTAAGGAAGAGCATCTTTTACTACGACAAGGCGGCGCTACCCAGCTATCCTTATAAGACTAACTTTAACTGGGGTAGCTGGACGTCTTGGAACAAGAACTCGGCCTATGCCATCGACCGAGCCTACGATTACGTCCATGTGGCGGCTGCGTACTGGTCCATATACCGCGTTGCCCGAGCTTACCCCGGTCTCGTCAAGAGTCACACCTGGGACTGGTACCTCCTTCAAGCCCACAACACTATCCTACGAGCGACGAAATCCGGTGTTGGCTACAGCGATGTCGGGCTGATGGGCGAGACTGTCTACGGAGAGGTCTTGGCGGACTTGACACGCGAGGGAAAGACGTCCGAAGCTTCGGCTCTGAGCGCGGCTATGAAGACGCGGGCGACCAAGTGGAATTCTCAGGCTGTTCCGTACGGCAGCGAGATGGCCTGGGATTCAACGGGACAGGAGTGAGTGCTGATCCAGCTCCATTGATTCGCGGTGATGAGCAGGCGAATTTCCCATTTTCATTTTCGCACTTTGGCATTCTTGGGGGGAAGAGTGAGCTAACATAGTCCTGTGTCAATAGGGGTGTCTATTACTGGTCAAAGTAGGTCTGACACTACTGGACAAGTACGTATGACCTAACGAGACGATAGGTATTTCGGATTCACGAGCACAATGACCAAAACCGTCAACAGCGTGTTGGGATACACTCCAACAGTTCCTCACTGGGGCTGGAACGGCAACTCTAGAAGATACTGGGACAACATTGTACGTGTCCTTCCTTCCTTTCTCTTTCATGGCCTCGATCGATCGATCTCACCACATTCATGAACGCAAATAGTACGGAGGCAAGCTCCAACGCATCGAACGCCAAATCCACCACTACGGATCAGGTCTCAACGCACTCGTCCTCCTCTCAGCATTCCGAAGCGACCCATCAGACTCGTACCTGCTACAGGTTGGCTACGGCGGTACGAGCGGACCCTTATCGAATATCAACCAAGACGGTTTCGCATCCGCGTCATTCCACTCGTGGCCCAACACGCTGAAATGGGACGGCTACAGCGGCGACTACGGCCCAGGCTTTCTCGGAATGGTACTCGGATCCGGAACGTACGTTGCGCAGCACAAGACGTTAGGACTGTTGATATACGGCGGCAGTCTCAGCTCGTCTTCTGGCGTTAGCACCGTCAGCGTTACAACCCAGGGCCCGGTTCGACGCAGGATATTTATCGGTCCCCTGGGAGTTCTGATCACCAGCGATGCAGGCAGTATCAACAGCTTCAGCTATGCTAGCGATGGGAGCAGCATCTCTCTCTCCCTGGCCCAGAATAGTGGCGGCCCGTCAGCTGCGTCGGCGGTGGTATGGGTTGAGACTACGTCTGGATCCGCTAAATATACGGTCTCAAGCCCCTCGACCACTCAGTCTCGTCAGGGATGGGCGGTTCCTCTCTCACCGAGTGCGGTGACTGTCCAACTGAAGAAAGCATGAAATGATGGGAAGAAATTAGTCATATAGCTTGACATACTATTAATTGGAAGATAGCAAATATCTGCATCTTGGTTATATTTGTGCCTGCTGATTGATCTTTCCAACATCTGCGTAGTTAAGGAATTGGTGCACTTTAATGTGTGTGGGAGGAGGAGGAAGGGAGGTACGGATTACAGTGTACATAGTACATGAGGGCTTCTGCCAAGGGAGACCCTGGTCCCACACACATTCTTCAACAACACCAATACAGATGTACAGATGTAGTGGATATCTAATGTATCTGTACCACATCCATTGCAGGTGCTCCTACATGTGCAGGCAGGTCGGGTGCCTTTTACATATGGTCGTACAACTGTTGGCAGCTGGTAAAGGTCTGCTGATCAAGAGCTGCAACCTTTCTGGGCTAGCGTCCCGCCCGTCATTGGGCTATCAAATACCTGTACCATCGCAGTGAAGCCTTAACGTACCCTTTTACTTTCTTCATTATGCGAATCACCCAACTGACTCTTTTTTGCATCTGATTCGTGTTTTCAGGGTCGCGTGCTCTTTAGGAATCAGGCCGCTAAGGAAAGAAGAAGAATGTCGGACAAACCTCCATCACCGCGACCAGCATCGCGTATCGCCAGCTCGAGAAACGATAACCGCAGCCTCTCGCCTCCTCGCAACACAGATGACCGGAGCAGAGACGAGCGCAGACGCCACGACGGCTACAGATCTCGCGACGACAGAGACGACAGATCGAGAGGTCCGCGGGAGCAATGGAGAGACAGGGATAGAAAAAGTCGCGACGAAGACAGGCGCGACAGAGTCAGAGACAGAGACAGACGAGACGGGTACCGCGATGAAAACCGGCGGGGAAGAGACTACGGCCGAGGCCGGGACCAAGACGACGACTCTACGGAGCGCTTCGATAGGGAAAGGGAGAGAGAGATGGATAGACCTAGGCCGAAGAAGGGTTTCGGCGGCTTCAGATACAAAGAAAAGCGCCGCGACGACGAAGACGAAGACGAAGATAGCCGTCGAGGGGGCTCTTACCGAGGTTATCGCAACCGATCACCTTCGCCCCGTCGTCGGAGAGACAGGGACAGAGGCCAGGACCGCGATGAAGCTGATTCCAAGAAACCAAAGAGCAAAAAATCTTCCGGAGAAACAGATACATCGAAGCCGCCTACTCGCGCGCCCGCTGCTACCAGCGGCGGTGGCGGTGAAGAGATGATAATCGTGCACGTGAACGACAGATTAGGCACCAAAGCCGCCATTCCCTGCTTTGCCAGCGACCGCATCAAGGAGTTCAAGGTCATGGTCGCGGCCCGGATCGGTCGTGAACCGCACGAGATCTTGTTGAGGAGGCAAGGCCAGCGCCCTTTCAAGGACATGCTCACGCTTGCCGACTACGAGATCAGCAATGGCGTGCAGTTGGATCTTGAAGTCGACACCGGAGATTAAGAAGGGACACCTGCCTCACTAACTCTCCCACTACTGTTGCGAACACACCAATACAATGAGTACGAGATATCACCCCTTCAAATTCTAGAATGTCAGCGGCTAGGGAAGGGGTGTAGTGTAAGGTAGCAGTTTGCTTGCCTTACCCCCAGGACTCGGGTATTTTACTTACACGTTATACCTATATACCGGTGGATTTGAAGCCGCTTCGGTCTACGCTGGCTGGATAGGAACGGTAGATAAGGTAGCTCCCCATTTCTCCCAGGTAACATGAATAAAAAGTGTTAACATAGTAGGCTTCAGCCTCGAGGAATCCCTGCATTTTATGCCGAGTGTTGTCCGTAGTTTGACTTTTTGGTGTATAGGTTAGACCATATCCACGGAAACGGCGCTTACCTAGGTTGACTTGGTAGACAGACCAGTAACCGCTCCTATGCGCCGTCAAAAGGGGATCTACCTCCATTTTTTTTAATCAAAGTTACTCACGTCCAGACGTACCACGGAACCGCCTGCTTTCCCAGCACACTTTTGTGTCGGGTTGCCCTGATGGTTCCATATTAGCGTGTTTGGCTTCAAAAGGTAGGATGGTGAGGAATGCCTCACAACATGGTTTTGTAGCCGCCGCTTCCGCAGGAGGCGAGTATGCTCATCAGTTAAATTACGAGTTCTTTGGAAGTGCTAATTGACAGCGAATGCTTCGACATGGGAGTATTCACTTTCGTTTACATCTTTACAGCCCAAGTTAATTTAGTAGCCATAGGATTAACTAAACGATACTGAAAGTATATCGAATTTTCATGAGCTCACGTAACAGCTGTTCTAATCCTAAATAGACGTTGTTACCTTTTTCGCAATCCCTAACTCCTGCGCTATCAAGTTACCAAGTGTTATCATTACAACATTTCGTACACAGCTAAAAAAAATTAAAAAAACGTTATATCTAAACCGCGGTTCCGTAGTCGTCTTGCCCTTCGCGGATTAACCGCACCCGCTCACCTGGGGCACAGCTGCTCTGCTGCATCTCCTCTTGGTAAGCTCTGCTCTTCACACCCACATAGGCCGTGAGCATCAATCCCACAGCCGTCCCACCGACAGCCAGTCCGATATTGATAGGCGTGGGGTTTCCATCGAGTGGGCCGTGCACCAGAGCGTCCAGCCCGGACTGCGAGAGAGTGAGGACGCCTGAAATGCAGGTTATTCCGCCATAAAGGCGACCAAAGGTCGCGAAACCAAATACTTTAGTGGTATAGTCACTTTTAAACCACTGTTAGCTTCGTGTCTGAGGATAAGACACAGTAATTGTGCGAGTGGGCAGCAGAACACGGGTGACTTACGACATGGCCGAGTAATACAAAGGTCGGAATATAACGAACAGGACTACCGTGGTGTATCCGGCCCACATGAAAGGAAGGCAGTTGAAAAATCCTATCAAGGCGACGAAACCCGTGAGCACCCCGATGGTTGCCGTAACGCTCAGACTGTCCAATAACCAGCCGATGAAAGGCGTAGTCATGATGCCGCCAATCGGCAGAGCGATGCCGAAGAATTTACTAATTGCCTCAGCGTCTTCATCTGACTGCAATAGGTATCGGTACTGGGATTGGATAGTCGAGATGAAGTTGTTCATCTTTAGCATCTGTAGGATCGTCAGAAGCAGGATGAGGATAAACCAGGCCGTCATCATCTGTCTGTGAGCTGGTAGCCCGTGCAACACACCCCATACACCACTGGCAACTTGGACATCCTCTTGTTTCTGGGCGCGCTCCTCGCGCTCATCGGCGTCGCCGAGGATGCCTTCGATCTGATCCAGCTTCGCCAACCGGCGGTCAGCACGGTTACTCCGGACACGGTACAGTTCCGTCATGCTGTCGATGTCTTCGTCGGAATCGTGGATGTCGCGGCTTGCATCCTGGGCTATCTCTATCTTGTGCTCTAGCTCGGGGGTTGTATGGTAGGCATCACGGGGCATTAAGGCGAACTCGCCGATAAGGAGGATAACCGGAACAGCCAGATAGGCGAAGAAAAACTGGTTGGGCGCAAAGGCGCCGTCCGTGGCCTCCCAAACAAATTGATACAAAAGCAAAACAGCTGCCGAAGCGTCAAACGAACCCGTAATAACGGCCACGATGAGGCCCGAGCACTTCGGAAACGCATTGGACAACTGGAAACTAGGGACAAAGAGAAAGGTACCGCCTAAAGATAACAAGACATTTCCCAGGATATAGCCGTCAAACTCGGGAATGGCGAAGGCGTATCCCAACATAACACAACCGGCGGCTAGGAAGATCGACGCTGCTATATAGCAAGTGCGTCTTCCATAGTGATCCAGGGAATAGCCAGCAAACAAGGCCGACACGTTTGCCACGATGGAAGCGACGATGAAGAACAGGTTGAGACGCATATCCTGCTCGGGGCAGGATGCCGTATTTGGGCGTCTTTCATCGTCGGCCGTGTTGTCGCACAGCTCGCTGTATACGCCTTCGGCGATTAGGATCGGCTTTAGGGAGGCAAATCCAAACACAATGCCAGCAGCTAGACAGCACATGAAGGCGCCGAAGACGACCTGGGCTATCAAGAGTAAGTCACCTTAAGCTAATGTTCAAAAGTTAAAACGCACTTACCAAGGCGCGTTGCGCTTGACACCTTGTAGGCAGCGATATGTGGCAATGGTTCTAGAACATGGTTTATAGATTCGATATGTTCTGGGGGCGCCAGAGGATCATAACTTAGGGGATACCAGGGTCCCTTACCGACCTGGGACTCTTGGTCGTTGCCTGGGGCCTCACGGTCAACGCCTTCGATAGCAGTGACATGTTGAGCGAGCGACATCGAAGTGTTGTGGTATTGAGTAGTGAAGTCGTGGCAAGCGACCATAGTTGGAAAATCCCACCAGGATAACTAGGTACCTTAGGCAGGAATGAGCCTATTACCTGGGTATATAAGAAGTGGGAGGCAAAACTATAACGAACAGGGGCTTGGCAAGGCTTCGGAGTGAAAATTCCGACAGATGAGCTCTACCAAGTGGATTGGCCGTGCCCGCCTTCGTCCTCTCACACTACCGGGTAGTACACCAAGTAGGTGCTTGCGTGTTGAGAAACTCGATATAGCGAGTAGGGAGTCGCCGGACGAGTTGACAAGTTGTACGGGAAGAGCCATTTCTTATGTTGCCTTGTGTGTTATGTTACTATGTCACTAGTGGAAAGGGCGAGAGTGGAGGGAGCTGGTGGAGGAAATGGAAAGAACTCGTGCATTCACGGTCTCGCAGATAGCGGCACGCATACATGGTAGGTAGTCCCCACCAGCACCACCCGGTGCTACTTACGCATCGCGATCCTGAGAAGTGCCCGGTGAGGAAGCCGGTGAGTGATTGTGTGCCGGCTGTTACTATGATGCAGATTCTGTCTCGTTTGGCAATGCTACCTACCCAACATGATATCTACGAGGAAGTTATGAGCGGTGAAGGCATAGCAAGAATCATGAGGTATGTGCCTGCTCACTTTTACCTACCTAGAGCAGCAAGAGAAGTAGATACATCTAGGTTAATGGTTTAGTTACTTCCTTCCTACACAGACTAGCATGTTGCGGGATCGAAACAATAGCACAACATCGGGTGATGGCTGAGGTCCAAACGATGATGGATTCTTCTAATGCAGCTACTATGGAGCTATGTACTAGGTAAGCACCTGGATATGCTGTACTTAAAACAACCGAAGCCATGCGGGGCGGCTCAATTTTAGCGATTCCCGTAATAGGCAATGCGTTAGACTACGGCAGCAGCAGGAGCAGCAGTCCGACTCTGTGCATCCAGCATCGGGCCAGCCGTGAGTCTAGTTAGAACAACAAGGAGAGGGCCCTTTGGAGTTTCCTTAGCTGAACACAGCAGTCTCGAGTAATCTAGACTGGCATCTACAGTAACCCAGTGTCTTGTTTGGGGTGAGCTTTTGCGCGGCCAACGTAATTGGTCCGGTGTCGGTGATGGTGCCAGCGCTAGTCGAAGAGTCTAGGTTAGAATTATGGAGCTTTGGTACTGCTTCAGAAAAAGAGAAAAAAACCCGAAGGCGGGGTACATGAATCGTTCATGCTAAACCATATCTGAACAGAGCTGGTAAGAAACGAAAGCTCTTCAAGTTCTCATTACCTACAACGTGCATCTTGCATCTCCCTTACACCAATGCGATGCACCCTGCCTCCCTTCGCCGAGTCACTACCTTCAAAAGCGCCTCAACATTTAGGAGGATAGGCACACGTTTGCCTTGTAGTAATTTGCTGTTTCCTGAAGGCACTTATGCTTAACGCCTAGACTAACATTTCCCATATCAGTGGGCGACAACAATCCCAAGTCGTAGAAAAGTTTGGCGTACTGGCCCCTTTAGCCCAAGCAGTGAAGGATCATCTTTGCGAAGACCTTTGTCAACCCAGCCAACCTTGCCCGCATTGCATACCGAGCTTGCACCGAACGTTAGACTCATTACTACCTAGGTGGACAGGGGGGCTTTACACACTCTGCCTACTTAGCTCAAATTTGGACACTCACCGAGAATAGGTGGCGGCTAACCTTTCTTTCCAATCTCATCTCCTAAGCTCGGAAGCTACAATATGTCAAAACTCTCATCCCATCTCACGTGCCTACCTACCTAAATCTATTGTGTAATTATCTGCAAAGCAAGATCGGACAGCTATGTCCTGCCTGGGTTCTTGGCTTCTCACAAACTTACAGCGTACATGATGATATGCAACCAGGTCAGTTGGTTAGTAAATACGAACTCTGCTCCCACAGGTTTGAAGTACGATAGGACAGTTTTGGCATCCAGCACGCATAGATAGATGCCCTTCAGATATCATCTAACTAGAACCCTATAACACTTCCTCTCTCACAAGATGTCTGCTAGAGAAGATAGAGGATCTCTGTGTTTTCTCCAACATCCACGCCGTATTGCGCCTGAAACAGGCACATGTATCCAACAAGCTATCTAGGTAGGCACACTATTACATAAATACCCTTCCAGCCAGCCTCCGCAGCTGTCCCGGAAATCAAAAGATGCCTCTGTCCCCCGTGACCGACGCTAACTAACAATGGAGGATGGTGACTAGGGGACGGAGAAGAGTACCGGTGCACCCCATAGGTTCGGTAAGCGTGCAGACCAACGGCTTCAGTCCCGCAAATGAGCGGACATGCTTTTCAAGTTTTCACTATTCTGAGGAACCTAACACTACCACCACCCCTGTGAACATAACCTTTTTTCAAACGAATCAAATGAATAACTGACTATATCCCGGGGTTGGGGATGCCAGCGCTCTTAGTGAAAGCTAGAGTAGAACAGGAAGATCGTTGGAGTGCATGCATGCATGCAACGGGCCGAAACAAGGGGAGTTTGTTGGGTTGCTTTTCGTTCCCTGCTAATATTACTACACATATCAGCCTGGGTAAACAAGCTAGTTAGCGAGCGAGTGAATAGATACAGCTGCAAGCAAACTTGTCAACGACGTAAAGTCGGCGGGGTCGTCAGGAGATTTGACAGTGCCTATGTATTGCTATATGACGTTGAAACCGGAGCATATAGGCGACCATGCGCGCTTATAAAGACGAATGTGGTACGCTTCTACGTGTAGGCGACGTTATCGCTTGTGTCCATGTTGATAGGTTGACCGGGAGCTACCCGGATCATTTTCTCCTAGTTCTTCGAGGGTCATACAAACTGAGCCTGTTTGCAGCGTAGGAGGCTCGGCGATAGCAGGCACCAAAGACCTTTTCCCCCTGGACCATGAGTCCCATTCCATTTCTACTACGACACAAGATATCCCGTCCTAGACTAGAAGAGTAGAGTTCCGCGATCGGCACACCAACCAACCAGCACATATTCCCCCCCTCCCCTGGTCAGGCTTCCTTCCTACATACATAGGCATGTATCTGACTTTTATTCGAGCTGCTCGGCCACAGCTCTGACCTCGTCCCCAAAATCCTGACCACCCAATATCACAGCCGTCTTCGGATCGTTCGAGCCTTCAAGGATCAGCTTCTTGGCGAGGAAATTTCTCGTCACGAAATCCATGGCTATGCTCTCGACCCTGGGCGTCGACAGCCGCGGGAACTCCACCACATTGCCCTCGGCATCCTTCATCGCGCCCGCCCCGGCGTCCCAGGTCCATTCCCACTTGTAGTTGGGATCCGCGTAGGCCCAGGGGTTGGCGAGGTCCTTGCACTTGCGCGAGGCGCCCTGCGGCAGGTAGGGCAGGACGTTGTTAACGTAGGTGGTCTGCACGAACTCCGTCGTGAAGTATAGGCCTTGAGGTGTTTTGTCCAGATCGAACTTCGCGACCGCTGCCGTGGGCGGCTCTTGGTACTTGAAATCTGGGTGGTTGTATAAGTGCCGGAGGAGAGCAGCGTATTTGGCACCCTGCTCGAAGGCTTGTGCCGGAGTAGGATGCTCGCCGACGGTCTGGGGCAAAGACATTTTTGGCGATGGTTTCGAGTAGAGAGAATTTATATTTCTGTATTTTTTTTTTTTTTTGTTTTATATTCTTGGCAAACAGTCTATGTTGACTTCACAGTGTGACCTCGCGACGAGACAGTCATGTAATTGTCTTCCTATGTAGACAGGTAGAATGTCTGAGACCTGATCACGTGATAAATACAACACACTTTCAACCCGGTTTATCAATTTTGTTTGCTTAATATATTCAGAATCATTCTTGCATTCGGGATATAAAGTGAGCGTCTAAAATGTACACTGACCTATGCAAATAAATATGAGAATTACTTGCCGCGCACGTATTACCCGATTAAGAAACAGCCAACTTTGCTGCCGGCCCGTAAGCCCCACGAAGTGTAAGTAGCACTTACTTTTAACACTTACCTCCACCCTCCACTTACACCTACACCTTCAACACTTACCAAGGCCTCACAACAATGCCGTCACACTACCCGAGGCCATGCAGATCGAGGGCTACAAAACGCACTGCCGAAGGCCGCAAACAGCTGTAAATAATTAAAACACCAAAAAACGGCGCTTTACAGCAGTGTGTGCGTGCAAATTTGTATGTATATAACTTCAAGTAGGCTGTCAAGGGGTGTAGTAGCAAGGAGAGCATTCTGATGTACAGTGCTAGTAATTTTTGGTAGGTCATGGGTAGCAATGCACATCTTAGTCTGCCAGGTCTTGGCGATCCAAATCGGGTAATACGTGTGCGGGGAGTAATTCTCATAAATATTGGCTGACACCTTTATTACTAAAGTGGGAAGAATACATTCCTTTTGAGTGCATAAACCCTGGCACAGCTTGGTATTTGTCAATTTAAAAGCAATCACGTGATCTGGCGTCGCGTCAAAGAGTTGCTGACACGCTCATGACGCGCCCTTCAAGTGACATTGCCACGGCAAACTTAATCAGCCCTTTTTCTTTAATAATGTAACTAGGTGCTGGATTATGATTTTTGTTTTTGAATTATTCTTTGAAAAATATCCCAACAATTTCTCCTGAACTTCTTTACTCCGAGTGCCTTCGATTACTAAAATATCTCCTGGGCGCCGAACCTGAACCAACCGACAAACCAACCAAACTGAAAATCAACCGAACATCTAACATTGTAAGAACAGCCTCCTGGCAGAAATGACGGCACAAATAAAGCGCAAGGCTGGCTCTAAAGCCTCCTCCACTACCACAGCTTTAAAAAGACATAAAACAATAGCCCCCTCTACATCTACCTCCACATCTGCATCCACATCTACCTCAGCATCCCAAGCCCGAGGAAGCCCAAGCCCAAGCACCAAGATCAGCCAACCCATCCCCCTCCCGTCCGAAATGGGTAAACAACTCGAACTCATCGCGAAAAGCAACCGTACCCCCTTCGAAAAACGCGTCTGGACGCTGTTGTGCCAGATCCCTCCTGGAAGTGTCTCGACCTACGGTCTCTTAGCCGCACATTTGAACTCATCGCCTAGAGCTGTGGGCAACGCTCTACGACGCAACCCGTTCGCTCCGCAGGTGCCTTGTCATCGCGTCGTGGCTACGGGCGGGGCCCTGGGCGGGTTCAAGGGTTTCCCTTCCAAGAACGGGGAGGGTGTCACGATTGCGGAGAAGAGGTTGTTGCTTAGGAGGGAGGGCGTCTGGATCGATGAGAAGGGACGGGTTTCGGGGACGCCTTGGGGGAATTTTATTTAGGGGAGCGTTGGAAAAGTGAGAAGAGGGCGATCTGTCGTCCTGAATGTGATCATGATTACCTATTTGCAAATATTCCCTTGGCGTTTTTGCTTTACATCTTAGATTAGAATTTAGGGGCGGCGCTTTTTGGAGCCTTTTCACTTTCGGCATGTAATGTACAGGCAGACCCCCAAGTAGCCGACTCTATTTTTCTCTTCACTTTGTTGTTCGAGGAGGGGACAGATGGCTCGTACCAGCGATTTCTCGCACCTGCCAACATGTATGGCACACCAACTACGTGGCTCCCTCTTTGACCCCTTTGAAGAACACATGCAGAGGATCGACCGCGCCTGCATTTACCCCCCTTTTCAAGGCGAGAACTCTGGGTCTTCTGTCTACTAGGATGGCGATATTGGATATCGATTCCTCCGACTCTAGGTAGTCACCTTGTCGGCTTTGTGAAAGGCACATGTAGTTGTTAGTGTTTACATTTCATACTACTTAATGTCGTTCATGATCAAATATTGTTCGCTCGTTAGAATTCAGTACCGCTGAACCTCGCCATGCATGACATTTCTTCTCGCCGGGTGTAAGCCAGCCACACGGTGAGATGTGGTCCCTAAGGGTATCATCAATCTATCTATCCAAAGACATATGCTCGCTCAATTATGCAGCCAATCGTCCCATCCATGCATGCAAAAACAACGAACGATGCAGAGCCATTCTATGTACAACTGATAGCCGACGACTCAAAACTTCCCCTTACAATGTATATTTATTAAAGAAATCCATGATTATCGAGCTTGCGTTGAAAGACGCCGGCTTTGAACCGTGCTTGATATTGTCCGCATTGTCGATTGTGGCGGGCCACTGATGGTTGACATGGTTTCCGTCATACACAAGAGTAACCAAGCCCATCTGTGCGACTGCATCCTCATCATCGTCCTTCTTGTTGTCCCCCTCGGCCTTGGATGAGCCCGATCCATAAGTATAGACCTTTGCATTGTCCTTCGCGCCATCAAGCGGACTACTGCGTTGTGGCTCAGAGTGCAGGCCCTCACGTGCCGCCCACTCGGAGACAAAGTAGGGAATAGCAGGCAGACACTCGCCCGAACGTTCACCGCCCTCGTACGAGATGGTATCGTCGTCACCGCCGTGGAATATGAGCAGCGGGATCTTACCGTTGCGGTCCGCATCAGGCTCGCAGTCGAACTTGAGCTTCGTCGGCTTGCAGTCACTGCCACTGACGTTGACGTAGTAAGCGCCTGATACGGGAGCAAAGGCCGCGATACGCGCCGATGCCCGTCCGTCGCATGCGAGGTTGTTCGTCATCATACCGCCTTGCGACTTGCCCGTGGCGTAGATGCGGGACTTGTCCACACAGAGACGTGACTCAACATCGTTTACGACATCCATCACGTACCCGATATCGTCGACATCCGGGGGCACCTGTGGCGCGCCCTGCCAGAAGCGGTACGGCTCCACGTCGTAGTCCAGTGATGACGGGTAGACAACGATGTGATCCTTGTTGAAGAAGGGTGTGGTCAGGAGATCTAGCTCGGCCTGTGTGTCGGGTGTGCCGCCAGCCCCGTGGAAGGACAAGATCAGCGGCGTCTCCTTCCCAGGAGTGTAGCTTGGAGGTACCCAGAGCTGATAGGTCCGGCCACTGTCAAGATTTTCGTTGGTTCGTTTGTCCAGGTCCACGTCCTGGTCCGCGCCGCATCCCGAGCTTCCTAGTGGCTCCAGGCCTGAGAGGATATCTAGCGGCCATGCCGCGCCGGCGAAGAGTAGTGGTGAGACGGCGGTCACGAACTGTATTAGTGCCATTTCGAATGTATCATTCTCGTTACGGCGAGTAGGGGGAGCTAGGACAGATGAATTGGCGGAGGAACCAGAAAGACAGAAGCAAGTGCCCGGGCACATGGCTGCGAGAGCCAGACTGGAGACCAATGAGGTCATTTTATACAGGCTGGACGACCGCATGTCGTCTGTTCTTCTTGTTTTCTTGACTCTTTACTTTCCCGACCCCCTCGTTTCGCAGTAACGGTCGTATCCCTTAGACTATTACTCCAATACTCCAACCCGGACTCCAGCCCAACCGCGGCTTAGGCGTCCAATGCTCGGCTCATGTGATCTCCACTTGCGGGCTTCTCATTTGTTACCGACGGGACGACTGGATCTGGAGCGATCCAGAGCAACGCTGCCGCTCTGTTGGTTACAGCAAGAATGGGGGGCACATATGACGCTTCAGTCAAGATTCCCGTTGTATTCCCTTGTCCAAATGACGCGCGTGACTGTTATCCTCGGGTTTTGCACGCGCAGGTGAATAACCGAAGTAAAACGACTAAATCAAGAAGGCCGAACTGAACTAGACACAGAACACGAGGGAAAGCTGAGCGATTATGCTGTAGAGTCGGGTGTCACCAGCAGAAACGAGGCAAGCTAGTAGACTAGGGTTTAGGGCTGATTACATCTGTATTAATTCCCCGAAATTTCCAAGTGTCTAAGATGTGGATGCAGGTATCTCGACCGACAATATGCCCAAGTACAGCCAGAATGGCTAGTATAGGGACTGTACGATTAAGGAGTTATCTAGGTATACTGTAGGTAGTAGAATTTGTCGCCAACTGACAAAACCCTCTCTTTGCCCGTAGGCAAGGCTGATATAATCGTACGTATTGTATTGCTGTACTATGTATAACACCTACAAGGTACTATAGGTACCTAAGTACCTCTGTACTCCTATTTCTACATCTGTACATCTGTAGCAAGACGCGGGATCTAGGTAGACGACTAAGAAGCAACTGCCGAGATACTCTAGCCTAGTACGTACCCGACTTGGTCTAGGTAGGAGTCTAGGACCCAACAACATTTCACTATGGCTGCGCCAGCGCTGTACAATTTTAACTGTACTGCCGTGCTTTGGCATCTGCAATTGTTCTCGGGCCCATGGACATTGCGCGACCGCTTACCTATCTACGTTTTAGATTGCGACACCAGTCAAGTTGGTACCTTGGCTTCACCGTCTCGAAAGAAAGCACATGATCCTTTACATATAAATGATTACAATATGCAAACTATATCGTCGCATCAGGGAATTATCAGGCAAATATGACATCACGCGTTCTGTTCTCTAGTTTATTCCGACGTATCAACTTGCTAGCGGAGGCCCGAAAACCTCCTTACGATGTCCATCGCCATTTCGCGACCGCAACATGAACACTAGAGCTAACACGCAAATCATCGCCATGTATTTGTCCTTTTTTCTCCCATTATTTTTTTCTCCAGTTTCTTGCCCTGTTATACACGTATGCGATGCGGAACTAGATTGGCAATCTCAGAATGACTCGCTTGTCAGCAGCAGCGTTAACAGCAATGGCATCGTCATTCGTCATCAATCACCCTTTCATTTTCTACTCGACCGCAACTCTAGCAGCCATTTTCCATCTTATAATCTTGTGGATTGGTTCAATGACCTACGCCACAATAAACTCGCCCTAGGTCATCTGGGTCATCCGGACTGGACACGATAGCCGGGATGAGAAACGAACATGTAACTTGATCGCATCATCGAGGCTTTGACGAATAGCCCCGTGCGTTTAAATTACAAGAAAGAGGTATCGACAGGTAATTAGCAAAGAAAGGGCATGCTAGCATTTTGTGGCCCGTTTGGCGTCTCAGTCAGGAACGGCCAATAAGCCGGGGTATCTTCGCGTGCAAATAACTCAAACGGCAAGGGTTCTTCATAGCATTAGGTTAGGTAGTCGTAGGTAGAGCTGAACCGGGGGCGGAATATAGTCTGAACACTGGAGGTGGTCTGAGGGGTGAGGTCCGGAGCAGACCCTACGGACTGCTTTATCTTCCTCCGAATTCGCTAGAAAAAGCTCGGCTTAGTAAGGACCCGGTATTCGACATAGTCTTCCCCGTCAATAGTGATGATAGCGCCCTGGCTCACAAGCTTTCCGGCAAAGGGTCCATTCTGCTTTCGCTCGTATTTGATACCCCCATGCATCTTAGCGTCCTCGACACCCGCGCGGATCTTATTTTGCTCCTGAGAGGCCCATATTCTCTGCATTCGCTCGCGGTTCTCCTGGAAATGGGGGCGATGAAGATGGGCATGGGGGTGATGCTCCATTGGTTCCACCACATTGGCATTGCCCGTGGAGAGTCGATTCTGATGTTGTCTGTCCTGGCGTTGTTGCGCGACTTCCATTCTGCTGACCTCTCGCGCAGCTAGACCATCGATGCGGTCGACGATATCGACGCTTTGGGGACGAGGAAGGTGTCGCATCTCGTGCTGCGGAAGAGGGTGACGGGAAATCGTAGGCTCGTTCCGCGGCATCATGTCGCGACGATGATGACGTAACTCATGGCCACCAGGTGTGGAAGAGCCGCCGGCATGCTCTTGGACTTCCTCTCTTTCTGGCAACAAAGACGGGCGGGGCATCACATTGGCAGCAGCGGACGATTGACCTCTGGTTTGAGAGGCTGCCGCCTGAACAGCCGCCCGTGTCTGGGCCTCGTAGACGGCCTTTGTCTCGTTTGCTACCTTCTCGTCCTCCTTTTCGCCGTCATCGATCTGTCTCTGACGCACACGCACATACTCTTTCATTTCAGGCCGACTAAGGTGAGCTATGTGCCGGAGGAAGAGAACTTCTTCGTAGGGAATCCATAGCGCGCCCGCGCCCGCGGGAAAGTTGCCGTCAACATAACGACCATCTAGTGTTTCGCGGACGAGTTTCACACGGAACATATCGTTGGCACCTAGTATACCATATACGGCGTGTCGTTCACGGTCATCAGTAACGGCAGACTTGGCCCAGCATCCGACGAGAATCCTCGTCGGTCTGGTCCCTGGTAGCGTGTCTAGAACGCCTGTGTGGGTTTGTGCGGGCGCTGGAGCAGAGTGGCCTGAGTTAGGAGTAGGCAGGTTTGGACCTGGCGTCTGGTTCGGCAATGCGTTGGCGGGACGTTCGGGGAGGATATTATTTCCACTAGTAAGGCGCCGACGCTTAGGCTCGTGTCGGCTGATTTGGGCACTGTCGGGTATGTCTAGACCCCATGCTACGGGAGTTGGTTGTGTTGTTTCGGGGGCAGGGTTCGCCTCGAGACGGCGGCTCGCCTCCCGGACGGCCTCTCGTTCTATCTCCTCTCGCCTTTTCTCAGGTAAGCTGTCACTACCGCCCAATTCCGCAATGATTTTGACGTATTCCTTAATCTCGTTGTGATCGAACCCAACAAGATGCTTCTCAAAGACAATTCTCTCAAACGTTACCCAGCCCCCGCCAGGGCCGGGAGGGACAGGGAATAGGCGGAGATTAATCGACTCCCCCAAACGCGTCACACCCTGGATGCGCGTACGGAGTCGATCTCTCACATCCATGAACCCCACCACAGCATGCTTTCCGGCCACATTGGGCACAGGCGAATCTCGCCAGTAGCCGATCACAACGCTCTTGGCATCCATGCTCTTCGGTGCACTGGATCTACCCTGGCTACCACGGGAGCTAATGTCTATGCCATCGTCAGCCAAGCTGGTATCCATCTTGTCTTCACCAAGGTCGTTGTATAGGGAGGCGCGTTTGCGCTTTGAATAGTGCGGTACGGGCTCCTCGTCTTCAGCTATGTCGCCGTCCTCAGCATCAGATACAACTCGGAGGGGCGATGGCTTATCCCCATTCCCATGTGTGCCCACAATAATCTCATCCCCAAGCATGTCTGGGTTAACACTAGATACAGAACTTGACTCTGGCGATCTTGCCCTGACTCCATTGGTAACTTCGTTCTCGTCAGGTTTTGTCGGATTGAGAATTGGGCGACTAGAGGAACATGTGAGTTAGAACTGTGCGATGAAGAGGCGTTTTCAAGCCAAGGCGTAATGGGTGTTGAGGCAATTGTATGATTGGAAGTCGTTGCTCAGAATAGCAGTCTGACTAGTGAGGGTGAAGGGCTGGACTAGGATGTCTCAAAGTTAAAGGGAAGGCGGAAGTGATGGTAATGAACAGTGTATCAAGCGGTAGGCACTTGCTGACGCTGGTTATGGACAGGAATGGCAACAACACTGGCGCTTTCGTGACGGCAGAAGGTAAACTGCAGAAACGGGAAAGCAACTGTGATGATGCGGTGTCTCAACAACTCTGGATCGACCCCCACCGAAGTCCGTTCGTTGTGACACGCCGGGCAACACAGTTGGCGGCGACTACCTGTGGAATTCTTACCTACGTACTGGACCGTACTGGAAGAAATGTACCTCCAGGAGAGAAAAGGTTATAGAAAGAGGGTGACGGAGGGCTTCATGCGGGACGGAGGACAAGCCAGGCGCGAAAAAGAGGAAACAGAAAGGCAAGAAAGGAAAGAGACAGATATACACGTTGGCGAGAGAACGGAATTGTAGCTGTAAGGATAATTGCGCACGTCGCGTCCGGTAAGAGTACAAGAATAGGGCGAGGGCGTAACAACAATTGACAAATGCTGTTGACAGCACCCGGGTTAGGAAAGTAAGCTGGGAAATGAAAGACTTACAACCCTACAGGCGACTTTTCGGCAGGCCTATCACCACTCTTGGGCGACACGACCTTGCGGTCGTCCGCAGCGGCGTTCTCCATGGTAGAAAGGCGCAGGAGACAAGTACTAGCAACCGGAGATGGTCTCTATCTCATCTGACGCACGGCTAGACAAAGCTTTGCTTGGAGGTTCAGGTAGTAGAGTATAAAGAGGCAGCAAAATTGGCCTGTACGTCCTAGATTGGGGTTAGCCACTACTCGCAGGTTGATATAGAAGTTGTAGATGAATGGAAGAGTATCCAGGCGAGGCAGGCATAACACATGAACAACGTTATATATTAACAATGTACATAGATACCTCTCCGTGATTGCTTACTTACTTACTTTGGAGCGGCGGCGATCAATGCTGCAAGTGACGTGTTAACAACATACAATGGTTGCCCAACTCGGGGTTTCAAGGCTCGCGCAGTAACGGTGTAGGCGTGTATGTTTTTTAGGCTCTCTTAAACTGGTTCCTAGGAAACACTAATTGTTTCTGTATGGATGGTTTGCTATTGTGCTAGGTATTGTCAGTGATAACAATGGACAGAGAGGCTGACGGTTGTATGTATGAAGAATCGGAGTTGTGTAAATAAGTTTCCATAAGAAATGGGGTTGACAGCGCTTGGCGCAGATCACGGCATCCGTTGCGAGAGTGAGGTGGACTCCTGGGTGGTTATGGAACAACAACAACAACAGAAGTTAAGTTGAATTGAATTGAATTGAAACGAATTGGGAAAAGCGGGGCTGACCTGAAGACTACTTAAGTACCTTCCTCTGTAGTACTTACTGATGTGTGTCAGTCGGTGTTACCTTGAATACCTGCTCGTATGTGAATGTAGACAGGTAGGAGGTAGGATGATCTTTTGAGACGTGAGTTGAAAGTGAAAAAGGAGAAGACAAAAGAGAAAAAGACCCCCAAGTGTGATGATGTTTTGTGAATGACGGCAAGTACATTCATCAGTTAGATGCACAGGTCTCCGGGTGTGAGGCAGAGGAAGTCAAGTGAGTCAGGGGCTAAAATTGAAGAACAGGCCATCATCGTGTGAAAACTCGAGTTCCGCGTAACACATTCCAGGGGCCAGAGAGGGAACCGGGAGCTTGGAGGTCTGAAGGGTAGATGTTTTGACAAGAACGTGTCTAGCTCGAGGTTGATTGTAATGAGAAGCAAAGCGGAAATGAGAGCAAGGCAATATAGTACACACCTCTTTTGAGAAGCTTTATTAGGTTAGTAGTCTAGGTAGAGGCAGGTGCTGTACAAGTTGTGCACTTGTCAGAGACCAAGGAGGTAGGTAGGTAGTAGGTTAGCGCCGTAGTTGTGAGGGGACGCCCGTTCCTTGCTGTCAAGACTCAAAAGAGAACTGCAAGTTAGCTGGGAGGAAAAAAGGTTGATAGAAAGGGAAAAGGTGTTGCAGATGTGGGACGGGTTGGGTAGACAATTAACTACAGCAAGGGCCAGGGTGAGAAGAGTTAGCAATTCAAGAGACACAAGAGAACGCGACGTGGACAACTGGTAAAAAGCCAATGCCACTGTAGATAGAGAATGCAATTGTAGGCTGGAGGTACTTTGTTGTCCCGTTGTAAGCCCTTGCTTGGGTACTTTTGGGAACTCTTATGATGGTAGGTAATAATACTACTGTACATGATAATAATAATATCAACCCGTTTCTGGGGCTTACCGATGGGAACCCCGGCAGGGGGGGTGGATTGGAAGGGGCCTCTCTTGCTGTCTGGTTGACCGGGACGCTATACCACAAGCGCTATTAATTGGTCTCCCTACCGTAGTAGCGCATTTTTAACATTTAGTAACAGTGGTATAGAGGTAGTAGGTAGGTACATGCAATATACTTCGGTACGGGTTGCACGTAACCTAGGTATGTAGTACCAATACGCTCTTATTAACAGACCGAGAGACGAGCAAGGCCCTGCATTTCCAGAGTTGACTTTGCCCACACTTTGGCCCTCTGGCCTTCTCTGTCTCTCTCACCACCATTTACCAGCAGCAGATGAATGCAATGCGCGAAACATTTCAGACCGTCGATCAGCTAGGGAGCTCGATCCCAACCACCGGACTATAGCCGGAGTCACGCTGCATATGTGTAGAATGAGATGGTGAATCAGTGTTGAGCATCTGTCCATGCGGAGCTCGACGATAGGATGATCACTTATCATAATCATAATCACATACATATACATACCTACCTATCTCATACACATGGACATACGCATATACATCCAATGTTGACACATACAGCAAGCAGTAGGACTTGTCCACCCACCAGCTACCTAACCCCACTTCAGCAGAGCAGCAATATCCAGCCAGTTGCCGTGATTTTAAGAGCTCCGACCATAAGAACTTCCATTTGGGGGCCGGTAAAGTTCATTTGTGTATGGTCCTTAATAATCGCAGTACGCAACAGAGGTATTGCAGCCTTAGCAGTTCTGATAACGCATGTGCTACGATCAAGCTTACTCTGGACCCGTCAGTTTTCCGTCGCCCAAAGATTTAGCCGGAATGTGCGAAACAGCTTCTTCATACCGTCCGTCATCCACTCCATCGGCACTGATTCTGTTAGATTGTCGGTCGAAGAGAGAACATAATAGCGGTTCCTATCTTAAAGCAGGTACCACTATGTAGGCCACGGTATGTAGGTACGTAAGATACGTACAGCATAAGCAGTACAGATATCAGAAAGATAAAGGAGATAATGCCAGGGTAAGGGGGTTAAGTCTAGGTTAACCTAGGTAGTACTTTCGAGAAAGGGTTCGCGCTAAGCTAACTCGGCAAGGATTCAAAAGAAGGATGTAAGAAAGGGCAAAAGGCACGATTTCTGAATAAGATTGCGTGCGCGCCGAAACTTTGGGCACGAATTTACCCTCTCTTTCCTCCTGGCTCTCTCGAGGTTTGCTAGGTTGAAAGGGTTTGCTTATCCCTTGTCACCCCAGTTTCGGTGAAGTGGGCTGGACAGAATGGCGGGTGGTCCAGATGCAGACAAAGGTGGCCAATAACAAGAATACAACCTGATGGGCTTTTGATTGATTTCCTTTGGAATGTGACACTCCTTGGAATAGAGACGCCCAAACAACCTCAAACATGGAGTTACAGTGTTGTGCCTACCTAGTCTTTGGCCCCCGATGCTAGTCTATTTACCTACATACACATAGTAAGGTAGCCACTGCAGGGGTGTAAGCAGAATGTACTATAGTACTTTAAAACGGTAAAAAGGAAAGGTAGCTGAGCTTCTTGTTTATTAGTTGTATCATTCCTTATACAGCAGTAGATAGACGGAGTCGAGTCGATTGGACAAGACGGTGGGTCGGCCACTCATTTTCATTTGTACGGAAACTCAACTACAAGGACAGGGCTGGCTCGAAAGGGAATTATCAATCGGTTCCCATCGAGAGTTGAGAGGGGGGGCGGGCCAATGCGGGAGTGGAATGAGTTTGCAACTAAGAAAGATGGCGGCGCTGCACGTAGCACCAAGCACCAAGCACCAATACCGGCAACGGAAACAGGCTCGTTTCTGGGTTAACTCCTTCAAACAGCCTGCATGTCTGACTCTCATTAATATGATGTGAGTTAAGCCCCGTGACGCGAACGACGTATCGATGAAGTGCATACCTACTATAGGCAGAAATGCAGTCTAGGTACAGCGGTATGAGAAAGGAAGCAATTACCCTCTTACACCGATTTGTTCGTGCTACTTGGTAGGTACGTATTTGACTAATAGTACATCTGTACACGTGGCCAAGTCCAAAGAACGTCGTAGCCTAATAACACACTTGGCGAGACTCATCGGAGTTCAGTAAACTTCACTTCAGTCGGTAGTTACTGGGGTAGTGTTGCTGAGGTATCACAAGCACCGCCCCCCCCCCCCAAACCACGTACGAGCACAAGTAGGAGGAACATACGAGAGTTCACAGTACTACCTTGACATATGTCTTGGTAATGATGCGCATCTCAGATAACAAGAGCCGATAGCTTTATAAGCGGCCAGGAGGGAAACATCTTTCATATCGCCTTGCCTGGAGCAATATAGTATATCGAGGAGTGAGCACCTGTCTCAGGTCTCCCGGTTACTATGTAATCAAGCGCCAAGGCGGATTAGAAAAGTGATTGACTAGGGTTCTACTGGGGTCCTGTTGCTGTAAGCTCCTGCGCGTGGGTGGAGACAGATCGGAATGATGACATTGAAACAATCAAAAAAGCTACGCTACAGGGTAGAGTAGAGTGGTCTGGACCCTCAGCCACCCTGACCGTGATGATCTGAAAGTTGTCAATGTACTATGTAGGGTCAATTATCGGCAATGAGAATCGCACGGAGGAACACTTGATACAATACAATTATCCATAATAATAACGGCGGGGAGTACTACCATGTTGCGTCCATGGGCACATTTTCCTCCCGACAGCCAGATCAGTAACCTATCAGTAAGTACATAACTAACCTAGGTCACACCACGAATTCACCCGTGACACCCCGGGCTCTGCTTGGTATGACGAGCTGCTGCAAACACTCGGCGAGAATATTCTCTCGCAATCATCCATTAACATCTAATTGGACGCCAGCGTCGCGAATGTCCTTATGTACGACATCCGATGCAAAGTATGATGCCCGTGCAGGTAGTTAGTTGATGGGAATACCTACTAATAACCACCCCTTGCATCGCAGCGGTTAAGCAACAGAGAGAGAGGAAGGCGGCACAACAGCTCTGGTACACGCGGCTGTATTTCTTTCTCTTTCGGCGAAGGTGAAAGCGTTTCGTGTCTTGGTGCGCACTAGTTTCGAAAACCAAGTTAAAAACTATAACCTTGATGACTCAATCATCTAGGTCGGCGTGTTCATCCCTTAAATCAGCAAAGCTACCCAGCTTCTGATAAAGTCGATCGAAGTAAAGGATCTTTACTTAAAGCATCCTACCCATCTGTCCCAGGGAGGCGGAACCAAATGGCTATGCCCATATACACACTCCTTCCGCACAGAGCAAACTGCGCCCAGCTTATCGCATTCATATAGCGAGATTTGACTCGACACCGAGATAGAGACTTTTTCTAGAAACCGCCTCATTTAGAGTTTTCTGAGAAGGCTTTAGCATGTTATCGTCTTATGCCACTCGAGGCCCGAGGTGCATGACCGATCGCACCGGCGCCCGACCGATGGGCTCAAGATGCCCCTGGCATCTATCTATTTAGGTAGATGCTTGATGAATGGCTAAGGGACGCTACTGGAAGATGGCTCCCTAAGCCGGAATTATCTAGCGCAGCTATTCCGTCTCGTTACCCATCTTCGAACATTCTCGTCTCTTGATTGGTCTGACCTATAGAATCTGGCGTCAGCAGGTTTCATCTATCAGATGCTGGTAACTCCAGTTTGCATATCGCAAACCCATCAAAACTGGGGGATAAGTAGGTGGGCGTGCGTCGTCGGTACTATCATAGTGCTACCAGATCTCCCACTTGGATGACACGATCGGAGTACACGAATAAGCGTCTATACTTGGCAGCACAAGCTTCTAATACTAGGCATGCTAGCGACAGCTTTCGCATCACTCTTGCTGTCATCTATACCAGTCGACGGGCCCGAGAAGCAGCATGAAATATGGTGTGAGCGGGCGCAAGCGAGTATTTATTTGGTTGAGGGTATAAAACATAGCCGGGTCGGACGATAGATATGCCCCAGTCGAGGTCTGACTTGCCTCTGTCTCTTCGGTCCATCCCACACGATGCCGCCGTCTGCATGGAACAAGGAGCTCGGGGTCACGACGGGGTCGACATCTACAGTGTTCCTGACTGAGTGTTCCTGACTGAGAGGAAGGGCGGGTTAGGGTGAATATTCACGATGGTTGGTGTGAGACACGGCATCGTGGTCCACAAGGCAACTCAGGGATCTTCGACGGTCCTGCTCATCGTCCATTAACCCGTGGGCTGACTTCGGTAGCATAGCTGCAGAGAGAGGAACAGAAAGCGAGGAAGATTTATATGGGGTCAGGTGTTTTGCAAAACTAATGAAGCTGACGTCGGCAACTACTAGCTTAACTTTACATCTAACAGCTTTACAGACAATTGACAAATATAGTGAATATTATGTTGCTACCAACCTTTTTGTAACGCTGCTGGTACTTGATTAACATTGAAAAGGAAAGAAGGTTGCAGCCAAGAATTATTATTAAATAATTATTAATGCCGCCGCTTAAAAAAGAGAAATGCAAAAGAAATGCGGTGAGTGCGGATCGAACGCACGACCTTCAGATTAATGGTAGATTGAAGTTTAGGCTTCAGTCTGACGCTCTCCCAACTGAGCTATCCCCGCTTTGTTGAGATCCGTCTGTCATATCAAAAGCCATGATCACGGAATCCGGGCGATTGTCAAAGACCCGCTTATTCACCTACAACCAACAATTATAAAAGCTACAATACACCTTCTTTACTAAAATATGTCTTTAAATAATATGTTTTTGTTGATTTTATTGGGTTGACCCTTGTAATTAGTGAGCTCTCTAATTTGGTCTAGCTGTTGCCTATTAACCTGACTCAGGTTTGCAGATACAAGTAGACGGACACACGGCTGATTGTCAGTTTGTTGAAACACTATAGCGCACCTGTTTAAACTATCCCTGGGATGCCTATCCGTGATATGAGAGAGGAGGTACCTTTACATCGTGTACTCATCGTGTCGCACGCTTCTTTCTCATTCTTTCGGTTAAACGTTTAGGGTTGCTTTCTATATCTACTTTCCTAGGGAAACTAGTGTATGCGTAGGCCACTTTCTACCTAACGTTCTTCTCACGAACTTAGACACACACGTAGACGCGTTGACGTATGGCTACGTAGCAAGAGTTCGGGCTAGCAAGCAGGCAGTGACTTACTTAGGTGCCTCATAATAAGCATGGCCTCCCTCTAATCGTAGTACCACAAACATGCAGATACCTCGCAATATAAGTGACACTCGTAAAAGTGACACTCGTAATGTTTCAGGCGTACCTAGCAAACTGTACCGTCCATGTCAACCTCCACATCACAGGAAAGGAGGGAACGAAATTTGTTTGCCTGTCGAAAGTGGTGTTCTGTGAAGCTCCCTAGATTCAGACTCCATCCTAGGTACCTAAGTAGGTGGGCGTCAAGTACCCTCAGTAACTTTTGCTAGTGGTTAGGTATACCGTAGATTAGTAGATGCTCCATATTTGGGCTAGCAAATCCGGCCCATCAGCTACAGGTGAAGTTGAAGGTCCTGTATTGCATGCTCGCTCAGCCCACCAAGAAGGCAGGTTCGGTGTACATATTCGTCTAAGCGGCTCGCATCTGGATATCTCCTAGATGGCCTAAGGAGGTAGGCAGTGTAATATAATATAATATAATATAACATCCTCTTTCTTCTCGGCCTCATTTTCCTCTTCCTCTACCACCACCACCTCCCCGTCCCCTTCCACCTCCGCGCCCACCCCTTTTCGCCTTCGGCCGTACGCTCGTATTCTCATACAGCAACTCCTCGCCGAATGCCATCTCCCCAAACTTCATATAGCTGATGAGACCACGATCTACGACCGCCAAGATAGCCTTCCGCCATCCGTACTTGAGGCGCTTATACACCAAGCCGGCTCCCCCCTTGCCCTCCTCGTTTCGGGGCGGCAGCGGATCCCAGGGCGTGGATAGGAGTAGAGTATCTAGCTGTTCTAGCGTCGGGACACTGGAGTCGCGGGCGTCTACAACAGCGAATTGAAGGTCGGGAGCCTGCGGTCTTGCTTTCGAGAAAGAGGACGTGCTCTTCCAGACGTGAAAATAGATCTTGAATGGATTCTGAGGTTCGGGGATTTCTGACGGTGGGAGAGGAGCGGGCTTGTGTCGTTGCACTAGGGCTAACTGCTCGAAGATGGGCAAGTAGGAGCGGTATAGACCAGGTCTTACGAGCGGTCCATATGGCGGATAGCTGATGCGTTGTAGAGTAAAAGTGCCAGGCATCTTTTGTGTTATTGAGAGGAGCCACTGCCACAGCGTTTGAGTCGGTTGTGGCGGTGATAGGGACGGCATTGGCGTCGCCCGTAGAACTTTATATCCTGTGCGTCTGAGGTTGGCATAGACCTGGTATTTCTCGAGACTGATCTTGCCTCTTTCTCCATCTCGCCCAATGAAGAGCGCATAAGCAGCTTGTAAGCTAAGGGGGACACCAAGTTCCCAAGGCTCGAGCTTCGCCGACTCAGAGCGTGATGCTCCCAAGCCGTCATCCGCAGGGAAGATATCCTCAATTCCTCTCGCGGGCCACCATAAATTCAGTGTTCCTCTTTCAACTAGAAACAGCGCTTCCTCCGGAAGCAGCCACGTCTTTAGCCAGCCCGGACTCAACTTCTCGGCGCTTGTGACCACTCGTCCCATCGACGACAGCATCGTGCTCTTATCCGATTCGAGCGCAACGACTCGTTCCCGCGCAAATAGTCCTTGTCTAGATCCCCTATATTTCAGCGGCTGATCGCAAACTCCCTTCTCGCCCTGTTCGCTCTCGTGAGGCATATCGGCCCATCGATCGGGAAAATACCATCCGCGCATGACACTGCGAGGCTGATGTTGGCGTGTGTAGCTAAGCACATCGTGCATGGCGGTGCGGCTGGCCTCAAGGACGCTTTCCTGCGCGCGCGTGCCATGCGATTCGAAGTCTTTTTCACCACGTCGTATAGCCTTGCCGGCGGCTTGGGATCTGTTACCGGGGGTCATGATAAGAGATGTGAAGAGTCGGAAGTCTTGGGCTTTGTCCCCATCGCCTTCTTCGGGGTCGAAAGCCGTGTCATTTCCGCCGGAGGCCAATGATGAGCCGGGTATTATATCTTCGTCGTCGAAGGCCATATTTGTGATCAAACCGGCCGCCCGGTCAGTCGGCTGGTCGGTAGGCCGGCGTGGGAAAACGCTATGTTGGTAGGTAACTTACAATTTGCGCTGCGACAATGAGAGCTTCAAAATTGATACTGGAGGGGCGGCAGTTCGGTCCTGCACGTACAGGGATATATCGTCGCACTGGGATAACTTAGTGGGGCCAATGCTACCTACCCGGGACTGCTATGTACTAGGTTAGTAAGAAGTATGTACATACGATACACAGCTCACAAGATATCTCATCCACCCATATTCTGTACCTCCACAAAGAAAGGTGTAGGGTCGCAATATAGAGCATAAAATCAAGACTAGCTATCTTGTCGCATACCATGATTTTGTCGACTCGTGTATGAAGTTGGTTGGTCCCTTCTCCTTGCGATAGTAGGATAGCCATCCTATATGGATGGGGTTTTTCAAGCAGGCAAGCAACGAAAACCCGCCGTTTGTCCTCAAACACACCATGCGAGCATGTACCAACTTCTAGGTGATAATGCATGCAATTTTATCTAGGTATGTACATGAGGTGACCTTTAAGATATTCGCGGTTCTCCCCCCGACCGAATATCTTGGTTATTATGAGAGGTAACACATATAGATCATAGGCTCTGAGACACCAGGGTAACGGAAGGCCTCTCATGTTCCCATTATCGAAGCGCAGATAACTCGTTCGATAGCATGTGCCTCACTACGATTCTCGTATTCTGCCGTTCCTTGTCACGCAAAATTCGGACAGAGTACTGCTGTATATCCGCTCATAAAAAATGTGTAACTACCTATCCATTTACGCTGAGCACCAAGTAGAGCGGGAAAAGATAAAGATTGGGGGGGGAGGGGTATAAGGAGAAATATGAAAATACGTAATTGATCTCTGTTCACTAACATAATTCTTAAAATAGATCGGATTGGGATGGGACAAAAGATTTACAAAAAATTCAAGTATTGAGAGCTGCAGGATTCGAACCTGCGCGGTTTCCCATCGCGGGATTTATGGTATGCCAGGACAGAAACCAGCACTACCTAAACACGACGCCTTAACCACTCGGCCAAACTCCCTTGCATATGTTGAGCATTGGCTATATAGTGCGTTATGACGCTTGTGCAGCAGCGAGCGGGGCACGAAGATGCAGGCAGCAACCTTGTGACTTCGTGCCTTTGCGTCAAACATAGTTTGATTCCAACAATAATAGCAACAGCACCAATAGTTTGACCCCTCAAACGATATCCAGACCTTTGTCGGTATAGAGAAAAACTAGCCCATGCCCAAAATGCGGCATCTCGAATGATCGCATTCAGCAACGTATTACATCAGGCTCGGCTCTATGCCGATCACCAGATTGAATGCAGGCAATGTAACACTAAATATCGACATACCTACGTAACCTAGATGTGATACGAGTAGACGTATATAACACGCCACTTAGTACAATACGAAGTATTTGCCCATGCATACCGAATGTAATCAACATGTTCACAAGATAGGTCATGGCTGGTAAACCTACTCCATTCCCCAGCAGCCTTCACGAGCATTTGACGATAGCAGCACTAGTAGATCTTGTAGTAGTAAGTCTTTTCAGTAGTAGTCTGTTGCACACAAAGATAAGGTGGCTTGGCTACTCTGCCACTGAGCGCACACAAGCCAACCGTGTTCTAGACTCACAAGGGGTATTGCGTCAGTTGGCTTACATGCATCATTTTCCCTCCCATTATTGTGGTGTGCCCCAGACATTTGTGGCCAGAGTCGTAGCCGGCCCCAGAACGCCTGCATATTCGTAATCAATTCCAACCACCATGCCGGGAGCCGTTGAATAATCTGCCAGCCCCAGGAATTGAGCGGAACCGGTATAAACCGCCCGGGGAATCAGAAATCACTCCTTTGACTCGCCTGGATGCCCAAACGCCGATGATACCATGCACCTTGGCCCTTCAAGATTATGCTTTCCGGCTCCCACCTCCCAGAACGCCCTTGAACGTGGTTGCTGAATTACTGTACCAAATGTGTCCCTCGAAAGCTGCGAGTCGGTCGGATAGGATGGAGAATTGGTTTCAAATTCCTCGCCTTGTAGCATCCTTCCTTCCCGTCGTCATAAATGAGGGAGTGGCGGATACTGGAGAGAGCGGCCGTAGTGTATCCGCTTCACCGTATTGGATAATGCTCGTTGTCCCGGTTGCCCCATCCCGGAGCTAGAGTTATTCCTATACATTGTCCTTCAATATCGAAGTGAATCTGAGCATTGGAGCCTGAATAACAAGGTTCGGCACCAGATGAATGACGCTGCATCCCGACTTTAGCTTTTGTAGATTCGAGCTATGAAGCCAAGTGTTTGACTCAGAGCCAAAGGGCAACGGTATTCGAAGCCCGCAACAAAGTTGACCTAGCTGCGCGAGTCGCCCTAGTCTGCAGTTCTCGGCTGCTGTAATAGCATTTGATTGCAGACAGATGAAGGCTTTCTGGCGTTGAGCCGTCTAGAACGAGAAGTCGATCCGTCACTTTGCTCTGCTAATGCGACGCAGTTTGCCTTCTCATTCGATCAGGGGTTTCTTCTGTCCCCCTACCAGGCATAAACCTAATGTGGCTAATGCATTAGGGTCATTGGCCAACACGATATTCCGAGCTGGCAACATGGGATTTGTCTGATCCACAGAGGAAGCATCTTTTGCTGCTTGTTCGATGGCGTCCATCTCTTCTTTACACGCCTGGTGGTCCAAGGGGCAGATGACGATGGGATGTCGAAGAGTGATATCTCTGGCCGAGGTCATGCTCGCCTTAGCAAATAATTGTTAGTCGATGCCATGTTCCGCAAGAAAGGGAGACCGCTAGTGTGTATACGTACCTTGACGCTTAAGAAGAATTCAATCTTGTAGAGAGTTGATGTCGTTGTGAAAGAGGTTACCTCGTAGTTTGGAAACGCCGGCTGCCCTCTCCGAACGATTCCGTTTGAGTCTCTCAAATCTTTATGTGGAAATATCACACCCATATTCGTCACATAGCCCTCCTCAGGTAGCTTCATTCCCACATTTTGAACATGTTTCTGGACCCTGTTCACCTTCTTTGTCGGTTCATCACCCTCTGGGTTGTATGTTATCTCCTCTTCAATGGCCAACGTAATACTCTTTATTGTAACTTTCCTAGCCTTGGCCATCCAGTCCAGATTTGGGGCAAGCTTGATATAAACGGTGATTGGATCCATAGGACCGTAACTCCATCTCGGTAACGATATCCCCAGCGTGACTATGTTGTCAGTGGTGGCAATTTTAGTCTCGGGCCGGTTGTACATCCCGAACGTCGACAACGTGTCGTATCGTTGCAGTGGCACCGGGAATGCGTATTTGTTTTGCACACTGGCGCCCTGCTGGACGGTGACGACCAACTCATAGTACGTTTCCGCGGTCCTACTAGGAAGTTGTAACGACGCTGGTGGTATCCTCCTATTTGTCTCCTCGCCCCCACGTCCGAAGGGTATGAACAAAACGAAGGGGAGATCCATAGCGATAACGCTGTCGGACTCCCTCCCCGAGGCGCATCGATATAATAAAAGCTCCTTGCCTACTACATCAGTCGTCTCTCTTCGGGGTGTACCCAGATGGCGCTTGGCCATGTTCTCCGCGGCCGGGTGGATGGTTTCTCTTCGCTGCAGACATATTCGAACAAGGGAGATAGCAACAGGGGCCGAGTACCCCTTTTGCGGGCGTATTTCGACTTTACCTTCAACGCGCGGCTGAAGTCAAATGTCAATCAGTCAGCTCCTGTCCGTTGAAATTTGTCCTTGTAGGCGGTTTGGAAAGAGATATGAGATGATGTGCAACACTGCATCTTGGTGTAGCGTCATGGTGCAATGCTTAAACGCCCGCGCGATTTCTGTCTACGACGAACATGCTGCACTTACCAAAGTCGCCGAAATGCCAGGGTATCCAACCAAGAAACTGCTGTTTGGCGGGCCAGAAACCCGAACGAAGGCGGCCATTCGATCCGTCATATTGTATCGCGCGAGATGGCCGTCATCAAGATGACGGTTCTGACACGTATGGAAAGGGCAATAGCAGAGTTGCTATCTAGCGGCGACAACATCAACAACGGCGCGGTGTCGGCCACATCTAATCCGCCTCTACGGCTGTGCGCCGATGGCCGTGGGGGCGGTATGCAATCGGTAACTCGTCCTTCGGTTTGCAGAGTCGGGTGGCTCAAGAAAGAGCAGTCGGTGTACGAATTAAGCGACAGGTGACAGACGATGAGAGACGAGCGGTGGACTATTTATTGGTGGCCGAGAATAGCAAGTGAAGACTGCTTTTGGCTCACGGATTGGTTGTAGGGTTGACTAAGGCTATGGTGTATTCTTCGGCTCCAGTTCAAGAGGAAGTAGAGACCGCCAAACAGTTTACTATAACAACCAAGGCCCAATTTGCGGGGGTCGGGCGGATTAGTGAGAAGCTGAAATCGGGTATATGAACACTCAAGGAAGTGTAGGATGCTCTTTATTAGAATAGGTAGGTAGCGTAAAGGTGGGTTCCGGAGGTAGCTACACAGGAACAGACACGCGAGTGAGGACGAATTGTGTTCAAGATGAACGTTGGAGAGAAAGCTGGGAAAGAGTTAAAGCTGTGTTTAACAGATCGATTGATTTGATCGAGTGGCCGATTAATTGATTGACTGACTGACTGCTGGAGATTTAGATTATTATTAAGTCCCCGAGGCTGCAAATAGAACTGCGCTCCACTACCTGATAGATTGGGCCAAGAAGAGGATGAGGATGGGACGGGGGGATTAGGTAGTATGTATATATGTATGTAGGTAGGTAGACAGTCGACAACCCAACTGTAGATGGTGAGAATGACTACAAGGTTCTAGCATGGCGATACCATGCAGCAGGCTCTATACCTTTACGTACCAGGTAAGCCCTACCGAGCTACCTAGGTAACCTACCTACCTGCGTGTAGACTACTTTACGGCGTACCGTGTGCTGTACCTAACTTAATATACTCCTGTTTTGGGTAATGGTAGCCCAAATAAGCGTAGCGGCCGTAGTAGCAAATGCGATTTAAACGCCTGCTTGACTTAGAATGGCACCATGTATATTTTCCTCAGGTATCTACCTAGGCTAGGTAGTAGTACCAGTCCATCCAGCTCCAGAGCTCCCCCAATGTATGTGACTTGCAGCCGCTCCTCACCAAGTTCATGTTCATATGATCAACTACTGTAACACAAGAGTGTGCCAAATCGGCTTGAGTAATAAGAATGCATAGGTGGTTATTCCGTGGTAACTAGATATTACCTAGGTACCGGCTAACAGACACTGCTGTACTGCCATAGGGGAGAACCGGTGATGACAGTTGACAATTCCTAAGTACAGGGCATACCTAGGTATTTGTGCTGTACCTAGCATCTAAGCGGTCAAGCGACTATACTATGCGAAATGGCGATGAAAAAAATAATGAAAAAGATATGCTGAAACGCAGGGCCTCGGCTGTCTGGTGCGAACTTGTAGAGGCATCACACATCACATTTCAGATACCTATGTAGATTAGGGCAGACTTGGAATAGCTATACCTTCGTAATTTAGAGCATGTCCTTAGTAGGTAGGTATGTAGACATTTTCGTAGCACGACCTCCATGGATACTTACTTCACTTGGGAACCGAGTAACCGGCCGAGCTGTCTAGGTAAGTATTCGTTGCTGCAATGTGTTTAAGGGGATACAATACGAGATCAAGCCCGTGTACCTAAGCTTTCCCCAGGCCCGATTTCTACAGGATGGCATAGACCAACAGCTGAACCAACGCACCAACGGCTTGGGGAGCTGAGCCCGATCACTGTGTTTGTCATAAGGTATAGGAGGTGAGAAGTCTGCCCATTATGACGGACGTCTTTGCTCCATGTACATAAGGACTTCTTACAGGGTTATTCTTACGAGATGCCTATCTCGATCCTTCTTCTCCCAATATAGCTATGCCATGGGTGTCAGATTTTCCTTCGGGTTGCTATCAACCTGAGCAGTTGAGTTCTAGCATATGAGAACCGGAGCTATGGGGGGCCTATTTAGGTAGGTATGTATGAGGTTAGGTTAGAGTGTTCCCTTCTAAGTGGATTCGAAGACTCCGTAGAACCTAACCTATCTAGATTTGTTGGATTCTTATATAGGTAGGGTAAGCGAGGTCAAGTTAGTAATCTCCCAACGTATCTCTGTAAGTAGGTAGGACAGAAACGCTTTAATGCTAGAAAACACAAAGCTGGAGACGGGGATGCTGATTTTTGTCCCTCAGGGTAATTTGTTCAACAAGGCCTCGGTGCTTTGGTTCTCCCTTCCCACCATATCCAGTCTAGCCTAGGACTTGCAAATTCGACGCCAAGCTGACGGCTGCCGGTTCGTGCATATGGACAGGGTTGAGCAGAACGTTCAGAACCCCAAATAAGGCTGACCTTGCCGATCTTATTCGTTGTAATCCAGACAAGGGCGACCAGGTTCTCACTGGGGACGGTAGGTTTCATAGTTTTGACGATACTTGGTACCTACCATGTAGGCTAGCCAAGGAAGAACGAGAAGTATTTACTGGCTAGGATGGGCAGTCTACATAGTAGATGCATCCTTTCCCATGTCTTCGGCCCCAAAGCTCAAGGCTTGTGCCATTTTAGTTCTGTTAGGGCATGCCGCCCGTTTGTTACTCGACTAATGCCAACTGAGAGAGTAATGCACTCTAGTACGCTTTCATGTAAACAGACATCATTGCTAGGGCCACCTAAGGCAAACTCCATAAACCACAGACAGAATTCGAGACGTCAAGGGAATGAGCATTAACCTGATTATCCGTCAGCACTCATTTGGCTATGAATTAGTGCTTACCTTACCAATTTCAAATCTTCATGAGGAATGTACTTGGTTAGCTAAGCTGATAGAGAGACGTTTTTTGAAGCCTTTTTATAAGAGACCACAACTTTTGAATACAACTTGAAAATTTCAAGGATGGTAAATACTTAAGGAATATGCGGGGTAGATACCCCTTCTGGACATAGAGTACCTAGCATCCACTGAAAATACCCCTCCACGGAATTACCACGCTTCTCATTTCCATTCTGCTAGTGGCCCACCGTAATTAATCTGTTTTTGCACTGTACCGCATTCTATTGGTCTCACCGTCAACCAAATCTCATAACAGGTACCTGGTGGAATTACGTGAACGTCGATAAAACCCAACATCATGTCTGTGACACTACATACCAACTTAGGCGACCTCAAGATCGAGGTTTTCTGCGAGAGCGTGCCCAAGACAGCCGAGGTTCGTTCTGCCGTGTCAGTCGCAAACGAGCATACAGAATGCCAGATGCACTAATAGTATCTATAGAATTTCCTTGCCCTCTGCGCATCCAACTATTATGACCAGTCTCCCTTTCATCGATTGATCCCCGACTTTATGGTACAAACAGGCGGCCCGGCGAACCCTACCCCAGAGAATCCCAAGGGTGGACAGTCGATATGGGGTGGAACTTTTGAGGACGAGATACGCCCAACTCTAAAGCACAATGCGCGAGGAATCGTGTCGATGGCCAACAAGGGAGCCGGCACCAACGGCTCGCAGTTCTTCGTTCTGTTTGACAAGGCGCCGCATCTCGACGGTTTAAACACAGTCTTTGGCAAGCTTCTGGGAGACGACAGTCTAAGGACACTAGCCAAACTAGAGGCCATCGAGGTTGATAAGAAAAATAGACCAAGAAAGAAAGCTTTTATCGAACGAGTCACCATTCATGCGAATCCTATCGCATGACGATATACAAGCCATCGAGTAATCGAGAGATACTACGTCTTAGGTCGTCGCTAGTTGCACAGAGGGATAAGGCCCTGCGCGAACGAACATTGGAGGGAAGAAGCGTTTCCCACGCTTAATGGATTTATCTTTAACAAAGATCATGAGTATCGGTTCCAAACAACTCGGACACCTGGCGGAACATCACCCCAGCCCATCACTCTTCTACTGGTGGCAAGCAACTGGGAGCATATACCAGATGACTTGGAGCCATCCGGCTCATATAAGCAATGTCCGTGTACATCTGGGTTGGCTACGACGAGGTATAGGGACCAAATGAAAATCTGTGGATTTCACCTAGTGGTACTCTGACTTTTACCAAATGAAGGAGAGGAGGCAGAGCTTGTCCAGTATATGTGGCGTGAAGGGATACACAGGGGTTAGCTACATAGTATGCAGTTCAGGCGCATACATACCTAACAGCTACCTGGTTGGTCGGTGTTGTAGATTCCCTTCCAAGAGACTACCTAGGTACCTAACTAGCAACTATTCAGACAGGACTGATATATTTATTACTTACTTAGCATAGGTTGTCAAGTAGGGATCTGGATGCGCTTACATATGACCAGTCTCTACATATTTAATTATTTAACATGGAGAGCGAAGGGGAGCCCAGCTGAAAACGGTAGCCAATCATAAAATAGAAGTTTCCGACAATGATGCAGACCTATTCAGGTGAGGTTGATTACTCCATTACCAAAGGTTCCTTGTAGGTAGTAGGTAGTAATTTCCCACCGAATTGCACGTGTCAGGTACCTAAGTAGGTCCATGCGAAAGGAATGGGGCACCTACTACAGCAGAGCACGTTCCAAGGTTATTTATTCTCTACCTAATTGTAAAGCTATTGTGCAAACAAGGGGGAGGGTAGTAGGCAGGCACCACCCTCGTTTGAGTTACCACCTATAGGCTATAGGTACACGTCGATTTCTGTACCACCTTCTAGTAGAATGTTCACGCAAGGCAACAGAGCGCCGCCACTACCTTATCTCTCACTTTCAATAAATCCACCATAGTGAGTGAAATATACCGAGGAACCGTGAGAAGCGCCCTCTTCTTGATAAATCGACATCTGATAAGACGCATCTGCCGATGCAAACAACACCGCAACTGAAGTATACCGATGCTCTTCTCGAAGTCCTGGAGCTAGCGAAACTCGGTAGGTAGCCGTTTGCCACCTTGCAAGACGTAGGTTGGGAGCTTCAGATCCCCGTCACCAAACGGTCCGTGCCGGCCTTTGTAATACCGATCATGGCCATCAACGAAGACGCCACTGGCCTCGAGGTCACCGTTCGCACCAACCAGCAACCGCTACAAGAATATGAGTGCCCGGACGCGCAAGACAATGACGATCCACCTCCCAGCCCCACCATGACCCGGTATATCGAGTGTGTTGATAACGCCGAGTTTGACATCTGCATCCAGGTCCACCCTAGCTACGTATGGGGTTATCGTAACCACGTTCTCGTTGCTACTGCCTATGTCGACGGAAAATTAATCCGCGGCTTCGTCATGCGAAGCTCAGACTCTCGCTATGGTCCCAGCAACACTTGCCTGGTCAAAGGCCAGGAGGTGGGCGAGAGCTATTCGGACGCCTGGCTCCTTCAGAAATTCAAATTCTCTGTTGTGAAGACGAGTAAGCGCCTACCTCTGAGATATCAACCCATCCCGGTCTAAGGCGCCCCTTGGCTGATCAAAACCTAGTTGACGATGCCCCTAAGGAGCGTATAGAGAAGGACCTCAAAACCGCAAAAGGTCTTGGGACCATTGAGGTCAAGTTCACTCGAGCCATCGAGCACGGCCCGCTTCCAGCAAGGACTCGTGACGGCAGCAGCGTAAATCTGACTAGCTTTGAGCTAGCAGAAAAATCTCTAAAGGGAAAGGCTGTATCCCACGGAACGTCGTATGTCGGCTTCACTCCGTCCTTGTAGCATTACTGAGCTGACAACACCCCCAGTTATCAGGCCAGCGTACCGACGATGGCTCCTCGGTGGGTGGATGCACGCGATATTGTAGAAGACCATGGCCCCATCGCTGTGTTCAAATTCCTGTATCGGTCCAGAGGTCTGTTTGCTCTTATATGGTTGCTGGCCAAATACTCACTCGGCACCTATAGAAGCTCTCAAGCGCGAACTCATCATCCCTCGCAGTCCGTCTCGCTCGCCGACCATTGGGAACTTGACAGCAACCGAGAGGGACAGGTTGGCGAGAGAGAGGCTCCAAGAACTACGTGTAAGCGGTCTATTAAGTCTTTTCAAAGCAGGTCTAACTTGTGGCTTTATCACTAGAAGGCAAAAATGAAGCAAGAGAACGGCAACACTGTGATCAAGCGCGAGTTTGGCAACGTCTTTGACCTGACGCAAGATGAACCGGACACTTCAGTCTCTAAGAAAAGACGCCATCAAAAGGTGATAGACTTAACAGACGACTGAATGTTTTGGGCTACCTTGGCAATAATAACACTTCCTCAAAGGGCCTGGGCCGCTACAGTTTTTCGGAGTTCGGCATAGTATATACGACTAGGTCAGGAACATGTCCTTCTCCATGAAATAGCGGACGCGGCTAGCATACCTACATTTGTGTTCATGTTTGGTTCTAGGCTGTTTGTCATTTGCTTATGGTTTATTTTTTACAGCGTAAGGACGCGAGCAGTGTCTGGAGTTAGGTATATTTGGGGCCTTCATGGGAAGCGTCGCCCAGGATCAAACGGAAACATGATGGTTAAGGCATCTAAGTTTCTAGCTATTCCCCATCCAGATACACAAGTGAGATATGAGTTCGTTTATCCGAATATTATTTTCTATGACACTTGATAACCGGATATCATTCACCTTGCTCCAGTGTCTCTTCGTGATAGTAATCCTACCGCTAGGCTGTATCACTGCTGCAGTCTCCGTACCAGATTCGGTCTGTTCGCTAATGCTCGGTGTTAACAGGACCATACTCAGAAAAGAACATCAGAAGCCCAGACTGTCATAGTACTAATGTATAACATGGCTCTAACGATTTGGGAAACTACCTAAGTATGTATAGATTGTGAGGGCTTTGGGTAATACTGATATTGGGGACAAGGAGGGTGTATCCTGCAAGATATCAAAGCTAGCTGCTGTACTTCGCTTACCCTTCCGGCTTCCTACGCCACAATAAAGCAGAGTTATGTTGTTTATCTCGTTCTTACGCCTTTGGGTTATGACGTGGACGAGGTGGCAATTCATATTTAGAGGTTCTAAGTTGGTCGGGGATTACTATGCTGATATATTAGATACTTATTCTGATAAAATTATCCGGCGATGAACTGGTTCTTGGGTGCCTTTGATGAGAGAATAAACCTATATACGTTGACTTAGGACGGCAGTTCTTTGAAGTCGATTACTGATCGGAAGGCATCTGAATGTGTACTCCGACAATTTTGGTACCTAATACCTTTGGCGTGGAAAGCGGTGGTTCGTGTATGAGTAGCGGAAAATTGCGCGTTCGTGGAATGGCTCGGAACTTACCGTGAGCACACAGGAGTCCAAGGCTAGTAAATCACCTAACTAGTAGACTGTCAAACCGTCATGTCCTCTTGGTACTAGCTCGTGGTGTAAGTTTCTCAAGCCTTGTCTTGTCTCCTGATTTTCACCAAATCCCTCGCTTGAGAACCAAGCCCAACAGTCGTTGGTACTTTGATCCAAACAAACATCCTGAGGCTCTTTCTCTGCAGCCCGTTTATCAGTTTTCATATGTAGGTTGCTTCACGAACTGAAATACTGGACCAAACATCTGTCCTCCGTCCCGCCGATGGCCTCCGGTATGTAATATTCTCCTTATCAATGCCCCGTAGCCAAAGCCCTAACAGTATCTAGGATGCTCTTGTGGCTCCACGTATTCAAAACCATATACCTGTCACTGTCTCCTACATCAGTAAGAGTCTTCCAGTAAGTAGCCTACACTCCTACATTTTCAAATCATTTTTATTCAAGCCTTCCTTAAACAAGTCCCAGTGGGTAATGTATTATGAAGGATAGTAGACCAGGTGTTAACGTTTGCTGTTGACCACTCCTTGAAGAGAGTAATTAGTCCGTGTACAGATCTGGAATAAATGCGCAACCACTCCCCCGACCCTTTTGCACCAAAACGAGGCTACCACATGTCCGTTTCCAACTGTGGAGATCAGCGAGCAAAGTGTTCAAATTGACCAGGCCCTCTCTGTCTGGAAGGCTTACAAGCATTCCTCCGCCGATACCAACACCAACACCAACACCAAGGCCAACAGCAGTAGAAACAGAATGCCAACCTCGGACTCGAGGCATGGGGGCGCTACTAAGCACCAGGGCGACTCTTACGCCACCCATTATTATGAGGGGCAGAATAGAACTACTAATCGAGCGGTTCCCTCGAACTGCTGGCCGAACGTTGTTACCAATAACGGTAATATAACGTAGGTTCTTGGGTTGGAGTTATTTGCGCCCATGGCAGCGACCTGTCTGTTTCTTCTTGCCTAAGCTTACTGGCCTTTCAATCTGTCTTCATAAATGAGTCATAGATTCATTGGCGGCTATGTTTAAGGGCATAATAGCTTGCGCCTGCGGATTGTAAATGATGACCTTCACCTTCGAAATAACGTAAAGTGAGCACGGTCCGAGATTGGCGATAAGCATGACATGTAGATACTGATCATCACGCAAAAGGGCATCCGCTTCAATCCTGTTGATAACATGGAACTGTTACTGTTATGCCTACCAGCTTGTATCGCCTAGCGCGTAGTTGGTAACCCTGAGGTGAGCGTAACTTGTCCGCGAGGCTTCAGTGTTGTTAACTGAGTACGACAATGTATTTGACCCAGACAAAGCTGGGTTTTATGTCCAGGTATAACGCCACTTGCCTCAATATTCTCGAGGGCTTCGTCAACTGCCAGTTGCCTCGCTAGCTCTTCCTTGTGAGTATACTCAACCGGCTCTGGAGGGGTTTTCTTGATGGTTCCTGGAGTTCATGGGGTTCCTGGTAACATCCGGTCTGCGGGGAATGGTTTAGGAGGGGATGTGTCTTTGCTGGGATAGGGTAATAATGATTCAGCCATGAATACAGGATCTGGCTGCCGGCTCGGCGTTCTAATTCCGGGTTACCACTCTGTTACCTGTTACCCCTATTCAGAATCCAGACTCTTGTCATGACATACCAACAACAAGACAGCTCACCTCATGAAGTTATACATATAGTATGAAAAGAGAAGAAGAGGCAGCTCAGCCCAGAAGTTAGATAATGAATTTCCATTAATTAATAATAGAATATAGGAATCCTAGCCTACTTGATCCCTCAAACGCCGACCAACTCCCTGATCTCCCTTTCTGCATCAATCAAACAATCAATCAATGCGTCGCAATGCCTGTAGTACATGTGAAGCTAGGTTCATGCTCAAGTATGTCTGCCCGTCTGTCTCGTCTTGTCTGTCTTATTCGTGAACCATCTCATCACGAAATCATCACACATCTTCCCTTCTTGCTAGTGAGAATCTTAGAGTAAAAGGTAAAAGGTAAAAGGGCTGGGGTGTAAGGAGGGTATATATATCAACGCCTCTAACACCATAAATTGCCCATATCTCTCTCTCCCTCTCCCTCTCCAAGGTGGAGAGCACCCAGTTCGATTCCTTTGAAGAAAGCCAGGGTACATTTCTAACAGTAGCAGCGGAACCATCCGGGACAGTAGAACTCTTTCTGCTCCATCGCTGAAAAACACAGTGAACCGCCATGCATCCCCATTCATTCCCTATCCATCCCTGTCATTACATCGGCACTCCAGCATGTCCTCGCATCATGCATCTGTCCATCATCTCGGTGACATGAAGGCCAAACCCACAACAGTCTCCAACTAGGAGCGACCCTTGGCCGCGCGACCGGCGGGGGCGCTCACGTTACGATCACCAACGCCGACGCCGACAACCGTCATCTGCCTCCTGGGCGTCATCGCTCCCTGCATGGCGCTCCTAGCACGTCCACGTCTCTCCCTGATCTGGGCGAGTGCCTCCTCGCGCGTCATGGTGGGCGTCAGGGCGGGGTTATTAACGTCGAAGGAAGGAGTACGGCCGTGCATGGGCAGTAGAGGCGCAGAGTGCGGCGTAGCGTCGTCGTCCTTCATAGGGATCGTCGTCGTCGTCGTCACGGTGTAGAATGCCGTAGATGTATGCGGTCGTGTTTCCGAGGTTGGTTCTGCGCGAATAGGTGACTCATCATTCATGGGTGACTCGTTTTCTGCCTCTGCCTCTGTTTCGGAGGCGTTCTCCTCTTCTTGGGCGCTCGACGAGACATCTCCGGATGTAGTGGGGATATTGAAACCGCAGTGAGCCTCGCTCTCACGGGGTGCATTCAGGAGTGAGAGCAGAGATGTTCGTTCCTGGACCATGAGAGCGAATGACGGAGGCTCGACAGAAGGGGTTCGAGAGAAGCGGGGTGGACCTGGTTCCGCATCTACAGGGCTCGGCAGTTCCGGTGTCTTGTCGTTTTCGCTCTCCTGTTCCTTTTCCATGGCCTCGAATTCCATCTGGGAGATGGTTCGGAAAATACCCTCTGCTGGGACAAATATGGTTCCACGGCGAGTTTCCTTCCGCTCTGCTGGCTGTTCCTTTTTCTCGGCCTCGACATCCTCTGCTGGCGTCTCAACTACCGTAGGCGCAATCACTGTAGTCTCTGCAGCGTTTTCGTCATCCTCATGGCCTTCTGGCTGCGGTACCTCACCAGGAGAGGAAGTGTCGCTTGGCTCGTACTCTTGACCTAGTATCGCCAAGTCGGACGGATCAATTGGGATAGGCTGTTCCTTGCGTGGTGATATTATTCTGCTCTCTCGCTGAGAGAGCTTGGATCGAGAAGATAGTATTTCGAACTCGGCCTCGACGAATTCAAGATGCTCCTGCGTCCGGTCCGCCCGCTGCCTCTCCCATTGCCACAGTCGTGTTAGCTCTTCGAGCTCGGCTTCAGTTGCCGCCGAAGATGCTATCTCGAAAGTCGACAACGATTCCCTGCCCTGCATGCTCCGACGCGCTGACCTCCTTCTGGGTGAGGCAAACTCGCTGTCGGGATCTTCTGGGGGTAACGGCAGGAGCTCTGCTAGCCTGGCAGCCTCCTCCACCTTGGCGACAGCTTTGAAGGCATCACGCTCTTCCTCGAGGAACTTGATACGCTCCAAGGCCCTCGCCAGTTCTTCCTGTATACCTACTAACTGATAGCGCGAGGTAAATGCTTCCTGTTCTCTTGCTTTACTCAGCTGTTTCTCACGCTCGAGGCATTCTTCTGCGGATTTGGTAGCAGCACGTGCTGCTTTGAGTTCTTCTTGTAGTTTCACGACAGACGATTGGGCCTTGAAAGTCTCCTTGCGCGCTCGTCGGATCTCCTTCTCCCATATGGCCTGGGTGTGTGAGTATGTTTCTTTGGCTCGTCCGTAATTCTCCTGCGGAGTAGAGGTTACATGTGAGTACTGGGCACTGCTCGATAGATATTTGATGTGGCAGACGCAACGCACCATGACCGTTTCCAACCTCTCGCCAACCTTGCGCTCTCGTTCGCGGCCCTCTTCCACCTGTTTGCGGAGTGCGCGCGTTTCCTCCCGATACCGGCGCATCTCGCTCTCAGCCTCTTCTCTTCCGATCATCGCGCGCTTGAGCGCAGCGTCGGCCGTCATCCTTTCGAGCTGCTTGGACATAGTGGAGGGGTTTGGAGGGAGATGCGACAGATTGTTGAACTGGCGGATCTTATCATGGATTTTGCTGTCGCGGTGGGTGCTACTTCGAACGGAGGAAAGCATGGGGTTCTGCTGGTTGACACGGTCGGGCGACATGGGCTGGAGTGCCGTTGCGCCATGAGAGTCGTGGAAGCCTTCAACGTCTTCCATCTTTCTATGTTGGTTCCGATCTCTTGCAATATATGATCGAGGCGCACAGCGTTGAAGGGGTACAATTAAGACAATGATTCAGCTTGCCAACCGCTATAAACGTAGATCGAAGTTGTAAAGCTGCAGGTTTTTGGTTGCCTGATCGCAGGATTGGAGGTAGATAGATAGATAGATAGATAGATACTGTGCTCTCAATAGAAAGTGTGGGTTGCCAAGACTGCTTGTTGTTTACTGTAGGTACCCAAAGAGGGGACATGCGCGTTGCCAGGCCAATTTCCATCTGCGGGAGGACCCATTGGGACCAATTGACGGACAGCTGACTGCCCCGCTATCAGCTGTAAGAACTCTCGCCTTTCGTAACTGTAATACGTATATTTTACCCCAGTTTTGGAGTCTACTTTGGAGGTAGGTTGCTGCCGTATTAGATTTGTTCCAGTCCTTGTGACAGGTCTGATAAGGAATTGTGCAACAGCAAAGATTAAGTTCATTACCTCTTTTCTTGTGCATGTATCTCCTCATTTACCCCAGATGCAGAGTGCTTGATGTTTTAATGCCTCGTTTTTCCACTATCTACCGCCCAGTGTTTACCAGATAGTTTGCGCGCTTCCCTTGTCGGCGGTATGGCTAAATCGAAAAAGACGATCAAGAAAAAGCAAATCCGATGATCGAGATGAGATACGAAATCTATGAACATAGCTAAATACCAAGCCTCGACGCGTTGAGGTCCTCTCTTGCATTCCACAATCGAGTGGTACAAACACCGGCTCCCCCGGGGCTTGCCATGTTCGCAATCGACTGACCAACAGAATAGCTTCAGTGCCTGGGCTCACAGTTGACTAAACAAAACAAATCTGAGAGTACCCGGGATCGTGCTCTGATTCATAACCCCCAACGCCGAAGAAATGAACCCGTAGAAGCTACCAAACAAAGAATGCCCATAATGTCGACATTGATCACGCAGTGGCTTGTTGGGCTTGTTGGGCTTGTTGAGACAGGTCGTTGGCGGCCTCCTTGGCCTGCACGTTGCTGGCTCGCAGCTTGTCGCCGATCCAGCTGAGGGCCTCGGACGTGACGACAAGACCGGCTGAGATCAAGGCCTTGCCGGACGTCACCAGGCCATCTCCGCCGACCTTTTTATACTCAGAGTTGTAGAGGTCGATGACGTAGTCCTTGGTCTCCACACTCTTGCGGACAGGGAAGAAAATGACAGCCTTGCCATCGTTCACCAGCTCGCCAGTGGGCTTCTTGAGGACAGGGATTCGCTCATCGAGCTTAGAAAGTACCTCGTCGCCCATGGCGTCGGCCTTGGAGACGTAAGGCGACACGTACTGGTAAGGCTTGTTGAAGTACGGCAGGATGGACTTCGCGTACTGGTACGCGGAATCGCTCAGCTCTATGGACTTCTGTCCATAAGGGTTTTTCTTGAAGTAAGCGATGCCGTCGTGGACCACCGGATAGCCGGTAAGGTGCTGGAATGCGTCTCTGTTAGCCTACCTTCTCCTTGACCGTCCTATGCCATTGCGGAAGCGGGTCAACTCACCGACAGAGTCGCCGACGAGGGAGGAACATCGCCGTTGACTAGACGAGACATGGCGAGGGCAATTGACTGGCCTGGCGTAGGTGATGCTGATCTGCTATGACTGGCGAGACAGGAATGTTAGTTAATGAGGAAGAACGGAGTCCGACAGCCCAGTAAGTCAAAACTCAAAAGTCAAACTCAAATTGTGCAAGAACGAGGAAGAAGCTTACGGGGTGGGAGGGGGTGCTTGGCCTTGAGCTGCGATAGCATGCAGTAGCTGAAGCTTAAAGCTAGTCGCAGGACAGTGCCAGAAGGGAACGACCAGAGAGTGTAGGCGTGTGCGTGCGTAGTAGACAGTGATGGTTTTACTCTTGGGCTATAGGTAGGACAGGGAGGACATCAAGTATTTAAAGCGCAAGGAAAGGGAGGGGCAGATGGTCTCGGGTGGTGGAATGCCCAGTTGAATTGCGATAGAAGCTTCGACACCTTGGGTAGGTAAGTGCATACGGGATTAGCACCGCCGCTTACTCCTGCTAGGTAAGATAGGGCAAGGGCTGTAGTGAACTATGTAGAAGAGATAGGAGAGATAACACTCTAGGTATTCCAACTGAGAAGGAAAGCGACATTTTGGACGGTATAATGGAGGTATCCTATATGTAGAAACAAGGACTCTTCTTACCTTATCGAAATATGGGTCTGACTATCCGGTGGGTGACTGATTTGCACGTGTTTTTGCCTTGTCCACTATCTAGGTCAGGTATAAAGATTGTGGTGTTATAAGGTACGTGGCAATGACAAAGAGCTGGCGAGGTTTGATACTTGGTCGGCAAGACTGTTATCGGATGTCCTCGAGGTTGGAGGGCCTTGGAACGGTGAAAAAAGCCGTTGGGTTGAGTATACCGTAATTACCTAGTCGTATGGTAAGCTGTGAGATTAATGAAGTCATTGGCTGGACACACTGCAACGGCCCTGCTCTCCGAGCTGTTGTCGAATTGGAGTTCAGTGGTATCGGAGCCCCGGTGGGTATGGCATTGGCCATCCACAGCACTGGCTGACCCGCTTTACCTGTCCTGTTATCTTGACCCCTGTCTCTTTACATGTGAAAGTGGTTCAACTATTTGGCATAGATTTTGAAGCCATTTCCTTACGTTTGAGCTGTTCATGAGGCTACAATGCACCAAAGTAATAGCTTCGTCATCGCTCCTAAAAAACATCAATCATAACGGAATACTGTTGTACTATGTAAAACATGGCCTCTTGATTGAAGTTCAAGCCGCTTGGTCTCCAAAGCTACTTTGGTTTATAAATTTCGACCGCCCACCCTCCAACCCAACATCACATCAAGTTTCCCCTATAAACTTTGTTTTGTCTAGCTAGGAATAGCATGTTCAGTAGTCCTAATAGCAGAGCTTCACCTTGGACGAGACTACCTATAGCCTGGACATTTCTGCCCCAATCTCAGTGCTGCCTAGGCACATATTCACAAGCTAACGACAGTGATCATGGTAGGTGCCGGCCTGTTCCCAGCCTCTTTTAGGGTCGGTCCACGCTACACTGGTCCGACTGGCCCGCAAAATTGGTAGTTCGAGCTTTTGTATACATCATGCGATATGAATGATAGATTTCATACCCGGCGAGGCAACACCTCGGTTCGACCAATTCCCGTCATTATTGTCGACAGTTCCTCTATATTAATGCCTGTCGCCACCTGAGTATGCCTAGGTTAGGTACGCTCTGAAAAATTCTGGATTCATCGCAGGGAGCGGCAATAGCAATTATGAAGTAGTTAGTCATCTTTGAACAAATGCGTGAAGGCCCCTGTCTGCGATGCTGTTTCCGAGATCCATCTTGGGATCCCTGAAGAGCACTACATATGTATGTACAGTACATACTGTAGGCAGCAGATGCTAGTGCAAATCCACAAGCTACTGCTGCACCTTTCACATGTCATCCTATCACAGCAAGAAAAAAGCCGCATACTATCATGATTTGGTGGCGATCCAGGATCAAAATCTATTTTCTGCCTTCAGTTTATTTCTGTTTTTGCCCTGCGGCTCAAACGGCCAAGCATTGATTGACCGACCTGGCCGGGCCCTCCATCTTTGCGGCTCATTGCCAATCCAGACGAGGCTTGGCAGTTGTCGCATAGCCGGTTTGGCAGCAGGAGACAGGGGTTGAGCAAAAATTTGCAGTCAAATCACATGCTTTGGCCGAGCGACCGAGTTGCAGTACTGGTTAGGCATGGGCAGTGGGGTTGTTCTAAATAAAGTGAGCAGATGCCACACGACATCTACTACGTAGAGCACCAGGTCGTGCAATCGCTTCATGAAGCGATACAACTTAAAGATTGCTGGTATATAGGCAATGCTAAACCTGAACTCTTATCACATCGTGAAGTCGTATTTTCTCCTCGCTTGTTTTTCAATGAATGAGGGCCATAAATGATATAAATGTTGTGCGATCCCGTAAGGGAACCAGGGTATCACCACATTGCCTCGCAGCCCACGGTCAACCGCGTCGGTACATCTACCGGCAACATAGTCCAAGCTAAGGCCCTTTTTGTTCGTCTCGTCTATCTGCTGGTTCGGGTCCGCATCGACAGCTGAAGACCGAAAGTTGCCTTGGATCGTAGCTGGTAGCACACATGTAAACGCAATCTCCGGGTGCTCGATGGCGAGGGACTGAAACAACAGCAGTGATGCCGCCTTGGTCGCCGCGTAGAGAGCCCGCGTCGGTGCCGGTATAACCGCCGCGACTGACGAGACAAGCAAGATAGCTGGTGAATCCGAGGTGCGTTTCAGCATCGGGATAAACGTTAACGCGGCCATAAGAGGTCCGAAAAAGTTGCCCTGTGTGGCACGTCCTACCATCTCTGCGGCACGCTGAATACCGGCAACCGGAGCGTCTTCGTTGTTGGACCTGATTCCCGTCAATGCCATTACCGGTTGTACCGCTGAGACGCCGGCGCAGACATGCATCGTGTCGAGGCCACCCCATTCTCGTAAGATCTCCTCTCGCACTCGGTCCATAGCCGCCGCATCGGTGAAGTCGGCGATCACGGGCAGGCATTTGTCCCCGCATTCCCCGGCTAGCTCGAATAGTGGCGCACTTCGCCGCGCGACGACGCAGGTTCTTGCTCCCCTCGTTCCATAATATCTCGCGAGTGTGCGGCCGAGACCGCTCGATGCGCCGATAATCAACACACGCTCTTCTGCCTGGCCAATCACTCTAAGCCTTGTATCCTTTCTCGCTCTGATAACGTAGCGCAGGATGAAAACGGCGGCGAGCGCGGTCACTGTGCCCAGTAGGTGATCAGAGATTGCCATTACCAGGTCGTAGCAATTACGCCTTCACTAGTTGATAATCTGAATAAATTTAGGATCTAGGAGTAATCTCGCAGTTTCCGATGCTGCTGGTGTAACAGTGTTGGCAGATTGAGAGTGGTTCAGGGTAGGGCTTATGCATGTACCGGGGTGAGCAAACCAATGACTTCATATACTATGTAATGCCTGGAAGCATAACGTAACCCTGAAGGTCGCTTCAACCTCGCGTCAACGTGTTACAGCACAGGACGCTCATAAAAGACAGCAAAGTCTTTCGGATTTCCATATCATGAATTCATCTAATTTACATGAGTTATCTAAGTTATAAGCAACATCCTGTCCTCGGGAGATTACAACTCAAAGAGAAGGCTCGGATAATGCCGTTGCCAATAATACGACATGTTTCCCTCAAACGCCTTCACACCTAGACAATCTTGTTCTGGACTTTATGTGTGTATTATATGATAAGAATGAGTAGAGTTTATGTAAGCTTATGGTTTTCTTAGGTTGCCGATATTTAGTTAATTATCTAGGTAGTCCTATTCTAACGTCCAATTTGTGTTGAATAATTATATGTATCCTCATTCAACTTCAGTCGGTGCACCTTTCCGTCATTCCTAGCCCGGTACCGTTATATTTAGATCTTATGATACCAAGCCTAATCGCCGAGCCCCGTAGAACTCCTACTCACAAGCCCCGCCGGAAGACAGGATTCTCGTCTGTATGATTGATCATGTCATGGACAAGCTTTCCACCTAGCTAACCACTCATGCCAAACTTGAAGAAGGCTACCATAGTAGCCTCTTCCATCTTCTCCCGGCCCCTCGTGCTGGGAGACTTAACCCTTTGAACCACTCAAATCAGTCCTTTTTATAGGCTAGGACGCACCATCAACGTGACGGACCGGGAAAAGGTTAAGCGAGGCAGAGAGTTTCTTAGAGCAAACGTTACCGAACATACTCAGGAACCCCCTATCTGTATTGATACCGAAGGAAAAATCAGAGGTAGCAGTCGGGGCCAACTAATTTTATGAACCCGACACAGGTCTCGTGAGACCTTATTCTATAATTATGCCGTGTCGGAGTTAGACGGCGAACGAAGATAATTACTGGTGCAAAGCACCTAAGAGTTTAGACCCAAAATTACTGCAACGGTGCTATACGAAGCTCAGACTTTGGCAGTTAGCGAAGGCTTGGGAGGAATTGCACCCAACGGAATGGGTACATAACTGGCTTGCTGGATGTGGCAATAGCAGCTGGTGTCCAAGGGAGCGAAGCGGATATTTATATTATGGATTTATGGGGAGTATATAATTTTAAAAAGAGAGAGTTTCAAGCCCTTGTTTCCCAAATTTTTGTTATAGCAACGGCCAAACTTCGCCAGCGTACGGTTATCGAGTGGCAACGAACTGATAGCAGAGGTATTAAAGCGTTTTATAATGCCCACCCAGCGATAAACCCCCCTGTCCCATAGCTTGACGTTTGTGGGATGGGGGAGCGGATGCATTTAGGGTTGGCGACGATAACATCGCGGAAGATGAGTGAATCATGCCAAGCGAGAACGTTGAATAGATCACGCGACAAGTGGGGTGACGGTGACTTGTCGATAGCGAGCAGCCGATTGGTGACGGCCGAGGCCCAGAAACCCGTGGTGAGAGTGTTGAATTGGGGTTTTTAGCGCATGCTTAGCTGTTTCCCTTGCACGCTGACTCCCTCGGCGAGTAGGCTGCTGGTAAGGTAGAGTGTATGGGGGGAGACGATGAGGAGACCTGCTAGAACTGGTACGGAGGGAACACAACATATGTGGAGGCGTAATTGGCTGATTATACAATAAACGACCTGAAGTGAAAAGATAAGTCTAGACAAGTAGGAATATCAAAAGAGTTTTTTTATTTTAAAAAAAGGGTAGGTTGGAAGGGGGGAAGGAGGCAGAAAGGGAGAAAGGGGCTACACAGCTAAGTTGTTTAGTAAGTGGCTTCATATCAGCCCTGCTACCGTGTCTGTTTGCTGAGCCAGTTATAATGACGGGCACAACTAACGTAATGGGGCTATAGACATGAAGAGAAGAAATAAAAAGGTAGAAAGTAGTAAGATATAAAGAGGTAAAATGAACACATACGAACAAGAATGCATGCAAGGGAACGAAAAGGTAGAAACAGGGACATAGAGAGAAATAGGAAGTAAATAGCCAAGTAAATATAACAAAAACGAAAACATGCGTGCAGGAGGAGGAGGTTGTAAAGTACAAGAACCATAACGAACGCGAAAAGAGCTAACGACTTGGGGCAGTGACAGATAACTCATAAAGTCCTTACAAAATTATCCCGTCATTTCCAACTGAAAACCAACCTCCAACTTAGAAATGGAGTCAAATCAATGCAGTGGCCTTCGAATGTCCATGAGTATCCTCGCGATTCTACCTTCTTCCTATTGCAGCATAGAAGCTAGTTAGGAAATAGAACATCACGAATGTCAATCATAAGTAACTGGCAAGTAGTATGGCCGGTGAAGAATGAATTATCTTGAATTTGATCAAGTCCCCCCGGACACTATCTAGACATCTCCCTATAACGGCAGAGCAACCGTCTGGTCCAGGATAGTCAACATCTCCTCTATTAACTAGGGTAAGTGGGTATAACTAACACCAACCCCGTCTCTTTGTATCTGTCATCTAGCGAGTAATATAAGTAATGCTGTTGAGAATCGCTCGCTAAAAAGGAGCCCGTGCTTTAAAACAAACTATGCAAAGTTTTTGGTAGCTCCCACGTTGTCCAGGTCCAACGCCACCGATGTAAAACAAACGGAAAAGAATACGCCTCCAACGCTGTTGCAGTTTTATGAACCCCCGCCTAGTGGACACAATCGAATAGAACAGAACATAACAGACAGACAAGGGTATAAACGGCTGGCGTGTGAAATAAAAAGGAGCTTATAGAGTCCACAACCCGCTACGACGTTTTCCGAGAGGATAGATGATGAGGGCGCTTAAGAATAGACCTAGCGTGATGCCGATGGCGATCTGGATCATGGACCCGGCAACGTTGTAAACGACGTCACTAGCATTACCAGATTGGGAATTGACGGGGACCTGTCATCATAACCTATGTTAGCAGATAGACTTTTCCGACATCGGGAAAGGAAATCTTTGCCAGGTATACTTACGGAATCCGTCCCGTTGAGAGGCTGGCTGTTGTTGTTGATCTGATTCGCAGCGTTTAGACCGCTCAAGAGACTCCCTGTCGCAGCTAGACCACTGGGCACTTGTACGAAGATGGCCGGTAGCAGCACCACGACTGCGACACCATGGTGGAGTCTCGAGTACAGATTGGCGAGAACCCCTACTGTGAAGGCGCCGAGGGTGTTCGCGATCTGGGGAGCAGCCTTGAACTTCGGACTACTGAAGAAATTGACCAGGTAGCCGGCGAAAGAGATGAACATCATGATGGGGAATTGCTTCCATTTGGCCTGGTTGACAACGGCGAGACAGAGGGTGAACATCGGGACGAACACAAAGGCTATATGCTTGTTCATCGGATCGGAACAGGTCGTTTCGGACGTGGCGTTGTCGTCGACTAGGCCGTACATCACGGTCCCAACCGTGATGCCGAAGCCGATGAACAGCGAGTAGATGATGGCATAGACGAGGCGAATCGAACCTGGTACTAGGGACCGCGATTGCAGTTCGAGGGCGGCACTTACTGTTCACAGTCAGCATGAATCGCGGACGTAATTCATAAGAGACGACTTACAGACAAACCAACCAGGAAGAATGAGCGCTATAGAGCTTTGAGCCAAGGCAGAGAAGCAGAAGATTTGTCCACCCTTGATGCTCCCAAAAGCCCTGGCGAGGAAACTGGTTAGAATGGTGGCGCTGATCTCGAAGAGGTTGTTGTATAGAGCTGATTTTGGGGCTGCGAAAATCTGCAGGAGGCCGACCATGGTTCCGAGAAGGAAACAGACGGGTAAGTCGATCAATCGTCCGCCAAACGCAAATGGCGCCACGGTCGCACTCGCTAACCCGAAGAAAAACACGCGAAGCCAAGGAGGGAACGTATCCCTGGCTTCCGTTATCGCAGAAATCTTATTCATGGCTACATCAACGCTATAGAGGTCGTGAAGCACCGATTTGTAGATCTCATGGATGTCTTTCAACTTCCCCAAATCGATCCCCTGGTTCGCCCTCACAATCTTGACCTCGGTTGTGTGTGTCTGCCTGTCATCGAAGGAAATGATCATGCAACCGGGCAAATACAGGAACTGGCCTTCAATCTCGAGGACCCTGGCCGTCATGGTGAGGTATTCCTCTAGACGGTGTGTCGGTGCGCCGTACATCATGAGGGCCTTGCACATCTTGATGATATATTTCTGTCGACTCAGTGTTTCGGCAATGTTGATGGTAATCCGGACTTCGTCCTCCATCCGGGAGCGCCCGAAGTTCAAAAGGCGACCACTAGGAGTACGCTTGTGCTTCGGGCGCTTCGGGAGCTTCGGGCGCTTCGGGCGTGCTTCCGTCTTCGGCGACTCAGGAAGACCCCCACTGATGTCGGCTAAACGAGCGGACGCTTCCACGAGGTTAGCCAGGGTGTCGGTCGACCGATTCTTCTCCTTCTCGTACCATTTCTTCCGAGTTGGGGTCGCGGTGCCGGAAGTCGTGGGCGTCGTGAATTCACTGGTGTTGAAGGACTTCACGCTGCTGGGATAGCTAGGGGGCTGAGACTCTACTGGTGGTTGGTTGTAAAGCCTCAAGAGGTTGGATAGAATGCTTCCCCGGTAATGTGCCGGTGGAGGGACATAGAAATCAGGTCGTTCTCCGACTGGGGTAGCCCGGCCCGATGAAGGAGCGCTTGCGTCAGAGACAACTTGGTCAAAGGGGAGAGATCCTCGGCGTTGGGTGTGAGAGCGGACAAGATCATAGGCTTCCCGCTTCAAATCGCGCTGTTGCTGTGAAGAACCTGCCCCCTGTAGCTTCTCACCGTCTTCCTCTTGGCGCGTGTCGGTTCGGTTCAGGTCGCCGAGGTGAATACTTAGGCGCCTGCCCCGACCACGGCGGTCATAGATGGGATCAGGCTGTGATTCGAAGGACCCTCTCGTCGAAGCCGGAGCCGAGTGGGAACCGGAGACCGTAGCAGCCATTTCCTGAGCACGCTCCTGGGCGGCACGAGCAGACTTCGCCTCCTCTGAGTCCGGGTCTTGCTCCTCATCGTCCTCCCCTGGTAGATTGACTACTGAATTATAGGAGCTCCCACGCAACAGTGATGGCCTAGGCATAGGCCGAGATTGTGAGGGCGAGGTGGGGCGTGAAGATGAGTCGAGCGACTCTGTCGAGGTAGCAAATTCTCGAATGAACGCAGGCGGCGGCTGAACATTGGCAGTGCTGTTGAAACGTACACGACCCTTTTCCTTCTTTACCGAATTTCCAAATTCCGACATTGTTGGGCTTTGGACTTCCTGGGCCAATTCTCCTGTCGAGGGGCCGCCATTCTCAGGAGATGAATGCCGTCTTTCTTCCATAGCGTAAAATATCTTCGAGACGGCTCAAAGGCCGTCCGGATAGGAAGTGACTGGCGTATCAGAAGGGAGGACTATAGCAGGATGGATAGTCCGATGGCTATGAATCAAAAATAGAATATACGAGTGCTTTGTTTGTTGAATAGGTTAGGTAAATAGGTAGGTTGAACGACAGGCGCAAGTAGTGACACTACTTCGGTAGAAGCCCAAACACAAAAGGAGAATTAGGTAGGTAGGTAGGTAGGTAGGTAGGTAGGTACTCAGTGTGAGTCAATCAGGCTAGAGATACCTGACGGCGGCAAAGGAGGATATGGGCAAGATGACGAAATTGACGTGCTGGGTTAGCTTTGTGTTTGGAATATAGATGACTCTGATCCACGTCAAAGGAGGGAGGATCCCATCAAGCTTGCACACAAGCAAAGACAAAGAGAATCCACTTAAGATGAAGTTAGTACACAGTCAATAAACTGGAGACTCCAGCTCATCCGGGACTAATTATCAACATCGATTGCAAAGGGTGCCCGCCCCTTGTCCGACCGGCCCTCACAGTCTCAACCGCCTCGGTGACATCGTGAAGGGGGCCTTGTGGGTTTGTGGATTGGTGGACCGCCATGGATGCTCGAACAAAGGTACCGGAAGCGGTGGCGTCGCACCGTGATAGTGCGCGCTTACTTGGAGTGTTGGGCATTTGAAAGTTGATTGGCAGGCTGGAGATGGATAGGGCAGAGAAAGAAAGAAAGAAAGATGGAAAGAAAAGCAGCGATACGAGGTTCACTTGGCTAGAGCTCCAAGCTACGATGGGGCAGGCGAAAAATCGGTCGCCTTCCAGCTAGATTCTTATCTTTTTACTCCACCAAAGTAAAAACTTGAGCGGCCCAGATCATTTGATATATAGTACTAAAGCGCGGCTCGGTGTGCTTTCCACTTGAGCAAAGCGGGTAGAAGTGGAGCGGCTCAGCAGCAATGGCCCTCAAGGCCCTTAGAGCTTGCTCCGTATTCAGGCCTGGATAGCTTGCAGCTAATACGCGAGTGGGAAGGATGAAAAACGAAAAAAGGATTTAAATAGGCCGGAGGCAAAAAACAAAGGAGCCGGACCTGCTTGGCCACAACGGCCCTTGGGCGAGAAAGGCATCACACGCGGCGAGGGAATTTCCATCAAGTTCTGCGAGCATGATAAAGCCGAAATTCATGGTTTCGTCGGGGGTAGGTACGTGGTGTGTAGGCAGGTCCCGGGATGTCGAAAGACTAAGGCATGAAGGTGCTATCAATGAGCAGCTCATACTGTATCAAGAGACAGAAGAGCGGATAGAAAGACGGGATAAAGAAATGCGAGTGCATGCTTTACGGTCGGATTGGTCGCAGAGCCGCAGGGGCAGTGTTCTTCAGAAACTCTCGGCAACTGCTTTTTGGCCCAATCAGTTTCGATAGATCTGATCTGCAGCTGGTTCGAGGGCCATCTCCAATGTAATACAACAGCACGTTGGTCACTCGTTACCACCTCACGTTGCATTTTCACACATATTCTGCTGCGTGTACTGCTGCGTGTACTGCTGTATGCGAGCACGGTGTTTCCCGCGGTATCATTGTCTGTATAGGATAAACGTTATGCTCTATAGATTTATGTGCGGTAAGACGACTTTTTTGATACTCAAGTTGCCGGCGTCGTGTAAGACCGAGCAAGTGCAGCTGCAGCATATAGCGGATACTAAGTAATACAAGGCACCAACTTAAAGCTTGTAAATGGTTGGGTGCTTATTCTCCGCACTACATGTATGTGGTAGGCCTATAGTACCTACCTTATTACCCCCAACTTGACGGGTATATGTGCTATATTTATATTCCTATTGCACATAGTATTTTGTCCATCCTTTATAAGTCCTAACAAAACTACGAGTCCGCTTGCTAGCTTTAATATATTCATGTGGGTATATAAATATTTATATCCGAGCACAGTTCTACGTAGGTTGCGGTATGAATGGATATTCCGCTTATCATTCCGCCAAGTGAAGTCTCAAGGAAGAGGTGAGTTGTCCTTGCGATACTAAACCCCGTTGTTGCGTTGCTTCGCCGCCTGTCCACGCAAACTTCCGGTCCACTATGGTTTCCAGAAAAAGGCATGATATCTAGAATTGGATGAGTGTTGCACTCAGTGCCTACAGCACCTAGTGCAGACAGAACCGCGTCCAGAACTCTTAAACCCCC
>Ga0247782_1000148_pt1 | contig 89854 bp, 79 predicted proteins | sample UWRJL019104C5_FD_179928 | JGI IMG/M metagenome (GOLD analysis project Ga0247782, IMG submission 179928) | Plant litter microbial communities from Arlington Agricultural Research Station in Wisconsin, United States - UWRJ-L019-104C-5 | ecosystem: Environmental > Terrestrial > Plant litter >... | reverse complement strand
TTAACCTTTTTCTTTCCCCCCCCCCCCCCCCCCCCCGCGCGCACAGCTGGGTAGCTCTCCTTTGGATTGTTTTTAATGACTCGTGATTGCAGGTGACACTCTCCAAGAAAAGGACCATTTGTCGAGAACTACCTACTGGTTTGAGACTGGGGGCACACCCCTGTGTTAAGGGAACTGTGGAGAGGACGCAAAGACCGTCCGGGAGAGTGTTTGCCGAGTTGCTCGGCCTTCTCATCCGAACCTCAACCAAACACCAGCCTACTTACCCTTCTTATCCTTCTGACATACAACATCAACAGCGGAAGCTGATTAGATTAAAGTATCGTGACCATCGCATTTTCATGGTATAAGGGTGCTAGCGAGCGAGACATAAGCCTCGTGAACCGTGCCCGCTGGGCTCGGGGGAGGAAGAAGGGGGGAGCCGTCTGGAAGAGAAATCCGGATCTCGAACGCTGTGCAACGGTCTGGCCGGGAGGCAGAGAGGATTCTGGTTGGTGAGAGACGCCTGCTTCCCCAGATCCTGATCAGGGGTCTGTCTACCTAAGCTAGGCAGGTCTGAATGGGACGTGGATTAACAGGCTTGGTGATTTGTCCTAAAGCTATCAGGCATGCATTCCAGACCCGAATATAATTGCTCTCTTGTTCCCACTGGTACTCTCGAGGCATTTCCCACAAGTCCCGAGTACCCTTCTATATACCTGGCCGTTGCCGGCTCTCTCATGCTTCACATGGCTCGCTCCGTCTATGTGCCTCTGCTGTCACTCACAGTGTGGGCTATAGGTTTTGTGCAGTACACCTCAGCTCAGAGTTGCTGGAGAGACACACCATGTATTGGGGTCAAAGAACCTGCTTTCCCCGGCAAGTGGGACGCAAATAATTTCGCTCCTAAATCACGAAACGTAAGCCCGACCGCTATATACGCTTTGTCGAGTGGTGAGAAGATTGCCTCCTGGCCGTCGAACTTTGCCCTTAGTACCAATGAAACGGACGTATACCTCGACTTTGGCAAAGAAGTTGGCGGCATCGTTACTATCGAGTACACAGTATCGTCTGTTAGCGAGGACAGCGCCCTCGGCTTAGCCTTTTCAGAAGGGAAGAATTGGATAGGGCGCAATTCCGACTCTAGCAACGGCAACTACGCACGACCGGACGGCGCCATCTACTATAAAATCTCTTCCAAGGGACATGCTACGTATGTCATGCCGTTAGGCAATCTCCGGGGTGGATTTCGGTATATAACTCTATTCGTACTGGGCAAGGCCACGACGGTGACGATCAGGAAAGTGAACCTGGAGCTCGCGTTCCAGCCGACCTGGTCCAACCTACGAGCGTATCAGGGCTATTTTCATAGTAGCGATGATGTCTTGAACAAGATATGGTATTCCGGAGCCTATACACTTCAACTTAATGCAATCCCACCGACAACCGGTCGAGCATGGCCACCTCCAGATACTGCGTGGCAAAACACTGGCGTACTCGGTCCAGGAAATACGATAAATATAGATGGTGCGAAGCGCGACAGAACTGTGTGGCCAGGGGATATGGGCGTAGCTGCGCCGGCCTCTTTCTATAGCACGGGAGACTTGGAGTATGCATTACCTCCCCCCTTTCCGTCGCTTACGTACGGCTGTTAACACATTGGGGTTTAATAGGAGTCTGAAGAACTCGCTCCAGTCATTATATGAGAAGCAGGTAAGCTGAGATGCCATTCCACAGGCCGAGGGGCACCAGGCAAACTAAGGATACAATGCAGGCAGCGTCAGGACTGTTGCCATTTGCAGGTCCACCTCTGAACGCTGCCAATAGCGATACCTATCACCTGTAAGAGACGTCAAACATGTTTTGTTTCTCGTGTAACTAATACATCTTAGATGGACCATGATCGGGCTCTACAACTACGTCCTCTACTCCGGCGATATAGGGTTCTTACGTACTCATTGGGAGGGTTACAAGCTCGCGATAAATTTTGTTCTAGTCCAACTCGATTCCAGTACGGGGCTCTTAGACATCTCGCACTACGCAGAAGACTGGGGACGATTCAACTCGGGCGGGTATCTAGCATCAGCGCAGATGCTCGCATACCGCACATTGATCACGGGCGCGACCCTAGCGTCCTGGCTAGACGATGAGACGGGGCTCGAGGCGACATGGCGCCAAACCGCCGCAAAGCTGAAAGACGCCGTCAACGAGAAGCTATGGGACGAAGAAGTGGGCGCCTTCAAGGACAACTACGGCGATTTCGACAAGGGCATGCATTCGCAGGACGGCAACTCTCTTGCCCTCGTCTCGGGGCTCGTGAACGGGACCGAGGAACAGGGACAGGCGATATCCTCGTGGTTGACGAAGAACTGGACGCCCATCGGACCCGAGTCGCCAGAACTTCCCGGAGAGGTTTCGCCTTTCATCACTTCGTTCGAGATCCAGGCGCATCTGCTGGCGCGACATCCGGATAGGGCGCTTGAGGTCATACGCACGAGCTGGGGCTGGTATCTAGACAACGAGAACGGGACCCAGTCTACTATGATCGAGGGGTACTTGACAGACGGCACCTTCGGCTATAGACACGATGCCGGTTATCAGGAAGATTACTCGTACACGTCTCACGCACACGGGTGGTCCACAGGCCCAGTCACGGCACTGACTGAACACGTCCTGGGTCTTGGCGTCACGGGATTGGCGGGCGAGACATGCGTGTTCGCGCCGCAGCTGGGCGATCTCGAGGCCGTCCAGGGCGGCTTCACCACTAGCCTGGGTAAATACCGCGCCGAGCTATCCCTCGACCGCGGATCCGGCTGCGTGCTCACCGAGCTTGAGGTGCCCAAGGGCGTGGTGACGGAAGTGGTGTTGCCGTCTGATGGCTGTAGGTCTAAGAATAATAACAAGTCATTGTCTGCTCCGATTTTGGTGAACGGCAAGGAAGTAGCCTCGGATGAGATCCGTGTTATCGACGGTCCGGATGGCACTACGTTATTATCTATGAAGTTGACTAATGGAGGGAAACATGTTATTGAATATTAAGGGGTTAGAATGAAGTGGTTCGATAAATAGTTTGTGTGGTTGCTGGAAATGAAAGCTGCGACGGGCGCGCCATCAAATATTACCTAGAGTAAGTAGGGAACGTCAGACAGAAATATCTCTGCAAAAGACGGCGACTCCTCGCACCAGTATCCATTTGTACAGCATCTATGTTGCGTTCGATAGCAAAGAAACACTATACTCAAACCACTCTATGCACATTTGCTATAGCAAAGCATTGAGATAGAATGGAGGAAAACTTCTCAACTTGTCTACTACAGCTGTAAGAAGTGCTTCCATGGCATTTCCATACTCATAAAAATAAATATAAAAATAAAAGGAATCCTCAAACCCAGTCTATTTGTGCTATTGAGTAAAGGGAACAAATCCCTTTCTACCCACGCTAAGCCAAATCGCACGTTATAACGCGCCACACGATACCGTTCCATCAGCAGTTCCCAGCTACGCTGTTCAACTGAGCGCCCCACTGGCGCAATGGTTAGCGCGTTTGACTTCTACTTAGGAGGCATCAAGAGGCTGCGAGTTCGAGTCTCGCGTGGGGTTCAATTCCTATATTTTTGCACCTTTTTATTTTTTGTTCGTATTGGCAACTTGTTCTGTTATGTGCCTGCCCATGCTCATTCATGCTCTCACAACGGCGACGGAGCGGCAACGTATCCAGCACTAAGTTTAACATGGGCATCGCTATAGCTGCGAGAAAGTACCGGCGGTCCAGGCATTTTACCGCTTTGCAGTTCGTCTCTCGGTGCCCTTTGTCGCAGATGACCATATTCCAAGTATGCTTAAACTTGGGCACGTATGAAGGATGTATCTGTTCAGCTTTTACCTTCTTGTTGTGAGGTCGAGAGCCTCTACCTCATGGTCTACTTGATCAAGGGGCGCAGTCGAGCCGTCTTCCGGCTATTCTAAGTCCTCAGACTCATTGTCTTTGGACTCATCAATTTCGGCGTTGGAGCGCTAGTCTTGACTAGAAGGACTGTCTGACAAGTAGTTAGCGAGAAAAACCTGACCCTCGTAAGTTAGATGCTTGCGGCTTTTTCTGGTCCCGACTATATTTTGGCGCTTGAAAATGACCATGAGGATGGGATGATTACCCAACTAATGACAACAGTGTTGTTTCCCGTTTTCACCTTTACGTTTGTGCAATTTTGTTAACACACAGATAGGAAAGAGTGGCGGGCTTACCCATCTTTATCTCTGAGCTGAACTAATAGGCATCAAGCGCGGATTCGACAGCCTTGTTGATGTTGGAGAGTAACTCGTTGGCTCCTCTGGAGCCGCTCCAAAGCGTGCTCGCAAGCAGTTTAGGTCACTTAATAGCCTTGATATTTGAACGTGGCTTGTGCAAGCATGTAGGTACCTAAGGTAGGCATGAGATGATTCTTGGCTTGAACTATTTGTTTCTTTGCTGAAAGGGACTGAGGATGGCAAACAGCAAGCATGCTTCCTGTCGTCAATATTAGGCACACAGAGCCCATGATCGAAAGCAACATCTAACCTAGATGGCGGACGTACAAGTTTAGCTTTAACTGTGACATGCCCTGCACTTCCTTCTCGACATCCTCAAATGTTGGCACTAGGCCGATCAGGGCATCAGTGACTCAGCAGCACATCTCCTCTTCGTATAAGAAGAGATTGTCATTGTCATCTTCATTGGCATTGTGGTTGTTGCTCTCAGGCTCTACCTCTTCTTAGGAAGCAGAGGTCAACCAGAAAAGCGCCACCAAGTCGGCAGCATCTCCCAGCATGCAGGCAGCGGCCTAGCCGCCCAGAAGACATAAGTTTATACGTATGCGACTGTGATATATTTTGTTCTCACACAGGGCTCCCGTCATGGCCCGTTATTTGTAGAGTTGTCCTTAATTAGAAGCATAACGCTGGTTATTATATTTCTCGCGGAGAGTATTGCTGATTGAAGAACAGTAGAGGTGAACCAGTGCACTCTCTAGGGGCAACCATGCGAAGCGAATTCAGATGCGCCATGGAAGAAGTTGTACTCTACATAATGGTGTATGACATGCTCCTTAATTGATCCCCTAATACCTTCCCGAGCCTCGACTTGGCGTTCAGGACCTCTTAGGTCTCGTCTAGCACCACCCTGTCGATCAAGCGCCTCACGCGTTGACGGGTTACCTAATCCTGCCATGCGGTTTGCGCTAGCGGCTCTGGTGTCACCAGCACGGCGGATGCGCCGGCGCACGAATGCTCTTCTTTCCACATCTTTGCGTTAATGCCGGCCTGCCGCAGCCTCTGCTTTGTATTGCGCACACACGCAGTAAAAGCTGTTTTTTAGTCACTTGAGTAGTCTATATACGGCCGTTTGCAGCCTTTCTTGCAAGGCCATAAGGGCTGCACACCTTCTTAAATGGGACCGTTGCCTTTATGGCTATCTATCTGTTGCTGTTGGCGTAGTAGGGCTGTAATTGCATCTATAGAAGTGAGGCGCAAAAAGGCGGTTGCAAAAGTGAGGGCGCAAGGTGGGTCGGTTAGCTTCGCACGTTGCAGGGCTGGCAGCGGCTGATACGGACCGGATATTTTCTGACGGATCGTTTTCGCTAGAGGGTGCCTCCCTAGCAATTCTCTTCTCAATAAAACGCATCATATGGACTTTATAAGCCTGCGTTAGGTATACCTTACAGGCACACTGCTACTGGCTTTTGAGGAAAAGTTTATAACCTAGCTTGGCCTTTCCGATAACAGGGATATAGAAATTTCCCGGAGCTCGACAACAAGAGACAACCTACGATACTGCTTTATGAACACGCGCACCCCTGGCGTGGAAAGAGAGCTTTTAACTAGCATTAAGGGCTCTATGACAGCAGGGACAGCACAGCTTAGGATTGTGTATGTGCTAGGGCGTGATATGTGCGATGAGGTGTGTATGACTTCAAATAGGTGTCTGAAGGGTTAGTAGCAAGGCTATCTACGATAATATTACTATGGAGCTTAAATATAAGCATCTATATAATAATGCCATTGCTCTAGTAATAAGATGCACAATATAGCCCAATAACTCAACAGATAATAAGGACAAATAAACAGAATAAACACTAGATAATCTAAGAGGATCTTAGCAGAAGTATTATACTAGCAGGCACAATTGTCTGCAGATTGTTGTTGAAGATATCACTACTTAAAGAGTCCGTGTCTGGCAAGTTCTTGAACTTAGCAACACCAACAAACAAACAAACACACAAGCAAGAAAAGCTGCCCCTGTTAACCTAAGCTCACTGCAAAGCTTGTGAGGGTAGAGGGGGTCCTGATCGTTTGTCCTATAAACATCTGCTTCACTTCCTTGCACTCCTGCTCCTACCCGTACCATCAGGTCTGGCGCCCACTCCGTAGGGTGTACATCCTCCAATGCTTTCACCGTTGCCAGAGTCTGTGCTTCGTATGGCGCTGTGACAATCACCTTGGCCCTGTTGTTAGGTTAGTACATTCACCTTCGAATATCCAACAAGAAAATGTGTGAGGAGGACGAGAGCTTGGGGGGCGGGCAGGGGGCAGAAGAGACCATTGCTGCTGTTGTAGTTGTAGTTGTAGTTGTTGTGGTGGTGGTGGTGGCGGCGGTAGCAGTACGAAGACTTGTATAGACTTGTGTGTCTGTCCCACGAGGACCACTTCTTGAATACCTACTCAGATATCGGTCATATAAGCAAATCATAGCAAAACGTCATATATGCAGTAACACCTAGACTATAAAGAAGTAATAGTGTTGAAAAGATTACCCAAATAACCATCTATTACCTTAGGTATTATAGCAACTGCTGCCGGCATTGCTTTTGCAATTATTACCATTGATGTAATCGCCCTTAACCTATTGCCTTGCAGATTAACCTTTTACTCCCCGCAAGCAGAGGAATATCCAGATAGCGATTACCAGGACCGGTGGTGATGAGCAGCAAATAGCTAGAGTCTGAGGGAAGGCAGGAACCGAGACTGAGATCCTTAGACGGGTAGTCTAGGAAACATCCTTCCACGGCTCTTGCTCTTGTTTAGGCAACCGGGGATATTTGACGTAGTAGTTTGGCCAACCACACATGAAGTAAGGAATTGTCAAACGAACACCTCCCTACTCAATTGCTCGTCCTCCCAACAAACGCTTGAAGACTGTCGGTCGTGGTATAACACCTTGAACAATCGTGCTTAAAGGAGTAAGTAAAAGTCATGTGTCAGGGTAAGGCATAGACGCTAGGTTAAATCTATCCCTCTTTAGCTACTCACCTCCCTCCTCTCCCTCCCACAACCTCGTGACAACCCTCGCAATAGACTCCGTATGACTCCTCACAACGCCATGATGAGCATCTTCAATGACCACAATCTCAATCCCCTGCGCTTCAAACCCAAGCTCTACCAACTGCTCTTTAGAACAAATATCGTCCCTTCCGCCCAGCACGACAAGTACTTTCCCAAACCCCATCCCCAGTCCGTTTTCCTTATTATTGTTCTCATCATTCTTGTCATTATGATTATTAGTAGTAGCAGAAGCAAACCTCCTGAAGAAATCCTCGGCGCCGAACACATTCCCGCTCTCGCGAAACATACTAAGGACACTCTTCCTGTACCCCTTATGTTGATCAAGCTCCCACCATCTCAGCGCCTCTGCAACAATTTCGCCCCTGTTCATGCGGTCTTGCCAATCAGATGGCAGGTGAAGTTTTCCGCCTTCGAGGAACTCCAGGACTTTTCCCTCTCTCTCTTTCTCTTGCCCCGCCCCTTCTTCTACGCCCCCATTGTCCGATGGATTCTCTAAGAGACCCAACAGCTCGTCCCCGATAACCTCCCTAGGCAAGACCCCCGCGGGCGCAAGCAGTGTGACGGACTGCGCAACGGAGGGATTGTAGAAAGCAAATTTCGCTGCCAAACAAGCACCGAACGAGTACCCGATAACATGGCAGGTGCTCCAGCGTAAAAGGGAGAGAACCTGGTAGATCTGGCTGTGGAAGATGTGGGCGCTGTGCGGTGTCAGGGGTGTGGATGAGAGGCCGTGGCCCCAGAGGTCGAAGAGGACTATGTGCGTTTTCGTTTTCAGTCTGTTATTCGTGTCTGGGCCTAGCGCTTGGATGGCTCTTGCGAGCGGGAGAAGGCCCAGCGCTGGTGTGTTGAGGCCATGGACAATTAGGACTCTTCGCGTTTCGCCTTTCCTTTCTTCCACATCCTGCTCGTCCTTGTCATCCTTCTGTTGCTTTCGTTTCGCATCTTGCCTAGCTCCAGATTCCGATGATGATGATGATGTCCCCGTCCCCAAATCATACACGGCCGTGACGCCGAGATCGGACTCCAGGAACCGCGGCGCAGGGAACGCGTCCCCGAAGCGCGAGGTGAACGAATCGTAGTTGGGCCCCGCTATGTAGGGCTTTTGCCCCTTCCCCTTTTCATCTCGCAAGAGTTGTCGGTGAGGGAGTATGAGGTTCTCTGTCGTTTGGTCTGAGCTTTGTTCTGGCATGTTGTCTTGCTTAATTGAACTCCTGAAGCGACAGACAGGTACGTAACTTTGAAGACGAGGTCCAGTTGGAGGAGTTTGAGCCACCCTTGTCTCTGAGTGAGATGATATGATGTGCTTCTCGGATGTAAGCAAGTTGTGCCCTTATAAATCTAGCAAGCGGAGGACGATCACTTTCTAGCGTTTGTGAGGGTGGGTTGTTCTCGATAACAGGGTCATTTGGAACTATGTATTGTAAAGGATAGCCTAGATATCTCCATAAGCTCGTGCTCAAAGCGGCGTTATAACTGGAGTGTATCTATGTGGGGATGCTGCGGTAATAGGCCTATACTTAAGATATGATACTGAACCCACAAGAAGAACTATTCCGATGAGATCTCTTTGATAAAAGGCTCACCGATCTGTTTCCTGCGGCCTCTTCGTCATCTCACCGCCTCAATTATCTTGTTGAACTGCAACCGAATTATTATCTGTGCTACTTAATGCAGGTGAATGCTCCGGTAGCGCAATAGCATCCTGGGAAGTACTCCTTCCGTAGTACAGAGTCCTGGTGAGTAAGAGTACCATATCTCCGAAAGCCGTCCATCTGTCGCTTACGTAGCCCCGGTTTCCGGTATGGTCCGACATCAGCGGCAGGAGGAGGATCTCATTTCTGAACTGCTTATTATAGCCCTTTGCCGGACCAATGCCAGCTATATAAAATGTATGTAATTGCCATCTGTTGATACCAATGTTTGTTAGGCCACCAAGCTCACCTAGTACGTGACACTCTATAACACGACAATCAAGTCGAAAGACATTTCTTGTATCCAACTACGGACGTGCTATATACAAGGTCAGGACGCAAGAGGTGAAAGGGAAACGGTTATCCTAGACCAAACAATAGATAATATTGCCATTCTTCGAGCGTGTAAGAATTATGAAAATAAAATAAAATAAAATAAAATAAGATGTGTCATGCTACGTGTTTCTCCTCATCACCGCCCCAGCCACGCTTTTATCTCTTCTCGGCCCCGTCAGGTAGGACCAGTTCCCTCCTTTCAAATATTGTTCGGAAGTTTTGCTGCTTGATAAACCAGGCGTTGACTGTCTTCCACTCTTGACTTGGGTCTTTGAATCGAATCTGCGGCGAAGAGAGGGCAAGAGTTAATGAAGTTCGAAGTAGTTGTTTGAATGGCAGCGGAGAAGGGTAAATGGTAATGGAAAAGAGATAACAAAAAGCGAAACAACGCGACGGGTAGAAGGGAAATGAGAGCAAGACTGTAATAAAAAAGAGGGGGAACTCACATCAAATCTTCTCAACAAACTCGGCACGACCTTATACATCTCCAACAAGCTGATATTCTTGCCGATGCAAGTCCGTGGGCCCATGCCGAACTGAAACATATGCCCGTTCATCTCACGAATGCGACGCTCCCTCTCTTCCCTCTCCGGCTCGGGAAGCGACTCGTCGACAAGCCATCTCTCGGGCCTATAAACGTCAACATCAGGGCCGAAGATTTCGGGTCGGCGATGTATGAGCCAGGCGGAGCAGCCGACAATGGTGCCACCCTTGACATACCGCCCCGCTATCTCCATACCAGGTTCGGGCACAATGCGCTCGAGTGGCAGCCCCGCGGCTGGGTGCATCCGGAAAGCCTCCTTAATACAGGCATCCAGATACAGCAGCCGCTGGCTCTCAGCCCACGTGACAACACCGAGCTCGTAGTCGGCGAAGTGGCCCGCTCGTGCCGCGTTGTCGATCTCGGTGCGTAGCGTGGCCAGGACCCGCGGGTTACGTAGCAAGTTGTAGAACACGGCTGACAACGAGATAGCCGTCGTCTCGGAACCCGCAAATGCCATCGACACCGCCATTGCGAGAACCAGCTTGTCATTCATGAAGTCCGGCCGGGCATCGCGCGCTGCGAGGAACTTGGACAGCAAGTCTGGTGAAGACACTGTAGCCTTGGCCGTGTCCGTGATGGGGAGTAGAGGCTTGGACGGGTCGTCTCCGGGCTCGGGGATTCCGTTCATCCCCAGACGTTCGGCCATGCGTGCGCGTGCGAAGAGCACGATTGGGTTTGTCGCGTCTACGACACCCCACTCCGAGAGTTTAAGATAGATCGGGTTCTTCAGAAACAAGCGATCTAACCAGGGGATTTGTCCAATCTGAAACATGACTATCAGCCGCACAGTCCGTCTCACCTAGTCGAAAATTCCACCGGATTGAGGGACATAAAGGTCCGGTCAACTAGGTAGCTGCGCACATGCAGCCATCTTAACTTACAGGGGCGACGTAGAGAAACAAGTTGCCGAGGTATTTGACGATGCCATCGACATCCTCATTCCTTTCCAAGAACCCATGTCGCTTGCTGTACGTGACCTCGCCGATGACATCGAACGCATAAAATTGCAGCCATCTAACAAAATCGCATCCCTCGGGGTTGTTGACATAGAGGCGCTCCGTCTGGTCGAAGAACAGCTTAATGGTGTTGTTCACGAACGGTTCATATTGCACTAGCGCCGACATGGAAAAGGCCGAATTGACGCATCGCCTAAGCTGGGCGTGGAAAGTGTTGTCTGTCGTGCTGAAGAGCGTCGCAAGTCCGTGCCCTTTCGAGACACCCTGTTGGACGATGTAGAAATCCGACTACGGCCGTTCCCTCCCCGTCAGCATATAGCCTTGCAATGGGCTGCTCTTTAGAGGAAAAGAGAAGTTCCAAAGGGAAATAAAGAATTGTCGCACCTTGATGAACCCCTTGTTTAATCCATATATAGTCTTCAACGCCTTGGGATCCGCGAACGAAATGGTGCTTGGGCCCAATCGCACTACGTCGCCGTATTTAGCATGGAGTTGGCGATGCGTCACCTCAGACTTTCGTCCCCAGACTTCAAACAACCGCCAGAGGTCCGTGAGAGAAGCCAGGAAAGGCCCAGGATACTCGTGCAACCCATTGTAATAGCGATTCCGTATCAGCCATGCGACAATTGCCACGACCGCCCCCAGCGCCCAGTAGTGAGCTATGAAGCTGAGGGCAATTGACCCCACGGTTCCCATCTTGAACTATACGGGCAATTAGCCGACCAAGTGTTCCGTCTGTCGGTTCCCAGGTCGCGATACCGTGGGCGACTTATTACTCCCAGTGGTAGGGAACTCGAGGGTATGGTTAGCCGAGGGTAGAAAGTTCCCTCTTCTGATCGAGCCTGGAACTATTAGGTTGGCACAAGATAATATATTCCTAATTCATGGCGATGTTTTCATGCGAAGTGGGCACCAAGGTATTAAAGAAAGACTAGAAAGTTCCGGTTGACCCGGCTCGTGAAAGTCGGTAAGGCGAGGAAGTCCGAGAAGCTGGGTAGATACTTTTCTTCAGCTGTACAGGAAGTATTTGTCTTTGTTACAAGGTTGTATATACCGTGTGCCGGATGCACTTAGCTAATCGGTAAATGCGGCTACTTTCGAGCTAATACCTCTCCCTACCTATCATTTAGCTTATCCAAAGAGTCTTGCTCTCCGGTAGTAACATGCGAAAGGCTAGGTTAGGCATATCATAAATACGATAGGCTTGGAATGTATGTCACGACTGCCCTATAGGGGAAAACAAGAGCACGACGAGCCTTTCCCGATAGCCATTGGGGCGGATGGTGGGACATACGACACACGAACACCAGGGAAGATTCTGCTGGGAACCCGATGATCTTTCTTGGTGTCGGTATGCGGCGCGTGGTTGATCACAGCGTCAGCCGTGGGCTCTTCTACTATGTACTGCTACCCCTGAGCACGGCAATGTGGTGTGGGAAGTAGCAACAAGCGCGCGGATGAATCTGCATCCTCAATGTACAAGATTTGCCGATAGACGCAAGGCAGCATGGGGATTCGCGAGACAGATATCTTGCTCAACAGCCGCCAATATAGTAGGTCGGGCCACTATCGGCGGCGGTGTGGTCTCGAAGCGTTTGTTTTGCGATCAGAATTTCCCCTCACCCTCTTCCTCTCCAGCGGGATCTGGGATCTGGGCTGGGGGTCTGACACCAAATTCCCCTCACAGTTCGCATGATCGATGACTGATAGGGAGAAAGGGCGCGTCGGGTGTCTGGCCCAATTCGTCCGGTGAGGTGACGGGAAGACAGACATACGGGAAAGTGATCTTGTTTGATTATCTTGGCAATCAACGGTGGATTATGAGGAGATGGAGCTGAGTGAGCCAGTTAGTGAGAGATTCGGCAGATGTATTGCTCACTAACTGCACGTTAAGTGATTGGACCGGGGGAATCAGGCACTACAGCCCCTCAATCTGATTAGTCGAAAGGCTAGAGCGATCACTGCAGGACCGACGCCTGGTTACGCAGCGGCTGCTGCCAGGAACTGCTGTAACAGTTGATTGGGTTGGGGTAGGGTGGGGTGGCACTGTTCGGGATATCTCTACTAACCTAAGGTACTATACTATACCGCTGGAAGTACATCCATAATGATACATGACATTACTCACTACTTAAACTTGTTTGTTGAGTACACCCAAACGGAGTAGACTTCATTTAGTGTCAAACAAGCGTAAACATTGGCATCCGACGGTAGCCACCGACTTCAGATCATGATCATTCGAAAAAGGCAGCTTAGTCATTGATTACTCGTAGCGGGCTGTTTCTGAGCAAGCAAACGCTATATGATATAGTAGTACAGCCTATAATATCCACCTCTTCTCTGGACCATCTATTTTCGCTCTGGGCAATTATAGCGGGCTGCATACCTAAAGACCATCGCATGCATGGAGGGAATGATGTATGTATACAGCCTTGGACGGCGTATATTTTCCAACCCGGTAATCAAGCCGTTGGTGTCGCGCGAAAGGGTTGCACCATCAAACCACGTCGAGCCATCATCTGGCTTCATCTGGCTTCGTATCACCGTCACAGGAAACGCACTCCAGATGCCCATCACAAAAGATGGGATCTGTGACCCACGGCGCGTTCGTAGTGGGACGAGTAAGCCATGTCATAATAACAAAATACAGATCGAGAAGGACCAAAAAGATGACAAAATAGTCAAGAGAGACAGTAAAGAGGGAGATAGAAAAGAAAAGGTGCCACTTAACGAACCCACCATTTCGATCCAATAAGATGGAAAGGAACAGGAGAAAACTAAGTGCCGAAGGCATGTGTCTCGTAAGATTTCCCACGTTCGGCTGTGGCGGTCGCATGGCTCGAAGTGCATCCCGATTTCGACTTGCCGACATAGTTGCGCGGGTTGGGGGAATCTCGGCAGATGTTGCCCGACGGCCCTTCTTCGCCTACTACCTACCTACCTGCCTAGCTACACCACCTATTTGCTCCTTTCCTCCTTTCTCTTACCCTCCTCTACCTCTCTCCGTTGTTTCTGCTATTCTTTTTCTGTCTTGTTTCCGGACTCACTCTTGCTGATTATCGTCAACGTCATTATCATCACTAATCATAGGTAACATGTATAATCACATGTCAGTCAGTCGTCTTTCTAGTGACCACTTTATCGATGAATATTTGCCCCTCTCACGCCCCTCTCACCCTTGCGATGCAAATGGTTACTGCAGGCAATTTTCAGATTATTGCTTTGGTACAAGGAACGGCTACACATTCTGTATCTAGCTTAGTAAAACGGTGATGAGAGGGGGACGTCTGCAATAGTCCGGTGGCATGAGAAACGGAGGGAGGCATAACTAATACCCGGGAAACTGCATGGTCTTTGGCGTGACGCCCAATAGCTCGTCTATCTACTCATCTCATCCAGTATATGTAAAACCTAGTACGTACGCAGACGTATGCATGATGCGTCGTAGCCCTTAGTTCGTCAGATATGTAGATATGGTAGGTAGACAGCCCTACACTTATTGACTCCCTACGTACGTACCTGCCTACTTGCCTACTTGCCTCCATGAATCTATCTATTCACCGCCCTTCCGGCCCTGCCCACCCAAACTCATTCGGCAGACCGTAGACGCCACTGCTATCACCAGCATCAAGGTATCCGCACATACGGCCCTCGGGATCCCACTTCCGTCTAATGGCCCTTAACCTCTCCCCTTGTTCCTTGCCCCAGAACCTAGTATTAGCCCGGAGCCGGAAGTCGGCGTCGCCGAGGTAGCTGCCTACGCTGTGTCTCTCTACGTCCTTCATGACGTCGCGGACCCAGTTCAGACAGCGTGTTTCTTCTTCCCCTTTTCCCTCTTCGCCATCTTCTCCTTTGCCGTCGTCATTGTCGTGGTCGTCCCAGATGGAATACACAGAGAAATAATGATCCGACTGCAAACTAAGCGCCATATCCTCACCCCCGTCATCCCCACCACCCTGTCGAGAGATAGGATTCATAGCAAAATACAGCGCAAAACTCCTCTTACTCGGCAAAGACGTGAAAGCCTTCTCTAAAATCCCGGGGACATCCTCCACATCATTGGATATATAAGCGTTATCGCTGCAATAGCGGTATCCCTCAGGCTGCTCCTCTCTCTGTCTCTGATACTCGTTCGCGAAATCCGTCTCCTCGCAGAACGCTAGCACGTGACAAGAAGCAGCAGCAGTAGATGGTCTGCTCTCGTGAACTACGCGCATGGAGGCTTCTGCGAGGGCTTTGTTGGCTTTGAATGTGAGGAAGCCTGCTATCAGCTCTATCTCGCCCTTCTCGCCTAGACGCTTAGCTACGCAGACGACTTCTGTGTCTGGGTCTGCAGTTGGTGCTGCCTGAGTAAAAAGGGGGTTAGATATAAGAATATGGTAAGATATTTGACTCAGCAGTCGTTGACTGATTGTCTATCTGTTAGTTAGGTTTACTTTTAAAATTGTATTGCAACTTACATCAACAACCCACTGCAAAGCGGTGCGCCACTCCTGCATCTTGAACAAGTAGGCGGAGCTGAACATCTGTAATAGAGGCCTCGTCATGAGATGGAATCCGGTGACGATGGCCGGAAACCCTAGACAGATGGCGTCAGTTCGCAAATCATCACCTAAATACAAAGTGAAAGTAGACAACGTACCTGGCCCAGCGCCTCTAGCAGCCCAGAACAAATCCGCATTCTCATCTTTACTGCAATGAAGTTCTCTGCCGTTGGCAGTGACAACATCGGCACCGACGATAGACTCGCAAGCCCAACCCCAGTTCTAGAAAGCACTCCCACAGCCAGTCAGTCAGTCAGGCAGTCCACCTCTCGCCACTCCTAACCAGCTCTAATCATTCCCAACCACAACCATGACCAACAAGGAAACAAACAAACATCCCTTCCTCTTTCATACACAAGTGACATACATACCTTACAATTCCAACCCATACCCCCCTGCAACAAAAAGCCCCCAAGTCCTACATCAGGACAATGAGCCCCGGCAAACATCCTTCCCCCGTCCACATTCGCAAGAAAAGTATTCAATTCCTCGCCCGTAAGACTCGGCGAACACGTAACGATCTTCGTCCTTTCATCATAAGCCACATGTCTAAAGTTCTTCAAATCGATCAATACTGCGTCGTGACGCACACTCCATGCCGCCCAGCTGCGGCCGCCGCTTTTCACTGAGATGCGGATGTTGCTGCTTTGTAATTGTTTTTGCTGGTGGTGGTGGTGGTTAGTAGTAGTAGTAGTGGCACTAATAGCCAGCTCAATACCCTCTTTCACATCCTCCACGCACGACGCCTGAACCACGGCAAAGGGGACGCGGCTCACGTCTCTCCTGCGGTTGAATACGCGACCCCATACAGCTTCGTGGAATGTATTCGGGTCTGTAGAATCCCGGAATAAGATATGAGAGCTATTCTTTTCTTTCTCCGTGTTATCTCCCTCCTTCGCCGGCTTCGGCTTCGGCTTCTCGGCCCCTGTCATGGTGTGTTGGAGACACGGACAAATTAATCTCCTAAGTACTGCAAATTAGGTACCTAGTTTAGACCTTTGATACGAACTGAGTCCGTACGTAACGTAATGTAAAATAGAATTAGTAGATAATACAAAAACGCAGGTGAACGAACGGTTTCTCTTTAACCCGAGGCTACTGCGCTATATACACTATTAGAGATTCCCAGCTTAGTGTGAGGAGTTTGATCTGATTTGATAGCATAGCATACCATTCATATGTACGGTCCTTCCTGAAGAGGATTGGGCATACGCATACGCATGCGTGCGGGAAAAGCCCGCCCACGGGGTTCCCGCCGTGGTACTGCTGTACTCCTCGCTCGGCTTTGGCGAGATACTTACGCCGAGAGATTGTCGGACCCACGCGGGAATATTTACGGTTGTTTGTGATTACTAGACTAGTGGCAGTTGTGCCCGGTCTCCTTGCGTGCCCTCGATTCAGGTGGAGGTTCATTCACTATGTCGAATTAAAAGCACAATGGAAGTGCCATCAATACACTTTAAACTAGAGGTATTCCGACACGTAGCAGTGGTGATATGAGCGGTACAGACTTCACTTCATGATATAGACAGAATGGATGTAATTTGAGGTGTTCAAAAAGGGGGGTATCAAGTAAATAAGAATAACGACAAGAGCGGGTGGGTAGCGCAAAGACGCAGAACCGAACCACATTATCTGCCTCGAAAAATACGCGCATATACACTCCCACACCTACAAGACATCAAACTTTGTGGGTGAGAAACTGATATCCACCTCCTTTGGCAAGAAAAGGACAAAATAGTCTTACATGGAGCCGATGGTGCTTGAGTGGCTGAAAAGACAGACAAAGTTGAATAGGTAGAGGTAGGCATGAACTCTTCCCGCTTTACTGGCAGAATCTTCCCTATGACTTGGCACCAAAACTGTGGACGTAGTTGCAACAGCAAGGAGAAGACCTGCCGCCAACAAAATCCTAACAGGAGTTTATCTATCGCTGGGTGTTCGGTTTACATCGGCCACCGACTTGAGCATTCTAAACAACATATTAGTTGGCACATGCTACTTGCTTTCTCGGGATAACTTGAGACTGTATATACCGGAGATTGCGATCCCTCATTTCATTATCGATGGCCTGTAGACCTTTGAGGGATAGGTTAACCTGAGCCAGCTAATAAGAGAAAAAGGAAGTCAGTAATTATCACATGATAGAGAACAGCCCATCGTCAGCGAGAAAAGGGAGGGGAGCTTTGAGGTGAGCGTATGTTTGCAACTTGCAAGCAAGGGGTGGACATGGGGGTTCGCGCACCGCGCTCATCGCTGCCGATGAATGGTCTGGCTCCTCACCTGCAGCCGTGGATGCGTCCGATTCGCCATATTCCGCCTTGCCGTTAGTGTCGTTGTCGTCGCCGTCCTCGCTGGCAAACCGGCTGGCTGACAGCCCCTTCCTCACTGGATTCGCCGCAGCCGCCGCCTGTATATGGATTAGTTGTTGGTCATAAGAGAAACCGAGCGAATCAGGGGCAGCACGGAGTTATACGAACTTTTGCCTCGATAACTTCCGCGTCCTTGACTTTGAGCTGAGCCTCCATCTCTGCAAATCGAGACTTGATGTCGTTGGCTTCCTTTTCCGCCGCCGCCCTCTTCTTCTGCTCTTCTTCAACCATGTTGGTGAAGTTCTCGTACATGTCTTTATAATCAGCTTCCTGGTTCTTGATCTTGGCATCGGTATCATCCCGGTGTGCCTCGAGGTCCTTTTGCGCGATGAGCGCATCCTCCTCTGCGGCTTCTAGTTGCGCCTTCAGAGACTTGAACTCGGCATCCTTGGCCTCGATATCCTTCTGTAGACTCTCTATATCACTGGCAGTTTTCACGGCCGACTCCTCTACCTTAGCAAGTACATCAGCATATGTCTCCTTCAGATCCTCCAACTCCGCTCTGAGAGCATCAGCAACTGATGTATCGGGTTTCTGGTTCTTCACGGCATCGAGTTCGGCCATGAGCTCGACGTTCTGCATCTTGGCTTCCGCAAGTTGCTGATGGAGTTGTCCAGCCTCATCCTGAGCCTTTGCAAGAGCTTCGTCGCTCTTAGCTTTGGCTTCTGCAAGTTCAGATCCTAGGCTTTCGGCTTGGGCTTGAGCCTTGGCCAAGGATCCCTTAGCCGCAACTAAAGCAGTCTCTAACTCTGAAGCGGATGCTTGCTGTTGAGCCAAGTTCGACGAGACCGCAGCCAATTTGGTCTCGTACTCTTTAGTCAAGGTTTCAACAGCAGTGGCATTCTGACTCTTGAGGGTTTCGATCGCTTGCTTATGAGCAAAGGATGCCTCGGACTTTGTAGCCTCGGCAGCCTCAGACTGCATGGTGAGGACTTTTTCGATTTCAGCAGACAGGGTGCTTTCATGGCTCTTAGTCAGTTCTTCGATGACTTGAGCATGCTTGGCCTCAAGTGCCTCAATTGCATTCTTATGGGAACTCAAAGCGTCTGCTTTGGCCGCCTCTACAGCTTCAGATTGCACCGTGATCAACTTCTCTACTTCGGCAGAGTGGGCCTCGTTGATTTCCTTCTTCAGTGCGTCGATAGCTGCAGCATGGCTTTCCGTCGCTCTAGCGAGTTCGGCCTGCGCATCTTCTACAGCCTGTTTCATGGCCTCTAGCTGGGCTTGCAGGGCACCGTCGACCTCTTGTTTCTCTGAGAGCTCCTTAGTATGGGCTGCCTTCAACTCAGCAATAGCTGCCTCAGCCTCGGCTTTCTGGGCAGTAAGTGCATCTCCATGTGCTGCCTCCAAAGCCTTCAACTGAGCCTGAAGTTCGTCGGCGTGGGCTGCTTTTAGGCTTTCAAGCTCTTTGTTCTTAGCCTGCAGCTCACTGGCATGTGTTGTGTTCAGAGCATCAGTTTGGCTTTGCACGTCTTGAACATGAGTAGCTTTCAAAGCCTCTAGCTCTGCAGCCAAGTGTGCATTGCCTTCCGCCTTAGCGATCTCGATCTGTTTAGCATGGCTGGCCTTTAAAGATTCGAGTTCTTCTAGGTGCTGAGTTCTGTCGGCAGAAGCACCACTTTTCGCATTCTCCAGCTCCGCGGCGTGGTTCCCCTGCAGCATACTCAAAGCCTCTTTATATTCGTCTTCCTTCTGCGTCAAAGCTTGGACGGCAGCCGCATGTTCAGCTTGTGCAGCCTTGAGTTCTTCGGTATACGTCTCGCCCGCCTTATTGTGAGTGTCGGCCAGTTCATCGAACTGCGCCTTGAGTGCTGTGTGTTCTTCCTCGAGAACGTGGAACTTGCGCTTGAAGAAAGCATCTCCCTTGAGACTCTCAATCTCATCTTCGTAGTCTTGGGAGATCTGTCTTAACTGGTGCTCGTGGGTCTCCATAGACAATTTATGATCTTGTTTCAGTTTCTCGTACCTCTCCTCCATCTCCTTCATTTGATCAGCGAGAGCTGAAGTAGATGAGACATCTGTCTTGGCCTGAGCTAGCTCTTGTTGCATAGCAGTGAAATCTGTCTTGAATGCAGCTAGCTCCTCCTTTGTCGTATCAACGAGAGCCAGCGCCTCCGCTAACTTAGCTTTCAGTTCCTCCGCCTCAGCCTGGGAAGAAGCAAGGGCGGCCTTGGCCTCTTCGGAGTTCATTCTCAACTCGGCAAGCTCAGCCTCCAGAGCAGAGATCTTAGTATCATTGGCTGCGCTCGCGCTCTCCTTTAAAGACGTCAGTTCGCTAAGTTGGGCTTGCAGGGTTTCATTGCTTGTCTTCAAGTCCTCTAGTGCCTTCTCATGGTCACTTGAGGCTGTCTTGCCCTGGTCGAGCTCAGCGGCGTGGGCCGTTTTCAGGGCTTCGATTGCTGCCTGCTGTTGCTCCGCCAATATCTTCTCTAAAGCATCCAATTTTGCGGCATGCTCCTCTTTAGCCTGAGCCAACATAGCTCCATATTCCTCTGATGTGGTTTCCTTCTCTAATTGCAGCGATTCTAGTTGAGACTGTAGAGCGTTGATCGAAGTGTCCTTTTCTTCTTGTGTGCTTGTCAATTCGGCGAGTTGAGACTTATGGCCTGCAAGCTCCTCCTCGGCAATCTTGAGTTTCTCCAGCGCTTCCGAAATCTGAGTGCTAAGCGTCTCCTTTTCGGTCGCATGAGCAGCCTTCAGGGTCTCTAGTAGCTCGTCGTGGCCTTGATGCACGGGACCCTGAGCCCCTTGAATGCTTTCGACCTCAGCACTGATCTTAGCTTCCAATTCAGTTATTTTCTCTTCTGACGTGGATACCTGCTCCTTCAGAACTTCGATTTCGGATTCCTTTTCAGCAAGTTGCGCTTTAAGATCCTCGACTTCTTTTGCCGATGCTCCAGATACTGAAGACGTAGAGGGACGGGATGCGTGTCTAGCTGCTGTAGAAGTGGCGGGAGATCCAGTCATTGAAGAAAGGCGCTTCTTTGCGTCGGTTGCAACCCCAGTACCACTAGTTCTAGCACCAGTGGTCGCTGTGCGGGAGCCCGGGGTACCGCTAGAAGCCGTTGTTCGGGTCGCGGTGGTAGTTCGAGGTGTAGTACTGGCGCCGCCTGCGGGTTTCCTAAGTGTAGAGGTGGTTGGCACCGTAGTCGGCCTCGGGGTCGTTTTAGACGGGGACGACGTCAGTCCGCTTGGCACCACCGAGGCACGTCGAGCAGCGGAGGTCATAGTTGATCGCTTCTTCTCATCCTCAGACACTGAGGGTTGCGACCGATGGCTTGCGGCCGAGGTAGCACTAGCGGGCTTCTTGACAACATTTGCTCCCCCAGGTGGGCGTGTTGGCGGCTTGCTGAGACTGCTTCCAACGCGCGCAGCAGAACTTGTAGCTGTTTTAGCCGCCGTGGTAGTAGTGCCCGGCCGACGAACAGTGGATGTAGTGGCACCCGGTCGCTTGGCTGCGGCAGAGGCTGCCGTCTTGGTGGAAGACGCCGGCGACTTGGTCGCGGTATTAGGCGACCTAGCAGCTGTTTCGCCGGTTCCTGCAGTGCCACCAGTCTCCTCCCCGGAGAGGATAGACTCGTCGGCCTGCACGACCTCAAATCCTTCAGCATCAGACATTGTGGTAACTGCTGGAGCTCTGGAACAGGAGCGATCTCGATTCGTGGTGGCGGTAAGTATCGGCTTTGCGACTGGTCAATGGCAACTGAAAAGAAGCCTCTGCGTTAGCTCCCGACGATTTGTCCTAATTTGCGAATAGAAACAGAGGCACTAGGCAGCCAAGATGGGTGGCCAAAGAGAACTAAGGAGAAAATGGCACACATCGACGGGGAACATGTGCAGGTTATATCACGAACAGTTATGATGCACGTAGCTGCGACACGTCACAGAGGGGGGACCCTCTCGCGATATGCGGTAATGAGACGGTGGGCTCGAATTGGCTGTCACTGACCTGTCAGAGCTCCTGTTTCTCCAAAGTCCCTGGTTGTCCTCACCAGTCTGAGACCGAGGATCTTTGGCTATAGGTGCCGCTTCGCCGAAAAGAGACGGGGATTACAAGAGATATTCCGATATAGAAACTGCAGAGGAAAAAAAAAATTGGAAGAAAAGAAACAAGCTTAAGCCCAGATTGGGGGGGTGCATAAACACCGCAACACAAAAATGCTGTATGTTGTACCTATGCTTGTTTTATTACAATGCAGGTCTCTGTTTGAGCGAAACACTTCCCACAAAGAGGAAAGGAAAAGAAGGGATCTCTTGCTTCTCGATGAAGAAAAAGAGTATTATTACATCTGCCTACTACTAGCCTGGTAGGTACCTCTTCTGTACAACAGCACCTACCTACTGTAAATGAATTGGTCGGGGCTTCAACGCCCTAGGTGGACAAGGTGGAAATCAGAAGAGCAATTAGAAGGGTATTATGTAGAACACTCCGCAAGTGTGGTTAAAAACACACACAGAGCTAAACCTTCTCTGGGTAGCTTATGACAACAATGAGCTTCACAGGCCAATTCCCAGGATCTCAAGCGGGCCAGGGTAGTAATAGCGTGGCTCTAGACCCACGCGCTACCTTTGTGAGCACGTCGGATCGGACGCTCAGTTTGATTAACAAACACCCCACAACCCCCTGAATTGTGCCTGCCACGAGAAGAAAAGGGGGGTTTACCTAAAGCAGTATGTATGTAGATACATGCTCAGGGTACCTTTTAAGTACCTACATACCTATGTACCTACATCTGGGAGTTTGCGGGGGAATAATTGGAAAGCTCAAGATGTTATCAAATAGGAGAGAAGACCTCAGCTCCAGCATTCTCCCAGATATGTTCACTTACAGCCAGGCACGAGACATAAGTGAGGTCAGCCCCAAGTCCCGCCATCTGCTGCTTTGTTTGTACCCATCTACGCCTTTACACTGTACAGCTTTTGTCTACAGTTATGGACTAGTCGACTGGTAACATCACATTTTGAGTGGCTACAATGCCCAGCATAGCAAAATGCGGGGGCACAGTAGCCCTGCATGACTTGGGCTCCCGTGATCTATTACTAGACCACCAGTGAGTGCCTAATCATTTAGACGGACATCTCCTGCGAGTGATTCGGAAGCTACTGGTGCACAGCATATCTTCGCGAGTAAACTTGGGGCGCAAGATAGATTCGTTAATGCACAATCGACCCATCAGTCAGGCTGGCTAGCTTTGTAAAACACCTCATGCGGTTTGATATTATATCTAATCGTGTCGGCCGTCTTAAAGGTACCATTGTGTTGTATGATTTTTAAGTGTGGCCATAAGTCTCGCAAAGTCTATACATTACACTTCGATAGGGGTATCATAAAACAAAGATGCGCCGTCCGGTACTCCAAGTCATAACGCCGACATCCTCCGCCGTTAAATCCCTTGAGGGCCTCGTAATATGCGACGTGCCTCGGCGACTCGTTCATCCACTGGCTGGTTCGGTTTTACAGCTGCGAGCATCTTCTCTAGTATATCCTCTGCGACGGCGGTTGTCTCAGCATACGTCTTATTCAGCTCCCACCGGAGACGGTCGATATCGGGCGGCCCAGGAAATGACTCCTGAATCTTCTTGAAGAGAAACGTTTTCTCCTCCAGTGACCATTCTGTTGGCTTAGGAGTGAGGGAACGAGATGGCCGAGAAGAGCTTGCTGATGATTCAACAGGATAGTGAACACCATGAATGGATAGTAGGGAACGCTTTTTCTGCGCCGCAATCAATGCCAGCCTCGCCTTTTTGGCTTCGGCGAGCTTCTGCTGGGCTTTGAGTCCATTCTCCCGTTCTATTTGTCGTTGGCGTCGTTGCAGCTCTTCTGGCGCGGCTCCAATAAGTTGTCGTAAGTCGTACAGTAGGTGGTCAATTTCTTCTTTTTTGGCATTCCATATTTGCCAAGTTTGATCTCGATATTTCGCTGAGGGTTCCTCAATAGAACATCGCCTAAGCTCCCTAAGTACTCGGCGATGAAGCACCATCATCCAGCCTAACCCACGTTCAAGAAGCTTGACAACAGCACACGTAAACGATCCATTAAGCCATTCTTCGCCGCCCAGTGTCCATGCGGAGGCAAGAATGCGGGCTAGCATGGGAATCACGTGAAACACCAGGTCGCGTACCATCTTCTTGCGTTTGCGGGGATCGGTATTTCCAGCTGCGTTATTACGCGCCGGAAGCTCTAGCCGTTGAGTGCGTATATGCTCTAGTACTAGTTTAATCTTATAAAAATAGTAGCTCAGCATATTTGCATGCTGTCTTAAGAAGGTGTTTTGCGCCTTCAAATTTGGAGCTTTGGGCGTTGCTTGGAACAACCTATCCAGTTTATCAAGGATACGTAGAAAAGCGCGAACTGGCTTAGTTTCTACTTCCCTACGCGCTGTACGTCGGGACTGCCTGTCACCTATCCGAGTCCAGGATTCATCGCCTAAAAGCGTGCAGACTTGTCTCAGAGGTTCGTGGTTAATATGAACAGTTATAACATCGCTGTCAGGTGGACCAGCGAATACGTCATCTCCTTGAGGTTGGACAGACTCACGACCGTTGAAATCGTGAATGTCCCGCACAAAGCGATCTTCGGCTGGAATACTTTCGTCTTCGTCATCACGGTCGTCAGTTTCAGACCTGTCAACAAAATCCGACTCAACTTCGTCATCTTCACCGAGGACAGTGCAAACAGGTGTGCGTTTATCAAGGTCGCTAGGCCGCCGACTTTGCAATTCTTCAGGATGAGTAGCACTTCTAGCCTGTCGGTCATGATCCCTGGCTATGCTTTCCTGAGGTACCTCGTCCACAGATGTTATGGTATCTACTCTTGCTTCGTCCTTCACCTGAGCACATAAACAGCTAGCGAGCTTGTTGGTCTCGGAATCTGAGGCCACACCATCCCTTTTGTTGAAAAGGGTGCCGTGTGCTTGGGCTTGGGTAACACTCGACTCAGTTGACGGAAGGCAGACATGCTTTTGGCTTAATTGGCCTGATTTGCTTCCGTTCACCTCGTTGGAAGCGGAATCATCTCGTCCTATTGTAGATTCCCGGAATGATTGAGGTTCTTGATCTGTGAAACTGGGGTTTGGCTTCCGAAATCCCGCGATGTGCGCGTCTGTTTCGCTAGAGAGACGAGGTTGATTCTTTTTCGGTCTTCCCACCTTCCTCTTAGCACCCGTCTGCAAGCCGTCTAGTAATGCCTTCTGTGTGTTTACCAAGCTGGGTGACTTAGCAGTGTTTCTTCTTTCCTTTGTGTTTTGTAATTTTGGGTCGCTAGATTGCCGATGACCACAATAACCCCCTTGCAATTCAGGCGAGGACTGCACCTTCCAGACATCATGCACACGTTTCGATCTTGACTCCACAAGCGCTTGCGATTTTGCTCCGGCTTCGTTTTCTCTGCTCGCCGCAACTTCTACCTGGATTCGAGGTACAGAAGTGCTGTTTTCCCGCTCTTCTTCCTGATTCGGAGCCTCTCCGTTGAGAGCGGGTTCAGCTGCTGTGCAATAATCCTCAACTTGGGTGTTCTGGGGAATGTGGTCTAAGGGCAAGGCCGGAGAAATCGAGCCAGAGAGGTTACACGAAGTGAACCCGCGACCATGGTCATCCCGGTTTTCGTATTCTTTTGTGTAATTGAGCTTCGGAGACGGATGGGACGACAGGGTTTCAGAGTCTTGAACCTGCCGTTCAGTGTAGTTTTCCGGTTCGCGCCTCGGTAGTTGGCGCAGAGCGTCATTTACCTCGCGAATCAACCCTTCACTAACCTCGTCTTCGGGCGTCAGGCTAGGGCTATAGGGGCGAGGAGACGGTTCGAATATAGCTGGCGAGGGGAGCATCAGATCGTTATCTGGCAGTGGCACACGGGGAACTGGTCTTATATTGAGTACGTTCTTCTGCCTTTGAAGTGGAGGATATAAGACAATGCCATCTCCTATACTGCCAATAGCCCGCTTTACTCGTTTGGCTTGAGGGCGTGAGAGAGAGGTAGGAAGGCGTTTAGCAGGGGATACAATAGATACTTTGCTAGCCGGAATACCATTATCATCTTCATCCGAACTCTCCGGTTCTACTAAATTATCATAGGGATGAATCCGCGATGATATTGTTCCTCGCCTAGAGTTTCGCAGCCCGCTTCGGGGTTCCATAACTACCTTGTTGTAGGTGAGCATCTACAAGTGGCTAATTTCCCAAGCAAGGACGCGAGTAATGAGCTCAATTGGCCACCAATGTGGCATTATGTTAAGAGGATAGTTGACGGGAAGAGGACAGGTGTGTTATCATCCGCGGCAGTGCTGAGGGCGTAGGATCGACTTGGGTAGTTAGTCACGCAAGGCGCGTAAGTCGCGACAATTGCGCAGGTACCTGCTACCGATTGGGGTTTCAAAAACTCTTAAGCCTGGGCGAATAGTGAGCCCTAGCCGAACAGGGAAGAACAGGCTTATGGCTTACCTATTGTACCTACAGATGTACCTTGGTACTTAGTAGCGGTGCTGAACCTAATGATCTGAGTTAGGTACACAATAAACAACCTCGGAGCTGTATGCTAAAGACGCTCGTAAAATATGTATACTTCAAGCCTTGTGTCACTGGACAGTCCTGCATATTCTACTCCTAGTTAACGTAATACTAGTTTGCACAGAAAAAGCTACTTTACCAAGGACGATGTCATTATCTGCAAAGGATACCTTACGAGTAGCCACATGTACCTGATTATGGCATGCGTGTACCTAGTATAGGGTAAGATGTAACTAAGTAGAATGGCGGGGCATTGTCCAGCTAAATTTCATACCCTCAGTACAATAACTAGTACAGTGCATTTTGTTACTGTTGATACTACCTAGGTAGGTCTCAAAGGCAGGCAGGTTAAATATACGAGACCATACAATACGTTCTAGCTGCCTTTTGTCTAACGTAGATTTTATCAGGATTCAGGACCGAGATATCAATAGCTGCTGGTGTTACAGCTTATAGACAAAGAGAACAACTGAATATCATCTTACTGGACACCATATTGTACGCTTGTCTAACATGATGGAACCGCCTCCACGACCTACGGTGCAGACATCTGAGACGTCCTTTCCTGTGCTGGAGGCGATGGAGCCAACGGCGCCCCATGTGTTCCAAGTCCCCAGAAAAGAGATCAACGATGGCCAAGATGTCGCCAAGTTCCTGACTTCCAAAGCATATCGTGACATCGGCATATTCGTAATGCAGCTCAACCGAGCTATGTGCCCCCGCAAGGTTAAAGACGAGGATGGAAAAGACAAGGTCCAAACTTTTCTCATCGGTTCTGAATATGAGACTAAACCGGCCGATTCCGTACGGAAGCTACAGCAGATGCTCGCCAAGATAGAGGCTTTCATCGACGAAGCGCCGCCCGACCGGGGTCCCAGGCGATTCGGAAACGTCAGTTTCCGTAAGTGGTACCAGATACTGGAAAGGCGAGCAGGAGACCTTCTTGGAGAGCATCTCTCGGACTCCGTATTGAGAAAAAGCTCCGGGGAGAGCAACGAAAAACCGACGGCCACAGATGAACTCACAGCCTATCTTCTGGGTTCCTTTGGCAGTGCGCAACGGCTTGATTACGGTACGGGCCATGAGTTAAGCTTTCTAGCCTTCCTCGGCTGCTTGTGGAAACTGGGCGCGTTTAAAGACGGCAAACCGAACGGGGATATCGAGCGAAATATAGTGCTAGGAGTTTTTGAGCCTTACCTTAGGGTGGTGCGTCGCTTAGTTCTGGCCTATACTCTTGAGCCTGCTGGTTCACATGGAGTCTGGGGTCTCGACGATCATTCATTCCAACCTTATATATACGGCTCAGCCCAACTCACGCGAGCTATATCAGAGACAGAACCTATGCCAACCGAAGGCTCGCTGTTCCGAGCCCCAAAGCCCTCGTCTATCCTAAAAAGCGAAGTAGTCGAAGAAGAGAGAAAGAGATATATGTACTTCTCCGCTATTGGATTTATAAATGATGTTAAAAAGGGGCCCTTCTGGGAACACAGCCCTATATTATTTGATATATCTGGTATCAAGGATGGATGGGGCAAAATTAACAAGGTAATCTATTCCCACCACATGACAGCCTGCCGGACTGCTAACTCTCGGGGAAAGGGTATGATTAAAATGTTCAACGCCGAAGTCCTCTCTAAGTTCCCCGTTGTCCAACATTTCCGGTTTGGTTCTCTATTCTCCTGGGACCATGATCCCGACGCTCCCACCCCCCAACCATCGGTACATATGGCAAACCACCATATTGCTTCATCGTCGATGCCTCCGCCCCTGGATCCTGGGGGTGGCAGTACAGCGGCGCCTTGGGCTGCAGCAACGAGTATGCCGCCTCCCGCAGGCCCTGGTATACCTTATTCGAGGGCTCCAAGAGGAGTGCCCCCGCCAACCGCACGGCCACAGCCGCCGCAGCGAGAGCCGCATCCGGCGAATGCCGCCTTCACATCAACGCAGGCACCTTGGACAAAATCAAGTGACCGACCCAGCGGATAAAAATGAGGGAAATATCACTTCAGTCTGAGTCACGCCAAACTAAGGCTGAAATTATTCCAAAAGGGCGTAATGGAACCAGCATCTGAGGGTGTGTTCTGCAGCTCCAGCACCAAAATTGTTGTTAGTCGTGCACGTAGATACATCACTATGATCAAGCAGGCCGTGGCCTATTAGAATATTCAGGCCCGCCATGCGAAGTGATATAGCATATTCTAGGCAGTCTTCTTCAGATGAGAGCACTGGAGCATACGAAAAAGAAGAAAAAGGGAAAAAAATAAAAATTTTCCGTATTCGCCCTTAAATTCATTCCTTACACGTTTCTCTGCTTGCCGTCCGTATGTAGGCCTGCAGTCTCACTTATCACCTGCGCTATTCAGACTCTTACCTTATTTACAAAAGCAGGATTTGAATGAGGTATCTCGTAGCGGAAGACCATAAATGCGATGTCTAAGCGGTCGTCATAGTTGTTGGTATACCTACGCTAAGCCGTTTTCTCTGCTGTCTTTCTTCCCTTTGAGGTCGCTTCAACAAAGATATCTGTATGTATCATGCATAGATTATCCTGGCTTGTGAATGTTGCGACTCTAGTATCATGAAACCTTCGTTAATCCCTGAAGCTTCGGGCAGGCATTGCAAGTCGGTCAGCAACGTTTTGGCGTCCACATCAACACCGCGCTAGCTCTAAAAAGGGCAAGGCGTAGGGCTAGGGGATAGCCTCGGCTAGATCGGCATTAGTGCACGTCACTGTGGGGGCGGCACTCCCGATAGAAGCATTATTTTGTATCGATACACGATAAGAATCGCGTTTATATGGGGACCAGAATATCTCAATTACTATCCTTGAGAAGGGTATCTCAAACTCCCATGAATCAACCTTGTTTCGTTGCGAAACCCATCACGCAAAACACCAGCCCGCCAAACCACGAGCAAACGCGCAACTCAAACGATGGGCCAATGAAGAGAAAAGAACACGACAGTTCCATGCCTGCTTATCCACCAATGTTTCGGATCTCGAAAAGTGAGCCGGATGTACCGACGTCTCTAGGCATCTCCAGCAGGCTTAGTCTCGGTCGCAGTGGTACCCTCGGTGGCAACCGGAACGTCCGCCTTGGGGGCGGGCTCGATGGTATCGACACCCGGAGGAGTAGTAACCGCAGCCGGGGCAGCTAGTCCTGGGTTAGCAAGTGCTTGCAACTTGACGCAAAAGATCGCCAAAAGGCCACGTGCTGTCGTGGCGCCAGCCAGTGCTGGCAAGGCGTTGGTGGCGAGATACGTAGACTTACCAGGGTCAGTGCCAGTGGTAACTGGCTCTTCCTGCTTCGTGGTGTCTCCGTCGCCGGAGGCAGCTGCGACGGCTAGACATACAAGTCAGTATCGTTCCATATGTGTCGGCCGATAGCCAACGGCATCTTGAGCTCATATCGAAAAGGCTGTATGGCTCTACGTTTTACTTACCACCCGAAGTCTCGGCTTTGTCGGCCTCCTGGACGTCCTTCTTGCCCTTCTTCTTGAAGATGGACTTAAATTTTGCCGTAAGGCCCGTGAGAGCGCCGGGAGCTGTTACAAGATCCGTATGTTAGTAAGCATACGTGGTACAGGTGGTAGGCAGGCTAAGGAAATCGGATGAGGCCTCGCCATCTCTAGTGGAGAAAAACACGAAGCGAGGAAGAGGGAAGGAGAGGGGCATGTCTGCATTAACGACAGTATCCGATATGATGGAAACGATATACAGTCACCATCGTCGCCGCAGAAGAGGGAAGTTGGGCAAGTGCTTTCAACGTAGTGCAAGGAACGGGGACTCAACGTATCCCACCCATTGTTTCAGTTTTCTGCTTCCGTCTTCGGAGATCGCAAAGAGATCGCAAGAGAGAAGATTGTCTGGCTAACGCGTAAGAGTGCACTGGAGTTCGCGAAACGAATAAGAGAAGAGGGCTTGATCTTTTGAGCTTGATGTTCCTGCAGGTGAAGGAAGGCAGTTGGTGATGAAGCTTAAATGAGACAACAAGACAGGAGTAAAAGTGTGGACCTGGGGAAATAATATCTATTGGGCGGATGCACGCTAGCGCGAAAACCTCAGTCTTACCCCAGCCAATCTTTCCTGGTGGGGGTTCTTGTACTCTCTTATGGCTGTTATGGGGTTTATTAGCACCTGCAGATGCACTACATATGCACAGACGCCCGGGCCTCTTTCTTCAAGTCCAGACCATGACTGCCGAGACAGCTCAAGATTGGCAGGGCTGGCAGCTATCTCCGAAGTACACCCGTCACTGTCGTACGGTACCTACGTCGCTGGTTTACTACAGATCTGTACATGTACAGGTATCTTACCACCTACATGAGGTTATGATGCCAGTATCTTCAATTTTACGCCGGAAACCCGACAAGATGAACAAGAATGAGTTCTAGAGCAACGGACCCAAGAAATCACAGTGTCGAAGATGGCCATTCAAAATCAGGGGTTCTTTTCCCTACTGGTTAGCGCATCCCATCATCATCTTGTTTTGGCTCCCTTCGGTAGATGTCATTTCAGTAATAACAAACCCCCTATTGCGATGGTCTCGGCATCACTCCCGCCTCAGGTATTACGTATATAATGTCTATATCGTAGCAAGGCCGTCAAGAACCGTATTCTGCATTCGCTAGTCAAGGTAGGTAAGTGAATGGTGAAGCCAGCAATGCATTTTCGGGACCCTGGTCTATCACCTGAAAAGATGATCACGACAGATTCTAAAGTCTCCGGGCACCATTGTCAAAAGACGCTTCATCAACCTAATTCGTGACTCGTTCCCGCGAAACCACACTGCAGCCTTTTCGACAGTGATGCCTACTTAGATTTCGAAAATAGAATATCCGTCTCCAGTATTAATCGTCATTCGAGTCGACGAGGTACCAGCCAATCCCGCCTGGACACATAAACCTGTCGTCTAATGCTAACCTGACGATAAAGAGTACGAGCTCGTTGGGGTCTTCGCGGGGCAGGCTGTTTCTATTAAGACTTTACTTACCATTGAGTACTCCGGTCAGTACCAGAGAAGTCTCTTAAGTTTGAGATAATGAAGATCCTGCAGTGCTTTCAAATCCTACCTCTATGCTAGCCATGTACCGACGCTCAACATGTATATACACAGCACTTGCCACTCACAACCTTTACTATCGACCACGTGTCGACCAATTTGTTATTACATACTCGGGTCGTGCCTTTTTTACGCGCTTACGTCTTACATCTTACGTGAGAGACAGGTTTTGGCTAGAACCAGCTAGCGCTGCCGGCCGGTTGACTCGATCAGGTTTCCCGACAAATTTTGATTGCAAAACAAAATCTCCGGGTCCGGACCCCGTACCGAAATCGGGTCCAGCAGAACAGTCATACCAATGAAAGGATGTTCTAACAAGGACCATTTGATAGATAGCGGCGGAGGTTAGTAGGTATACCGTTTGGCGGTCATTGGTCTAGAGCAATGCCGACACCGAACTTGACATTGGAAACGCCTATGCGTAGAGCAAATCCGGGCCAGGGCAGTATCTATGTCGTGAGGTTATTTGTTGCTGCAGGTCTTGAGGGCATCCACTTACCCACAGCCCCGACCTCATTGCCGTCCAAATGACCCAGGAGGCTAGCTGCTTCATATCTAGGAAGTCTCCACACTTTGGCCCCGAACCAAGCCGCAACCCCGTCATCGCACTGCTCCCGGAATCCTGCCAACCGGCCATGCTCCACACATAAACCTCACTTGAGAAGTCATCATTATTTCAAGGCGTCATTTAATTTCGTTGCGTGGTAATAAGTAGTACCATTTCATTCGTTACTCTACTAAAAACAGTACTGTCACTTCGATCTCGAATCAGGTCCCTTCGCTCATTAACTGGACCAAGCCTCATTCACTTTGAATTATACCAAAGAGAATCTTCAAAATGGCGCCAGTCATCCACCTCGTCCGCCATGCTCAGGGCTATCACAATCTGTGCTTGGAGAATCAGTGGCTTAAGGATCCTAACCTGACCGACCTGGGAGAAAGCCAATGCGTAGACCTCTGCAACAAGTTTCCTTACCACGACAAAATCACTCATCTGATTGCTTCTCCCCTCCGACGCACGCTATACACGTGTAAGCTTTCCTTCGTCCCAGCAGTGAAGGCGGGGAAGAAAATCATTGCTCTGCAAGACACCCAGGAGGTTTCGCTGTTCCCCTGTGATGTGGGCAGCGACCTAGCCCAGCTAGAGAAGGAATTCGGCGATGACGTCGACTTCCACCTCGTCACGGACGACTGGAACAATAAGTCTCCCAAGTCCGATTATTACCCAGATCCCCGTAAGCTCGAGGCAAGGACTCGCCGCGCGAGATTATGGCTACGGGATTTGCTCAAGGATGCCGGTGAAGATGCTCATGTAGTCCTCGTCACTCACGGCGGTATCTTACACTTCATCACGGAGGACTGGACGGGCATACAGCTTGGTCGCGGTAAGCCTTACTCCAATATCCTATCAAGCTGGATTGCGGTTTTCTTTCCTATTCATAGCTGACTGTGCGAATTCATGGCAGGAACTGCCTGGGAGAATACTGAGTATCGTTCCTACGAGTTCGCGGACAAGACGGGGCAGGATCCCAGCGCGAGCTTAGTGGAACTCCCAGACAGCCGTCGTCGCAGGCACGGGCCCGAAGTTCCGCCCACTGACGCCGAGATGAGAGCAATGCGTGACGCCTACGAGACTGTGTTGAACGAGGAAATCAGCATATGCCTTGAGAAGATCGCTCAGCAAGCAGAGACAAACAAGAGCGCCATCTGATCTAGGTATTTAGATGTCCATGACGCTACTCACGAAGATATATAGACGTTTAGCTGCAACGTTTTTACATAGAACTAGAGTTAGATGATAAATGAATAGATACTGGATTTACGCCTTCTCTTCTGCTAATCAGGTAGCTTTAGGACTGGTAGGTGTGAATAAGGCAATAGCGAACTACCTAGGCTCCTAGATTGGGTGCTGATGGTGATCCGCTAAGTAAATAACAGTCAGACGCAGTTCCTGCCTAGTGAAGACTACCCGAGTAATACCTAGGTAATGCAAGTAAGTCACCCAGGGGAGAAGCGGCGCAAATACATAATCATACGGCACAGCGCATATCTCGGGCGTTCGTATAAACCAGGAATGTATGATAGCAGAAGAGATAGATAGCTGATGGAAACATCACTTACGTGCGTGGGATATCTCGCCCTCTCCCTCTTCCTCTCATCTGTCTCCTATCTCGCCCCTTTCTTTCTCATCCCTCCCTCGCACCTTTTCCAAGCCGCAGGGGAGAGGGCATAGAGGGCATTCCTAGCTACCTGGATTCTCAACAATAGGAGTTACAGCGGTGTCAACTTAACCACGAATAGATCATTAGATAAGTAGTAGCCAGTACCAGTACCAGTACTATCTATCTGTAAGTACCTACTGGACATGAATATCTGGCTCGGATGGAAAGCATTAAATAAATGCAAAAACTTCTCAGACCACATAACTCATTAAACTCTTGAGAAACCCGAGGCACCGACATGTCCCTACTACTGACTACCAGTACTAGGGTCAGTCTTAAAATGAAGTAAAATCATCTATCTAAATGCACCCGGGAAGGAGAGAAGGCTTGATTCAATGTATTGTACTTGCCTATGCACAAAGGAAACGTACCCAAGAACTGACTTCATCTTCCTAGACTAAATCTATCCTTTCTTCACATACACACAAAATCCTATCTACTACACAACTTCAATACTCACCAACTTCAAATCCAAAGACTGAAACACACAAACACCCAATAATCCTAACAATAAAACAAAACTGGCAATAGTCTTCTCCAATTACAATGTTAAGATTTTCCACTGTTGGAGATTAGCACTAACTATGAAATGATAATCATAATGACACGGCTCAATGGTCTAGTGGTATGATTCCTGCTTTGGGTTCTTAGTACCTTTCTATGATATATAGGATGCAGGAGGCCCCGGGTTCAAATCCCGGTTGAGCCCGTTTCTTTTAGCTTTGCTCTTTTTTATTTAATTAATATACTCTTTGGCATTCTCGGGCAATAGCGCAGGTACGTCTCTTCTCTTTTCAGGTTTTATTTCTATTATTTTGTATAAAGTTATGTTAGTTTAACTTCGATCACTTGGTAGGGTATTGCTGTTTAATCTGATCCTTCTTACTGGTACTGGTACTGGTACTGGTACTGATAGTGTTAGGGGCATTTATTGTCAGTGTACAGGCTCGTTGTGTCTAGTCGTTTGTCTATCACTTGTAGTATTGTTTCTATTGGATATATGTAGGTATCTATACCTAGACACTAACCTAAGGATTAGGTATGTTCTGCATGTTGCATCGACAGGGACTCGATATTGATTGGGGGCTCGGCAGGCCTGCTGGGACCTTGTCTTTTGATACGATGTTATATTATATGACTGAGCTGAGATTATGAATTATCAGCCGTATGGGAGACAGCACATCCGGCGCTGTAACAGCATTCCTATTTGTCAGAAAGTGAAGTCTACCCAACGCTCGATATGTTGAATCGGTCAGCTAGCACTATGTGCTGATGGCAATGATGAGTCGCTGTCACTATGTGTCCTTCCGTACGACGATGTATAAAACCCTCCTTCGCGTCGCGGACAACCAGTTGCCAGAATCGCACTCCATCGTTCTCAAACTTGACCACATGAAGACTACTGGCGCTAAATCTGGGTAGACATAACAATAGCACATACAAGTTACCGCACAGACATTGCATCGGCTTCTCGAATGGCGATCAAGCCTTGGCCTACTAAGTTAGAGGAGCATATATAACTGGCATAGTCATTGCGTTCTTCACTCATCGAATTGCAGTTGAGCCCCAGATTCGAAGACATTAAAAGGATATCAGATAATGCTAGGGCTTTCCTTGGGATTTCGACGACAGTCCTCCATTCTATTTATCTATGGGAAGATACTGAAGCCGCTAGTTGATCCATCTAACCCCTCTCCGTCATTAGAAGACATTGATTCCGGAAGAAGACAGGCAGCCAAGATACAAAAGAACTCGCGGAGATATGGATTTGGGTTCGTCACATAATTCTTTTTCTTCGTTTCGTAGCAAGATAGTGGGAGGATCGGCTGGCTGGTACCGGGTATCATGTAAGATGCGTTTATAGCATTGCCTTCGTCACGAAACACTACTTGGCTATGTAGCTAGTCTCGTTCCCTATCCCTGACCGTTATGACCCATAATATGATGAAAACCCTTACGAATCCTTCTTCGCCTTCTTGCCCTTTGTCTTCTCGGTACCGCGGAGTGTCTTCATGCGGTTCTTGCGCTGCTTTCCTGTTTACGAAGATTGGTTAGATAAGATTTGCCCAAGAACAAGACAAAAAAGCACAGAGAAAATAAGGATAGATATGCCACCTACTCTGTTGTCGGGATGCACGCTCGGGCTTGGTGGCTAGACCAGCACGCACCAGGCGGTGCTTGGCATCGAACTTCTTGCGGGCCTCAACTGAATCGTAGATGCATGCGAAGGCGGTGGTCTTGCCACCACCGTAGGCGGTGCGCAGGCCGAAAACGCTGACCTGCTCGGGGGTGGCCTTGTAGAGAGAGGCGAGCTTCTCCTGGAGGCTGACCTTGGAGATACCGGGCTGGTCGGGGTGGATGATGTCGCTATAATTGTGATATGTTAGGAATTTGCGCTCAAATGCAAGAGTGTTTCTGATTGATGAGTGGGAGTGCGCGGAATTGTTGATTCGAAGCCCATTGTCGCTGGCGCTCGCGTGTATCGGATGTCTTCTCGTCTTCGGAGGGGGTTCTCAGATGGGGAAATTAACTTACGCGACCATCTGCTTCTGCAACGCAATAATTATGTTAGCAATTCTCACGAAAAAAGGAAGGAACGGCAGGGTGTGATGACGAACGCGAGCAAGCAGGGGATTCCGCTGGAACTTGCGAGTACGCAGGGTGACAGAGTCGGCCATTTTCGCTGAGTTTGACTGGTAGCGAGGAAGGTTGAGGTCGTGGGAAATGGTAATACTGCAGTTTGTTAAAAGTGTTTTTGGATTTTTCGTGACGGTCGAGATGTGTGTTGTAGCGGGGGCTAAGGCACCTGTCCACACCTGGATAGTCAGGCGAGGTGGCCAAAGTGGGGCTGGTAGCGCTGACCAAAATGGAGCCCTCTGTAAGTGAGGCCCGCCTTGAGCCCAGACCACCTGAGAGTGTCTGTGGCGCTATGGCGCAGGCCTGCCAAATGCAAATTCCTACCCATTGTTCAACCTATTGCAGACAGCAGTAAATCTAGCTTATTACATATCGACGCTTATTTACTTATGCGGATATCTAATATTCTGGGCGTATTGAGATGGACTTTGGACTGAGCTTGAAAGCATCCAGCGACCATTGATAAGAAGCAGGAGGCTTCCTGTCTCCCAGGATTACCGAATTCACCAAAATTCAGAGGTATTCAGAGGCACATGATCTGCTGATACCTATGCCAAGATAAATTTGCCGTGTTATGGCTATATAAGTATTTCTTGCTTTTGATTGTAATGTGTTTCATAATAAACAATGCTTTTGGAAGTTGATATCATAAGTTAAATTTGTACACATTAAAAGGCTTCGATTATTATCCAGCATGGAATTCCCGAACGACGTGAGTTATGATCCCCCCGACATCCGATCTTCCAACCAGGCAGCAGTGACCTTACTGCCCTGGTCAAATTGACCAATACGACCAACATCGTGTACATGAACACGCCTGTGTGCCTCGTCACTTGAGTAGTCAATATCTTCATCCCACTTCATGCGTTCCTTTAGCTCGACCTTATTGATGCTTCTCCTCATGAGGCTCGCTAATTCCTCAGCCTGGGTCCGGAAGTTGTTTCCAGGACTATCCTTCTTCCGCCTCTGACGTCTTCTCATCAACGAAGGGGGTAAAGGTGGAACCCCGTCATGCAGAAGTAGCACATGTGGGATCTTTAGGGTGGACTTGCGCGGAGGAAACACAAGCGGGCTTTTTCGGGGTTGGCGGAGAGGCACGAGCGCCTCCGCCTCTTCTCCAGGTAGCCAGGCCAGGTCGAGACCCTCCAAAGGAGATCCAGAGGGGATTGCAGATGCGTTGAAGGATGGAGGTACCAGTAGGTTTGGCGTGTGGAAGAAGAGGCAAGGGCTGACGAAAGGGTCGAATAAGTCCTGAGGCTGATTGAACAGCTCCCCAACCATTTGTCTCAGGTCCTGAAAGTCCGGGTCTTCTGGCATTGCGAGGATCTCCTCGAGAAAATTCCTTGCTCCGGATGTAAGCAGCTTGTTAATGGGATGATCTGGTAAGAACATAGTCCAGTTATAAATGCCATTGTAAGCAACGCAGCCTCGGACAGCCATACGTTCGTGGGGGTGAGATTCAGTCAAAGCCAACGACGTTGCCAATGACGCGCCCAGATACGATCCGTAAACGTAGATGTCTCGCCGTGTGTAGGTTGGTGGTTTTAAGTTTTCGAGTATCCACGTGTAAGCTGTCAAAGTATCATGTACGGGTACCGGCCAGCCTGGGTGGAAGCGCCGAAGGGCCGGCTCATCAGAATCCGTGACGCCACCTCCTACGGACTGGTCACCGTTCGTGCCATGCTTCCAACGGTAGTGGATGACAGCAGTTGCCAGTTTCTGAGAAAACCTTGGGAGTTCTGAGAGATCGCCGGTACGCGGCTCCGTGGATGTAGAATATGGCGGGAGGTAGACCAGCAGTGGCTCCGAGGATGAGACCTTGGCTAAGTTATAGAGGCTAGTTGCAGGTTAGATACCCTGATAAACTAGACCAAGATAGAGAGCCGTAACAAAGCAAACACGGCTTGCTTACTCAATATTTACGCTGCCAGAGGACCCAACGGGTACATTGACTCGTTCTGCATTGTGGAGACCCGACACGAAGGTACTCAGATGTTTGGTTTGGAGTCTCAGCTTAAGAGGGCGGCCTCCAGTCCTCGAAACTCTATGTAGAAGCCATCTCATTGTCTAATAGCATTATTGGCTATCAGAACGAGGCAAAGTGAAGTCTAGGAACAGAGTGGGAACCAATCTACACGAATCAACATGTCATAGTCGGCTAGCGAATTTCAATCGACGATTGATATCGACTGCATGTGCCTACGTAGGTAGGCAGTCAAGTTTTTGAAGACTCAAGTGGAGTCCGTTTGGACCTGAAAAATTGGAGCGCTTTAAATGGTGGTTGTGTACCCACTGTAACTGCATACATATGTAAGTAGGTACAGATTCGTATACTATGTAAACCTATGGATTCAGGGGTCTTCTTAGTTCTACTTACAGTACAGATCTGTACCTAACCTTAGTATATAGCAGGCTTATCCCAGCTGATTTCAGCAAACTGTACCGTGTGATCCCATGCGGAGAAGATTTATAGTATGCGTCGTCCGATTCTAGCCCATGCCAAGCAACGTCATTGCACATGAAATCTTGGCAGCCTTGAATTTCTGCATCTAAAAGCAGTTTGTTTGAAGAGCTCCTACTGGATAGAAACTGGATACAGCTTCGAATAAAGACCAACGTTCTTCAACGATGAGCGCCAACGAAGCGGTTGAGAATACTTACATGTGCCCCTAACCCCCGCAGACAAGTTGTCGTAACACCTAGCGGTACCACAAACAGCGTCCTATGTTATTAATATTGATTCACGCCGCACCGTGACGAGGAAGACACGATGGAGGATGCAAACCTGAATGAGAATATCGCTGATCACACCGAAGTCGTAGATGAGTTTCATGGTGAAGATGGCTACGGTCAAGAAGGACATCATGCTGCGGAAACCGCAGAGATGCACCTCAACCCGACGTATGTTGTTTACGCTTTTTCTTCAAATTGCTCATAATTATCCACCCCAAAGAGCACGCAAATTGTCTTACACACACTAACCACGAAATACACCATGTAGCCGCTGGTACTTCGCATCGGCTGTCTTCCCAATGGTTGCCGGCACTTTGGGACCGGTAGCATCAGCCTTTTCCATCTGCGCTCTTGTTAAACACTGGCGTCAACATGTCCCTCCAGGGTCCGACATCACGACAGCGGAGTTCATTGACGATCCCCCTTGGCTTCTCGCTATCAATGCTGTCCAGCTTGCGATTGCCGTCGTTGCTAACGTCTTCCTTCTGCTCAACATGACCAAGAGAGTTCCCTTCTCTATTGCCCAACCTATCACCATAGTCGGGTGGTACCTTTCGTCTTTTCTCCTCATCGCCCTGTGTGCTACCGCGAGTGGCCCATTACTCGAGCAGCCCGAGGCCGAATATGTCTGGTCGCAAGCCTTTTACTACGGCCTGTTTGCCGCCGTTCTCTACTTCATCGTTGCTTCACTGATGGTGATCACTGTCTGGGGTGCATATGCCGGACATTATCCTAAGGATTTCGAACTCAGCGTGAGCCAGAGGACACTTATGCTCCAGACCATCATGTTCCTTGTCTATCTGCTCCTTGGCGCCCTGGTCTTCTCTCACATCGAGGGTTGGCTTTATCTCGACGCCGTGTATTGGGCGGACATCACCTTATTCACAGTAGGATTTGGCGACTTATCGCTACAAACTAAGGTAGGGCGAGGTCTCATGATTCCTTATGCTCTCATTGGCATCACTACACTGGGTCTCGTCATTGGCTCCATTCGCAGTCTTATATTAGATAGGGGGAAAAGCAGAATAGATGCTCGGATACTCGAGAAGAGGCGACGCCGCTTCGTTCGCCGTCTATCGCAAAGAAGTAACGGAAAATTGACGGGATACGCCAAAGGAAACAGAACCTCGACTAACCAGTACCTTGAATCTAAATCGGATGAACCAGAAGCCGAACTTCAACGCCGCCACGCCGAGTTTCGTCTGATGCGCAAAATCCAAGAGCAGGCCTCCAAAAGGCGCAGATGGACCGCGCTGGGTGTCTCGGCGAGCACATGGGTGGTGCTTTGGCTTGTAGGAGCAAAGATCTTCCAGACATGCGAGGCCCCTTATCAAAACTGGACCTATTTTGACGGGGTTTACTTCAGTTTTCAAGCAATGACCACTGTTGGGTATGGCGATCTGACGCCAATTTCAAACTCTGGGAAGGCCTTTTTTGTATTCTGGTCCCTGCTTTCTTTGCCCACACTGACCGTCCTCATCTCGAACGCCGGAGACACAGTTATCAAGATAGTCAGAGATGCTACAATACTTCTTGGAAACATCACTATCCTTCCTGGAGATAGGGGGTTCAGATCGGATATCAAACGGATGGTATCAAAGTTATCATTTGGCGTACTGTTTACCGAAGAAGGCATTCGCGAATCACCACCAGGTTTTCTTGGGGTGGCACAGCCTCGGTCTAACGACGAAGATGACGAGGAGGGGGATGATGAGCAATATGGTTCGATGAAAGATCGGGTCAAGAAGGCGGTAAAGAGCGGTGCTAGACAACGCGGTTCTGATTGCGAAGCATCTCCGGAGCCTAGAGGCTCAAGCGCACGAGGGAGCAGAGGCTCTAGGCCGAAAGACTCAAAGGATGCAATCAATCAAAAGAAAAGAAGACCAGAACCTCCAGAAGGCAGAGATATACCTCAGGGGCTGCCAAAATCAACTGCAGAATATCATCTAGTGCTCATCGACGAAATAAGACGCGTGTCACAGCATTTACAACACTCACCACCGCGGGAATACAGCTATCGAGAGTGGTGAGTTACACATCTTTATACTCTAACCAACCCTTACACACGAACTCTCTCCCCCTCTGTCCAAGATCTATATCTATCCCGCGAGCCACCGCAAAAAAAGGCTGACAACCCCAATTAAACAGGGCATGGTACCTCCGCCTAATAGGCGAAGACGAAAGTGACAAATCCACCCATCGCCAACCGATCCAAGACCCGCACTCTCTGGACAAAGAGCGCGTCCCACAGCCAGCAGCAGAAGAAGGTCACAGCCACAGTCCGGACCACCACCACAATAGCAACAGCAGCAGCAGCGGCGGCGGCGGCAACAGACCGAAATGGTCGTGGGTCGGTCATCGCAGTCCCCTTATGGATACCCGAAAGGAAGCAGAGTGGATCCTAGAAAAACTCACGCAGAGGCTACGGCAGGAATTACTGGTCGCTGCTCAGCGGAGAGAGGGCGATGGCGCGGTTGAAGATGCGGAGAGGAAAGAGGAGAAACATCATGATAGGAACCAGGCGATTAGGGGGGATGGTATTAGTGGGTAGGGTTTTTTCTGACCTTGGTCCTAACCCTGTTCCTGTTCACGTATATAGTTTTCGCTGCTGTGTCTTAATCTAGGTGCAAGGGACGGCGGAGACGGGCGGTTTTGGGGTACTCATTGGTGTTGTGTTGGGTTTTGTCTTTCTTGGGATCTGGGATTACTCTGTTTTGTTACGCGCTCATATCATACCCCTCTTCTTTATCATCGCGTCACTGATGTGGTGGCGTGGGAGAGTTGTAGAATATTGGTTACGAGATATTCATTAATACAAATATCTATACACGTACCTACATTACCTATAATCCTCACATGTAAACCAGAGACTTGACAAATCTCACACAAGATGTAGCAAAACAGTTTATTTATTCATTCACACATATGAAGGAAATAATTCATGGGTTTGCAAATAAATGAACGTCATGTTGCTCTGCTCTGTATCTGCGTAGACCCTACTTGACTAGAGTATACACGAACGGCTAACTACCTATCTGCCTCGTAGACAGAGCAAGACTAAGTATGCCTATGAGACTGAGCTGGTAGTAGTCTTTTGGACAGCAAGGAAACGCACGATCCGATAATGATTATGTTGAAATAGTTACGGAAGGAGGGTGATTCCTGGCGGGAAAACAAATCAATAATGAATAAATAGCGCTTGTTAAAAATTTGAAACGAGCGGAGACACTTGTCGTGTGCTAAGCAAAGCAAAGCAATATTATATGTGCTGTGTAAGAAGAGTATTTGAGAGTGTGTGTGAGAAAGAAATTCATCCACTCCATCCACCTCATCCATCCTATGTATTTCTCTCCTCTCCATCTACGCCTGTTGCTCCGCCCGCAACTATCCCGACTTCTCCCCTTGATAACCTTGTTGTTGCTGTATACGATATATGGTAATTACGGAGCCTCCGGGAAATCGGATCCTTCATACCATTTGAATCTATATGTTTAGTTAGCGAGATATTTGTCACAGTCCAGGCAAAGGAAGAGAGGCAAAGGGGGGAAACATCGGTAACAGCGCAGAATCCCGCTTACTTAGGCTGTAGTTCTTCCTTGGAATAATGTAGATCTCCCCAAAGAGCCGTGTGATAGAACGGACATTCGCTGCTGCGACTGCACGTCGGCCGAGGGCAATGGTGAGAGAGATAACAATCATAATCCGTGCAAAGAGGCCCGTGCGGGCATAAACTAGTGCGCGCTTTATAACGGTGTATAGCTAATTCGGCCGGCGTCAGCTCCACCTCGTGTTCTTTATCGCAGTTTACCCCCCACTTGCAGTACCCCTTGAGGTAGTGGTCGTTGCAAAAGACCAGCGGTTTGATCTTTTGGAACTTGGTCTGGTAAGTTGTCTGCGCCGCGGTCCGGGGTGGGTGCTGGGTTGGAGGGTCTAGACGATACTGCTGCTCATTATAAAGTGCGAATTTGCGTGTTTTGGGTTTAGAGAGCTTCACTGTAACATTTTGGTGATCGGCAGTCCCGCCAACGGTAGCATAGCTGATAGACACGCCGCCGTTGCCTGAGTTAACAACTGTTGAAGTACTAGCAGGTTTGGGGGACTGCGCTGGCGGTTTAGTAGTCTGTGGCGAAGGCGTAGGCTGAGGTCGACTTGTTGTGGTCGTAGTGGCTACGGTAGTTGTGGCCATAACTGGAGATGCAGCCGCAGAGCTTGACGACAGCGTAGGTGTCCTTTGTTCCTGTATCTCAGGAGAGATGGGCTCAGATTGACCATATGTAGCCTGAATCGCACGGCCAATTGGTCCAGGAGCCAGTTGGGCCGAGGGGCTCACGTAAGGAAGAATCAAAGCCCCGCGCTTGCTTCCATTGTTTAAAGGCTCGGACCTAAAGACGGTGTCGAAACGTACAATCGGGAACTCCAGAGACTTGAAACCTGGCTCCGCAGGAGTCGTTTCAACCAAGACTATTTTCTCGTCCATTCCACCCGCGTACTGACGGAGATCATGAAGATAGCCATTGTCATGGCAGCAAGCAACAAAGATCTTCTGGCAATGGACGTTTTTGTAATAATGGTCCAATAGTCCTGGATAGGGGAAAAAGTAAGCACGCCACTTAAACATATCTGGGGCACAAAAGGGGAAAACTCACTCCTTATCTTAGAATCAGTGTTTTCCTTGCCTTTACCGACATTGATGAAATCAAAATCAGCAGTCGTATTGGTGAAGTTTTGAACAAATATGCGTAAAATGTCGTCATGATCAATAACACCAGATAACCGTAATGACTTGGCCAAGTCATTGACATTAGCGTAAGCCCGCACTATAATGGGAACATCGTGGCCGAACCCGGCGTGTTTCACGGCTTCCTTCAGCTTCCAAGCAGCCTTGGCAGCGCCATGCTCGTGATCGCGAAGAAACTCATCTCGGAATTTAGCCCCATCCCCGTCAATAAGCACGACAACAAAAGACCCGGCGTTCTGCAGTGAGTTTAGGACGAGGTGGCCATAGTTCAGTGCAAAGGAAGCGGACTCAGGTTTTACTAACAATTCTCTGTGCCCAACGGGCCATGTCATTCTCGAAAGCCAATGCTCTAGATTGATACTGCGCCCGAGACTTCTTCTGATCGTCAAGATCAAGCTGGAGATTTGTTATTGTCTTTGCATCCTCATCAATTTTCTGCAGCATGCTCTGCCATGGTCGGTTAGCCTGCTAGTCCGGCCGCCAAGAGTACCTGCCTAGATGACAAGTTTGCTCGATCGCTCATGAGAACACATCGATACTTACTTGAATAAGGTTATTTCTCTGATCATCCACATGCCGATAAAAGTTCATTTGGGCTACTCGGTCCGCCTGGAGGCCGGTGGGTGGCAGCCCGTTTAATACATTTGGCGCAATCGACATTTGGCCAGACAAGGTCGCGACGACCGAACGATTTGGCAGGGAGATAATTGATGACCGGAGTTGGATCTGCCGGATTATACCGCACCAGGAAAACGGGAGCCTCTCTCCAATATAACGAGATGTCTTGTACGGGTAGATGTCTGATTAGGGAAGAAGACGGTTTCAAATGATGAAGCCGCTTCGAGGTAGAGATTCTCAGTAAGTAGGTATGGATGTGTATATTTAATTCACCACACGCGGGGCATTCCCAGGTTTTCTGGAAACAGAGGCTACTATGGTAAGACTGTTCCTAACCCGTACTAGACACCTAAATGGATTATTTCTAGATATGAGTCTTGGGTTGATCGGGATGCACGAAGGCGGCGCGTCGAGCAGTAAAGCAATGGAGGTGGGTATGTAGGTAGGTAGGTAGGTAAGTAGGTAGGTATTCTCAGTACCAACCTACCAAGACGTACTTCCAGTGGAGCCAAGTGGTTTTAGTACTATGTAGTTAATAAGTCTTCTCAACTCTCTTGCCGCGCTAGAAGCATTGGGGTATGGATGAAGGGTATGTTTGAAAGTACTCCCAAAGTCAGAAATTAAGGCGGGGTTACGGGGGTAACGGGTACCGTATATAATCTGCACAGCCAGTGTTTTTAAATTAGTATTAAAGATAAAATACTAGATTAAAACATACTAATTTATATAGTTATATAATATTAAAATAACTAGTGTATATAAAATTAATATAATATTAATTAATTATATACTAAAACAATATAACTAATATAACTAGTTATATTTAAAATATTATAATAATATTTTAATATTAATATTAATTTTTAAAGATTAATTTTAATAATATTTTAAAAGATTACTTTAAAATTTTATTTTTAAAATTACTATTAATAATTAATTTTTTAAAGATTAATGCGTCTTGCGATTATATTAGCCACTTTAAAATATATATAAAAACGTCCGTGCGCAACTTTATAACTTCGAGCAAGGAATATCCTAGATCTCTAGGTGCGTTATTTCCACAAGCCCCCAAGTATTAAGAAGGAAAATAGACTCTCTGTTTATTGATATGGGATGATGACACATTCTGTTCTCCGAGCACAAACAATATCAGATCGCTGTGGCCTTTACGGCGCAAATATCGAATATCATCTATTCGACTGGACCCTTGCAAGCGTGCACAGCGTGGTTCAGGCGGAGGGCCAAATATGGGGGGTGGTCCTATTTGGTTATGTTGGAAATACTCCATCAAGATCTCCTCAGACAGGTTTCGCAATATAATTGAAGAATGAATCGAATCCGTACTATTATTACCACCTAGGTTCGTCCCTTTCTACCATAGGAGTCTCGACCGCGTTACGGTCAGCAAAAGGATTATTCTCGTCTTCCACATAATCGTCATTACTCTCCTCGGTACTTGAAAGCGGAGAGGCTGGGCGAGGGGGTGCCGATGGCTTGGACTGCGCAGAAGGCCTTGGTGGTGCTGATGGACGGTGTGGAACGCCTGGGTTGATACTTAGGTTCGCCATTCCCGATACAGGGCTTGAAGGAGTAGCGGGTTCAGTTGGCGACATCGATTGTTTGTGTTTTTCTGTGGCCACTGGAGAAAGGGTTAGCACTAGTAGTTATAGACGTTTTTTTCGGATTCACTGACTTCGGTAGAGGTGCGCTTGCTCAGCTAGTTCGTCTTCAGAGTCGCTATCTGCGTCAATCGAACGGTCCAGCTGTTCAAACGTCATCAGAGCCATTACGAGTTCATCGTTGGCATGTAAGAGGCCCCCAAGCCATTGCTCGTCTTCCACATAGTGTATCTATCCAAGTTAGCTGGGAGTACCAATACCTAATAGAGAACAAGAAAAACCATCTACCTACATAGCGTAGAATTTTTCTCCTCAATTTCTTGCAAGTCTCAAAGCGTTCCACGGCCGTGGCATTCTCAGATATCCGTTCTCTCTCCCTATTAATACTTTGCAGGGCGTTGGTGAGATTTGTGGCTGCGATAGATGACTCTGCTATCGCCACCTTCATGGATTCTTTCTCAGCTTCCAATCTAAAGGGCTTAGACCGCTTTTTGCTATTGTCCTTCTTTTTCTTGTGTGTAGACGATGTCAAAAAGAAGGATCCAGAGCCCGTCGTTGGCCTGGTATAGCTGTAAGACTGAACGGTCTGTGTCGGCTGTGGATACAGGACGGGTGATCGAGAAGATGAGGCCTGGGAAGCTTGAGGAGGTGGGGAAGGCTGTTTTGGTTCCGCCTCATCCTCCGAGTCACGGAAAGGGTCTTGCTCCGTCTCACGAAGAACCTTGGATTTGTCTTGAGTGACGACTTGTTTCCGGCGAGGAAGTTCCTATTGGAATCAGTTTTAGCTCATCCGACTACCCAGCAAAGTGAGAGCAAGGAGCTCACCTTGTACAGCATGGCAACACGCTCTAGGCCCGGAGTGTTCTTGTACTCGGCTGCCCAGCTTCGGAACAGCTCAGAGCACTTCTTCCGCACATCGGGATCTGACAAGTCCGAAGTACCGCAAACTCGCAGACGCTCGAGAAGTGGCTCATCGATGAATGTTCGCTGGAAACGCGGACCGGCATTCTGGATAAGGCCATCCAGCAACACCAGAGCTCTGATCTGGCGATGAACATTTCCATACTTGAGTTTCTTTCTGAGGGCACGGGCGGCTTCGGCAGGACCAGACGCCTGCAGCTTTATGACCTCGACTAGGTCAGGAATACCACTCAGATCTTCTTCCTCAAAAGTCTCACTTGTGAGCCTCTCGATGGTCACTGTGACCGCCGAGTAAGGCTTCTTCTACGCTGGGAATCAGTGATTCTTGCATTCGCAGTGATGGTATTATTAACACGTTACGATAAATGGATGCCCGAGTTTAGCTTGAATAGATACAAAAGACATGAAATATACGGTGGAACTAGAGGCGAGACGCGTGGAAAACACGATCTGTCCCGGTCGAAAGACGGACGCACCTGAGAGAACATGGCGAATGCAGGATAAAGCGCGGGTCGGCAAGTGACGTCAGCCTTCTAGCAGCTATGTTAGTAGATAAGTAACTAAGTTCGCAGAGGCGAAAGACGTCGAGAGTTAAGACAATACCCCACACAATAAACAACTCAGCTCGAGCACAGGCAACCCAGGTAAACTCAAATGGCGACAGATACGATTGACACTCGAGGTAAGGTGAAAGGCTACAGGTTATCTGGAGTGAGATAAGCTTGATGGCTGTGTACTCCCGGAAGAGTGCTTGTCGCGGGGTATTTCTTCCCTAGGTAGTACCTACCCAATACCTTACCATACCACATTTGCTGTTTGGCCTGCCGCCTTCTTGCTGGGTACATCGGAAAGCCGGTTCCACAAGAGCTCGGGCTACCCTGGAATTGCATAGGTACAAGTGTTACAACTCACAAGTGACTAGAAACTGCCTACTATTGTTAATCACTCATAGAAAGCCTTAGCTTAGCATTTTGGACCTTAGTCATAGTCTACCTTAATCATAAAGCTGAACAGGCTACTATGTACTAAATTAAGTATTACATGTTTGACGTCGACATCTGCGCGGTACTATCTCAAATTGATCCCTTGCATTAGCTCTGTGTGCTTGTACCTAGTTAGTACATAAATTGGGTAGTTGCACTAGCTCCTGATGCATATATAATAACATTGTTGTCTTGAATATTAGGGGTTAACTAAACTTGATGTTGACCAACAAGTAGTGAATGTAGGAAGGCACCTATAAACCTCTAGATTGGATAGCAGCCGCTCAGATAAAAGAAAGAAGGGCAGCTATTTAGGGCAGGTATGACACAAGTGTCTACCTTTTATACTGCAACTACGATGACTTGGAATGAACTTGGAGCTGAGAATAAATCCCCATTACATTTCTCACATTGAACTTTAGTTTTGTGTGTGTTCACTGTTCTAGTTGCCTCCTACGACAACGCTTTAAATAAGACCTCTGCTCTCTTATTACACCGAAGAAGCCCGGCGTACTTAAATTGATCATTGCTAAACATTCAACCGTTAGACACTTCGTGCCAGTAGTTTCCCAAACCCTCATATGTGGGCTGTAAATCAGAGCTGTCCAGGTCCTACTAGTTTCTTTCGTCTTCAACTAGTCGCAATGGGTCAAATTGATCCTCAGGATGAAGGAATTTTGGTTGAGTCTACCAGGTGACGCACATAGTAGTTCTTTTCAGCCTGACTACCAATGTTAACTGTATGTTAGTGATGCCGCCAACAGAGCTCTGTTGCCAAGGAGACCTGGTTTTGCGCCCATCAACGAACAAGCAGTCAGGAGTGACCAAACTATTGTGCTTATGAGTGACCGCCACAAAGAAACATGCACATCACCTGGAAGCCTAGTCAGTGGCAACCGGAAACGAGCAGCCCAAGACGACAGGCCAATGGAGAAGCGGTTCAAGGAAATGGTTGATGGTACTAGTTCCCCATCCAAAACGCAAACAGCCACTCCATCAGCGCCAACACAGACTTCGCTTGGACCACTGAGAATTATAAAGCCTATTGGAACTTACACCAAGGGAAACGACGCGGTGATTCACTCACTAGACAATGCCCAGTTCACTTTCACTGAACTGTTGAGTCCATATCTACACGAACCCGCTGACTCTTGCGCAAGCTGCTATGAAGTACCCGGTCAGAATTTATATGATAATGCTGCCGTCTCTAGCTCAGGCACAGCTGTTGGCGACGACACCTTCCACTTTACGGAAACCCCTTGGTCTCCGGTTATTGAAGGTAGCAGTAGTTATGAAAATACCAATGTCCCAACTAATACCGTCAAATCTTCAAAAACTCTAGATTTCGGCCCTAGCGAGAACCCCCTACCGCCCGGCATAGATACCGTTTACCAGATCAGCTCTAGCGATAACCAGAGTAACCAGGATGACGCCTATCCTCTAGATGACGGCATTGCGGATGATAATATCATTCAACTTCTCGCCAATCCATCGGGCTTTGTTCACGAGAATCACATACCGCCTTCAAGTGTACAAGAATGGCATTGTCAATCTCGATCGCCTATAGACTTCGATCCAACATTACAGCACACGCCCCCGGACCTACAAGCAGTAGATTCAGAGGCCGTCAAGAGAGAATCCGTATCCCCTACGAAGCAGATTAAAGCTTTAGAAGATCTTCTTGATGAGGATGTAGATTGGAGCGCCGTACTAGTTGAAGTGAACACTATGCACAGAAACACCTCCAACGCCTCCCACATCAACATGGATCCCTCACAACCTGCAGAAACAAAAACGTGTACAGAATTTGAACAAGACATCGCTGTTCAGGAGGAAGAAAGGCCATTAGCTACGTTTGTCCGACCACCCTTCCCCGAAGCAATTCATGACCGGCCCTTTGTTCCAGGAATGTCATCGGAGACGCTTCTGCGCACATGTTTTCGGGTCGGCGTGATGATAGAGCAGACCGCACGGTGTTTCAATCATCAGCAAGACGTACTGTTTCAGTTATACGCTCGAGTGACATACTCGAGCCGTGAGACCCAGATACGGAGGCAGCATTTCCAGTTCGTCGACTTATTCAAGGACATCAACCCTTACCCGTCTGCCACCTTCTCAGGCTGGAGAGCAGGAAGCCAGATGGACAGAGACAGCGCAGCGTTCTTGGATACGAGTGGTGGGCCACGTCTCTGTTGGTGCATGTGCAAGCCGATCAGGGACAAAAGAACATCGATCGGTTGGACATACAAGATCCTGAAGATTAGAGAGGTAGACTGGGATGAGATACGCTGGGCGAAGACGATAGTCTGCGAGTACGCTGGAGAGCAGCAAGAGGAAGCTGCGACCGGGCGTTAATGAGAGAGTGATATTTGCTATTTTCAGATGCTATATATACACCATCTTGTCCATTTGCCCTTTATACGGAATATGCTAGAAGTGGTTGGAAGCGATAACGCTGGATGATGAGCCTGAAAAGGGAAGGATTACCGTAGTTATTATAGCTGCAGATAAGTGCTTAGCTTACACATGTTGCCGAATTACATGGGACTGGGAAACGAGAGATGATCTTTACTTCATGAGCTGTGTATTTGCCTCTGTGGAAGATGGATAACCACATAACGGCCTAGTTCACCAGTGGTACTAAGTATATCGGTAGGGACTATAAAAGTCCTCACTAAAAGCTAGTCCGGGGCCACCTATGATACCAGGGTCTTCTATACCATGTTCACCCAGTCAAAAGGTGAAATATACCTCCCAGCCATTCTCAGATAATAGCAAATGCCCAGTTACCTAACGCTACTACTACTAAATGCTCCAAAGATAATGAATTCCATGCTGATGAAAATGAGATAAGTTAGCGTAACTCTAGTTCAGACGCAAGTGTCGTTATATTATGATTGTTGTCGGTCCTAAGATGTACTGTCGTAAACAGTGTTTTCCATCCGATGGAGTCGGAAGATAGTGAAGAAAAGGAGGAAATTATAAATCCTGCCGTTTCGCCTACATGATGTAAGTCATCTGCTTCGTATATCGACGGGGAGAAGACCTTACCTAGCAAAAGTAAACCTATATTTCTAAGCAGAGAAGGAGGAAGCCCATAAGATCCCATGACAATAGACGCAACGGGGCACCAGATGTACGGCCACCAGGATTCTGGTGAGCCTCGTCTCTGGAATTCGTCACTCAAAGTGGCGGCTGATGCGGCTGTATCGCCTAACTTGTCAAGGATCTCGTCTGTCATGTTGTTTGCTTGTTGTAAAAGATCTGTATGCGCGTCGTACTGGCCAGTCAGCCGATCGGAAAGGTTGATGAGTCGCTCCATGCCCTAGGTTAGAATATAAAGTTAGGGTTCTATACCAACACGAGGAGCATGTATCACTGACCTTATCTAGAACATCTTGCCTATGTTCCAAATCAACGGCCTGGCGATGGAAGACTTCCTAATTAACTGTTAGTGTTCATACTACGCACATGCTGTCGTAGAGTACGCTACGAACCACTTGATTTTGAAGTGCCACTGTTGCCGCCACAGCGGCTGCTATAGTATTAACCACGACGTCAACGTCTGACTTTGCTTTTTGCGTCACAAGCTGTAGAGACTGCTCTTGGGCATTTGCCATCTCGGCATGACTCTCCATTACACCTCTGAGCAACACTTCTAACATGCTTCCCAGATGCACCGCGCTCTTCAACCCTGAGTCTAGATAATCCTGGGATGCCTGGTACTCAAGAATTAGTTACATAGACTTAGTAACGGAAAACATCTACTCACTCTGATAGATCGGATTAAATGATCGGAAAGCATATCATCTGCGGTGCCTAGACCCTTATGTAGCTTCTCAAGTAAAGGAGAAAGATTGTCTATCTTGTCACCCACCGCTTGGGCGCGAACGTCAAGATTGTTTATGCGTTCCTCCAGCTTTTCGTCAACTTCATCAGTCAGCTTGCTCATGATCTTCGTAAGGCGTTGAAACAAAATAATGTGCTGGTCTGTGAAGCGTTAGCGCGTACAAACAAATTACTTCGACTGAGCTGGTTTACCTTTATCGTTGTCTGCTCTTGCAGCTTCACAGAATCTCAGAGCTTTGTGTCGATAGCTGACCCATGTATTCCATGCTGAATCGGAGGCGCCTAGGCCTGAGAGACAGGCATCGATCTCGCTGGACGTAACGTGCAGGTGAGCCGCATCTTGGAGTGACAGCTGACTTAGAGTAGGTTCTCGAAATTTTGTGCACTCGGTTGGGATCGGGAAGCGCCCTCTTTCCAAGTCGCAGATTGCTAAACTAGCGGCGTAAGAATCGACGAAATCTCTGATCTTGCGCCCGCTATCTGTCAATACCGTCGCCTCGTCTTTGCCCTCAAGGAGTTGACAGTTGTTCAAGAGCAAGCGTGCTGCAATTCGGTGGCATAAAGGCTCGGATTCGAGTTTTGCTAGTTCGTCCAGAGCTACATCATACGAGCTTGGAATATATGCACCACGTCTTGAAAGCTGTGAAGCAGAGTTGCTCGAGAGTATTGGGGCATGTCCCTCCGCTGCATTTCCATGTTAGTGAAATTATTGGCGGTAAGTTTGGAGGGCCTTACCCGGTTGGCTGGTTGGCCAGTTTCGCCAGGAGAGCGCAGATGCGGCAGTGCTATGAATAACCAGGGATATGAGCAAGGCCTTGACGAAGGCTGAGTAACTGCCGGGGTGGCCCATATCAACGAAAAAATAGATTATTTTAAGAGGCAAGCATATCGAGAAATAGCAGAGTAGATGAGTAGTATAAAATAAAATAAGAGAGCGTGTCACATTGAGTCCTGAGATGCAGGCTGGCTTGTAAGAGGGTGGTGTCAATACCTGGGACTTGACTACCAGGGCCCAAGGTGCTTTACTTTTGACTGAAGGTGGGGAGACTGGAGGTACCTAAGAGACCACAGCAGCACCAGGAAGGCGGAAAAGGCCTGAGTGTCCGTAGAATGGTAGAACTTGACGAATGGCTTCGCAGTGAATATCTAGGTACCTTTTCGACTCTTAGAATTGAATAGTTAGGGGTTTGGTATTACCTATGTCACATTACGCATTGGGATGGTTCTGACGATAAGACGAAGAAGAATGAAATATAAATATAACGAGGTAAGTAGCTAACCTATATGTAAGTGTATGCACAGACTTGGGAAAGTACCTACTACAAGAAAATCTATGAGGTAGGTACGGTAAGAAGATTTCAAGCATGCACGATATGAAGGGTCATCATTTCATATTGTTTGGCAATGTCAAGTCCTTAATAGAAGCAGGAACGATGGAAGGAAGATGCAGATGAAGTCCAACTTGTAGCAGGAACTAGTCACCCATATTAGCTTATGTAAGAAACCTGGTATAGGCATTAGTGCCCCTAACCAGGTACTAGTGGCATATATAATGCAATAATCCACGTGATTTACAATGGATCAATTTTCGCGACGCCAGGTATCTGCACCTTAAATGCTGGAGGTAGCTCTATAAACCTGTAGTGTCACACTCATTTATAACGCTCGTCAAGGCGCCCCCAATTGACGATGGCTACGATGCTTGCTCCCGGCCGGAGCAAAGTCCTTGAGAAGGCTATCTCGGGCAGCGCCGTGACACTCCCCGGCTTTCTCGTCCCGGCTTTCCAAGCCTCGTCGCCGCGACGCCAATTCTCCAATACATCGAGTAAACCCTCCAAGCTTGGCCGCACACCGATATCGATCCCTCCAGGCGTCGAGATAACATTAGGGGACCTCACAGTTAAGAAGGACATGACAACCTACCTGAGGATACCGAAGCGCACCGTGACTGTGTCCGGGCCCTTGGGCAAGCTCGATCTAGAGATTCCTCACTACCTTAGCATTACGCAAGATGAGACCGCGAGGAAAGCTGTTCTCAGGGTCGAGGACGAAGAGGTCAAACAACAAAAAGAGATGTGGGGTACGTTGGATAACACAACACAAATCACTCAACACCAACTCGGTTTCGAGGATTGCCGGCGAACGGGAGGACCCTAAATACAGAGGCTAACGTTCGGGCATAGGCACGACATGGGCGTATATAAACCGCTACATAATGGGCGTCTCGGAAGGACACACAGCAATCCTGAGACTTGTCGGCGTCGGTTACCGTGCGACCGTCGAAGAACGACCGAAGAAGGCAGAATATCCTGGCCAGAAGTTTGTGTGCCTCAAGCTTGGCTTCACTCACCCTGTCGAAGAACCGGTACCTATGGGTGTCAAGGCTACCACACCACAACCGACGAGAATCCTCCTCGAGGGTATCGATAGAGAGCAAGTCATGTCATTTGCAGCACGAATTCGCAAATGGAGGCGGCCAGAACCGTATAAGGGCAAGGGTATTTTCGTTAACGACGAGACCATCAAGCTCAAGCAGAGGAAGATCAAATAAATAACCTGCCTCCTTGCTATGTCTGTATGCGGTCTGGAATTTATCCCTGGGAGACTCTTTCTCTCTCACCTGCCCTCCTATCTGTACTCTATACGACCGCATATGTATACCCGGTTTAGGCTAGATCCTGTACATTTCTGTAATCTCTAAACACTTATTGTACACGTACATGTTTTTCATTTGATTCCAAGTACCTCCTTCACAGCGGCTAGCACCTGTGCCTGAGCGCCAACGGGCGCGGCAATTACGCCCTTATTGTCGGCTAGTGTTCTGCCGATACTAAAGTCTAATTTCTTGCCATGAATGTCTGTGACGGCGCCACCAGCTTCTCCGACGATCAGCACGCCGGCCGCATGATCCCAAATCTTCTCCTGGTAGGTCGCTTTGACAGGTAACCGCAAGTAAATATCGCCAGCGCCTCGGGCGATGGAAGCGTACTTGGCCTGGGAGTCCATTCTGACGCTAGGCTTGGTGATTCCCAGTTTCTTGGCAATCTCGGCCTGGTCGCCGTGAGCCGAGTGGCCGGCCTCCACGCTCTCGCAGAAAGTAGCGGCGCTGAGGTCTGTGATGGCTTTCATGAATATCTTCTGGGAAGGGGCAAGCGCGCCAGCGGTTAAGGGGCGGCTTGTTGCGCCTTGACCCAACACACCAGAGAACAGGCATCCTTTTCCTTCGTCGGTCTGGCCGGACTCCATGCTTTCCGTGAGAGGAGCGGCATCATCCACAGGGAGATTGGGGCAGCCTAGAACACCAACCTTGACGTCGCCGTCGACTATCAGGGCGAGGCATACAGCGTATTGGCCACCTCGGAGGAAACCCTTGGTGCCGTCGATGGGGTCAATAGCCCATATCCGACCCTTAGCTCCACCCTTGCTATTTCCGTAATCAATGAAAGTGAGCATGTCATCCTCGCTTTTGATAGGGCCTCCGAGGGCAGCCTCTGCATCGGTATCCGACAATGAAGTGCCTCTTACAATGTCCCAGATGGTGGTGCGCAAATTGGCATCCTCACGCAGCTGAGCGGCCTCCTCCTCGGCGACGATCTCGTCGTCTGGGAAGTTGTGCTTGAGGGCAGCGATGATGAGGGCCTGCGCGCCGAAATCGCCTATCGTGACAGGTGACTTGTCGTTCTTGGAGACGGTGCCCTTGGCCTTCTCGTGGAAGACCCGCTTTGTGAGAATGGCGGCCCGTTGGACGGCCAGTTGGGCGATCTCGAGCTCTTTGGCGTATGATGACGACATCGTAGTATGAGTATTGCGTGATCCAAGAAGAGGGCTTATTATTTTGCTACCGGCTGAACAGGACTGTGATGTAGAGGTACTGCAGGTGCTGGAGGAGGGGTGAAAATGTGAGGCGATTAAGCTGAGGCGGGGTAGAGCACGGGTGGAGAGAAAGATAGCCAGCGTTACGACGAGAAGGGAGCTAAGGAATAATAAATATACTGGTCTCGGTCTTGAATTTAAATTTGATTTTGATTTTGTTGATTGTGCCTGTTGAAGAGGTCTGGTCTTTGTGCTTTTATCTGCGCTCTCGCTCATCTCTAAGTCTAACATCCGATACGCAAGGGTCCGAAGCTTATATCAGATATTGGAAGGTACCTATTTTGCATATGCGATTTGAGGCTTCGGTCGTTGGGCGTCTCCTCCGCGTCAATATTAGGTAGGCTCCATGTAACTCTGCTCATCGCGTCTACAAGTGCAGATTGCCTAAGTGCGCCGAATAAGGGAGCACCTTGTAGTGGGTGACCAGTAGAAGAGCCAGGCCCTGGTTCCCGCCCTGCGTTAGTGTCCCCTCCTCTTTGCAACTGCCTGCTGTAAGTGCCGGGGCCTGCCAGGGGGCTTTTTAGTGGAAACGTTGAGGCTATGTGTACATACAGCATCTTGCAGGGTTGCAGCAAAAAGTTGCATTTTTTGGGGAGAACACCAATCGAAACGTTGGTACAGATCTGTATTCACGATATGTTTACATTATAAGGAACCCTTACAGGACTACCCATAGTTCTGCCAGCAGCCTTTCGATCGGATATGCCTACAAATCTGCCCACAGCCTTGCATCCGAACCTAAGTACAGCATACAGACCGGTTAACAGCTCTTATAGCCTTGCTTCGGCCATGCCAACGCCTTTGTAACGCATACTGTTTGTTTACAAATCGTCATTGGCTGCAGGTCTGTACTGAGGGCTATCTGAAGTGTTGTCAGCAGAGTTGTCGGTTGACCGGTTCAAAGTACTGTAGGTACTAGATATTTACATATACCTATGTGAGGGATCTTTATCGACAGGTCTACACTATGGGCTGTTCGAAAGGCTGCCTTCAGGTTTGTCGAATGAGCCACCAATAGATGCTCGTACATGCACAGTGTCCAAGTGGATAAGTTCTCATAAATAAACATATCTGTAGACAAGCTTCAATTGTTGTTTGTTTTGTCGAGAATCACTTTTTGTTCCAGCTCTCCGGGCAGTGCATGCTTGGTGCCTACTGCTGTAGATGGTGACGATACCTGTCGCCGTATCTCTGCTGCACTGCTCAAGTGAGCAGCGTGCCACCTCTTGGTGCGGTGGAGCCCAGAAGCGCTTGGTGCCGGTCCGTCGCCCCTCCGACCAGTAAATGGAGCTTGACGTCGCATCTGATCTAGCATGTACTTAGGTAGACTAAAGAAAACAATAGCTAGGTACAGCATACTACAAACCTCCAAGATAAACTACTACTTATCGGACTATTATACGTGTCATATTTCAAAGGACCAGTACAAGCTTCTAATATCTGAGATCTCTCAGTTGTTCTTTGTTAAAATCTTAAACTTGGATCGAAAGAAGACGGCCGGTAAAAGTCGATTTGTACTTGTTCCTGCGTCTACTACCCGACTATCTAGCACATTGTTACAGTGCAATGTGCTGACAGCAGCGCCTAGACACCTCATTCCATTTGGCACGAGACATAGCCGAGGACACAACCGTCCTTGCCCTTGTCCATCTAAAACCCGTTATTTGTTTTGGCTGAGGCACTCTTAAGCTTTCGAATATGAATGCCACCAAGCGAAAGTTCAACACCCTTTTACAAGGCATCGGCGCGCGGTCACCTCAACCCTCGGACTGCACGCACCTCGACGAAGAATTAACAGGTTATTCCTCGCCCTTGGGCCGGCCGTCCATATCCGTCTCTACCCCCGACATTAAAGTTTCACCGGGCATGGTGGTCCCCGGCAGCCCCTCGCCCAGTACCGATCTACTCAACAAGCGACGTCGTATAGGAGTTGTCGAGACGACGAGCCCCAATCAGAAGATGGGCACGACCACGGTATCCAACATCGTGTTAAAGAAGTGGACGTCACAGAGTACTGCATCTACCACACAAAGGAACGAACCGGTCGAACCCCCGAGGTATTGCCCGAGCGATCGCGATGAGCTCATCAGGCGTCTAGGAACGTTCCAGGAACTGACGGAATGGACACCGAAACCAGATAAGGTCAACGAGATTGAATGGGCTAAGCGAGGTTGGATATGTCAGGGGAAGGAACGTGTGCGCTGCACACTCTGTCATCGAGAGCTGGTGGTGAAAACCAACACAAGGACCGTGGATGGTAAAGAAATTCCCGTGGTTGTCGGTTCAGATGTAGAAGAGGGGTTTGCCAAACGGTTTTCTGAGTTGATCATTGACGGTCACGATGAGGACTGTCTATGGAGAAGACATGGTTGTGATGGTAACGAGCCCCCAAATCCTCACCGAAACGCATCAAACGAATACTGACCAAGCCGCAGACTCCCTGTTGAGATTACCACTCGCCGTTCCGCAAACCGCCCTGAGGTCGTTACGGGAACGTTACGATGATTTATCTTCGCGACCGAGCTTCCTTCCATATCTTTTCAACCTACGTCTACCTCCAACACTAGATTTAAAGGCCGTCAAATCCCAACTCCCACCAACCTTCTTCACCGAGCCTCCTCCTCCAAGCACAAACCCCTCTTCTCTAAGCGATGTAGCTCTCGCTCTAGCTCTGACGGGCTGGCAAGGACTCACGAACCCGAGGATCGGGGCTGTTCCCAACACAGCTACCTGTGCTACCTGCCTAAGGAGGTTAGGCTTATGGATGTTCAGGAGTAAAGAAGTTGACGAGGCAACTGGCGAGATAATAGTCCCGGCCCCCATGGATCATCTTGATCCAGTAAGAGAACACCGGTTCTTCTGTCCCTGGAGGAATGCAACAGCACAGCAAAACCCCGGTGCCAAGATTAAAGACACCAAAGCCGCCTGGGAGGTTCTGGCACAGACATTAAAGAACAGTGGCTATCTACGCCAACAAGCCGAAAAGAGTGGTCAGCGCAGCCACTTCCACCGTCCAGCTGCATCGTTACCAGGGACTCCATCCCGTGGCAACAAACCAGATAGCGAGGTTTACACAGCTTCACCGGGACTAAGTACGGTGGAAGGCGATGAGGAAGAGGACATGGCGGCCAGGGATGCCAAGGACAAAGAGAGATGGGCGAAGCTAAGGAGAGTGAAGAGTCTTTTCGATAGCAAGGGTAAGAAGAAACTCCAGGGTAAATTGAGCCGTCCCGGAACAGCGACAAGTCGGCCACCGACCGCTCATTCGAGACAAGATAGCGTAACTGGAGAGAAGTCTGGAGAGAAGGGCTAGGGGTTTCTTGAAGTAAACATTAGTGGAATTACTGATCGTTTGGAACGTGGGCCAAATGCCTGGGCCACGGGAGTAATAATATGGAACGGCGGAACATCTGGAATGATTGACAACAAGGCATGAGGAGCGTAAGGATATCTTTAGCTGAAAATTACCGGACCGGGTCTACAAATACACCACAGTTCAAAGCGTTTCTCGACCACAAGCCCAAAAATGATCATAATTGCAAGGATTTTGGGAGAAGCTATACCCCATTTCAAGTTCAAATTTCTTCGACGGTGGCTGAATACTGTTTAGAGACGGGGCGAGACAAGACAAGACCAACTCCTATCTCCCCACTCCGCTTGTCAAACCTCAGCCCGCTCTACGCTACAGTAGCTATCCAATCCCTTGCCGGGTCACACCTACAAAAACCCCCTCCAGCACACATAAGTAGCGTCTCTAACCAGTCCAAACAGCCGGACCAGGCGCAGTATACGAAGTCGGAATGGGATAATACGACCAGCGCAGACCCGGATCCGTAGCCTTGTAGGCGCCGGGGAAAGCCACAAGGGGACCGGGGGTGCCGTTGCCGCCGCCCGTGACCTCCACCTGCGCGCAGCTGAGGTAGATCTGGGCGCCGCCAACGGACTGCGCCTGGTGCAGGGCGATGCTCTCAACGCGCACTAGGTACTTGCCGCTCGGGACGTTTTTAGGGATCGTGAAGGAGACGGATGGCTTGTCTGGTTTTTTTCGTCCATGTTAAGCAAAGGTTTTTTTTTTCTTCCTTTTTTTTTCTTGAGAAGGAGAAGAAGGTAAAGAAAACAAGGGAAGGTAATAAGGTGAGATGAAATAGGGCAAAAAGGGATAAAGGGTAAAGGGTAAGGAAAGAAAGAAAGGGGGAAAAAAAAACGCACTATAAGCAGGCCAAGTACTCTCCCCACTGCCCAACGGCGGAACCGCAGAGATACTGCCGGCCTTAAACCACACGTTTCCCGCGGGCTCCCAACTGTTGATGTCCGCCCCGGCCGGCACCCTCGCCATGTAGAACTGCACGGGCCCGAAATGCGTCACAGCGCTCGCGGCCACGAAACCCAGCTCGCTTCCTGCGGCGACGGTAGCGTATTTGCCGCTCGCCGTGCCGCCCGAGCGGAGCTGGTAGCAGCGCATGTCCGGGCTGTTGACGTCTGTTACGCCCGCGTTGGACTGGTAGTTCTTGGTTTGGCGCACGGTCGTCCAGTCTGCGGCTTCGGGCTGGTTGTCGATTATTAGGCGGGGGAAGTGGTCTGTTTGGATTTTCCTTCAGGTTAGCTCTTATGTCTCGCCCGGGTGCGGTTAAGGAAGGTGTCGGTTGGGTTTGGTCTGGGTCTGGGCTTATGCTTATGAGGGCGATGGTGATGATGAGGTAACGCGCCAGGAGTTAGATACAGGATTCAAGACTACGCATGTATATCAGGCACCCTTCTTATCTCCCCTTTCTCCATTTTCTGTACATGCACCTGTACTTTGCGCCTGGCAGGTATAGCTAACATGTAATAAAAGAATATGGAATCACGCACAGTGAGCTTGTACGCCCGCTGCCAGGAGCAGCGCAGCAGTCCAGAACTGCATCTTGATAGATGGGATCTTTTTCTTCTGTGTCGATCGAAGCCGCGATAAGATGTGAAGGTCTCGTATGATATCTGAACCGACAAGTGGTAGCCACTAAGCTTCTTCAAAGGGAGAAAGACAGACGTGTCTCCTAGTGCGCGAGGTGAAGGGGCGACATCGCGCTTGATATAGCACAACAATCTCCCCTATCGAAGTGAACTCTTTTTCTAATCCGATGTAACTTTCCAGTAAGCAAGAGCAAAAAGGTAAGTACCGGTATTTCTCAACTACCTACCACACTATAGCACTTTCGGACTAAAAGTAAAAAAGTATATATATAGCTGAACCAATGGTTGTCGCCTCGGCTAATATTCAGATTGATCACTGGGCTTGTCCAACCTCCATCTTGCCGGCCAGGATGCGCTTGCTAGCTCGGCAGACGATTTGGGTATATGGGAAGGTAAGAAGGATAATGAACAGGGTCGGAATTGGTCAGTCATCGGGTCACGTTGGGTTTTTTGAGTGTTGCTGGCTCGAGGCTTTGATGTCATTAGCGGTGATGGTTATTATGTATGTATGCTGCCAAGCCGTTGTTGTCCATGTAAATCCAGCATTGAAAGTCGCTAGGTTAGACTTGATGTATAGAAGAAGAATAACTTAGTGAGCGACAGTTATCACATGCTACTTAAGCAACAGAGTGGTAGGCAGATGACAGTACGAAACTATTGACTGCTTTCATGCATAAAATGACTTTATTCGCATTGTAAATTTGAGCTGGGATACCACTATGCTAGCCAAGAGGTATCAAACGTATATTATAATCATACTATCTATCATCAAAGTTCCCGATCCAACGAACGGGTAGCAAACTCTTCTTGCTGGAGCTTTTCACGACTCAAACGTGTTGCGGTCGGTAGCCAATACCAGGGACCTTGAGCTTCAGCGCCAGACTGCTTAGCACAACACTAATACTGCTCAGCGCCATGGCCAGGCTAGCCCACACGGGATTGAGCGTGACGCGGTTCCCGTTCGCGATGACAGCGTAGAAGAAGCCGGCGGCGACGGGGATGGCGATGACGTTGTACACAAGCGCCCAGGCGAAGTTGAACTTGATCCGCCGAAAGACCTTCTTGCTCAGCTCCATCAGCGTGACTACCGAGCTCAGGTTGCTGTTCACGAGCACAAAGTCAGCGCTCGAGATGGCCACGTCGCTCCCCGAGCCAATGGCGACGCCCACATCCGCCATCGTCAGTGCCGGCGCGTCGTTGATACCGTCGCCGATCATGGCCACCTGTGCCCGGCGGCTGACGTCCTCGAACATTCCCCGGCGAGGTTTAAGAATGCCTTGGAGGTGTTTAACCTTGTCTGACTTTTGGGTCGGGAGAACCTCTGCAATCACGTTTTCTGCGGGGATTCCAACGCGGAGTGCCACTGCTCTCGCCGTTATGATATTGTCTCCCGAAAGCATCCACACATCGCATCCGTTAGACCGTAGGGATCTTATCACTGCGGGAGCCTCTGCTCGGATTGGGTCTGATATCGCAAGAGCGGCTGAGAGTGTGTACCCTGTTGTCGGCTGATCTGGCAGATTCGACTTGGTAGCTACAAGCGCTAGAGATTTTGCCTCCGTCTTCCAAGTCTGAAGCAACGCTGTGATAGCGGGGGGTATGGTGACACAATAGTCCTGCATAAGCGCTTCGTTTCCAACAATGATGTCAAACTTGTACTCCAGTGTCTCCCCGTTATAAGTCGCTTTCAGGCCCCTTCCAGGTATCTCCTCGGGTTCATTGATAGAGACAGGTACAGATGCTGCAGACCTGCAGTAATTCACAATAGCTTTAGCAATAGGGTGGCTGCTATTTTCTTCGACGGCTTGAAGAGCGCCAAGTAAGCGACCTCGACTCTCCTTGTTACCCTCGTCAAGAAACTCGGTATCAGTGATACTAGGCTCACCACCTTCCGTCAGGGTGCCAGTCTTGTCGAAAACGATGCAGTCAATACGACTGGCCGTCTCAAAGGCTTCGCCGCCCCCTTTGACAAGTATCCCATACTTTGCGGCGAGACTGCCACCGACGTAAATAGCTGTCGGTCCCGCAAGGCCCAGACCGCATGGACATGCCACCACAAATACAGCAATGGCAAACTGTAGGGAGAAGACAGCGGGCTCGCTCACTCCCAGCGCATGGTCGGTAGCACCGATGATAAACCAGACGACCCAGGTCAGGATTGCAATCAGAGTGATCATGGGGACGAAATAACCAACGAGAGCATCCGCGCGTTTTTCTACTGGAGCGCGCTTGGTCTGGCCCTCGCGGACAACCTGCAAGATTTGATCTAACATCGAGTTCCCCGCTATCCCTGTTACGCGAATGAGGATCGGTGCACCTTGATTGACCGTGCCCGAAAAGACCCGATCACCAACGGACTTTTTGATGGTACGTGCTTCACCTGTCAAGCTGGATTCGTCAAACTTGGTATTGCCCTGGAGTATTTCACCGTCGCACGGCGGAGAAGCACCCTGAGGAACACGGACAATATCCCCGAATTCCAACAGTTCGGTGTCGACAACTTCGTCCCCTGGTGACTGGTCGTTTTTTGCTAGGATGGCGGTTGTTGGACGGAGCTTTCCAAGGGCGTCTAGAGCACTCCTGATTTTGGACTGACTGTATGCCTCGAGGTATCTCCCTATGAGAAGGAACAGGGTTAGGAAAACCACCGAGTCAAAATATAGGTTCTTATCATCGATCATATGCGGTCGTTGGACCCCAGCAGCGATTAACTGGCTGACCGATGAAACGTATGCAACCGTAGTACCGAGGGATATTAGTGTGTTCATGCTTCCAAAACGATAGAACCGCCTCAATAGGGGGGTTTGACTCCTTGGACGCCATAAGGACCAGATCTCTTTTATCGACTTTTTATGGAAATTATTGGCTGTATAGAAGTATACGGGCGTCGCTAGACCGAGAAGCACAAATTGAGCGCGATTGATGCCAGATAACAACGGCTCCATCAAATGCATTCTCACCGGATTTCCGGTTGGGACCAAGCTCATATAGACAATTCCGACTATGAAGGTAGGGATAGCGATGAGAAACGTGAGAACTGCTCGACGGAGCATCTCCTTCCGGTATTGGCCTTCCGCTTTGTGTCCGAATTCTTCGAGAGTAGGTGGGCGATAAATAAATGCTTTGAAGGCCGGATCGGTTGACTCTATCTCTGCCAAAATGTGGCGAATCGTGACTGTCGGAGCTTGAGGAACATAGGTGACTGTCATGATAGGTTGTTCTAACGTGGGACGGGTGTCGATTCGCAGATCGTGGCGTAGACCGGCTACCTTGAAAGTGGCACGATACCCACACTGTGGGCAACGGAGGCCATCGATGCGTATCTGTACGGTGCGTTCGTACGAGCCTTCTTTCTCCTTCGCCTCTTCACCCAAGGCACTGAGCTGGTTTAGCGTGGCCTCATATCCGCAATCTTGAATAAGCTCGACGATGTCATCAGTCCTTTCTTTAGGGCCCACGAATTCTACGACCGCGCTGTGAGTCAACAGATTGACCGCGGCCATAGTAACCCAGTCGTTCCCTTCTAGTGCTTCTGTGAGCGGGTTAGAACAACCAGCGCAAGTCATGCCTTGTATAGCCAACGAGGCTCTCCAGAACTTGGGAGTACTATTGTCATCACCGGCTATAGAGGATAGGTGGACAGGCGTTTCAGTAGCGCAGGCCGAATCTCGCCTGCTGGTGGTAGGGCCGGGGCGGTCACCGACGTTGTCCCATGTGTCACTTGCTATGACTGGGCTCCCCTCTCCCGACGTCTTTCGGCACTCCTCGCAGGCGTTCAGACGCGCAGCCCTCCCCTTCTTCTCCGAGACATTCTGGGTGCGAGTGAATCTGGTCATCGCCTTGTAAATATAGTTACTGGCGTTGAGACACACCTCTGATGGCCCCATGTGTTGCTGCAATGGCTCTTCTTGATGGACAAATTCATCTCGCGACGACACGCAGCGGGCATATGATCCAGTGGCTTTCACTTTCGGGGCCATATGAACGGTGAGATATTTGAGTCGTGAGAAACAGCGACCCGAGATTTGGCGAAGTTGGACACAACCAAGAGAACCCTGTCCAGCCCTCGTAGTGTTCGTGGTGTATTTTTATTACTTGGCACACGGCTAGGCGAATGCAGATTGTCTATGAAGGCGGTCACAAATGAGTGTGACGGCACCGACTGTGACCCCTGGAACGAGCCCTACGGTCGCTATAGACGGGAATAGACTAGGTGGCGGGTCGTGGGCATAAGGTCCTGGCCGGCAAAGAGGCTATGTGTGCGAGTCTAACGCGGCCCGGAAAACGGAGTGCCAGCGTACTGGAAACAACAAAATGTCGTCTAATGCAGCGATGGACACCCAAACCGGTCCAACCCGATGTACATATATTAAAAGAGGGTGGTATTGCAGAGGGCGGCCGAAATGAATGATAATAGGCTGAAAGGACGTCTTCCAAAGATCAACTACGATCCCGTTCTCTAGGTATTGAACGTATGTGATGTGACATAAGATACTGCCGAATATAACAACAAGAGAATGCTGAGTGAGTGACTGATTCCTTGCAGTGCGAGAGGTTCTCAAGAAAGTAAGAGATATTAATACTTGTAACACAGAAGAAGGTTCTAGGTATATGATGGGATGCTTGATTTTCAATCATCACTAGGTAAGCATCCAAGAATAGGGGAATACGTACCTACCATGTCCGCCACAAACACGCACAAAAGCCGCAACCAACACGCACAAAACGCGCAACTAACTTGAAGCTTAAACTTCTCTACCTTCTCCACATATTACCAACGTACCAAAGTAACAAGCCAGGCACAATTGACTCAGTTGCAGTAGCCATATCTGTGACAGGCGAAGAGTAGACGTGGGCTGAAGATTTAAGTTTCGCCTAACCCGCACCCAACATCTGTCCGACAGACTAGGTAGGATCTTGTTGACTGCTAGACTATTCATCGCAACTATTACGAGATTGGCTGTCGTTCTCACAACAGATTGCTCGAGCTATTTCAAAGCTTCAGTAGTTGGCGTCAGTAACAACAAAGACTTTCACCGATGTTTTATAGCGGCATGCTAGGCACGGACGTTTTGAAAATCCCACGATGACCAGTCAGATGGGATAGGTCCTAGGCCATCTATACGGGTTAGATTGTCATGTATCAAACCTGTTAATCAGCCAGAAAAATGCGGAGCCCATAGCGGCTTCGGATGGCAGAACCAATCCGGATGGGATGAACGGCGCCACGGGCCATGGCACATGGGATCCTTTCTAAAGGAAGCTGAAGGAGGGCCAGGGTGTTCAAACACGCCCTACTAAGGTTTGGGTAAGTACATTCAACGGTGCAGAAAACCGTTAGTCGAGGTTTATCATCCGGGAGCTCTGTAGCCGCCGCCTGGGTCCGCCTAGCCCCGCCACCAATAGTATGGCAGCTAGCCACCGGCCGGTGACCGGTCATGTCATCATTTATTTATTCTTTTGTGTCAACCTTGCAGACTGCTTGAAGCAACCTTGCCAAATCTCCGGGCTGCGTTGTTTTCGCTTGATGTTCCTTAGTGGTATTCGCATTGTATATGATTCACTTGAGCAGCATGTTCGATACTATTACGAGTCACAATGTCGTTTAGCAAGTGTACAGAAAATAGATAAGCAATGAAAATGTGGACTTGCGGAAGTCCCTACATGGTATTTCGGAAGTCTCCTACCGAGCCAGCACAGCCGCCATATCACTTTCAAAATCTGTGGGTACCTACGCCACTTGACGTCCCTGGATTACATAATCGTGGCGCATGGAAATGCACACACTTACCAACATGTGGATTCTTCAGAATTGCTGCAAGTATAAGGTATACATAAACTAGACTACGTGAAAGAAAGTCCCGTGTATTGTTTTGTGTCAATTCCGGAAATATCTACTACCTGCTTCATACTCATTTGCTATCATAGGACCCTACAATGACCAGGCCGCTCTTGTCGTTCAACTACAATGTGGTGAAGTTGCTTTGCGGGAACTTTACCAGAACAACTAACGGAAGACAGGTAGGAATAGGTAACTGAGTATTTATTTAAGAGTCCTTAAAACAAGGCACGCTATTATTCCTTCGCACTTTCAATGCCGTGCCATTGCAAAATAACGTAAAATGCTGTACTACCGAAACCATGCCTCCATTGTCCGATCATCAAACATGCAGTCCCGCCCGGATCTCCAAGCTTTCTGCAAACCCTTGAACTAAGCCTCTGCCTATGTGCCAAATTTTTGCTTCTCGAGGTTATCCATGTTACAACTGGAATAGGGCTCAAAATCACGTTTCAGCTTTCTTCTCGTCAGCGGCACCCAATGGGCGGGAGGTGGCACCCTCGGCATTTTCGGCATTGTTTTCGGGAGCGATGCCACGCCCTGCAGCCGCTGGAACGGCACCCGTGCCTCCTTCACGTCCGGGCGCCGTTATCTTCACATTCCCTAGCTCAATGTCCCGGGCAAGCTGATCTAACCTGCTCGTCCTCTTGTGAGTCTTCCAAGCAGGGCGGCCTGAATCGAACACTTCGTCCATCTCCTCTAGCGTGTACCCCTTAGTTTCAGGCGCCATGAGCGTCATGTGGATGAAGGCGGCACCGTTGAAAGCGGCGAAAATCATGTACATCTTCCAACTGATCGACCACAGCAGCGGTGGCACGGCGAAGGCGAGGATCATGTTCCAGAACCAGTTCGATGCCGTCGATAGCGAGACGGCTTTAGCGCGCACTTTGCTAGGAAATATTTCGGCCGGATACGTCCAGGATGTCGGGCCCCAGGTTGTCGCAAATGTAGCGACGAATAGATACGAGGCTGCCACGATTCCCTTGGACGCAGATGGGTTGTCTTTCACGATCCAGGTTATATCTTTGGAGCCTGTGCCGTCGTTGGGTTGGCCGTATGCGGCCTGAATACCGCCTTTGTGGAGAACAATTAGCTGCGAAACAGGTTGAGATAGCTCACGTGCTTACCAGAAATGAATAAGAACACCATCATTGCGAATGCGCCAATAATCAAAGCGGGACGACGACCGAATTTGTCCAGATAGAGAATCGCTGGCAAGGTCAGAACAACATTGATGACATATTGAATTGAGGCAGTCGTAAGTGGTGATGCAATTTGAGCACCTTCCATTATGTATACGATGTAGTACATCATAATGTTCATTCCACAAAGCTGAAACAAGCCAGAGTCAGTACAACTGTTCCTTCTTTATGGTCCGAGACACATCCACCCAGATAGCTTACCTGCGACCACATCTGGATACTCATGCCTAAAACAACGCGCCTAAAGATGCGTGGTCTGACTAAAGCCTTGAAGCTTGAAATGGCCTCCTCTCTCTCGAATCGCAAAGCTTCCTCGATCTCTTTGTACTCGGCAAGAACCTTGGGATGATTCACGTCGCCTCCACCGTGCAGCGCCGCCAGGACTCTGATAGATTCATCCCAGCGGTCCTTGGACGCCAACCAACGGGGGCTGTAGGGAAAGAAAAAGAGGCCGATGAAAAGGATTACAGCAGGGACCATCTGAATACCCCAAGGGATACGAAAGGCAGACGTGGGTTGATTGGGATCGTCCGGTCCGCTGCCCACCTGGGCGGCACCGTATTGGATGAAGAACTGAATTAGGATGCCCCAGGTGATGGCCCATTGCTGTAGCGAGACCACTCGGCCACGGATCTCTTTAGGCGCTATCTCAGACTGGTATACGGGTACGATGGACGAAGCAATACCGACGCAGAGGCCTGCAATGACGCGTCCAGCGCAGAGCATGCCCACGCTCGTGGCAGCGCATTGGATGCTAGTAGTTGTCAGCGAATCACAGCTATTGACCTTCGTGCTGTCTGGGGTTGAAATGGTGAAGCCATATATGCTCGCAGCTATATGTCCAATAACTTACATAGAGCCAATGATCCAGAGGACGCACGAGACCTGCAAGGCAATCTTCCGAGAAAACCTGTCAGCGATGAAGGAACTAGCCAGTGATCCTATTATCCATTATCAGTTTCCTTTGGCTTGCAACGAGCCCCTGCGTCTAGGGAACGCCAAATTTTAGTCTTCACTTTCGAATGTCCACTTACCAACAAGTGAGCCAGCGGGCATAGAGGCCGTGATTCCTCCCTGGCGATAGGATACAGGGTTATGGAAGTAATTCTTGTAGGCCTGAGTACCCAGTACACCACTCATGGAGCTAATATCAAAGCCGAACAGCCCGCCGCCTGAAATATCATTGCTCGTTAGCAATGCCGCCATTTCTCTTCAACGGGTGGGGGAGGCGGCGAGGTTGCTCGCTCGCTTCACCAGGGAGTGGACTGACCGATTGCGGCAAAGCCGCAGATAAAATAGACGTTGGTGGCCTGATACATGGCGACGGGAAGGAGATGTATCAAACACGCAGACCGATGTTCTTTTCGGCGACGATAGATGAGCAGCGAGAGAGAAACACGTAAAATGAACTGCACGTGTTTGGATGCTGCAACGAATCGGTCTGCGGTTCAAATCCAGATCTTTGCGATGTTAAAGGTTCGTGGGTGCGCGAAGTAGGTAAGTTGAGAGTAAAGAAGGAGCCAAGGCAACTTGAGCTGCAAGTAAGGAAGTGACGAAGTGATGCCAATGGAGGCAACGGGTTACCTGTATAGGGTCGTTGTGTCAGAGGTTAAGTCCCGTTGATACAGCGCACGAGAGCACGCACACGCCCACAAATTCACGGAAAGCGGTCCATCGAGCAAACACTGTGTCACGAGAAGGAATGTCGTGATCGTAGCAGTAGCAGTGGTGTTAGGAATGGTTGTTGGCGGTAGTTAGTATCCGGCGGTTCCTATGGATTTGAGACCGAACTGTGAAAAAGAGACGAATAGAAGAGATAGAGAAGGTGAAAGAGACGAGAGATTGGACGGGGATCCGTATTCCATCTAGCAAGCCCCCGCGGAGTCGTCCTTCTATATGAAGGATGGTGAATGTGTCACTGCAGACGGCCAGTTGCGGCGGAGATTGTCTTGTGTCAGCGGAGCAGGGCAAGCGGCGATGCCATGTGGACCGAAGGTAAAGCTGTGCGCCCGTGGGGCGTGCAAGGTGTATGGCGGAGGAAAAGTGGAAGTTGGAAGCAGAAAGTGCAACCGACCGATGAGAAGTGGTAAGCACCCAAGGTAATGTAATGTAGGTAAGTACCTAACCTACCAATCTGGGTGAGAGGTAATGGATATGAGGCGAAATTGCTAATATGGAAGGAACCATCATCGCTGCTAGGCTACAGGTCGTGATTGCCGCGTATAGGCCAATAACTACTTACCACTTAGGTACCTATACTTCAGCTACATTCATTCTATTAGAACACGCACTGCTCTTCCAGTGCATGCGTCTCTAGAACCCAGAGCCAGACTGTGAGAATCTGGACATCACCAGGTCTGATACGGCCCATGTAGATGACGATGAACCATGCTGTTGGGACCTGAATGTTTGTCTTCAGTTACAAGTGGGTGAGCATTATTTGCTATTCCTTAATCCAGTGACTGTGCAGTAGAGATCATCTACCCTTCGTGATAGGCCCTCAAATCGCTACATATTATGCCGACAAGGCGAGGAGGAATAGGCGCAAAGAAGAAATAGGGATGAATGACTTTCTCGCATCGCACAACCGATACAAACGTATCAGCTTGTTATTCTTCCTCGCCTCTCGTAGAACAAATCAGACCACGACTCTGTTAAAGCAGTACTTAATATAATTTTCGATGCTTAATTTATTTACAAGATAAAAGACGAGCACAAGAATTGATATTGAAAAGAGCAAGGGAAGCAGGGTGGTCAGTTCCTGACTGGTGGGAAAAACCGGGCGAACCACTGAGATGCATCCGGTTGAAATTACTTGCATATTGCGTACGGCTGATAATGAACTGCCAATCGATTCGAACTGACGTCTCTGAGCGTCCCCGCAGCTATAGAACTCAATAAATAGAAATAAATCATTGGCTCAGTCGTATGCTATGGTTAACGAAAGAGATGCACTTCTTGAGGCAGGAGGTTTTGTCAGGCCGCTGGAAGGTGTTAGTCGATTTTGAATCTAGAACGACGTCCCTTGCTGTTAGTCTGAATGTGAGCACCTAGGGTGATACACATGTAGGTCGGCAGGGGTAGCAGGTCATGATGCCGTCCTGCCATCCGTCGGCTTGGGACATGACCGGTAACGCAACGGCCGGCACCAAAACGTCGATTGAAGGCAGGGCCCCGTGAGAAGCCATCCGAAGAGATGCGGACAGCTGTCTTTGTCTGACCCTCAAGTCCCGCAACAAAAATCTCCGAACAACACGTGAGAGCTAAGTGGTGGAGTAGCAGTGAGTTTTGCCGGCTGTCTGTCTCTTAGGAAAGGAAAGAAGGGAGAGGTTTACATGGAATGACCTTGGTCGCCGAGAGAAGCACCGGTTACGACATGATAGTAGATTTCATACTTTTGCTTTGAGGCATGTAGCATAGCCGGGGGAAAGGTGTGAGTAAGTTATCTATGAATAGCTGAGCAATTATTTGCTTTGGGTCGAGAGACCATGACATGCCTAGTTGGTGGCTTTCCCCAAGCCATCAGTCGTTTTCCCCGCAACCCGGTCGGCAACGTGCCGGTGCAGCGGCTTGGCGTACGCCGCGGAATCACTTGCATTCCTAAGCCCCGAGGCCTGTGCCCCCGACTGCATGCCGGCCGCTGGCATGAGACTAGCCTTAGCGATGATATAGTACAGTGTTCAGAGTTACTGTCCATGCTGTTGTCCCTAGGCAGATATACTTAGGCAGGATACCGACCTCCCACAACATGATTTCCCTAGCAAGTCATTAGACATCACTGCATTTCAGCAGGTATGTACTTGCTAATGCAGTAATACTCATCAACGGCCACCTGCCCTGAGTAGGTAGGCGAGTAGCCGTCCTTGAATGCTGTGTTACGCTAGGGTAGAAAGTGCTTTGCGTCAACAAGGGGAGTGTTTTTTGATCCAACTGTCGTGGTTTCCGTTTCCTCTCTGATGCCAGACACGCAGTTTGGCAACCAGTGAGAAAAGTGTGGTGTCATACACCGAGTCCCGCCTCCAAGAGATAGGACTCATTAGCTCGAAGGCATGAGTGGTTGGGGCGGGGGTAGTTCCTTCGACTCGAGAACTGTTTTCTGTGATGAGTTAGCGAAAATGCCATTTTTGGGATGTGCTTGCTTCACATCCTAAGACATTCTTGGCCAATCAGAGCCAGACCAAGTCGGGTCAGTATATCACCAATAGTTCCCCCTTGGAGGTACTGTGCTAGATAAAGAGATCATGTCAAAAGAGCCTTATCGTATTTTCCCCAGCCACATGGCTATGGAACGCAGCTTGCTCCCACGTAAAGGTGGCAAGGGGATGGAGAAATTTATGGGGTAGCAGGCTGTGGCACGTCGGTCGACATGAGACTGCCTCCCCATCGAACTATACTACAAATTGCCATAAGCAATGCTCCAAGCTGGGAGAGCTATGAAATGCAACAGAAAGGGTATCGCAAAGTGCGGCAATAGCAAAACGCCCTGATCCGTGATTAGTCCGACCTTTCGATGCGTATGTATCCCTTATCAAGTATCCCCTTTTCTCCGTTCACCCTTTTACTCATGCATCCATAACACATGACGTCGTTCCATGATTCTATGTCGTCGATCGTTTATACACGAGATAGGAAAAACACCTTTGCATCGGCACGTCCTTGGTAGGAGAGTGTAGTTCTAATGAGGAGTAGTACATGGCGGGCGCGAAACGACCGTTAGGGAGTTTACCAGACACCTTTGTCCCGAGAAGACTGACGTGAGGCATCTGGTATAGCGGGCTCTGGTAAATCTTTGTGAGCTAGCTTCTCCAGCCAGGTCCGCTGAATCTCAAAAGTAGAATACCTGCCCGCAAATAGTGGACCTAACAAGGTATTTTTCGGATCGTGCGGTGCAGTTAAGGTCTCCCGAGAAGAGCGCATCATGGCGCCCTGGAGCATCTCATACGCTTTGGCGAAACTATCCTTGACGACATAATAGTTCGAGGAGCCCCCAGAGATATCGTTTTCTGGGTTATTTGGGTCGATGATAGATAGTCGACCGAGATCACGGTAGACCACACTAGTAGCTTTGGCCTATAGTATGGATCATATTAGCAAACAACAAACAAAATAACCTTAACTAAGGGGACATCGCATCCCGATCGACACACTCACTTTGTTAATAGTTCCCGGTGGGTTCATCCTAATGGCAACGGTCTCGTAATTGAATTCTTTGCCGTAGTATCGCAAAAATCTCATAAAAATTTCGCCCAGATGTTGTTCCGGCTTCATCGATCCGCTCTGAACTTCAGGCATCATTTGCAGCAGATGGACCACCATACATATGACAGAGAATCCACCGATACCGCCGTTGACTGGCTCATTAAGACCGCGCATGAGTAGGAAATGCTTGATGAGTGCAACTAGGGGAGGCATGGCAGGGTATTGTCTTTTCCACTTGAGAAAAGTATCGATCGCCTGGTGGCCTTCTATCTTCTCGAACGAAATATCAACCTTCAGGCCGGTGTAATTGTCCGTGTACTTGAGAAGAGGCACTTTAGCTTTGGTAACGGCCTCGACCTGACCTCGGAACGCGACTCCCTGTGTTTCAAGAAAATGTTTCATGTGGAAGAGATACTTCTTCTTGTCGTACATGGGGAGCTTCCCATTGACAAAGCCCTCGGAGCAGATAGAAATGTCCATGTCGGCAGTGGGCAAGTAGAGGCCAGACATGAAAGAGCCAAAAGGGAAGACCTTTGCATCGCGCCACTTACGGCGGACCAGTCTCTCGAATCTTGCGACCAGGTCCCCACGCACTTTCTCCTCAAAATCGCGAGGCCGAACATATTCGTAGAAGTCGACTATCTCCTTATGTAGGCTATTTGAGAGGTGTTAGCAATGATATGCATTGACAGTTTAGGGCGAAAGCAAAGTCCTTACCGGGTGCCGGCACTGGGTGTAGCAGAATGGTCAACAAGCGCCCAAGGGCAAGGGTCCTCGCCAGGCTCCGGCTCCCAAACAGGTACAATGCGCCCTCTGGACGCCATTCTGTTAACCTTTTTCAGAGGGACATGGGGTAATTTGATCTCATCATCGATGGTCCTCTTGCGATTGCCTAGGGAAATAGAAGGAGTGAGATCAACAGGGGCAGTTTTCTGGCCACTTTGTTTGGCAGGGTTCAATGATTGAGAAGACTGCGTTTGTGCAGGTTGGGTATGGTTATATTGTGTAACCTGTGTTTTAGCAAGATGCTCAGTAGAACGAGAGGCTTGACTGAAAGCAGAAACGGGTGGTTTGGGTGGGAGTGTAGCATTTGATAGGTTGTGCGGCCCTGCGGGTGCGCTGGAAGCACTGGAAGCGCCGGGACCGCTGAGAGCATCGGCACCATTGGGAATGTGCGTTCTACCATGCTTGACAGGCAAATATTCTGCCACATTCGCACCCGCCTTGTTATGCTTATATTGAACCTTATCTGCGGCCTCGTCATCCGAGATATCGCACGATATGAATTCGGCAGCCTCGGATGATAAAGTTGGCTTCTGGGCTTCTGCCTCAACACGCGCCTTTCTAATAAGCTGTACGACGTCCTTTTTACGCCCTGTTGTTTCCGGCGGAGGAAGAGCCGTGTACGGATCTGGATTCGACCACTTGGGCGCATCCTGTGCAGGGTTCACCGACGGCACGTTAGTGCGTGCGCGCTTAGTAGGAGGCCCAGCGCCGTTCGAATCACCTTCGCCACTATCAGAAATGTCCATATCCATTTCATCACTATCTGAAAGGTCATCGACATTTCTATATGAAACGCGCTGGCTCCTGTCCCCTAGCATCAATTCCGACTCCTCGTCAAATCTCTTCGATAACAAAATTCGGTTAGCTGCTTTTTGCTGTTCGCGAGGCTGGTGCTGCCCGTTGCGACGGTGCTGGCTGTGATGCTGGCCACCTCGTATCCGTCGTGGTTCGCGGGGACGCGATGTTTGTGCATCGTTGCGATCTCCGTTCCTACGGTTTGGGTGAGTTGAATGGTCTCGAAGAGGGCGAGCTGGTCCATACTGTCTCTGAGAATTAATACTAGCCGGTGCCTCTTGTCGAAAGGTGAATTCACTGCGGGGTGGTCTGTATTCATCGCGATAGTTCCTATTATCTCTACTATCCCGTCTGTCCCTGTTGTCTCTGCCATAGCTATTATGCCTGCCGTCTCTGCTATCCCTCTGATACGATGAAGAATCGTTGTGGCGAAGATCAGAGTAAGGGCCACGGAACCTATGGTCATCCGGTCGATCGCGCGATTGGTAACTACCACGTCTAGAAGGAACAAACCGCGCATCCCATTGCGGAGGAGGGGGGGGCGGGAGTTCGGAGGGAGGTGGTGGTGGCGGCGGTTGATAGTTATCGTAACGGTCGTCGCGAGGCGGCCCAGACGGCGACGGTGGATAGCCTTGATGATTCCTATACATCTTGGAACACTGTCATGCAGGAGATCATGCAAGAGTGTATTGGAATGAAGAAAAGTATTGCTTTGTCAAAAAAGCCGGCTCAAATTGAGATGCGGAAAGGACGCAATTCAATCAAGAGCATGTGGAAAGACGGAAAATGAGATCTAAGAACCACCGTGTTTCCCTGCCAAAGGTTCAAAAGGCGCCTCTGGGAAGAATAACGATGGAGGGATGGGCACGAATGGACTTTGGACACAGCCGCGATGCGATGTGATGACAAAGTGGAATAATAAACCGGGACTGAGAACCTGGTTAATGAATGCTTGGCAGCCCACCTTTTGTCCACACGCCAAAAACCGTGTTGCAGTCAGTCGAGGGGGTTTTCTTCGGATAGGGAAGGCTCAGGTTATCCTCCGATACCGATACAAAAAGTTCTAACCTGGTGCTGTACTGTTGACAGTCTCCTGCACGGGTGACTCCCCATGCACAATTGGGAGGTTTCTCTTCAAAAATATTTCTCACTTACTCTAGTTAAGGCGCCTTTGACCCATTTACCTTATAAATGCGGCCTAACGTACATTGATGCCCATTGCTCAATGCGTGCCAGGACTTCTATTGTAGGTACCATGCTTATCGAACACCGTGCGCGCCTCACCGTGTGAATATATTTGTTTCTTGTCTTCGACACGGAGTACTACTAGGTAGGTACTGTGCGGCCAGACGACGGGATGGTGGTACCTTTGGTTTCCAAGCAATCAAGCAAGCATCAATACTCCAGTTCAATACAATGAACAATGTTACTACATACCTAACGTAGCAGATAAGGTTCACATTTCGCTCGATTGGGGTATGAATGAATAAAACCGATCCAAAGTCAAGATTACCTACTTAAGTAAGTATGTTGTAGGTGTTCACAATATCACGCCCATAGTGTCTTTGGGACCTTCGGAGAAATAGAGGCTTGAATCAGGCTCCAACCTCTTATACAGAACCATGGAGCACTTAACTTATTGGCAACCGTTACGGTATTTAACCCGGGTTGTTGTGATTGCCAAAACATCACTTTATAGTCCCGAGGGAGGATTCACACAACTTCATAATGCCCATATCGTTCTGCTCTTCGCAAGACACACGGCAGCATTATTACCAGTTAAACCAGTACAATGATCGTGAGTACTCGTATCCCCGTACTGAAGATATCCTGGAGTGAAATCTAAGCATATCTAGGCTCAATTGACGGATCATGTTACAGGCCTAAAGGCCAGAAGTCCTTTTATGTGAGTGAGAGATCGGCGTGTTATAGTGCAGACGCCTTGCCCCAGGCACCTTTATTGCATTGTTACTGTGACACCAATTGTCTTAAACTCTGGATAAGCCTGGTGGGGTTATTCTTTGTATTTCTGCTAAAAGAGATAATATTTAGTTTTCGCCTGCGAAGTGTTATATGACAGGTCTTGCGTAGTGGCTTCACGGCCTGTGCGACGCAGTGAACCTATTGTGTTTCTAGAAACAAAACCAAAGGCCTCTTTCAGCTCGAGATATAAGTAGCTGATACATCATGGCAACAAGTGGAAGGGAAGGGAGCTGCCCCAGTGCCATCTCTGTTGCAATCTGCAGCTCGTTACATCTGGCCGGTTCCTTCAGACAGAACCTAGGCACAGAATGTTGGTCTATTTAAGTAATGCGGCTCTAAAGAAATCAGACATGAAGAGTTCTCAAGCTTTTATGTTATCTAGAGATTACTCAACTAGTAAACCAACCCGGAAAGTCAAGTCTTATCACCAGCAGAGATTAAATGCATGATATAGATCAGGAGTTGTGCTAAGATGGCTTCTACTCCGGCAAGCGAAACGGCACACGAGATTATATCTTCCTGCCCTCCTGCTCTCCCTTCTTCAACTGAGGTTAGCCGGGAATCTCAACCTCAGACAGCAGCATATGCAGATCCATTCACAGATGGTGCTACCGCGCCTCAGCAACAAAGGAGGAGAGAAGCTGGTGCTCCGAGTCCCGAAGTTCGACCTCAGCCTCAAGCTCAACCTCAAGCCCAAGCTGATGTCCCTCCAGCCATCAATTTCCCAGTCCCAGAACCCGTTACACACCAAGGACGTCAAGAACCCAATATCGTAGCACAGACCACCGAAACACAACCCAACATCACTCCCCTGTCAGAAAAAGACCAGTTCCGGAAATTGATCCAGATCCTCCTGTTGCACGAGATGGTTCCCCTAGCCGAAGACAAATTCCGCGAGATCACCGAACGGTGCGGGAACATCCTGGGCTCGCCACGGGTACACAACGCCGTATTCCGGTTCACCGTGGCAGAAGTGCGCTCACGGCTTCCCTGTCCCACATTACCCTACGACGGGATATTGGAAGAATTCGCCGACGCGGCTATAGGGATCGTTCTAGCCTTATTCAAGGAGCGCTGCGCTTTCGCCATCAACCAGTACAAGCGGGAGATGCGCAGGGATATGATGCGCGAGGTCGAGAAAGTGGCGGAAGACGTCATGCACATGTCCATCAGGAACGCACGGAGCAAGCTCGTGGAGAAGTTGACCGGGTACGAGAGAGTCACGCCTATGCCGGCGTGGGAAAAAGAGATGGAGAGACGAGAAGATGAAGATGCTGCTGCTGCTGCTGCCTCTGCTCTTTCTATTCGTAGTACTCCTACCAATCCTGGAACTCCTTGTCTTCTTCATACCAATAATACTCCGACTACTACACCTGTTACTGCCGGCACAGGCGCGGGCGGGGGTGAAGCATACCACCTCAACGTTGTCCTAACGCCCCTTCGCGTGACTCCTACTGCTACTCCCACTCCCAACACCTCCAGACGTGTCGGCCCCGCCGCAACAGAGCTAAGCATCGAAGACCTCCTCTCCGAAAGCCTAGACAGTCTAGAGATCTCGCGCCCAGAACCCGAACACACCCCGCGCGTGCCACAGACGCCCCGATGCGCCAAGCCCGCAGGTCCGGCGCGCTTCGTGGCCAGTTCGACGCCCAAGTCTTCCGCATCTAAGAATAATAAGGTAAGGGGTTGTGTTGCCGACTCACCTACTACGCCTACGAGAGGCCAGAGACGACACAGGGGAGGAGGTAGTGGTGGTGTTGGATCGCCTACCCCGCGCGCCCTGGTGAGGTCGGGAAAATTGGGGAGACATGATGTTTATTCTTCCCCTGATAAAAGGGGTACTGGGTCTCCTTCTCCGTTGAAGAAGTCGTCAAGTGAGGATCGATGAATGGATGGACAGTGCGGCATTTGTCTCGTTAGTGTGCCGCTACCGCTGCCGCTGCGTGAGGTAGCGGATGTAGCGAGATTCATAACGAGGTGTATCTATTTATTGGGTCGTGGACTGTTGTTCACATTTTTACAGCGTTGTGCGTGTACGTGGCATAGAAGCAGAAACGTGGATAAAGCCCACGCAAAGTATCGTGTTGATAATACCTACCTACCCGCCTAGGGAATGTTTTCTTTTGTACAGACACCTAGCTGGAGGATGGAGGGTAGAGGGTAGCTACTTGAGGTACATGTTCGGATCATACATATTTGTCCCAGTCACGCCTGTGAGGATTTCACAATAACACACAAGAAAGGTATTCACATTATATTTACTCACACTGCTATCAGTGACTTGAAAAGAAGCCGTATGTGTGCCGCGTATGTCAAACAAGATACCGGGCATTTGCTTAGCCGTATCAGTAACCATAACATCAGTCATTCCTCATCCAAGTTCGCCTCGACTGATCTTGGCTCCTAAATTTGAGACTTGAGCTCAGCGCAACTCATCATAGCTCGTCATGCTTGCTTCCCTGCTTGGAGGAAGAGCCGGTGTTTTCGTCTTGAGGACCCCTGTGCCAAGTCAGTACTCTTCAATCTATCGATTCATTCGCCACAAGTCCACGTGATCTAGGGAAAAATAAACTCACACAAACAAAGGCCCATACCCCGTGCCCTCGCCCCTCATAACATCCACCTCCTTCGGGTATCCATAGCCCGCACCACCCTCAGCACCAAAGAAAGCACCAGTCAGGACCGGGTGCGGCCTCTTCAGCATCTCTCCCCTCAACTTCTCCGCACTAGCCAGGAGCCTGTCCACCAATTCCTCGTACTTCGGATAGGTGAGTTTGTAGTCGCGCTTCAGGAACTGCCCGTCCACGAGCACGTGTTGGATATCCCCCACGTTGGCGTGCAGTATGACGGCGGCCACGGGATCGATCCATCCGAGCATGTTAGGAGAGCGTCCGTTAAACACGACCAGGTCGGCTTTTGCGCCGACCTTTATGACGCCTAGGTCTGAGCGGTGCAGCGCGAGCGCTCCTTGGCGCGTTGCGAGGAGGAAGGCTTGGTTTACGGACACTGAGGAGGTTATCGGTTAGTGGGTTTTGGTTTGAGTTGGATACTAGGTACGTAGTATATATATATACATATATCCTCATAGATAGGATAAGGGTATCCGGGGGTCCAGAAGAGATTGGTTTGGTGTAACACATACTGGGATTCGTAGCGGGAATCTCCCAATCATTCATCACCTCGTCAAACAACCTAGACCGCGTCCGCTGCAGCCACAGCCGCGCTTGCGTCAGGATGTCCGTCGAGAAGGCGAAGTGCGTGTCGATGCCCAGGGAGGCCTGGTCGTGCGCCAGGTGCGAGTATGTGTGTCCGTGCCCGCAGTGCATCTCCGACTCCGGCGTGATGGAGAGGAACTGGTTCGTCTTGCGCAAGAGACTGGTTTCCGTGGGCGTTATACCTGGCCCGTGTGAGAACACGATAGCCATGTCTGGGTTGTCAAGGACGCCGAAGGAGTTGAGGAGGGATGGTGAGCTGTTGACTGTGTTTGTGGTCGGTTTGATTAGCCGTTTGTATAGTTACCTGGGACGCTTATAATGGTGCTGTGATGTGATTATTAGAAGATGATGAGGGGCTGGAGGACTTACTCGGCCAGATCCCACCAAGCCAGTGAATCGTTAAGACAGGTGGCTTTGCATCCCTATAGAGGTATTCGTTAGTACAAGGAAACTCGATGACTGGAAACATCTGGCTTACTTGATTAGCTTGATTACGGCCTGAGTATCCTCAGGCTTCCCGACATCCCAATTATCATAGGCGAGACCGATCGATGTAAGACTTCCAGGTGAGGACTTCTTATTCAATCTCTTCCAATCCTTGATCTGATCATAGAGTGAGTATCCGGGAGAGTGGGCAAGCGCAGCAGCCCAGTATACACGGGCTCCACTTTCGATAGAGGCTTCCAAACCTGCCTCAGCTCTCTCAGTAGACCATAAGTGATGAGCATGATCGAGGGTCGTCGTCACACCGGCGTTGATGGCCTCGAGCAGGCCGGCCAGTTGACCAGTATATATATCTTCGGCGGTGTAGAAAGGCTGAGCTGCTGGGGACGAATAGGCGACGAAGTAGTCTGCCAGTGTTGTGTTGGAGCCCAGAGTCTTGAGGGCCGTCTGCCACCCGTGACGATGAGTGTCAATGAACCCTGGAGTGATGATCTTATGTGTACAGTCGACGATCTCGGTATCTGTGGGTATCCCCTTGGGCTTGGCCTCTTTGTAGAGACCGGCGATACGATCGTCAGTAACCAGTAGTGAGCCGTCACGGATCACGTCCAGTGATTTGGCATCCTCATCGAAAGCAATGATAGTGCCGCCAGAGAGCAACACAGAAGCCGAACGGGCCACGCCCGCGCACCCCGCGAGATTTGTGAGGAATGTAGATCGCATATTTGTCAACTTGAGCGTGAGAAGCTCAAAAATTGGGGCACTTAAACAAGTATCAAGCTTTAGTCGATGTTCCTCACTGCTCTATATATATTCTACATACAGCAGTGCATCTGTTGTGCTACCCACGAGCTATGACATAAGCCTGATATTGTTCATCATCACTAATGGACGTTGGACGGAGTTTAGCAACATGGTCGAGTGAACCGGCCAGGGCCCGGAGCCGGGACGCATCCCATTCGTCCCACAAGATTTGCGGTCAGTTCGTTGGCTCTCCCAGTCTTGTCGTCTCCAACCAGTAAATGCATTGCAACACCAACAATTGGATGATCAACTATCTTGTCGTTCGTTCAACACCTCACCGGCCTTTTATATACCACCGTCCCGGCTTCGTATTTGAGCCTGAAATTGAAAACATGCGATGCTTGATCAGTGTTTGTAATGCTATGAAGACACAGAATGTGCTTACGTACTAGCTAGTATCGCACCGAGGTAGCTAGGGACATAAATTATTGGCCTAGCTAGTATGTAGTGGCCTATTGATGCATAGTACCGGTCCACCCGAATAGGATTATGTGAATGTAGAACCCCGACAAACGGCGCATGGCCGCCGTATAAGTGAAGAGCTATTGGAGCTTACGGCTCTGTGCAGTGCTCGGATCCTCCTTCGCACAAATCGGCCGACGGTCTAATCTCCGTCCCTCGAGACACAGGAAACGACGGTGAACCACTGTATGAGACTATAGGATCCGGCAGGCTATGTTTTAATCCTTGTTCCCAGTGCTCTCTCTAAATGCAGCGGATATTGCGACAAAGAATATAGCTAAATACCGACATGCTTTAAGATGTGGGATGTGGCGGGGCGTGGATGACACTGTACTACACACTTTTCTAGCAGATCCAATGTTCTTCGAGGAAAGATACAAGCAGCTCCATCCAACAATCCAAGCCGAGAGGCCTATTCAGATAAAATGCTGCGGGATCCATGTTGGATTAGAGAGGCTTAGGATGCGCAGACTTGATCATCGACACCAATTGGCCCAGAATCCGATCGAAAGATGACGTTATCACGTGGCATTGGGGAAATGCGAATGCGGGACATCTGAACTGTTTCTCTTGTTCTTTTTCTTCTTTTTATTTGCGTTTTAGAGGTCTATGATGGTAATAATGAGAAAGACAATTGTCTAGCTCTCACTTTGTGATGTCTAGCTTGTAGTATCCGGTACCCAAGGACGCTTAGGATGATGACGGCTTCGAAGACCACGAGCGCGATCCATAATCCGTCGACAAAGGTAATTTGGTAGTTGCCAAGCAGCTCTTGTATGTCGAACCGCATTCTGACTGAACTAAACTGACCGACTTCGGTTGGCGGGGCTTTTCGCAATTCACCGGCGGAATACAATAAACCTGGCCCGCGCAAGTTGGCTCGAGCTGATAGATAGATCTCTCTATGCCCAGAAAAAGCGGTATAACGACATGTGTTTGATATGTATGGTTACTGCTTTAAACAAGAACAAGTCAGCAGTGTGCTGCTAAAGACATTATTATTAACAGAAGAAGACGATGAAGTGTTGATTCAAGAAACGTGTAAGGAACAATCGATCCAACCTGCTTTCCTTCTTTTTACCTACCTTCCTCCCTCTCCGTATGCTTTCTTGTCACCGATATTGCATCGACACGGTGATTTGTCCTCGCCCAATCGGAGGTACACAATAGAGCTGTGTGGCCTAATGAGGGTCTTCCGAGCAAAAACCAAGTCCGAGTTTTCGGCAACCAAGCAACGACACGTGGTATGGTATCCGATTCGTCACTCAAGATATATATGGTATTGGTTAGGTTTTCGTAGGCGGCGCTGCAAGAGTCGGAAGAATCAAGTTATATCAGTCGACTGAAAAGCTCAACAGCGAGGGACATATGTCGTCGGGATGATGATAATAGATATACATACGCCTAACCTAGGTAAGGAATGCCTGGGTAGGCGGATATCCCATATCGGGCGTGCGCAAGTGCGAGCAAGTACTTGAAACCCCAAGCCCGGGCGAGACTTATAATGCTTTCATTCCACTTGGCTCTTACACGATATGTTGCGCATGTCAGATACTTGTGCAGATAGACATAGAGATGGACGGACACCAAGACCATAGAAGAAAATGTCTCGAACTTCGAGATGTTTCGATTCGATTATATTAATTCCCTCTACCTGTTCGTCTTGTGTCGGCTGACCTCCTTTGCATTTGACACTTACACCATGTTACTAAGAACTAAAGAACACGTTGTTGATTTCTTGCGCGGGCAGCAGACCTTCGGTTTCCCAATATAGTAGCCAAGAGTGCAGTACATGCCGAATTTGGTAAAAATGGTGGTGCATTCGGATACTTACATTGGCGCAATTGTAACGGTGATGCGGCCGGAATATTCTATACGAGGAGATACTAGTAGGTGTCACTGTCGCTGTTTCCTGTATGCACGTAATTTAGTATGAAAAGAAGTTGACGAAGAAATTGAAAATGTATTACAATTGTCTTGCCTTGCCAGAGATCCGATTTCCATTTACCCGGTCTAGTAATCTGTAATTGCGTCTTTACCGAGAAATCTGTTCAGCAGACAGGGGACCTTCAAGCCGCAACACGTAAGTGATTGCATAACCCCGCCGGACGCCAAAATCCCCATTCTCGGCTGACATAGGAATATATAATAAAGATTTTTGAACCTTGCCTTTGGCAGAGACAACACCAGTATAGAGAGACCATTAATATTTTACTATACAACATTACGTAGGCAGGTATGTCAGTCATTGTGGAGTCGTGAGGTGTAAGGGTGTGACTGCTTCTCCAGAGCCAATGCAAATCCCATGTTGTACATTCTAGAAAACCCAAACTCCGAGGCGCTGCAAACATTGTCCAAGACACATTAGCCAAGCAGGGCTGTCGACCCGGTTCGTATGATTATTGCTTTGCGGTCACGGCCTGGAGTTTGTTCTGCTCGCGCGCATCGCCCCCTGATGCTCTCCACCAAACGTCGCAGCCCCAGCGCAACGTTCGCTCGACTGCGGTCGTAGGAGTTAGGGCAGGGCGGACATCCAGGTAGAAGACCGGTTCTCCCGTCGGCTCAGGCTCTCCAGAATAGTAATCGATGACATAGCGAATCTCCTTCCTCTGCCCGTTGATGTCGCGAGTGACGTACCAGTCGTGTCGATCGAAAGGAGGCTCAGTGCTGTGAATTTGCGGTGTTAGTCAGGTTCGCCACGATCGTGAAGCAAACAATTGGTAAAACTAGGAATACTTACCCAAACATGGAGGGATATATGCGGCTCATTATCTGAATCATGGTGGCTTTGGGTGTCATATCCTTGGGTCGGCCCTGGAAGCGTACCAAGCTGGGGGCTACTTCTTCTACTTCCTTCTCATAACCATACTTCTTCACAGTAGATTCGAAGTTCTCTTCGCCGCGGCTACATTTGCGCCAGCCCTTGTACAAGCCACCAGCGAACCGTTTCTCCCATTCCATGATTTCTCCCCAGGCTCCCTCGTTGAGAAAGTTATGGATGCTGACCATGCTCTCGACAGCGGTCGCATCTGTGTCCGTATAGCCTTTGCGCAGCAATGCATTGTACATCTGCTGTGGTGATGGGTATTCCCAGTTTCCTTCCCCTTCTCCTTTGGGTATCGTCGAGGGCTCGCGCTCTGTGGGTAGGATAACGGTCTGATTAGGCGCTGGCGCCTGGGATAGGTCGCGGAACATATAATTCAAGGGATTGAGTTTAGATAGTGTCGACTTTGACTCGGACTCGGTAGGAGTGGCGGCCATCCGCGATCCATGTGGTACGGGGCACCCCGATGCGGGTGCGACCGCAGAAGCATTAGGACCAGAATGCTTCACGGGGCAGGCAGAGGGAGACGGCGTCATGGCATCGGCGCTCTTCTGATGGTTGTGCATCGGGCATTCGGGCTATGTAGAGTTAGCAAAAACCAAGGGAGAGATAATGCGAACGGGCAGATCTTACAGGTGGCGATCTTGAGCCATCCTGCGATAAAGGAAAGGCATGATGGGATAGAGGTGGTGACTGGTTTATAGGTTTCGGAATGTCCGCCCAGAACCAACCCATGGTGGTATGATATATGTTTTACTAATGCTTGAAGATTTAGGTATGAGTTAGACTATGGTGTGTATATGGTGCCTGAGAAAAACGGATGTCTTAATTAAAGATGATCTTGAGATTTGGGCGCAACTTTTTTGGGTTCACTGAGGCGATAAGGACTCGGGAGATGCCGAGTTTCCCCAGTGCAAGCCCGAGTCACTTTTGTATATAAGTAAATATCTGCATAATTACTTAACTGGACCAGAAAAGGGATTAATATGCACTTAGACACATATATGTCTTACTCGCAGATCTTAATAGCCCTGCGGTCCAGCAATAATCCCCTACGTCACTGTTTCTCAAAGGGGGTCGTTCCGAGGTCCTTTGAAGCCTGTAAACTTAAAGTTTTCATTATCAGACATCACCAATTTTCATGTCGGCCTACGTATTTGGCAACAAGAGAATTGTGCGATCATGTTAGCAGCATCCTCTTGACTTCTGTGCTACCTATGACCCCTGACGGTATGAGATTCCTCCCTTTCGCCGCCAGATTTTGCGCGCGCCAACCCGTCCCTCGAGCGTCAATCAGATCTGTCGCGAACCTCGGCCGTTGGCACTCGACACACGCGCTGCCCAGAACAGTCGCTAGGAACTCGGGCCGCGCTTCACGACAAAATGGCAGAGTAATTTTAAAGGCCGCTGCAAGCGGTGCTCTTCTCGGGACCGCGGCTTTTATCCAGCTATCAGAAAAGAACAACGATGGCACTGAACAGACGGCCGAAAGGCGCATGCTCCAAGCGTCGAGGGATGAGCTTGAAAAAACCGTGGATGAGGACAAAAAGGGTTTGTCACGGTTCGCTCAAGAAGTAATAATATTTCTGGATGTGTATATATGGGAGCCGATATGTACTGGTGCAAGATTTTGCCAATTGGTTGTCATTTTCGTGCCTGTTATACTGTCCGTACCCGCGGTATGGTTTGGACGTCGCCAACCAGGCCGTGATAACGAAAGGTCCGGGACTCTATGGTGGTATAACTTTCTAGTATGGGCCATGGAGGTCGCGGGGCCGGCTTTCATTAAGGTAAAGGGGGGCTCTTCTGCTCTACGCTTTCCACCCCTGAGATGGCTGAGCTGACGTTTTCGCTACCTGATAGCTTGGCCAATGGGCCGCGTCGAGAACCGATATATTCCCCGACGAGATGTGTAACGTCATGTCGAAACTACACTCGAACGCGCCAGCGCATTCCCTCCACGCCACGAAACGAATAGTTGAGGCTGCCTTCGACGGGCGGCCTTTTGATGACATATTTGAGGAATTCCACGAAGCACCGCTCGGTGTTGGCGCTATTGCCCAAGTCTACAAAGCGAAACTAAAGCGCGACCTTGCCGTGCCCACGGATGCCGACGTGGCTGATAGTACCGCTAATATTCGCCAGAACGTTCGTCGGAAAGTCGATACTGTGCTCAAGAGCATCCCGCAGCGCGTGCCATCTACCTATGTCGCAGTCAAAGTGCTGCATCCTGGAGTTGAGCGTACTGTGCGGCGTGATGTTCGGATTATGGGCTTCTTCGCCTCAGCACTGAACATGATACCTACAATTGAGTGGCTGTCTCTCCCCGACGAAGTCGCGCAGTTTGGAGAGATGATGAAGTTGCAGCTGGATCTTCGCATCGAAGCAGCGAACCTCGCCAAGTTCCGCAAGAACTTCAAAGATCGCTCCACAGCCTGGTTTCCTTTCCCATACTTAGACTTCACCACTCGGCAAGTATTGATAGAGGAGTTCGCGCAGGGCATTCCACTTGCCGATTTCCTCGAGAACGGCGGCGGCGTGTTTCAGCGTGATATAGCCCACGAAGGTCTTGATGCATTTCTGCGCATGCTCTTGATCGACAATTTCGTGCACGCCGACCTGCATCCGGGCAATATTATGGTTCGCTTCTACAAAATCCGCCAGCCCGACCTCCATCTTCGGAAGCATGAGCAAGAGCACCCTAATGAACAGCCTGACGTGACCGAAGAAGTTCTTGCCCGCCTGCGACCATACCGAAAGAAGAAGAACATCGCAGCCTGGGAAGCGGAGTTGGATAAGATCGATGCCGAAGGCTTTAGGCCACAGCTAATCTTTATCGACACCGGCCTAGTGACCGAGCTCAACGCTACCAATCGCCGAAACTTCTTGGATCTCTTCAAAGCTGTAGCCGAATTTGATGGCTACAAGGCTGGTCATCTGATGTGTGAACGTTGCCGGCAGCCAGAAGCCGTTATTGACAAAGAGGTTTTCGCCTTGAAGATGCAGCATCTTGTCTTATCAGTCAAGAGCAGCACCCTAGCGCTAGGAAATGTGAAGATCGGTGACATCCTGCAGCAAGTGCTTGACATGGTGCGCAGTCACCACGTCAGGTTAGAGGGTGACTTTGTCAACGTCGTTATTAGCATCCTACTCCTAGAGGGAATAGGGCGGAGCCTTGATCCCGACCTTGACCTTCTGAGCAGGTCCCTACCTATCCTCAGACAATTAGGCGCCCAGAGTGGATGGTCTATTGGCGATTACCCCATAGTCTTTGTCTGGGCTGGCTTAGAAGCAAGGCGTTTCATGCAAGCCAGCATTGAAGACGTAAGTCGCTCACCCTACCCACTTACTCTTAGAGCTAGATAGCAGGCTAACACGTTTATAACACAGGTCGAGAGATGCGTCAAATACGATTTACTCTCACCAAATGTATAATTAGGCCAACGCATTACGAGAAGCGAGATAGCATTATAGTGGCGTTTGGGGGGTGTTTTCTTGATTTGGCAGCATATTCACCGCTCATAGAGAGAACGGGTAAGGGCTTTATATACCTCGAGCCTATATGCCACAATATTTGACCGCATCATTAAAATCTAAAGACAGATTCCCCATTATTCTCTTGGCATTTCTTGTTTTCTGTGAATTTTCCGTGCCGTCCCTCATTGCAGCTGCGCCGCTAGTTGCGTCACCTGATCGAGCAAGGCCTGATCCTCGCTCGCGGCATTCTCCAACACCTTGTCTCGCAAGTGGTCGACCTGCAGACCGGGCTCGGTGGGCGGGTTGCCCTGCGCCGTCTGGATGCGACTAACCTGCATCTCGAGGAAGAACTTGGGCACTTTGATGGCCAAGCTGCCTCCCACGCTGCGGATCCCTGCCTCGGTCGCGAGGTACGCGTTCAGCGCGTCCTGAAAGAAGCTGAGGTTCGAGTTAGCGAGGGGCTCCTCAGTGGCGAACTTCGAGAGGGCGAATTGTAAGGGCGATTGCGATGACTGGCTGAAGTCGATAGACGAGAATGAAAGCGAACCGGACCGAACGTCAGGGACACCGGCGATGGTCGTGATGCTCGGCGAACACGTGACGATGTTCGCCAGAGCAGACGCCGCGTCCGCTGTCTCTTGCGGCAGCTCCGTGGACCCGATCACGAAGCACGGCTGGCTTTGTCGCACGGCTATCTTTGCTACGCGGTTCCCGAACTCGGGGATCACGGCTTTGTCCGTGAAGAAGGGGATCTTGGGCAGAGCGCTGGCGACGCCGGCCACGAGGGCTACGATGGGGAGTGAAGAGCGCATAGCTTTTCTTTTCCTTTTTATAGGTTTTCTTCTTTAAGTGTGAGGGGGAAGGATGTGCCCAAAGACCAGCTCAAGCAAGGAAAAACGATAGGATTAATAGATAAAAGACCCGATAATTACCAGCCAACCAAGTAGGAAAACGAAGGGAATGTTCCTTGCCCGAAGGAAAAAGAAAAAAAATTAACGAGTGCGATAGTAAACTGACAACAGAAAAAAAAGAGAGGAACGAGAACAAGAACACCAAGAATGATAATCGAGATGATCATCAAACCGGCGGCATCGTGAAGCCTTTATGGGCGGTTGGGCGTGGAGTCCGCCAAGCCATTTCCAAAGGAGGCTTAGGTTTCATACAACCAAATCTATCGTGACATTTTCATTTTTGGTAGACCAGACCAAACCCCCTTGGGGTATTTGACACGAGGGTTAGTTGCTAGGTTAGGTTAAGGTAGTACTCACTTTTCAGCAGGTCGTCTCATCTTGCCCGAACGAGCCCGCTTAATAGTCTCATCATAGGTACCTTACCCATCTCACATTAAGGATCGAAGATCAATGATAAGGATCTTCAAGGTAGTATTCTACCAATAGGCGCTCAGCTTGCCCCTAGAAGAAACGGTGAGGCCAGGTCACGAACCACCGTTCGTCGTCGCTGTTGGGGGTGGTGCAGGGGCGGGTTGACATATTTCTATGTTCGGACATTGAGGAATGCACTACGAGCCTCAAAATGTCTATGCATATATCATTATAGATTCTGCTACATGCAGTAGACTAGGTATGCTGTATCATACGCGAGAACTATCAGGGGTATGCGACAACAGATACGAACGCCATGTTGCTTGTTCCTGTCGTTGGAGGTTTCACGATGATCTTTCTCGTCCAATCAAAAGGCCTCGTTTTGTATGATCTGCCTGATCCCTGCCGCAGAGCAACGCCGATTACAAGTACTTGCGGTAGGCCAACCGGTGATTAAAGCGTTACTTTGAACAATGTTACGATGAAAGAATATTTAGTTGCAACTTGCAATGACACGGTAAGTAAGTAGGCAATTAGATATTCTTAGAGGATGCTGAATGAATACTTAGGCAGGAAGGTTGGCACACTATTGATTACTCATCAAGACATCTCCAGTGCACAGGTTGAAGCTCTCTCAGTCTTAGTAATGTCTGCCCGATCATCGTCCATTCATATATATAATATCTCTTCCAGCTCATTACATAAACAAAACTAGACAACTCTTCAAAAAAACCAAGCACTCAAACCCGTGACCTTTGCAGCTAACCTGGGTAAGTATATATTTCGAGTCACGGTGTCGACGCTAAGGCTTTTTTGGGGCGATAACTCCATTTACTCATGGAACAATGCCAATGAGGCCAAGACCAACGGTCTTGAGGAGCTCGTTGGTGAGGGCGCCGACAGCGAGGAGAACACCGCCGACGACGAGGTCGAGGCTGAAGAGCAGGCCCTTGAGAGAGAGGACCAGAGGGGTGAGGTAGATCAAGACCTTGCCTACAAATAACCCCTCAACGTTAGCAATCATACCTTTTTTTTTTTTCTAAAACCACCGTCAGGGAATA